>Ga0184623_10001497_pt1 | contig 10140 bp, 15 predicted proteins | sample PLM1_100_b1_FD_133138 | JGI IMG/M metagenome (GOLD analysis project Ga0184623, IMG submission 133138) | Groundwater sediment microbial communities from an aquifer in East River, Colorado, USA - PLM1_100_b1 | ecosystem: Environmental > Terrestrial > Soil > Riparian zone | place: USA: East River...
GAGTTCACCACCACCCGGGACGGCGAGTTCACGTTCCGCTTCTCCTACGACGAGCCCGAACCGACCCGCGAGAATGGAACCCGTGACTCTCTACGCCTTCGACCCTGACCGCCACGCCCTCCTCGCGGTCTGGAACACCGGACAGGGCAACACCACCCGACTCGTAGCGGAACTACCCCCGGCGGCCACCGACACCCACGCGCTGGCCCTCGCCACCACGCTCGGACACCTGTCCGACGAGGCGTGGCGCACCTACACCCACCCGGCCAGCGCCGCCGACAGCCTGGAGGTCAACACCGACGGCTGGCGACGCGACGGCGAACGCGAAGCGTTCGGCGGCGTCGCCGCCGCGATACGAGAGCCGAATCTGCCGAGCGACGGCTCGATCATCCAGTCCTACATCGCTGTGGAGGAGAACGCGCACCGGGTCGGCCGCGCCCTGCACGCCATCGGCGACACGGCCCTCACCGACGAGGTCGTTGCCGACGTCGAGGCCGAACTCGCCGCGGTCGAACAGGCCGAACGCGGCGAACTGACCGGCCGCGCGCAGCAAGCCTTCCAACTCACCCGCGCGGACGCTTCGCCGCTGCAGATCGCCGCCGCCGACGCCCTCTTCCGCACGGACCCGCTCGGACGCGAGGAACTGTTCACCACCGTCGATCCCACCGCCGCGTCCGTCGCCGCCGCGCACTGGCTGTACGCCGCCGCCCAGGTCGCCGGCGAGGCCGCCGGAGTAGACCCGACGCTCGTCGTTGCGGAGGCGGATAACATCACCGCGCTGCCCGTGCGGACCCCGACCATCGTCCTGGAATGTCTCGACGACGATCAAAGCCCCCGCGAGGTCGTCCTGGGCCTCATCGCCGAGGCCATGCTCGTCGCCGACGGTCACATCCCCGACCTCCCCGGACTCCTGGAACGGGTCGCCGCCATCGAGGAACAGGCCGAGGCGTACGGCGACCGCGCCGAGGAGATCCGTGAAGCGCTCACCCCGGACCGGCTCACCCCGCTCGACCCGTCCCGGCCCGCGCAGGACCTCCTCGAAGACCTGATCGCCGGGATCCACGGCTGTCTGCTCCTCTACCGCGAACACGCCTACGACGACGAACTTGAGAACGACCCCGATGACGGCTCGGACAAGGTTGACGAGGAAATGCCACTCGACGGCGAACCCGTTGAGGAAGACGACGAGTACGACGACGAACTCCACGCGCGGATCGACGCAGAGTTCACCGAAGCGGTCCGAGCCGCCGCCACTGCGGCGAAGAATCGCCTGACGTAGCCACGTCGTCGGCCGCTCGACACGCGGCAAAGGCCCGCACGAGTCAGCACACCGGCCGGCAGCAGGTCTGGATCGTCATCCGCAGTCGTTCTGCGACTGCCCGGCTCTCAGTAGGGTGACGCGGCGGCAGCGGCGCGTCACGGCCCACCCGCCGCGCATCAGGTAACTCGTCGGATCGCGGGGGGGTTACGCCGCCACGTCATGCAGGCATGTCCGCTAGGGACGGCACAGGAACGAAGGTGGAGGATGTACCAAGGCCGCGACGTCGAGATCAGCAACCGAATCGGTCGCACCCTCCTGGCCATCATGCCGGCGGACGCAGAGAGCATCACCGCCACGGCACAGGTCGCCGACGACTGGGATGAGATCAGTTTCGCCTTCCGCGACGCGCACGGCACCACGGGATGGTTCTCCATGCATGACCACCCCGACGAGGCGGCCAGAGACATCGTCGATGCCTTAGCTGACCTGCGCCGTCTCATGTCCGAGAACGGCCAGGAGGCATGGACGCACGCCGAGTTCGCGGTCGGCCGCGATCAACACTTCGACGTGGCCTTCTCGTACGAGGACTACGACAACGCCTGACCGCCGGCATGTACCCGACACCGGTTCGTCCACGCCGTTCAGCAGCGCACCACGCGCCGGGAGACCGCCTCGGCGTCGTCGGCACCGGTGATGTCTCCCTCGGACTTCTTTCCCATCACGATCGCGGTGCCGGTGTCCTGACACATCGGCAGTACGCCGCCGGCAGAAATGTTGACGTTCTTCAGCAGGTCCAGCGCGATGAACCGGTCGTTCCCCGAGGCATCGGGGTCGTCGAGATCTTCCGGAGCTGCGCGAAGTGGCCCGGGCGCAGGTAGTGGCTGATGTCGTGCATCGCCTCGGAGGTGAGCCCGCTGGATCGCCTCGGGGTCAACCGTCAGGAAGGTCTGGCCGTGCACCTCGAACGTCGACACCCCCTCCTCGGTGACCAGCCGGTACGGCGTCTCGTCGGCGCCGTTGCCGCTGGAGGTCCGGAGAAGGTCGGAGAAGGTCGGAGAAGGTCGGAGAAACGGTATTCAGGCCCAGTGGTCACCGGGGAAGGGAAATCGACATCGGATCCGGGCTGGATGTCACATCTCGTCCGCGGCCGGTGACTTATGGGTAGCCCGATGCTCAACCAACGCACAGCAGGAGGACGACATGTCCGAGACCCGGATCCCCAAGACCGAGATCACCGGCCTCTTCGGCGCGGCGGCCAAGAGGTTCAGCAAGAAGATGCTGGGCGAGGTACCGGAGCAGCTGGAGGTGATGTGGCACAACAAGTCGGTTCTGATGACCATGATGGGCCTGTCGAAGAAGGCGAAGAAGTGGAAGGAGTGCGACGAGAACCTCAAGGCCTTCGCACATATGGCGACCATGGCGCTGATCGGCTGCAGGTTCTGCCTCGACCTCGGCTATTTCATGGCCCACCACGAGGGGCTCGACGTGGACAAGGCCCGCGAGGTGCCACGCTGGCGCGAGTCCGACGTCTTCACCCCTCTCGAGCGTGACGTGATGGAGTACGCCGAGGCGATGAGCCAGACGCCGCCGACGGTGACCGACGAACTCTCGGCCAGGTTGTTGAAGAGTCTCGGGGCGCCGGCCCTGATTGAGCTGACTGCCTACGTCACGATGGCGAACATGGCCGCTCGGATGAACATCGCGATCGGCCCCTTCGGGTCGCAGGGGTTCGCGGAGGCGTGCGGGCTCCGCCCGCTGGCCGAGCCGTCGACGTCGGCGGGCGGCGTAGCGTCGCGGTGATGAGCACTCCGAGAAGCACCGAGGAGTTCGAAGCTCATCGCAGTCTGCTGTTCACCGTCGCCTACGAGATGCTCGGCTCGGCGGCTGACGCGGAGGACGTCGTCCAGGAGAGCTGGCTGCAGTGGGCCGACGTCGACCACGCGCAGGTTCGGGGCCCCCGGGCGTTCCTGATCCGGATCGTCACCCGGCAGACGCTCAACCGGATGCGGACGCTGGCCCGCCGCCGGGAGAGCTACGTAGGGGAGTGGCTCCCCGAGCCGCTGCTGACCGCACCCGACGTCGCGGAGGACGTGGAGTTCGCCGAGAGCGTCTCGATCGCCATGCTCACCGTCCTGGAGACCTTGAGTCCGACCGAGCGGGCGGTGTTCGTGCTGCGCGAGGTCTTCGCGGTGCCGTACGACGAGATCGCGGAGGCGCTCGACAAGACACCGGCGGCCGTCCGGCAGATCGCCCACCGTGCGCGCGGGCACGTGGAGGCCCGACGCCCGCGGATCCGGGTCACCCGCGCGGAGCAGGAGGAGGTGGTCGAGCGGTTCCTGGCTGCGATCCGGACCGGGGACGTCGACGGACTCCTGAGCGTGCTGGCCCCGGACGTGGTGGCGGTCGGCGACGGTGGCGGGCTGGCTCCGGCGGCCCGGCTGCCGATCGAGGGGGCCCACCGAGTGGCGAAGAGCCTGCTCCTCGTGGCCAGGACCGAGGGCGTCTCCATGCATCCCATGTGGGTCAACGGCGCCCTGGCGATCACGATCGAGCACGACGGCAAGGTCCATGCTGTGACCAGCGTTCGGGTCGAAGGCGGTCGCGTCACCGCGCTCTACGGGGTCAACAACCCGGAGAAGCTGACCCGTCTCGATCGGGAGACACAGCTGGCCACGTGACCTGTCACACCTCGACCGTGACCGGTGTCTTGTGAGTGACCCGCTGGACGACCGACAAGACACAGGAGGACGAGATGTCCGAGACAAGATCCCCCAGACAGAAGTCACCGGCCTCTACGGCGCGGTGGTGAAGATGTTCAGCAAGAAGATGCTGGGCGACGTACCGGATGCTGTCGGGGTCTACTGGCACAACAAGCCGGTCCTCAACAATTCGGCTCTCCTGACTGATCCGCGGATCATCTGCGGCCTGGGAGGACGGGGCGGTGGCCGCCGAGATTGAGCATGGCCAGGGCGATGAGGGCATCGGGTGACTTGAATCCGAACGCGACGCGGGTGATGAGTCGGATCTTGGTGTTCACTGACTCGATACGGCCATTCGAGAGGCGCGCGTTCGTGCTGGCAGAGGCCGGTGGGCGGAACAAGCTTGAGCCGCATCAAGCAAGCGTCCGCTCGCTCAGGCGCTGTGGTTGTCCACCGCGCCGCTGGGCTCGCGGACGAGTTGGTCGACCGGGACGCCGAGGCGGGTCAGCAGGTCGAGGGCTTCCTGGACGGTCACGCAGTCGCCCATGAACTCCCGACCGTTCGTGACACGCAGAATCAGGAGACCGTCGAGGTCGACCCGGTCGACCCGCCACGGACCCCAGACCAGCGCACCAGGGCGATCACAGGCGCTCACCACTCCACGATGCCCGGCGATCGCCGCGAAGGCAGGTGACTGACCGTATAGATAGTTCGACCCGAACAGGCCGTAACCTTCCTCGGCCTTGCGACGCAGTCCGCGCACCTCCAGTGCATTTGCTCCCGATGCCACGCCCGCCGAACGGCACAGCGATCAGTGTTAGCGGCTGCCGTCCTCCGATGGACTGACACCGGAGGAGCCGGGCGGCGGGCTGGTCGGCTCGGGCGTCGTCGTGGTCGGCTGCGCCCCCCTGTACTCGTCTGGGTTACCCATCTTGTCCACGGGAATCGCGCCTTCGCGGACTCTCTCGCCGGACGGCCGTGTCTCGCTGGCCATGCTGGTTCCTCTCGTTGCTGCGCTTCGGATGCTGGGCCTGGTTCAGTGCTTCTGGAACGCGTCCCGGGGTTAGCGGCTGCCGTCCTCCGATGGACTGACGCCGGAAGGGCCGGGCGGCGGGCTGGTCGGCTCGGGCGTCGTTGTGATCGGCTGCGCCCCCTTGTTCTCGTCGGACGTCTGCATTTTGTTCTGAGGCACCGCGCCACCAGTGACGCTCTCGCCTGGTTCGCGTGCTTCGTTCGCCATGCCGGTTCCCTTCGGTTGGTCGCAGTTGGGAGGCGCCGAGTTACGGGGGATCGATCCACTCGACGACGGTGTTCTCCTTTAACGCCACCCACACGCCGGCCGTGCGCGGCATCCGTTCGCCGATCGTTCCGTCCTTGCCGATAGTCCATTGGGACTGAAGGTAGATGTCGTGCGGCTCGGGGTAGGTGCTGATGAACGACTTGCTGTCGTACCAGCCGGCCACCCATTTTCCTTCGTCGAGGCGGATTCGAACGAACCGTGCGCCAAGGTTCGGCGCGGCGTAGTCCCAGGCAGTGAGGTGATCTCAGCAAGATCGGCTTGATGTAAGCGGTTCTGCCTGTGTCTGTGGGGATGGCTGGCTTTAGCGGCTTGATTTGGCTCCACCTGACGGTTTGATTCGGCCCCATCGGTCGGGGTGCCGAATGTTGTGTCGGTTTGATTTGGCCCCACCTGGAGGCTTGACAGGAGCGCTACCCGGTCTACCTCAGGGCGTCGTCGAGCGGCGCCGCGAGCTGGACACGACCATCGCCGCCGATCGCGCACTGATGGACCGCATCGCCGACCTCCAGGCGGCGCACCTCCACCAGCTCGCCGCGCTCCCGACGGCCGCCCGCCCGGCCAGCACCTAGGTCAGGCCCGCCGGATGCTCGAGAAGTACCGCGTCCAGCTCTGGGCCCAGCAGCTCGGCACCGCGCAGACGGTCAGCGATGCCCGCATCCGCAAGATGCTGAGTCCGTAGCCGGCCCTACTCAGCGTCCTGTGCCTCGATCAGGTCGAGGTCGCGGACGCAGAAGCCGTGGTGCTCGAAGGTCTCGTTGAGCACCGTGCCGAGGCACTGCCGCACCAAGCGGCCCCGGGCGTACGGCGGCCAGACATCGTCGTCGGGCACCGGCGCTCGCGCTGCGAGCTGCACAGCGGTGACCTCGTCGAGCCAGGCCTCGAGCTCGGCGGCCTGTGCGTCACGCACGCTCACGATCTCGTCGAGGGCCGGATCGAGCGAGAGGTCAAGCCCGTGCGCTCCACGGTAGGGCTCGACGGTCGTCCCGATGCCCATCGGCGTGAACAGCTCCGTCGAGCCCAGGCAGCAGCGGCGGAACCACGAGTCGTGGACGAAGACCAGGTGGCGCATCGTCTGCACCGCCGACCACTCGTCGTTCACGCTGCGGCGCTCGATGCCGGGCGTACGGCGGATTCGCTCGATCGTGGCGGCCCAGCCGGCATGGAGCTGACGCGATGCCTCGCGCAGATCGGCAGGGTCCTCGGAGCGGATCAGCACCCGCACCGGATGACGCCGGTCGAGCTCTGCCTCGACGTACTCGGTGACCTCGACACCGTTCACCACGAGGTTGGTGATGAGCCCGTCGATCACGGCATCCTGCATGACGATGCCGATCAGGCGTGCCCCGGTCAGATCGCACTCGCGGAACTCCGCACCGTGCAGATCCTCGTCGACATACCGCGTCATGCTCCGCATACTAGGTCCGAGCACCGACAAGCCAGCCTCCTCGGCTTGATTTGGCCTCTTCCAGGTCCTGACCGAGCGCGAAGAACGCAACAGCGTCGCGATCGCCTCCAACGAATCCTTCTCCGGATGGACCAAGACCTTCACCGACCCGCGCTTGTGCGCGGGCCATCGTCGACCGGCTCACCTACGGCGGCAACATCATCGAGATCGGCACACACGCCTACCGCCTCGCCCAGACCCGCTCCCGCCACGAGGCCCAGCAAGCCCAGGGTGGGGCCAAATCAGACCGTCACGGAAACCAGAAATCGGTCGACAGTGGGGCCAAATCAAGCCGTCAAGCCGGGGCCAAATGAGACCGTCATAGCCAGGATGGCCGTGGGGTGGGCCTGAAGGTGGGCGTGGAGTCCCTGGTAGAAGAAGTCTCGCCAAAGATCATCTTCACCGTTAGGGACTCCACGTGATCACCTATCGTGCCATGCTTGACGTGCCACGCGAACTCGCCCAGTACCTCAGCCGACTGCTCCACATCGAACGTCGTCGGCGCAGTACCCGCAAGAACAGCAGGGCATTGACCTGCTTCCGCCAAGCGGTACTGGGCTTGCGGTGGTTCCGCCAGAATGTTGAGGTCACCGCGTTGGCGCGGGATCACGGGATCTCCCGCGCGACTGGGTACCGGTACCTCGACGAGGTCATCGAGGTGCTCGCCAACCAGGCGCCCGATCTGCACGAAGCTCTGCAGAAGGCCAAGGCCGACGGGCTGGCGTATGTGGTCCTGGACGGGAAGATCTTCTCCACTGATCGCTGTGACGAGAAAACCACGAGCGTGAAAGGGAAACAGGTTGACCTGTGGTACTCCGGGAAAGCCCACGAGCACGGCGGCAACATCCAGGCAGTCATGGAACCGGACGGCTTTCCGCTGTGGGTAGCCGATGTCGAACCCGGCTCGGTGCACGACCTCACCGTGGCCCGCGAGCACGTGCTCGGCGCCCTGTACTGGGCCGCGTCCCAACTCGAACTACCGACTCTGTCCGACGGCGGCTACGAAGGCGCGGGCATCGGCGTGCACACCCCACTCAAACAACCTGCCGGTGACCAAGTACTCGACGTGGACAACCGCACCTACAACGCGCTCCTACGCGGACTGCGCTGCCTGGGTGAACGCGGCTTCGCGCTACTCACCGGCCGCTGGCGCACCCTCCACCACATCACCGCCAGCCCCCGCAAGATCGGCGACATCGTCAAAGCCGCACTCGTTCTCACCCATTTCGAACACGGCCGACTCACCTGAAGTAGGTGAGATCACCTCAGTGGGCGTCGGCTGGTGTGTGGTGGTGCGCAGGGGAAGCTTCATCCTGCTCATGAACTTCAATTTGGCTGGAAGATCTATCCGCCGGAGGAACGCGAGCTTGTCCGGGTAATGGAGGTTGGGCTGTCGCCACTGGATTTGTCCATGGATGAGATAGGCCAACGCGGCGGGAACCCCAATCCCCAGCAGCAGCACCGCCAACGCGATAGCGCGCGGTCGCTCCATCAGTCCGGCGCCGCGTCCACTGAGCAGGTCCACTGCCCACGTGCCGAACAGCAGAAGGTAGAGCGCGTCGAGCAGCGCACTGACCATCAGTGCCTGCAACACTCTGGCCGGTGCCTCACGGTCATGGGAGCGGTGCCCGCGCACAGCCGTGCGTACTGCTGCGTACACGATGCCCGGGATAACGAGGATGAGCAGCACCGCGACCCCGTAGGCCGTGGTGGGTACCGGCATGACAGCTCCTCTGCTCGCGGCGCTGTAACGCCGACGGGATCAATGTAGAACCGAGAGCTGACGAAAACCGTCCCGCCGGCACGAGCGCCACGCGGCAGCAGGTAGTCCGGCCAAGCGCCCGCCCTGAAGTCCATCTGCAGTCGTTCGGCCGCCAGCTAGGAGGAAGAGGTACTCCCAGCCACGATCTGCGCCGGCTCACGGTCCCATTGATGGATCTTCTGACCGTCCGGACGCTCGTCCCGAGGGCCCGGGATCACGGCGAACCACGGGACGTGATTTACGCCGCCGTCCAGAACCACCGCGGTGGACGTGACGATCCCCTGGTCCGATTGCTACGCCTCTGTCTAGTAGCGAACAGCTGCGCGTTTGACGCGTCTACTGTCGAGGTAGGTTCTGTAGCGCGCAGGAGGACAGCCCATGAGAAGTGGCAAGAATGTGCATTTCCCGCCCGTTGCCAACGGCATGGACTATCTACGCAGCGTCCTCGATCACCTGGATGACAATCCCACCCATCGCGACCTAAAGTACACGGTCCTTCACCTCCAGGCAGCCACCGAAGTCCTCCTCAAGGCACGGTTGATCGAGGCCGACTGGCGCCTCGTTTGGGCGAATCCTGATATGGCCGATGAGGCGAAGTTCGAGCGCGGCGAGTTTCAGAGCTGCGGGATCGATGACGCAATCGCGCGACTCCGCAACACGGGTGTAGAGATCTCGCCCCAGGCCAAGGGGGAGATCACCAATCTTGCAAAGCTGCGTAACCAACTCCAGCACTTCGGCTTGACTGCGTCAGCCACGGCGATCGAAGCCCGCGCGGCGACGGTCTTGGACTTCTTGCTCGACTTTGTCCAGCGCTACTTGCGTCCCGGGCTCGGTGACGACGACGCCACCATCGTGGATGAGCAGATGACCGAGTTCTGGGAGGCTCTCACAGGCATACGATCGCTAATTGAGGCTCGCATGAAGCGCATCGAGCCCCTCCTACGCGCGGCAACCGACCGGACGGTCACTTGTCCAGACTGCGGCCTGATGGCAATGGTGGCCTCTGGCGCTCCATCGGTTGAATGCCTGGTGTGTGGCAACGGGAAGACCTGGGACCCGAAAGACGTGGCCGATGAGTACGCCTCCACAGTCCTAGGGTTGTCGTGGTACGTAGCGATCAAAGACGGCGGCGCAGAGCCTGTGTACACCTGCCCTGAGTGCGACCTGGTGACGCTGGTCCGAGGGGCTTTGCTGGCCGGCACGCCGGACATACCAGCCGACTTCTGCTTCAACTGTGCTGAGCAGTTCACCGGCGTGGCGCCCTGCCAAGGCGGCTGCGGAACCCTCACAGACAGCGACACGGGGCTGTGCTTTTGGTGCGAGCGTCAAGCCTTCAGTCGATTCTGAGCCTGATCGTCCCCTGACGCGGGCGCCGCGCACGATGCCGGCAATATGCTCGGCGCGCTGCGACGATGCAATTGCGCTACCAGTCGTGGCCACGTATCCGCTCATCCATCAGGATCGCCCATGTGTAGGCCGAGCCCTGCCGGTCCTTAATGGCGCCTGGACCCTCGACCGGCATCACGGCGGCGGCCTTAACAAGGTTCGTCTTGGACAGAGACCGATTCACCTCGGCTCCATCGCGGGTCACTCGAAGGAAGTCGCCGGGCACGTCGTAGGTGAACGGCAGCCCGGTCTTAGTTTGAAACTCCTCGCCAGCGTGGCGCCGGACAC
>Ga0184623_10001500_pt1 | contig 10128 bp, 11 predicted proteins | sample PLM1_100_b1_FD_133138 | JGI IMG/M metagenome (GOLD analysis project Ga0184623, IMG submission 133138) | Groundwater sediment microbial communities from an aquifer in East River, Colorado, USA - PLM1_100_b1 | ecosystem: Environmental > Terrestrial > Soil > Riparian zone | place: USA: East River...
CCTCATTGTCGGGCGGCGCCCGGTGCAACGTGCGCTCCTGCGGATAATGGTAAAGATCGCCGCTCAGCATCACCCGTCCCGTGGCGGCCAGTCTCAAGACCAGCGTTTGATGCCCCGGCGTGTGTCCGGGTGCTGACTTGATGATGACCTGACCGTCGCCGAAGACATCGTACTCGTCTTTGTCGATGGTCACGACCGACTTGCTGTTCTTCAGCTCGGTGTAGAAGGAAGGGTTGACGCGCGTATTGTTGTCGGCCCACATGAAATCGCGCTCGGCCGGCCTCGCGAGCCACGTCGAGGCCGCAAACGCGTTGGCGTTGGCGCTGTGGTCGATATGCGCGTGCGAGAACGCGAAATAGGTGATGTCGGCAGGACGGTAGCCGATCTGCGCCAGTTGACTTCTGAGTGTTCGGGTCACGACGGCTGCGATTGTGACATTGAGGCTCGCGCGAGCGCCTTGCGGTTGGGCGTCCACGTCGGCGTCCGGTATCACGCCGAGCTCCCACATCAGCGTCCCTTTTGGGTGCGCGACGAGAAAGCAGGGTACTGACATGCGAGTCTCGCCCACCTCGGCGGGGGTCACGTAATACCGCAGCACGCCGTCGGTCGTGACGTTGAGCACGCCGCAGTCGAAGACGTACAGCCGCACGCTCTTGGGAGCCTGCGCCTTGGCCGTGGGAACAGTCTGGGCGGCGCGACCCGCGCCGCCGCTCATTCCGATGAGCAGCGCGAGCAAGGCGAGCGGCACACTAAACGCGCGCTTCATGGCTATGCCCTCTCAATAGGCCACAGGCTTCGGGCTACGGGCTTCAGGCTTCGAGCTTAGGGCTTTGGACTTTAGGCTTTGGGCTTTGGGCATGAAGTTTGTCGCCACGTGAGCCATACGCGCCGAGGCAAGTACCGGACAGCAATGACATGAATTGTGAGGAAAGTTCCGTGGATTATAGGAGTAAGCGAGGGAGATAAGAAGTGCGATCTGGCGAGTCCTCCGAGCGCGGAGTTTTTGCACATGCCTAGCACAGTGGCTGGCTTTTCCGAGATTCGCCGCCGGCATGCGCTTCGCTAGCCCCCGGTTCAGGCTCCCAACGAGCCCAACCAGATGAATCACAAAGAAGCTCGCCGCCAGGCCATGTCTGAATGGCTTATGGACTTCAGCGTCCTCTGGGCGGTGTTCCCGCTTTTGGATCAGCTCGTAGAGAACAGACCAATCGATGTTTCCGTGATGGCCTGGAGTGTTGGAATCAGCTTGACGGCGGGGGCGGGTGGGATGATCCTACGGAAAGGAGATCGTAAATGAGCGGGTTTCTCGTCTCGGCGCTGATTGGACTAGCCATGCTGATCATCGGCCTGCTGATCGTGCATTTCACACCGGAAACTCCCCGCTCCGAAAAATCAGAACGTCCGCGGTAAGCCGCGAGCTTCGATTTCGTCCGGATGGCAATGCGCCGTTCTGCAGACGATCCGCCAGCGCGGTGAACGACATTAATGGCGCCTCAACGATCGCTCTTTCTTACCGAGTCCGGGCTGGGACGGGAGAGATGTCGAACCAATTGCTGCGCCTGTTCCAGCCACTTGAGCTTCTCGGCGAGCGACAGTTCGGCAAGGCGCCGAAGCTGCTCCTTCTCGTGCCCTTCCCAGCCGCGCTCCCACACCAGTTGCTGGCCGCGACTATTCACGATCCTTCTCCTGGTGAAGTGACTCCAGCTTCTCGATATCGAGAAGGTCCTGAGCCCGCCCCGCCTGGCGTTTCAAACGCATTAGCTCGGCGAGGCCAAGGAACGTCGCCACGACGCCCGGAGCTACTTCCATTCGCGCGGCAGTCCGGTATGCCTGTTCGAAATCGAGCGGCACTTCGACGAACAGATCGACCTCCGTCGCGGAATGGTCCGCGCTGAACAGCGAGAATACCGTCAGTCCTTTGTCTCGGATCCATTCGGCCCGCTTTGCCGGGTCTGCGAATTCCTCTAGCCGCACCGGCGCGCGTGGTCGGTAGCCCAGTTTCGCGAGCGCAACCATCGCCTGTGTGACATTCTCGGGATCAAGATCGACGATGAGGTCGACATCTGCGGTGAATCGTACATATCCATGCGCGACAACTGCGAGTCCGCCCGCAACCAGATACCGGACGTTCGCGCCGTTGAGCGCTCGGATGATCGCTTCGACGCTGCGCGTTTCCATGTCGAACCGAAGTCAGCGCTACCTCACCCTCGTCCCCGGCGCTGGATCGCCGTCGATCTGCAACAGCAGCGCCTTGCCGCCGTCAGTCGCTGCGGCGAGGATCATCCCGTTCGATTCGATCCCCATGAGTTTGGCCGGCTTCAGATTCGCCACGATGACGACCGACTTCCCGACGAGCGGCTCAGGTTCGTACGCATCGGCAATGCCGGCGACGATCGTGCGCCGTTCGGTCCCCATGTCGACATCCAGCTTCAGCAACTTTCGGGAATTGGGGACTCGCTCGGCGGCGAGGACCTTGACGGTCCGCAACTCGACCTTCAGAAAGTCATCGATCGACAAGCGCGTGTCCGCCACGGACTGGACAGACGTCGGCCCGGCGGGTGTCGCGTCAGGTCCCGCTTGATCAGACAGCTTCGGTGAATCCTCGGGCATGGGTCGCTCTCCCTGTGGCGCTGTCACACGCGCCTCTTCAAGTCGGGGCCACAACGCATCGCCTTTGATGACGCGGCGCGGCCGGTCGGTTATCCATGCTGTGCCATCGTCCAGCGTCAAGGTGGTCAGCGGCCGCCATTCTCCCATACGTCTGAGAATCTCTGCAGCGGCCCGAGGCATGATTGGCAGTAACAGCACGCCAACAATTCGAACGGCCTCCGTGACCTCATGGAGAACTTCGTTGAGGCGTGGACCATTGGCGGCATCCCGCGCCAGCGCCCAGGGCTCCGTTGCCGCGATGTATTCGTTGCTGGCATCCACGATGCGGTAGATGGCGGCGGCGGCTTCGTGGAGCGCGTACTTGTCCATGGCGCTGCGGTAGTCCTCGACCGCCTTGCCAGTGGACGCCTGAACGGAATCGGCCGCGATCTTGATCGGGGCGAGCTCCCCCTTCTGGTACCGGTCGATCATGGCCGCGATACGGCTGACCAGGTTGCCGAGATTGTTGGCCAGGTCGACGTTGTAGCGTTCCTCGAATCGCTCCCACGAAAAATCACCGTCCTGTCCGTATGCGATCTCTTTCACGAGGTACAGTCGAAGCGGATCGGGACCGAAGCGATTGACCGCGTCAAGCGGGTCGACGATGTTGCCCAGGGACTTGCTCATTTTCTGGCCCTTGAAGTGCACCCAGCCGTGGCCGAACACCTGTCGCGGCAGCGGCAGACCGGCGCTCATCAACATGGCGGGCCAGATGACGCAGTGAAACCGCGTGATGTCCTTGCCGACAACGTGCAAATCGGCCGGCCACCAGCGGCGGAACAGATCTTCATCCGTGCCGTACCCCACCGCCGAAATGTAGTTGGTCAAGGCGTCGAACCACACATAGACGACGCTGCCGGAATCGAATGGGAGCGGTATGCCCCATAGCTGCCCCGCCCGGCTGACCGAGATGTCTTCAAGACCTCCCTCGAGCAACCGGAGGATTTCGTTGCGCCGGATGTCCGGCTCGAGAAACGTCGGCTGCTCGCGGTAGAGGTCGAGCAGCGGCTGCTGGTACTTGGAGAGCCGGAAGAAGTAATTCTTCTCCTTGATCCATTCCGGCTTTGTGTTGTGTATGGGACACAGCCCCTCGATCAGATCCTTTTCCTGCTTGAACGCCTCACAGGATTCGCAATACCAGCCTTCGTAGAATCCTTCGTAGATATCGCCGCGATCCCGAATCCGCTGCACAAGCGCGGTCACGCCCGCCTGGTGACGGGGTTGCGTGGTGCGAATGAAGTCGTCGTACGAGATGTCGAGGCGTGCCCACACGCCGCGGAACACCGCCTCCATCTGGTCGCAGTACGCCAGCGGCTCCAGTCCCTGCTCCCTGGCTCGACGATAGACGTTCTGTGAGAACTCGTCGTTGCCCATCAGGAAGTGGGTCGGGATGCCGCAGAGCCGCTTGTAACGGGCGATGACATCCGCCGTAATCTTTTCGTACGCGGTGCCGAGATGGGGACGGCTGTTGACGTAATCGATGGCGGTCGTGATGTAGAAGCGCACAACGAAGTCCTTGGTTCCTGGTCCTTAGTCCTTGGTCCCCGAATCCCGAATCCCGAATCCCGAATCCCGGCCATCGAGGTACGCCTTCATCACCAGCGCCTGCGCGTCCTTCACTGAAAGGCCTGCAGCGGACGCCAGACGCGCACAATCATCGAATTCCGGGGACGCGTTCATCACCTCGCCGGCACGTCTGGCCACCTTGACGCGTGCCGGGCCGTGAGGCGTGCTGACGGTGACCATCTCCCGCTCGAGACGTTCACGTTCAGCGTCATGCCAGCGCAGCCCGATCGTTGTCGTCTCGCGGAAGATGATCGTGCTGAGCGCATCGCGTTGCTCTGGCCGCGCAAGGATCGTCACCAGCGTTCCGGGACGGTTCTTCTTCATCTGCACCGGCGTGAAAAACACGTCCAGCGCTCCGGCCTCGTGGAGGCGGTCCATCAACACACCGAAGAGCTGCGGGTTCATGTCATCGATCTCGCACTCGAGCACCACCAGCCGTTCGGTTCCCGATTCGGGTGCGGCGTTGCCCATCACTGCGCGAAGGACGTTCGGCTGGCCAGGAAGGTCGCGATCTCCCGCGCCATACCCGGCGCGGTCAACCGTCATCGCCGGCATCGGCCCGAACGATGCGGCATATCCCGCGATAAGCAGCGCCCCCGTCGGCGTGACGAGCTCCACTTCAAGGCCATTTGAGTATACCGGCACGCCCTGAAGGAGCCTGAGCGTCGCCGGCGCCGGTACTGGAAAGACCCCGTGCGCGCACCGCACGGTTCCGCCGCCCACATTGAGTGGTGAGCTGACGATTCGATCGGCATGGAACCACTCCAGGCCGAATACTGTGCCGACGATGTCGACGATTGAATCGAGGGCGCCGACCTCATGGAGATGCACACGCTCGACCGGAATCTGATGCACGGCCGCTTCGGCTTCAGCCAGCCGATCGAACAGCGTGCTGGCCTGCCGCTTCGCGGCCAGTGACAACCCGGACTTTTCAATCAGCGCATGAATTTCGCCCATCGTTCGATGGGGATGATCGTGCTGGTGCTCATGGTGATCGTGATGAGCGTGATCGTGGTGGTGTGCATGGGCAGGTTCGAGGACGCGGAACTTCGTGGCCGACACGCCTGTCTTGACGACGCGGTCGGCGGCGATCTCCGAGCCGGACGGCAGCAGATTGCCCAGCGCTGCCCGCAGCTCCCCAAACGGCAAGCCCAGGTCCAATAGCGCTCCGAGGATCATGTCTCCCGCGGCGCCCGAGAAGCAGTCGAAGTAGAGAAGCTTCACGATAGTAGTCAATTTTTAGGGCGCATGGGGCCCCACCCCCATGCGCTGGAAGACCGACGTCTCGCGGCGTAGCACGCTCGACGTCGGGTACCGTCCGTCTTTCATCACAGTCTACCCCGGTTGGTGAGATCGCAATCGTCGGCGCTCGGTGTCGGATCGCTGGACGGGTGGTTGTGGAGGATCAAGACCGAAGTCGAAATAGCTACTCTTGTTGAGCAACTATGATTGGTGCGGATGGTGCTGACGCGCGGGGGGGCGCGGGGGTTATCCCGCGGTCCTCCCTCCCCTTCTCCTCTCAAAACCCCACCTCCTCGCGGGCTGCGCCACCGAGGTCATCCAATCGCTGGCGAGGTCCATCGCCTGACTGCAGTCCTCGCGACGTCTTGCACGAGCCTCGTTACGGCGTGACAGTGAACGACTCCACCGATCGGCTGAACGTCTCACCAAGACTTGGTCCCAGCAACGTTGCCTCGAATGTCCAGGTACCCGCCGGTTGGCCATTGGGCCACGGGAAGCTGATCAGCTCGTCGGTGACATCCAAGCCGGCTGGGAACACGAACACCAGGTGGATGTTGCCGACAATGTTCACCGGCGTTCCGTCTGGCAGTCGAAAGCCGACCTTGACTTCCGTGGGGACGTTGGTCGAACCGACGTTGGTCCAATGAGCCTGCACGGTGAACTGAGCCCCGGGCGCACAAGGGTCGCAGCCGGTCAATCTGAGGTCGATGGCCGGGAGAGCATCCGATGGGAATAGCGTCACACGCACGTTGTCGATGGCCGCACCGTAAATTCCGGCTGTGATACTGACGAACGTGAGCGTAGTGGTGGTGTCGGTCGCGGTAAAGACAAAGCTCTTTTCTTCCCAGCCCATATTGATCGGCGTGTTGTCGGTCATGTCGACCGTGAAGGTCTCTGTCGGTCCGCCAACTGAGACACCCAAACCCTTGATGGCGGGCGGTCCATTAGGATCTCCAGCCATGTGAAACCTCACCTCGTAGTCGCGGCCCACCTCCGTCGGAAACATTTGCGCAATTCCTCCGCTGGCCCACAAGCCAATGCTGCGGATGCCATCGGGATGCGCCCAATGTCCGCCGGCGCAGAAGATCCTCGCGCCGACGATCGTCCAGCCGTCAATAGCCGTGCTTCCGACGGGCTGTGCGAGAAAGTCTCCACAGGGCGGCCCACTTTCGAAGCTTTCATTGACGACTTCATTTGCTTCCGCGATCTGCGCTCCAACGAACACGATCACCAAAGCAGTCAACAAAGCCGCGCTCATCCTGCTGGACGATGTCATATGTCACCTTCCTCTGAAGTATCGAATCTGCGACGGGCAGTTCTCAGCCCGAATTCCTTCAGCCGCCGAGTGAGGCCTGCGGCCGACCGGCGAGGAATTCTAGCTACCTTTGCGGGATCAGCCTTCGCAGCTGCTCAGCCGTTGGGACTGTGGCTCCAGCCGCCGGCGCACCCGTATCGACGGTCTCGAAATCCCCGCAGATGATCCCGTCTTGCGGCGTAGTCAGGGTGCTCAAGAACCCTATCGTCCCGAGAGCAGGAAACCCGGGGACTGTGATCGGGACCGAGACCTGGGGATCAATGGTGAGTGGGCCGACGGACCACAACCGAAACGTCGAGTTCATCAACGAGAGCCAAACATTCCAGGTCGCCGGCGTCGCGCTGCGCAGAGTGAAGTCGAAGTCCAATGTGCCGCCGGTTGAGCTGAGACCAACCTCGCACACTGGGAGTTTGGGTGCGCTGCACCCGCTCAGGCAATTGAGGCTCACGTTATAGGCGAACGCGGAGTTATTTCCGGCCTCCGACACCAACAGTGTATGGATGCCGGTCATCGTTAGCGTCGGATCAAGCTGGACCGACACATCACCACAAGTCCGGAGAAAGACCGGCGTGCCATCCGGGCCGAGCAGCTCCACACACACGCCGATTTGAAAGTTGCCGCTGAGATCCACGACAATTACCCTAACGATGTCGCCGGTCGTTCCGTTAAGACGGAAAGCATCAAGGTCCGACGCAGGATTAATCTCGTCGCTCACAAGCTGCCCGAAGTCGATAGGCGGCCAGTCTGCGCGCGCAGGAGTCAAGCGTTCTAAGGACAGGTTGTAAGAAAACGCTGAATTGTTTCCCGATTCAGAAACGAAGATTGTGTGGATACCAGTCATGGTCAGTTTCGGGTCGATCTGGATCGACACATCACCGCAGGTCAGGGGAACGACCGGCAGGTTATCCGGGCCGAATAGCTCCACACACACGCCGATTTGAAAGTTGCCGCTTCGATCCAGGGCAACTACCCTGAGAGCGTCATCCGTCGAGCCAGAGAATCGAAAGACATCCACGTCGCCGACTGAATTGACCTGACAATTTTCGCCTGAGAGGACATCCCCGTACGCGATGGGCTGGTCCGTAAGCTCCGGGATACATGGCTTGCTCTCGTCCACCGCCGCAGCGGGCTGGGGAGAGACAAGTAGAACGACGAGGCACCAGGCGGCAAGCAAGCATGGCTTTTTCATCTGCTTCTCCTTTATTTCGGTTCGTTTCCAGGGGCCTGCGTTGTGAGCGGCCAGTCATCCGCTCTACTGCCGTAGTGGGTTGGGCCGCCGAGTTCTTACAGGAGTGTGTGAAGAGCGTTACCGCGCGACAACGACGCGGAACTCGTAGCGGTGGATGACCTCTGGCGCGCCTCGTCCGGCAAGACGCTCGAGCTTGGCCGTGTAGGACATACCCGCTGTGAGCATGTAGGTAGGTATCGGGACGAGGATGACGCCTGGCACCTGCGCCGGCGCCTTCAACACCTCGAGGTGCCCGAGGGGTCGGCCGGCTTCTTCGAGTGCGACGCGGAAGGATTCCAGTGTCTGCCGGGAGTCCACGGCGAGCTCGAGCTCCACGACCTTCGTTTCGGGTCCTACAACGAGTTGGTCTGATTCGCCAGTGCTTCTCAAGGCAACAGGCACCAGCGAGAGTGTGACAATCGGAGCCGTTCGGCGTGTTTCATTTTGTGAGGGCGCGGCTGATTGAAGACGCTGCAGGTCCTCTTGATAACGATCTGCCCGAGCCTGCTCGCGCGCGGCTTGCTCTCGTGCCGCCTCAGCGTCGCGCTGAAGCGTCTCACGAGCCGTGTTGAGGCCGCGTATCCCGTCTCTCAGTCGTGCGATCTCGAACAAAGACCATACGCCAGCGGAAACGAAGAGCAACGCAGCAGCCGCGGCGGCCCAGCGGAACACGATGCGGCCCGTAGAGAACCACGATCGCGGGGAGCCTGTCGCCCTGCTGGCCGGCGTGGCTCGGCCATCGACGTCGAGGCGAGCAATCGCGCCGCCCAGGGTCCGCGCGCTGCGGACGCGCTCGCGCCCGGCAGCGGTTGCCAGAAACGTCCGCTCGAACAGAAGTCGATCGTCCTCGGGCAATTGGCTGCGCACATAGCCATTGACGAGGTCGTCCTCGACGGCCAGTAGCGCGCCGAACTTCTCATCATCTTCGAAATACTCGCGCTCGAGCCCGGCGCGCTCGTCTACGCCGAGCTGATCCAGGAGATAGCGCTTCAGCCGCGTCTCGTCCGATCCTGAAACGGTGATTCGAGGCGGTGTTGTGCTGTTACTCACGGGCACCCTCTTCATAAGAATGGCGCCGGATCGAGTTCTCTTTCATCGTCGGGGCGTCGAAGCTGTGTTCACGAGCAGGTCCCTGAGCTTCAATCGTAAACGATGGATCTCTGTGTACAGCGCGCCAATCGACGTGCCGCGGCGTTGAGCGAGTTCGCCACGTCCTCCGGAAACCGATTGGGCCTTTACATATGAGATGAGGAGCTTTCGGTCCTCCGAGTCGAGCTGCAAGAGGGTGTCTGCAAGGCGCCGCTCTTCCTCGACCCGCCAGAAGGCGGCCGCCGGGTTTTCGGGTGCTTCGAGCTCCAGCTCGTTCTCCAGGGCCAGGCTGCTTCCCTTCGATCGCCTCCGGTACTCGCTCAGCAGCTTGCGCGCCACGCCGAGAAAAAACCGCCTGGTCTCGATGGTTTTGCCCTTTGCGAGCCGCCGGGCAGCCACACTCAAGGCGACGTCCGCCAGATCCGCAGACACGACAGACGGGCATCCGTGGAACTCCAGATACCACACGACCTTTGATCGTGTAACCTCGTACTGCTCCGCTGCACGCGTTCTGTTGGAATCAAACCAGGCGAGCAACGCGTCGAATTCATATTGAGAAATCTCCGCGCGCGTACGCCGGCCCTGCGGCTCCTTCGAAACCAGGCGGCCCCGCTTGCGAGCGAGCGCTGGTGGAGACGACAGCCTGGTGGTCGCGGCGGGCCCACGGGAGCGGCTTTCATCATCCGGCTCGCTCGTCATTGCTAGCGCCACTCACCCTGGATGATGAATCCGGCCCAGTGGAACGGGTTGCTCCACTGACGATCTTCCTTCATGCGGCGTTGCGCAGCCCGAAGCGCCGCTGCAGGCGTCTGCCGGCCGCGCAGCATCTCGCGATAGAAGTGACTCATCAACACCGACGTCGCCTTGTCGTCAACCTTCCAGAGGCTGACGACCACTCGCGGCGCACCGGCGTACATGAATCCTCGAGACAGGCCAACGAGCCCTTCGCCTTTGACCTCCTGCCCGAGGGCGGTCTGACATGCGCTCAAGACGACGACCTCGACCGGCAGTCGCAGATTGTAGATATCATGCAGCCGCA
>Ga0184623_10001501_pt1 | contig 10127 bp, 9 predicted proteins | sample PLM1_100_b1_FD_133138 | JGI IMG/M metagenome (GOLD analysis project Ga0184623, IMG submission 133138) | Groundwater sediment microbial communities from an aquifer in East River, Colorado, USA - PLM1_100_b1 | ecosystem: Environmental > Terrestrial > Soil > Riparian zone | place: USA: East River...
GCGGCGTGGGAGCAGAGGAACGCGGCTTTCAGTTCGACCGCCAGGTAGCGGTCCCAATCCTGCTCGGTGAGCTCGGCAAACGGCTTTCCCTCGTAGATCGAGGCCATGTTGATCAGGATGTCGAGACGACCGAGCTCCTGCGCCGCGCGTGCGACGAGCGTTTCGCAGTCGGCTCGGCGGGAGAGATCGGCCTGTACCGGGAGGGCTCGCCGACCGAGCGCCTGGATGCGTGAGGCGGTGTTTTCCGCCTCGGGCCTGGAGCGGTTATAGCTCAGAGCCACGTCAACGCCGCGCCGCGCCAGCTCCTCGGCGACGACCGCTCCAATCCGTCTGGCTCCGGTAATCAGCGCGACGCGACCTTGAAGATCCATGTGTCCATTCTGGCCGGGATTGAGGGTAATCAAGGTCGTGTAGAGTCGGCAAGGCGAAAACTGCCGACCGGTTGGCCGAAACGATTTACGCAATATGCAATGGCTTTCGCGGCCCGTAAGCACGGCGGCGGGCGATTTGCGGGAAGATGCGCGCTAGGTTGGGGCGTAGAATGTGGCGCAGATCGTGCTCGCGGCTGACCTTTGGCTTTCGCGGATCAACGAACGGCGCGGAGTGGCGCGGGGCGTAGGGTCCTGCGTGCGGCGAGCGATGTGGGGCATTGGGGCCCCACAAGCGAAGCCGCTTGGCGGGGTGCAGGGGCCCCCGCCATTCAACAACGACGCGCCCACCGGGGGACAGGGGCCCCCGGATTAATGAACGGCGCGGAGTGGCGCGGGGCATAGGGGCCCCCGCAAACGACGCGCCCACCGGGGGGTAGGGGCCCCCGGATTAATAATGGAGGTCGCTTCACATGACGAAACGAGCAATCCTGGCCGCATGCGCCGCGCTGCTGTTCACGCTCGCGGCAAGTCCTGCCTCCGCCCAGATCGTGCGGATGACCGCGAAGCTGAGCGGTGGAAACGAAACCCCCGCCAAGATCCTGACCGGCGCCTTTGGAAACGCTGAGTGCACCGTCGATATGGGGAGAGGCGGAGAGATCAATTGCACTGGCAGCGTCTTCAACCTTCCCAGCGGCGTAACGGTCGGCCACATCCACGTGGGAGCGATCGATGTGTCGGGACCCACCGTGTGCAACGCCAATCTGGCCGTGAATGCCTCGAACGACTTCAACTTCACGATCGGACCGTGCACGGCAGCGACGATCCTGCTCCGCGCTGAGCAGGGGATCCGTTCGTTCGAGGACTTCGTACAGGCGGTGCTGGGAGAAAACTCTTACGTCAACATTCACAGCGCCGTGAACCCGGGGGGCGAGGTCCGCGGACAGTTGGTATTGAAGCCGTAACGCGTGGGGCTCTGGGCCGTAGCTTCGGAATGGATACGAACCACTGAGGACACAGAGGTCGATGCTTCGTTCGCCTGAGGACACAGAGATCGAAAATAATTCTCTGTGACCTCGATTCAACGAGCCCTTAGACTTAGATCTCTGTGGCCTCTGTGGTGAGAGGTGGAGGCGAGGGCGCGCTACTGCGCGCGTGTGCCGGCCGCCGCCTCGAGGGTTTCGACGAGTTCGGTCAGTTCTTCGACCTCGGTTCTGGCGGCGTGAATGATGGCGCGAATTTCCTGCCGAGTGGGCGTTGACCAGCCTTCGTTCTGGAGACGCACGCGTCCGTCAGGCGCAAACTCGACGAGCACAGCGTCCATGGTCTCGATGCGGAGGTGCATGTTGAAAGGAATACAGAAGACAGAATTCAGAATACAGAATGGGAAAACAGAAGAGGAATAGCACAACGAATCCAGAGGTCGATCGGGTCTGGTCGTCGACCGCGATCTCTCCTGTTCTGTATTCTGTATTCTGTCTTCTGTATTCTCGCTTTTAGATTCCCGCTGCAGCAGAGGCGCGGATCGCGTCCGGCACGCCGATCACCACGCCCACCATCGGGTCGTTCTCGACGCCGCTTGCGTACGCGTAATCCAGGTTCAGCGCCGCGTCGGCGACCAGCCGCACGGCTCGCGCCAGCGACCCAGGATGATTCGGCATGACCGTGTACAACACGTCGCGCTCCTCGACCTGATAGTGCTGTTCCCTGAGAGTGGCAATTGCGTGGATGTGGTTATCCACGACCATCCTGAGCGTGCCGTTCCCTTCCAGACAAACCGCAATGAGGTTGACCCGTTCGTCGGCAAGCACGCGGCACACACGTGCCAAAGATCCAGGGCTGTTTTGCAGCCTCAGGCTGAGCTCCGTTCGAATCGCCATGGGGGGACTTTACGGGATTCGGAGGACTGACGCAACCGGAAGTGCTGAAAGCCGGAGCTGAAGCTCCGGCCTACACGATGGGTACCAATGAAAGGGTCAAAGGTCAAAGGTCAAAGTAAATAAGTAAGTCAGTAAGCAAGGGCGGGCGCACTTCAAAACTTACTTTGCACTTTTCACTTTGAACTTCGCACTTGCGGATTTTGGCCCACATGGAGGGCAGACCGAGGCGTCAGAAGTACACCGTCACTCCTGACGTCCACATCGATCCCTTGTGTGACAGCTTCAGGCGGTCCTGCAATCCCCGGAACCCTGGAACCGGCAGGACGCCCGGCTCGCTATCTTCGTCGCGGCCGAATCCGATGAAGGTATAGCGATAATCTGCATGCACCGCCGCGTGGCGTCCGAGCCGCATGTCAGCGCCGAGCCCGGCGTGATAGCCCGTCTTGCGGGTCTTCGTCGATGTCAGAACCTGGTTGTCCTGCACCGCCTCGACTCGCTGCGAGTACCAGCCGATGCCGGTGACGAGGTACGGAGAGAAGGTCGCGCGCACTGGATACAGCAGAAGCGAACCCTGAATGGGATAGTCCTTGATTCGCTCGGTGAGGCTCTCGTTAAGGTGATTACGGTAATCGAGAGAGAGCTCGATGGCGGTCCGGGGGGACGTGCGCAGGCGCAGCATGGCACCCGAATAGCGCGAGCGGCTGTCGGCCTTCAGATCGCCGCGCACGAAGCTGAAGCGCGGTCCAACGCCAAACGACTGAGCGTCGACTTCGTTCGCCTGACCGATCACCAGGCAGAAACCCGCAACGACGGCAGCGCCAAACCGCCGGAACTGCTGTGACATGCTGTCCTCCGAAGAACGTTTCGGTACGAACGCCGGTTGGGAATAGGGAGGGATTGGGGATTCGGGGAAGCGCCGGCAGTAATCAATAGCTCAACGCAAAGGGCGCGGAGACCCTGCGTCCTCTGCGTTGAAAATGAGTCTCGTCTCGGGAAAGAGCAGGCGGGACTGAAGATCGAATCCCCAGTCCCGAATTCCCTCTAACGTCAGCTTCTTACGCCAGCACCTTGATCACCACGCGCCGGTTCTGCGCGCGGCCGGCTCTGGTCCGGTTCGGCGCGGCGGGCTTCTCTTCGCCGTAGCTGATCACGTTGATCTTATGAAGCGGGACCGAATGAGTCTCATACAGGTAGCGCTTCACCGCTTCGGCGCGTTCCAGTCCCACGCGGTTGTTGATTTCCGCAGGACCAACGTTGTCCGTATACCCTTCGACCTCGATATACGCCCCGCGCGGATCCGCTTTGAGCTGGGTAATCAACTCGTCGATACGCGTCTTGGCACCGTCCGGCAGGTCGGCCTTGCCAAACTTGAAGCTGCCCTGATCCTCGCTCAGCACCACTTGGTACAGGAGCCGTTTGGTCAGCTGGTCGATCGCTTCGGCCTTGGCATTGGCGGCATCGGCCCTTGCATTGGCCGTGGTGGCTGAAGTCTGAGCCACGCCGGCTGCCGACTGTGCGTCCTTGGCCCAGACGCCAACCTGTTCCGCCTTGGCGTCCACCTGAACCACCTTGGCATCCACCTGAACGATCTTCTGTTCGTTCTCCTTCGTCCGCTGTTGCGTCTCCTCGACGCTCGCGTTCAGCGTCTCGACTTTCGAGTTCACCTCTCCGATTTGGGTCCGCACGAACTTCTTGGTGGCGCAGGCTGACGAGCCGACCCCAAGGGCGACGATTGTTGCCAGAACTGCTGCACGCATGGATGGTTCCTCCTTACACTTACTGGTGACGATCCGATAAGGGCCCGATGGAAACCACGGGTCGATGAATGGACGCCGCCGATGTCACGAAATCGCGAAATAGCCGCTTCTTGCGCGCACGCTGTGCCGTTTGTCACGCGTACGAACTTCCAGCGGATGCCATCCGGGCGTTTCACCCGGCTCAACCGCAATCAGGTATTGCTGCCGCAGTTCCGCCACGATCTGCCGGACCGCGAGACTGACATGCGACGGCAAGCTCGCCATGAAGAACGCGCCGCCAGTCCAGCGCGCGAGATCGGATAAGTCGCCGTTGATCGCCTCAGACACGCCGTCGACGGCAAACTCGCCGCCCAGGTGATCGACTGGTGATACCGTGGCCAGGATGTAGACTGGCACGTCAATGGCACTTGCCGCGGCTGAGACCTCAGCGGCACTCAGCCGACTCGCCGTGTCAACGCCGTCGGTCAGCACCACGACAGCACGACGAGGTCGGCCGCGCTCCGTCACACGCTGCGCGGCGGCCGCGATTGCGTCGCGGAGCGACGTCGCGCCAAATGGGCGAAGCCTGGCGATCGTGGCCTTGAGCTCCAGTTTGAGCGCCATCGAAGGCTTCTCGAACGGGCGCAGCTGCCGCAACTCCGTATCGAACGAGAAGAGCGCGGCTTCATCACCGGCGGGATCAAGCCAGCTCAGCAACTGATGGGCGGCCTCCTGAGCACGCGAGCGCTTGGTGGATCCATCCATGCTGCCGCTGACATCAAAGAGAAGGGCGACGCTGATGGGTTCCGGGTCTGAACGGAACTGGACAATGCTGCGTGACACGCCGCTGTCAAACACCTCGAAATCCTGGCGGGTGAGATTCGAAACCAGGCGGCCGTCTCGATCGCGAACCACGGCGGACAGCGTCACGACCGAGACGCTGCTCTTGAAGGTCGCACCCGAACCGGCGGGCGTCTGGGCCAGAAGATCTGCGCCAAACGCCGCTATTGCCACCAGAACCAGAATACTCAGCCCCCGGGGAAGCTTCATTGCGCCGGATAAACCTTCAAAGGTCCTGCCAAATGACAGGGCGACAACTTATTGAAAATAAAGGGTGAGGTATCTCGGTGTTGGGTCGAAGGTGCGATTACGAAGGTAACATTTACACGACGGGGCCGTTTCGGGTTTCCCTGTCTGGTGGCGTAAGATTTCACTATGAACCCTCGACTCACCTCCGCCGTCCGGGTCGCAAAGTGTGTCTCCCGCTTTTCTTACGCAATCCGTCACGTCGTCGACGAGGCGCGCAAGGTCGAAGCGGCCGGCCGGCGCGTGCGGTATCTCAACATCGGCGATCCGGTGGCGTTTGGCTTTTCGACGCCGCCTCACATGATCGAAGCCGTCGAGCGAGCGCTGCGGGACGGTGCCAACGGGTACGTGCCGTCGGCCGGCATCATGCCAGCGCGCCAGGCTGTTGCCGCCGAATTCAGCCGTCGCGGCCAACCGATGACACCCGATCGCGTCTTCATCACCGCAGGTACGTCAGAAGGCATCGAGCTTGCGCTGACGGCGCTCGTCGAAGAAGGTGACGATGTTCTGGTGCCATTGCCCGTCTACCCGCTTTACACCGCCATCATCTCGAAGTTGTGCGCGCGGGAAAAGTACTACCGCACCGACCCGGCGCGCGGCTGGCTGCCAGATCTCGATCACCTGCGAAGTCAGATCGGGCCGCGGACCCGGGCCATCGTTCTGATCGATCCCAATAACCCGACTGGGGCGGTGTATCCAACCGACATTCGGCGGGAGCTGCTCGAAATTGTCGATCGCAGTGGCCTCGTGCTGCTCGCCGACGAGGTGTACTCGGACGTCGTGTATGACGGACCTGTCGCGCCTATCGGATCGCTCGACCCGGATGCTCCCGTGATCTCGTTTTCCAGTCTGTCGAAGGCCTATCTTGCGCCAGGTTGGCGCACGGGCTGGCTCGCTGTTGGTGGCGACGATCGGTTGAACGACGTGGCGGCTGCCATCAACAAGCTCGGCGAGGGACGGCTCTGCAGCAACGGACCGATGCAGCATGGTCTGGTAGCCGCGTTGACTGGAGACCGATCGCATCAGGCGTCCTTTCGAGCGGCGCTGCGCGAACGGGCACACCTGACCGCTGAACGCTTCAATGCAATGCCGGGGATGAGCTGCGTCCCGCCGCGCGCGGCCTTCTATGCGATGCCGCGGCTCACATTGCCCCGAGGCAAAACCGACGTGGACTACGTGATCGGTCTGCTGCGCGCAACCGGTGTCCTGTGTGTCTATGGATCGGGGTTCGGCCTGCCGCCAGAGACGGGCGGGTTCCGCGTCGTGTTTCTCGCTTCTCCTCGAGAGCTTTCGGAGATCTTTGACAGCGTCGCGTCGTTCACTGAGTCCTTCCTCAACGCGTGAAACGACGGCCTTCGAGTGGTTCGGGGTCCAAGGTGAGCCCCGTCGACCTGTCGATAGAACCGGTTTCAAAACATCTCGTCGTGTCCGGCTTCCGCCTTCGCGTAAAGCTGCGGCGGACCACCGTAGCCTTGGCGGAGGTGGTCAGCCGGGCTTTTCGGGTTTTGAAACCGCTTGTCGGCTCGTCGCACCGCGAGGAGGTCGAAAGGCAAGCTGCGCGGCAGTGGCGCGGGAGTGCCTCTGCGTGGAGCGCGACGGCCGGGTACTTCGTGGCCACCGTCGCGCTCACGTGGCCCACGATCACCGGGCTGACGACGGACATCCCTTGGGACCTCGGCGACTCTCTCCTTATCTCCTGGATTCTTGGTTGGGACAACGATCACCTGCTGCGATTTCTCGGCGGCGATCTGAACGCGCTTCAGGGCTTCTGGACCACCAATATCTTCGGGCGTGAACCGCTGACACTCGCGTATGCCGAGCACCTGCTCGCGCAGGCGATTCCGATCCTGCCGCTGTATGCCGCCACAAAGAACCTGATTCTCTGCTACAACCTGCTGTTCTTCTCCACATTCGTGCTCTCAGGGCTCGGCATGTACCTGCTGGTGCGGGATCTGACGGGCAGCGCCCGTGCGGCGTTCGTGGCCGGATTGATCTACGCATTTGCGCCGTATCGGCTCGGGCAGTTCTCACATCTTCAGGTGCTGTCGTCGCAATGGATGCCCTTCGTGCTCTTCGGGTTCCGGCGGTACTTCGAGCATCGTCGCTGGCCGGCGCTCGTTGGAGCGTCAGCCGCGTTGATCGCACAGAACCTTTCTTGCGGGTACTTCCTGTTCTTTTTCTTTCCGTTTGTCGTCGCTTATGTGCTCTTCGAGATTGGCAGCCGACATTTGTGGCGCGATCGATCCATCTGGATCGCGTTGTCGCTGTCGGGCATCGGGGTCGTGGCGGCGACGGTTCCCTTTCTTCTGCCATATCTCGAGCTGCGCCGGCTGGGGATGATGCCACGGCCGCTTGGCGAGGTGATCTATTACTCGGCGGATGTCTACAGCTACCTCACGGCTCATGGGGCGCATCGGTTGTATGCGGGGTACCTCCGCGCGTTTCCGAAGTCGGAAGGCGATCTCTTCGCGGGGTTCATTCCGCTGTTTCTGGCGGGCCTGGGGGTGAGCATGCACGCCCGGTCGCTTTGGCGGCGTGCGCCGAGTCTTTCGATTGACGGGAAGCGATGGGTGGTTCAAGCCGCCGCGGTGTTTTTCGCGGTCGCCGCTCTGCTGTTGATCAACATACTTCTGACCGGCGGACTACAAACTTCGGTCGCAGGAGTATCGGTTCGAGCCCGCGACGGGATCCGCCCGCTGGTCGTGTTGCTCATCGCCCTGGCGGTCTGGGCGTGGCGCTCGCCGCGGGCCCGCGCGTTTCTTCGTGGGACGCCAGGATCGGCGCTGGGTTTTTATGTCGCTGCGCTGGCGGTGTGTTTCTGGATGTCACTCGGGCCGGCGCCGCAGACGATGGGCGAGCCGATGGCCAATCCAGGATTGTATTTGCTTTTCTACCGCTACGTGCCCGGGTTCAACGGCTTGAGAGTGCCCGCGCGCTTCGGGATGCTGTTCATGCTGTTTCTTGCGATTCTCGCGGGGTTTGGCGCCCAGTACGTGGAGCGCCGCGTACGCCACGGGGCGGTGCTGCTGGGCGTGCTCGGGGTGCTTTTCCTGGTCGAGTTCAACGCAGCCCCGATTAACCTCAACGGAACAGGGGACGCTCTGGGTCTGGCACGACCTCCCGCCTACGTCCTCCCGGGCCCCAATACATTGGACATCTACCGTGCGGTGAGCTCGCTTCCCCCTGACGCGGTGATCGCGGAATTCCCCTTTGGAGATTCGGCATACGACCTTCGCTACATGTACTACTCGACCACCCATTGGCATCGCTTGCTCAACGGCTATAGCGGCGCCTTTCCTCCTTGGTACATAGACGCGCAGCAAATTCTGGGCGCAGTCCCGAATGAACGTCTCGATGAGGCTGGACAGTTCCTGACGCGTGCCGGGGCAACTCACGCGATCGTTCACGAGCGAGCGTTTGTTGAAGACGAAGGGCCGCGCACGTCCGAATGGCTGCGCGCTCGCGGCGCGCGCGAACTGGCCGATTATGATGGAGACAAGTTGTTCGAGTTAGGAAGGTGACCGGGGTTGTCCTCCGAGGCCGCCCCGTTCCCGTTAAGGAACGGGGCGCGCTAGCCGCGAACTGCTACTTGCCCTTCTTACCGTTGCCCTTGCCAGGGTCTTTAGGTTTGTCCTTGCCGGGGTCTTTAGGTTTGTCCTTGCTGGGGTCTTTACCGTTGTCCGTCCCGGGGTCTTTATCGTTGTCCTTGCCGGGGTCCTTCCCGGTGTCGCCCGGCGCCTCGTCTTTGATGTCGATTTTTCGGGCGTCGATCGAGCCGTCCGGCGACCGCTCACCCACGACGTGCACCAGTTGGCCGACGAAGAGATCGTCCGACGTCCGGGTGTCGCCGCGCCGTTGGACTCGTGTCTCCGCACTGGTGCGCACATTCACACTGGCGACCAGTAATGTCAGGTCGGGCGATAAGCCGGACAGCGAGTCCAGCCTGCCCTCGATCGAGGCCGACTTGGTCTGGTTGACCTTGTCGATGTCGACCTCCACCTGCTTGGCGTGCAGGATGCCCGCCATCAGTCGGCCAGTCACCCTGACCAGGCTTCCCCCGGCGAGGTCGGTGCAGGCCCCCTCGTCGAAGACCGTAGACAAGTCGGTTGTCACCTGCGTGCCATTGATCGCGAAGCTCAGCGTTGGACAGGTCGCCGTGAGACTCGAGATGGCGCCTTCCAGGCTGACGACGGAGTCCAGAATCGTCACCTCGAACGCGCCCACCGTCCCGGCGTTGAGCACGCCGACGACCCGCACGTTCACGCCGTCTTCGAGGTCAGCGCAGAGTCCGTCATTGAACCCCGTCGTCAGATCGGTCGAGACGGGCATGCCGTTGACGGTGAACGCCAATGACGGGCAGAGCCCGCTGAGCATGGTGACGAAGCCTTGGATATCCACCGTCTCGACGTTGACAACGGCGGCCTGCAGTACGCCGGCGACCAGCTGGCCGGTCACCTCGACCGACAGGCCGTCTTTAATAGCAACGCAGGGGACGCTGAAGACCGTCGCACTGCTGGTCTGTACGGGCGCCGTGCCGACCGTGAACGCGATGCTGGGGCAAGCGCCTATGACGCCGGCGGAGAGGCCGGTCACCGTGACCGACGGCTCGCCGACCCGCGCCAGGCCGTTGGTTACGTGCGGCCGGGCCATAGCGACCGGCGTGGACACGCCGACGGATGACGGCGAGGCCGGACCGATTGCGGTGGTGCTCGGCGAGATCGGGTTGGCGTTGTCGCATCCGGTTAACAGGAAGAGGCACCCGAGAAATATGAAGAACAGAGAATTACGGCGCATTCAGTTAGCTCCTTCGTCAGTGCGGCGTTCAACAGGCTACGAACGTTCGCGCGATGAAGAGCAAAATCATCGCCAGCCGAATCACTCGCGATTTGTTCACATAACTAGCTATAAATTAGGTACTTATCAGCGTCACGCCGGATTGCGTGACGTTGAACGGCAAAAAAGATGTGACAAAATTGCACCTCTAAGTCCGATAACGTCATCCACCCCCACCAACGAAACCCCTCTGAAACCCAAATCACGCGATCGTTCACGAGCGA
>Ga0184623_10001502_pt1 | contig 10126 bp, 4 predicted proteins | sample PLM1_100_b1_FD_133138 | JGI IMG/M metagenome (GOLD analysis project Ga0184623, IMG submission 133138) | Groundwater sediment microbial communities from an aquifer in East River, Colorado, USA - PLM1_100_b1 | ecosystem: Environmental > Terrestrial > Soil > Riparian zone | place: USA: East River...
AACGACGATCTGCAGCAGCAGAACGTGGACGACGCGTTGCGCGCCCGCGGCGTGACCGGATCGCCGACGGTCCGGAGGGTCTATAACCTCGGAGGTGGGTTCGGCGGCCCGATCATGCAGGATAAGGTGTGGTTCTACACCACGCACCGGAAGTGGGACACCTCGCAGTGGCTGCCGGGGAAATACTACAACGCGACGCAGGGCACCCCGGTCTTCACGCCGGGTGAGCTCGCCAGCTCGAGCGATTTCTATCGGAGCCATACCCTCCGCACGACCTGGCAGGCCTCGGCGAGGCATAAGATCAACTTCACATATGAATATCAGAGCAACTGCAATTGCATCATTCGATTGATCGCCCAGAACCGGGCCGCCGAAGCGACCGGTGATCACTTCTATTCTCACCAGTTTCCGCAGGTCAGCTGGAGCTTCCCGGCCACCAACCGGCTCCTGTTCGAGGCAGGCGCGGCGACGCTGCGGTCGCCCCGGAACAATGCACTGATCAAGGGCGCGACTCCAGAACACATCCCCATCATTGATCTGGCCACGGGCTTCGCCTACAACGCCCGCGGCGACGCAGTGAGTGCCTCGGGGGGAGGGCTGGGGACCGCGCACGAAGCGCAGGCCAACGAACGGTTCGCCGTGTCGTACGTCACCGGCACGCATAACTTCAAAACCGGCTTCTTCCACATGGGGATCAAGAACGATAACCTCTGGGATCTCAACCAGTCGGTGACCTACCGTTTCCGGAACGGGCTGCCGAACTCACTGATTCAGTGGGTTGCGCCCACGGGTACGAACGACCGGGCGCGAAACATCGGTCTCTACGTCCAGGATCAGTGGACCATGAGCAGACTGACGCTCAACCTCGGCGTTCGGTACGATCAGTACTGGGCGTGGGTTCCCGACACGGACATACCCGCGGGCCGGTTTGATGGCGCGCGCCATTATGACAAGACGGACAGTCTCCTGAGCTTCAAGGACATCAACCCGCGGGTGGGTGCCGCCTACGATCTGTTTGGCAACGGCAGGACGGCCGTGAAGGGGTTCGTGGGCCGGTATGTCATCGGAAGGGGCGCGGGCACCGGGAATGCCAACCCCGCGGCCGCTATCGTGTTGAGTGCCACGCGCACGTGGGACGATACCAATGGCAACTTCGCCCCCGACTGCAATCTGACCAATCTCGGGCGCGAAGGCGAGTGTGGCCCCGTCAACAATGCCAACTTCGGCAATGCGGTCGCCAGAAACATCACTGTGGATCGGGACGTGACCTTCGGCTTCGGGAATCGCGACTATACCTGGCAGGGATCAGTGTCCGTCGCGCATGAGCTGCGGCCGGGTGTCGGAGTGGACGTGGGCTATTTCCGGACGTGGTATGGCAACCAGACGTACCAGGACAATGAATTGGTGACACCGGCGGATTTCGATCAGTACTGCATCACGGCGCCGGTGGATGCGCAGCTGCCTGGTGGCGGTGGAAACCAGATCTGCGGGCTCTATGACATCAAGGCGTCGAAGTTCGGACAGGTCCGGAACCTGCAGAGCCTCGCGGGCGGACGTCGCTCTCGCGTCTTCAATGGAGTCGATATCAACTTGAACGCGCGGTTCGGGCAGGGGGGGATGCTTGCGGGAGGCGTCGCCTTGGGGAATACGGCCGTCGACGACTGCGGCGCCGCGGTAGATAATCCGGCGCAGGGGCAGATACTCGTCGGGTCGGCGACACCTGTTACGCCGCACCGGTTTTGCCGTGCGACTCTGGGGTGGACTGAAGACGTGCAGTTCAAGATCTACGGCGCATACCCGCTCCCCTGGGACCTTCAGGCCAGCGCGAATCTCCAGATGACGCCCGGCCCTGTGATCGCGGCCGACTACGTCGTGACCAACGCGGAGCTAGCGCGGGCGCTTGGCCGCCCCACGTCGACGCCCACGGCGACGGTCGCGCTGATTGAACCCAATACGATGTTCGAAAATCGGGCGACCATGTTGGATTTGCGGTTCTCCAGGCGATTCAGGATGGGGCGGACCACCGCGACCGGAAACTTCGATATGTACAACGCGTTCAACGCGAACTCGCTTCAGGGAGTAAATGGCACGTACGGTCCGACCTGGCTGAACGGGCTGAACGTGTTGTCCGGACGCCTGCTAAGGTTTGGCGTGCAGCTCGACTTCTGAGGACGCGACACCGCCTCCGCTTGGCTTTGCGAGGATGGCCAGCGGAGGCGGCGCGTTTTCCTACTGCCCGCGATAGAGCGGATTGGCCGGCGGGTTGTTTTCATCGTAGCAGCCGCCGCCGCCCTTGGGTCCTGTCGGAAAGGTTCCGCATTTCGCGCGCATATAGGCGAGTAAGTCTTTAATGTCCTGGTCGGTCAACACGCTTGCTGGGTATGCCGGCATTCGCGAACCGCCCCCCCGAATTTTCGCGGTCACGATTTCGTCGGTCACACCTTCGGGCTTGAACAAATCCTTGAGCGACGGCGCGTGGGCCTTGTCGGCCGCGATCGTGTACTCGTTGTGGCACACCCAGCAGCTCATGTAGTAAATCTCCTGCCCGCGCCCGACGCCGCTCTTGGCTACCCGCTGCCTGTACCAGAGCTGGGCGATACGATCGTATGGGTCGATTACAGGGGCCCTGACCTCGTCTGCCGCTGGTAACTTTCGTGCCCGCTGCTGCTCCCGTGCTTCCGGGTCTACCTTCTGCTGCGCCCGACTTCGCAATGCTTCGTCGAGGCTCGCCGTAGCGTTGGCGGAGGCGGCCCTGACGGTTTGCGAGGGCGGCAGAAACCCCGACACCAGCACGACCGCGAACCCGAGCACTGCGTTCAGAAAAACACGTCGCATATCATCACCCCCGCGTTTGTCGCGCTATTCCAACGGCTGGATCCGCACGATGATGCCGAGCTCGTCTCCATACCAGAACGTCGGCGGATCAGTCGAGTTGTCGATCCACGCGTTGAAGTCCAAGCTCCATGGTGTCGGCAGCACGTATTCAATCCACTGATGGGTTGCCGGTTTGAACCGGGCGACCCGGCCGCCCTGCATTTCTCCCGCCCAGACGTCGCCGTTCTTGTCCGCCTTCACGGAATACAAGTTGGTGTAAGGGGTCGGCAGCCTGTATTCCACCGTGGCGTCGGTCTTCGGGTCATATTTCGACAACCGGTCGCCCCCCACCCAGATCGTGCCGGACGGGTCGAAATCTCCCCGTCCTTTACCGCCGACGGTGAGCTCCCTTTCCCGTACTTCACCGCTCGCGATATCGAGCCACACGATCCACTTGCCGCCGCCGCCGAAGTACTTCCCATCCCGACTCACGAAATTCCCGTAGGTGCTGTTGACATGTTTCAGCGGGTATATCTTGGCCGGCTTGCCGGTGGTGAAGACGGTGCCCGGATCCCACTTATAGATCTTCTTGTGGCCGGTCTTCCAAAAGGACCCGTCGGGAGAGAACCCCGTGTTATGCGTGACGGCCATGTCCTCTTCAGGAAACAACAGATCGGTCTGCACCTGTTGGATGTCTCCCGTGCGCGTATCTAGTTTGCCGAGACTGTCCGCCCAGGTCCCGGTAAACCACACGATGCCGTTCTTGTCCACGTTGATCGCCTGGAAGCCCGGATGGGCGGCCGAGACCGCGCCGCCCGCCATGCCCACGGCATCCTTTGGTGCGTTCGGAGGCGGTTGTACGGGGGGCACGCGATAGGAGATGACTTTGCCGGTCTTTGCGTCCAGCTTGCCGATAAGCGGACTCCTGTTGATGGTGAACCAGATATTCCCGTCCGCGTCGCCAGTCACGTCATGGATATTCACCCCCGTCCACGGCAGCTCAAATTCCGTGACGACCGCGCGCGTGGCCGGACCGCTTGGCCGCGGGAAGGGCCGGATGGCCGGAAGCGGCGTGTCGAGCCCGCGTGTCCGCTGGAAAAACTTGACGATCAGATCTGCTCCCTCCTGGGAGCCGATGTAGTTATTTTTGCGGGGGTTGGTAATCAACCTGGGACTGAAGTCGATCATCCGATGCAGGAATTTGGGCCAGCTTGCCTCGTCGAACTTCATCCGAAACGCATAGTCGATACTGTGGCACCCGATACTACAAGCCTTGAGAACGGCCGTTTTTTCCTGCTCGGAGCCGGGCATGTTCGAGAGCCACTCCGCTCCCGTCAGCTGGGGCAGGAGCTCTGGCACGGGCGGCAGGAAATCCGCCGCAGGCGGCAGCTTGCCATCCCCGAGCCGCTCCACAATGATGTCGCTCAACTGCGTCGCGCCGGCGATGCGCACGCCTTCCCGCGTGTACGCGCGAAATTCGAGCGGCCGCGGGACGCGGAGCACGTACTCACCGGCGTCCAGCATGGGAAACTCATAGCGGCCGAGCTCATCGGTGTAGACCGTGGTCCGGATCGAGGTCTTCTGCGAGATCAACTGGACCATCAGGCCATCGACCGCCTGGCCCCCGGACGTTTTCACGGCTCCCCGCGGGCCGCCCCGCAGATAACCATTCCCGGCGCCGGCTGCCGCGGACGCTCGAGCCGCGGGTGGTCCCTGCGCCGTGGCGGTCTGCGAAGACATCAGAAATGTCAGGCCGCCGACAGCTGCGAGGAAACTCAGCGCAGCCACGGGATAGCGACGTCGCATACGTCCTCCTGATTACTGTCCACTTGTTGACGATTCGTCAGAAGTTGACCTGGACGCCAAATTTCATGATCCGTGCGGCCAGGATCTCGGTCGGTCGGAGCCACGCGGAACCGTATCGGGTGCCCATTTAAAAATTTCAGCGGTGCGAATGCAGGGCCTGCAGGTGCAGGCCCTGTCAGTCTGGTCGCGGCCCGCGTCAGAACGTGAACTGTGCGCCCACTTTGAATAAGCGGCCATTCAAGATTTCTGTCGGCTGCAGCCACGTTCCTCCGTATCGTGTGTTGATCGCCAGGATCGAGTTGGCGTTGAAGGCATTGTATACCTCGAACGTGCCCAGCAGGCGGGCCTGCCCCACCGGAAAGCTCCGGCTCAAGCGGATATCGAGCTGCCGTCTCCGCTCTTCAAACATCGTGTTCGGCTCGATCAGGTTGATCGTGACCCGGCCGCGGGCGCCCGCGGCGAGGTTGCGGCCGAGCGAGGGCGCGATCTCCGCGTTGGTCGCGACGTAGGTGGCCGCGACGGGGATCCCCGGCTGGTCCTGGTACGTCGCGGCGAAGGCGAGGTCCCACGGCAGCGGATACACGCCGTGTACCTTGATCTGCGTCTGGCCCTCAAACGGCAGCGTACTCTTGCAGAACGCCTCTGTGCGTGGGCTGTTTGCGACCGTGGTTGCGTTCGCGCTCCCGGGAGCGAGCAAGGACGGGTCGCTGTTCGCGAAGCAGTTGTCGCTCACCGTACGGCCCGTGCTTACGCCTCCCGACAGTGTCGCGCCGTTCGGCAACCGGCCGGTCAGGCTGACATCGAAGCCGTCGTACACCTCCGTCTGCTTCCCGAAGTTGCTCGCAGGGCGAATCAGGTTGTTGACCTGGCCGAACTTCGCCTGCGTGATGTCGTTAAGCCCGCAGATCTGGTTCCCGCCGCCACCTGGCATCCGGGGATCCACCGGCGCCGTAATGCAGTAAGGATCGTAGTCTGCCGGCCCCAACGCCAGATTATCGGTGACCGAGAAGTTGCCATACCAGGTTCGGAAGTAGCCTGCATTGAGGGCGAGACCCGGCCGCAGCTCGTGCTGAATGGCGGCCGAGGCCTGCCAGTTATAGGACCGATTCCCGAAGCCGGTCAGCACCTCCTCGGTCGAACGGGTGCCGATGGTCCGCGTCCCGAAGAGCAGATTGGAGGAGAGCCCCAGTTCGTTCTCCTGTGGGATGAGATCCCCGTTCAGGTCGTTCCAGGTCCGCGTCGTGCTGGTGACCTCTGCCCACGAGGGGGCGTTATTGCGAGCAATGTCGGTGTTGATATTGGCCACGTAACGTCCCAACGACGCCTTGACCGCGGTCTTGCCATTGCCGAACAGGTCATAGGCGGCGCCCAGCCGAGGCGACACATCCCGGAAATTTGGCACATCGTCCAGCTTCGCGTAGTCGCGTGCCGCCACCCACCGGCCCGCCTCCGACCGCCGCGCCGGCGCCCAAGCATGCAGAGAATCGAACCGCACCCCGAGATTGAGCGTCAGTTTCCGAATGGTCCACTGGTCCTGGGCGAAGACCCCAGTGTTGATGGCCTTGGCGTCGTTGCCGCTGGGCGTCGCCCACTGCGTCAGCGAAACCGGGACTCCGTTCTGGAACGTGTAGAGCACGTCGCCGTGGATTCGCGAGTCTTCTTCCGCGCTATTCCACGCCCACATCATCCCGGTCTTGAAGTTATGCGACCCGGTGACGTAGGCCACTGCGACCTTGGACGCGACGACCTGGTCCAGGACTTTGCCATAGGCATCGCCCGCTCGGACGGTGATGGCGCGGGAGTTGAGGGTGTAGCCGGTCGTGAGGTCCGACACGGCGATGTCGTTGAGCGTCACCCCCTCCTGCTCCCGGTAGTCAATGCCCATCACGTAATACGAGACGCCCCCCTCCAACAGCAGCCGGTTGGTCGCCGGAAAGTACCAGGACCCCTGCGACAAATGGTGGGGTGTGTAGTCGTGGTTCGCCATGGCTTCCGGCGTCGCATTCTGCCCGGCATAGTTTTGCGGACAGGTGCAGTGCCGCTGCAGGTCGTGGAGAAAATTGACCCTGTGCCGCTCCGCTGCCAACGTCAAGCGCACGTTGTGGCTCCGGCGCGGGAGCGTGCCGAAATACGGCCGGCTCAAATCGGACTCGTAAGCGTAATACCGATTCGTCCCAGAATTCTTGTTGAAGTGAAAGCCCGGCAGCGGCAGCGGCTTCGTCGTTCCCCACCATCGGTGCGCCGTGTAGAACCAGAGTCGGTCGCGCTTGATCGGGCCGCCCAGCCCCACATTGGCGTCATAGATCCGTTGGACCTCCAATACCTCCGCCGTCAGACCCCGCGCGAGCAGCTCGGTGCTCACGTTGTTGCTCTGCATGTCCTTATTGGTGTAGCTGGTCGCCCCGTACCCGGAGAAGACGTTCCCGCCGTCTCGGGGGACGATGTTCACCTGGATGCCGCCGGTCTCGCTCTCGGCCGAGATTCCGCTCGTCTGGAAGGTCATTTCCTGAACGCTAGCATTGTTGACGGCAAAGACGCGGAAGCCACCGCCGGTGCCCATCGCCCGGTTGACCCGCATGCCGTCCACGCTCGGCATCATGTCCTCGGCGCGATTGCCGTGGATCGAGAAACTCGATGTGGTATCCCCCTCGCTGCCGCCAACATCCTGGTTCCGCGCCGGCAGGTTCACCCCCAGCAGCAGGGCGGCATAGCCGTTCGACGTCCGGCTCACCGGGAGCGCGTCGAGCGTGTCGCGCGAGAAAACGTCCTGTGTCCGGACGTTCGACGTATCAACAACCGGGCTCTCGCCCGACACCGTCACGGTTTCCTCGAGCGCACCGACCGACAGCTCGGCATTCACCGTGGCCGTAAACCCCGTCGTCAACTCGAGCCCTTCCCGCCGAAAGGTGCGGAAGCCGGGCAGCGTGAACGTGACGCTGTACACCCCCGGCCGCAGATCCACGATGCGGTAGAGTCCGGCGTTGTCGGTCACGGCCGTGCGGACCTTTTCGATCAGGGCGGGACTGGCGGCCTCCACCGTCACACCGGGGACCACCGCGCCCGATGTGTCTGTAACCGCCCCCGCGATGGAGCCGCTCACCGAGGTCTGCGCTCCCGCAGCCACCGGCAGCAGCATGAGACACCACCACGTCATGACGATGATTCTGCGGCGGCGCATTTGACCCTCCTTGGACTTAAGACCGTGAAAACTCGGTTTCGCCACGGAGGACACAGAACAGGCTGCAGGCTACGGGGCTCCGGGCATCGGGCGGTGTCACATGTGTCACGCCGTGACGCGACTTGGCCCGAAGTCTGAAGCCAGAAGCCCGAAGTCATTTTGTGGCCTCTGTGGTGAAGAACTCTTGCACCTCGGACCCGGCCTGCGCGTCCAAGGCGCCGCACTAATACCGTGCTGAGCCGTGGCTGCGCCTGAAAGGCAAGCAAAGACCGATCGTCTCGCCGCGATTATTGATGGATGATTGTCGAAAACCTATCACACCAGGATCATCCTCGCAACACTAATCCCAGCAGCGAGTGCTGAACTGCGGACGGTCCAGCGCGAAGACCGTCGTACACGATCACAGCCCGCTTCGAGCGGACGGTCACCCACGACACAGCGCGACGCCTGACGGGATCGCCCTCCCGCTCAGGCTTCGCAGGTAGGGCGTGGCCGGGCGCCAGTTTGGAGTAACATTTGGCGCCCGCCGCCGGCTGCGACCGCTGGCGGCGGCCGTGACACTCGAACTCAGGCGCAGGTGATTCTGCGGCGACTCCGTGCAGCGAGACCTCCAAGAAGCTATCGAGTTCCATCAGGCAATCGTGGCCGAGGGAAGCAAGGCGCTCGTTGGCTACGACACGGCCAAAGCGCTTGCCAACGTGGTACTCCTGTCGGAGATTCCGACCACGTACGACAAGCGTGAGGAACGGCAGGTCAATGCCGGCAACCTGCTGTTGCGGGGGGTTCCCGGCGTCGGGAAGACGTTCTTTGGCGTCATTCTGGCGGCTATCAGCAACGCCAAGTTCGCCAGACTGCAGGGGCGGGCCGACTTGCAGCCCACGGAGGTGGTGGGATTCCAGATGATCAACCCGGCGACCGGCGAGCTGATCACTGAATTCGGTCCCCTGGCGTCGGCTGAAGTCATCCTGCTCGATGAGATCAACCGGATCCCGCTCAAATCACAGAGCGCCTTTCTCGAGGGGCTGCAGGACCGTTCCGGGGCGGTGGGCAAAACGGTGGACGGGCGGGCCGCGTTCAGCTTTGCGATCGCCACGATGAATCCGATCGAGCTGGGACAAGGGACCTTCCCGCTCTCGGAAGCCGCGACCGATCGGTTTGCGATCATGGTGAACATAGGATACCTGCCGCCGGAAGAGGAACGGAAGCTCGTCAATTTCGACTTCAAGAAAATCCGGCTGAGTGTGCTGATGACCAAGGAGCACATCATCGAGCTTCGGGCGCTCATCAACCAGCAGGTGTATCTGCACGAACGGGTTGGCGATTACATCCAGCGGTTGGTGGCGGCGACGCGCCCGTATAACCCTGAGACTGACTGGCTCATCCGGTCTCCGTCGGCGCTGGTGGAGCGCGGCGTCGATCTCGGCGCGTCCCCGAGAGCGATCATCTGCTGGGGCCGCCTGGCGAAGGTGTGGGCGTTGCTGGTACGGCATCGGACCGAGGTCTATCCCGAGGATATTCAGGAGCTGGCGCCCTATGTGCTGGGCCACCGGATCTGGCTTGGTCCACACGCCGCGAGTCACGGCCTGACGACCGACCTTGTCATCGAAGACGTCCTCGAGCGGGTGGCGGTTCCATGAAGACGCGGGAGCACTGGCCCCCGGGCCAGATGACACGGGACGCGCGGAGCGACAGCCGAACAGTTTCTGAATCGAGCGGTTCGCCGACCGATGCCGTTGAATCGGGCGAAGAGCTCCTGGTCAATCTCTCGGAGATTGGCGAGATCGAGCTCATCATTCTGAGGCGGATGCGCGATTTCACGATCGGCGAACACCGAAGTCAATTCCAGGGAACGGGATTCGACTTCGTGGGTCTCCGAGAGTGGCAGGCAGGGGATCGGTTTTCATCGATCGACTGGCCGCAGTCCACCCTGACGAACTTCAGCCCGCTCATCGTGCGCGAGTTCGAGCAGCCGAGCACGGCCGCGGTGATCGCGGTGGCGGATGCGTCGCTGTCGACGAGGTGTGGTATCGACGGAGTGCCGATCGCCGCCGCCATTGCGCGGGCGATTGCTACCATCGGCATGTCGGCGGTGTTCTTCCAGGACATGTTCGGGCTCGTCACCTTCGACGCGGGGTTTCGCCATTTGTCGGCCATCCGTCCGCGCGTTGGTAAGAATCAGGTGATTCACTGTCTGGACGCGTATCAGTACCGACGCGGTGTCCAGGACGTGAAGCAAATCGGCGCGCTCAGTATGACGATGACCGGATTCCTGCGAAGAACGTCGCTGGTGCCGGTGATTTCCGACTTTCTGTTCGACAATGTGGGCGA
>Ga0184623_10001503_pt1 | contig 10115 bp, 4 predicted proteins | sample PLM1_100_b1_FD_133138 | JGI IMG/M metagenome (GOLD analysis project Ga0184623, IMG submission 133138) | Groundwater sediment microbial communities from an aquifer in East River, Colorado, USA - PLM1_100_b1 | ecosystem: Environmental > Terrestrial > Soil > Riparian zone | place: USA: East River...
CTCGTTCGAGAGCCGCCGCTTCTCCTTCGCATACGCTGACAGACACTCCGCGTGTGCTCGGGAGAATGCGATGCGCAGCTGTTCTTCCTGGGCCGCCGCCTCCTGCTCCGCGACGCTGCGAAACGCGCGACGGGCCGAGGCGACGATCTCGTTCAACCCGCGCGAACCACGCGCGTGCGGCGGAGCCCAAACGTAGAGCGCGCCCCTCGGAGGATGCACGCGACGAGCGGCAGGCGGCCATCGTAGTAGCCGATCAGATGCGGAAGGCGACGAGAGTCGCGCCAAGCACGACGGTCGCGAGCGAGAGGAGCCGCAGTCCGGTCTCGGCAGGAGCGGTGAGTCGTCTGGCGTCGAGCGGCTCCTTGCTCGCGTCGGCGAGCTCGAGCTCGCCGACAACCGCGATCACCTGGCGTCGCACATACCGCACGTGGTTCGAGAGCACGCGCTGAGCGAGCGAGAGCACCACCGCAAAGATCGCAGCGAGCACAGTTACGCCTCGGACGTCGCCCGCGACGGCCGCGTAGCCGGTGAGCACGGGGAAGCCGCCCCACGCGAGCCCGAACCAGATGTCCGAATGGAAGCGCCCCCCGGCAAGCTCCAGGTTGTACGCCAGCACCAGGAAGAGTCCGATGGGGATGAGAAGCGCGAGCCAGGCCTCGAAGGTAACCGCGCCCACGACGCCGATCGCGCAGGCACCCACGATCGAGACACCGGCGAGCGCGACGAGAACCCGGTCGGGGATCTTCGTGCGCAGCGGTCGCCCGTTCAGTTCGTCGAGGGCGTGCGCACCGACTCCGACGGCGAGTGCGAACGCGACGACGACCGCGCCGAGCCTTTCCCAGGCGACGACGGGCGCGAGGCAGCCGCCCATGACGACGTACGACAGATGCCACGCCGTGTAGGGAGGATGGAGCAGCGTCACGTAGTCCCGCCAGCCGCCGCGCTCGAGCGCGTACCAGGCAGGACGGGAGACCGGCTGAACCGCCTGCGTCATGACGTCCCGCCCCCGGCGGCACGGTCGGGCGGGCTCACGTCTTCCGTCCCCAGATGACGACGGCGGCGCCGAGGCTCAGCCGCCTCACCTCGACCCCGTGGAGGCCCGCCGCGTGCCACCACTCGAGCTGGCGCTCGAGTGGGTGGCGCTTCCAGAAGTCGCGGATCGACCCTCCGAGGAAGTCGCCGACCTCCTGCCAGCCGTTCCGGAGGAGGCGGCCGGCGAGTGGCAGCGCCGCTTGGACGTAGAGGTGCCAGAGAGGGCGAGCGGGACCCTCCGGGACGCCGAACTCGAGCGAGGCGACGACGCCACCCGGACGCACCACGCGTGCGAGCTCGGCCAGCGTCGCCCCTGGGTCGGCGACGTAGCGAAGGAGGTACGTAAACGTGAGGTGGTCGAAGGACTCGGAATCGAGCGGGAGCGCCTCCGCTGACGCATTGATCAGCTTGACCTCATCGCTGAAGCGACGGTGTGCGACCGCCAACATCTCTGGGCTTTGATCGACTCCGGTCACCCCGAATCCCTGCCGCAGGAGCTCCGCCGCTACGAGCCCCGTCCCTGTTGCCACGTCGAGAACGTGGCCGCCGCGCGGAAGGCGCGAGACGAGGAAGCGGCGCCAGAGCGGGTCCTGTCCCAGCGATAAGGCGGCGCCGACGCGGTCGTACGTCGGCCCGAGAGGTGCGAAGAGCTCGCGGGCTTGCTCTTCCAGGCTCCGCGCTGGCATCCGTCCAATCACTCCTTTCGGTCGTCGGATTGGCGGCCTGCCGGCAGGCGTGCGATTTCGGAGGATCGGGTCACCGTCGACTCCTCGGATCAGCAGGAGCTACTGCGAACGGCGAGCCGGCGGCGCCGCGCCATCGGCCGGAGACGAGCTCGAGAATCCATGCGCGGGGGCCCGCATCTGCTGGATGGGAGGCGCGCCGACGAAGCTGACCTCCACTCGCTGTACCGGTGGCTCCTCGGTCATGTTCGTCAGCCTAGGCGGCATGCTGTGCGCCCACATCAATGGAATTCGTGATGAGGTAGGTAGTCGATCAGCGACGGGTGCTCGCGGCGGGTAGCAGTGTCCTGTCCGCCATGGCCAGACCCACATGCCACCCAGGCAACCTGCCAGGCGGAGCCGTTCACGCAGCGCGTGCATGCGCATCTCCGTGAAGAATCAGGACTGATCGGATGACGCTATCCAGCCGGCGATCTGGGCGCGTGAGTTGAATCGACCTGGACGACTCAGCTGAAGTCCTCGCCCATCCTCGACGATGTCGAGGAGGGGCGCCCGGTCATCATCGCTGACCACGTCGCGGAGGATCTTGCCTGCGGCCGGTCCTGCTCTGGTCGCCAGGGAGCAGGACCGGCCGGGGGCCAGGTGCGTTACTTCAGCGCGTAGGCGCGGATCACCGTTTGCTCCAACCGGTTCCCCTGCCGGTCGGTGATGTCGACCTTGAGCGACACGAACCCGCTTGTGTTCACCTTCGCCGGGTGCTTGATCTGGCCGGCGTAGCCGCCGCCGGAGTTGGCCCGCAGCTCGGTGACCCGCTTCCACGTACCGCCGTCGTTGTACGAGACCCAGACCTTCACATCCTTTATCGGGACCGGGGACACGCCCGCTTGGTGCTGCGGCCGGAGCCGGAGCGTGAACGGCTGACCGCCCGGGGCCGCGTTGTTCAGGTCGAGGCCGAGATCCCAGCCGGCGGACAGGAACGGGAGGGTGACCGCAACGTCCTTCGGGCCGCGCGCCGATTTGAACGTCCAGGCCGTGAAGGACTCGGTGGCCACCGTCCAGCGTGGCCGCCCCTTCGTCACGTCGAGCTCGACCCGGTAGGTCGCCGGCTTCTCCACGCCGACCGGCACCGTGCCGTACGCGTGCGCACGCTCGGCCACCAGTTCCCCGTCGCGGTAGACGCGGGTGGCCGCGGCCTGGCCGAACACGTCGACCGCGTGCTCCCGATCAGTGTCGAGAAACTCGGCGACATTGAGGACCAGGTTGTCGTTGGTGCGCTGGGTGGCCCCGAGCATGACGCTCGTACCCGGCGCGAGCGGTCCCTTGTACCACTGCTCGGTGGTCGTGGCTCCCGGCTTGTGCACCGTGTAGGGAACGCGCGTCCCCTCCGCGTCCGCCTCGAACCCGCTCCACACGACCGGGCTGTACCGAGTGTCGTTGGCCAGCAGGTAGTGCGTCTGGCGCAGCGGGAACGCGGCCCGGGCGGGGAACGCCAGCCCGTAGACCTCGTACGGCCGCAGGGTGTAGTACGCGAGACCGCCGACCTGTCCCGGCTTCACGGCGTGGTACTCGTTCTTGACAGTGGCCAGGTCAGCCGGGCGCACGTCCCTGGTGAGGTTCTCCGGGATGCCGCCGGTGAAGGGCACCACGAGCTGGTACCGGTACGGGCTGGTGGGCACGCCACGCAGGTCGAGGGTGACCTTCCCGCGCTCCAGCCGCTTCACCAGCTGGTTGCCCTCGGCGAGAGGCAGGTTGACCATCGGGATCGGCGCCGGATCTGGCACGACCCGGTAGAAGTAGCCGCCGTCCTTGGTCACGATGATCGCCACCGCTGCCTTCGCCGCCGCCGCGTTGGCGATCTGGGCGGTCGGCTCGTAGTCGGCGCTCTCCCGGATCAGCGCGATCTTGCCGCGCACGTCGCGGCCCTCGAAGTCCTGCGGCCTGCCCGTGCCGACGTACACGAGCGGGAGCCGGTGGTGGCCGTTCACCAGGGTGCCGCCCGGACCGCTGTCACCGAGGACCCGCGGGTGCAGCACGAGGTCGGGCGCGACGGCCTTCGCCCGCAGCTGCGGTTCCATCAGCGTCGTCCGGGACACCAGCTCGATCTCGCCGTCCGCCGTGGTCGGTGTCGGCACCGCCGAGAACTTGGTGACCCAGGGCCCGTACATGTACGTCATCGAGGACCCCTGCTGGCCGACCTTGCGGCGCAGCGTCAGCGCCCGTTCGCGCGTGTCCGTCTGTTGGTGCGGGACGCGGACCGCGACGTCCTTCGCGAGCCGCGCGTCCAGCGTCACCGAGATGTCCTTGTCGACTGTGAGGAGCGGCGTCGCGATGGCCGTGCTCTCGACCGGGGCGGAGCGCGGCGCGTCCATCGTGCCGACCAGGGCTTGCACCGCGTACTTCCCGGGCCGCACCTCGAACGTCTGGGTGCTGTCCTGGTTGAGGTACGCCCACTGCCAGCTGCCCGGCTCGGTGCCGGAGATCGACAGCATGGTCTGCGGCCCCGGCGCTGCCGGCGTGCCGTCACGTCCGATCGCGGTGACCTTCACAAGGTTCTTCAGGTCCTTGGTGTAGCCCAGAGCCGTGGTGACGGTCTGGCCGGTGGCGCCGCGTTCGGTCGCGGTGAGCCATCCGCCGTAGGTGCCGAGCTCGCCCTTGGTGAGGTCCAGGGTGACCGTGGCCTGCGCGCTGCCGCCCGGCGGCAGGGTGAGGCTGGCGGGCGAGACCGTGAGCATTCCGTCGGGAGCCGGCTTCGTGCCGTCGGTGACGGAGGCCGCCAGGTCCACCGTGGTCTCCGCGTCACCCGTGTTGCGGTAGGTGACGGTCCTCGTCACCGGCATGGCGTCGCCGAACGGCCCGCGGAAGTACCCGAGGCTCAGCGCGCCGGTGCTGGCGGTGAGGCGCTGGCGGACCGCGCGCGCCACATCGAGCCGACCGGCGCCCTGCTGGTAGACGTTCTGGCCGGCCACGGTACGGGCGGTGGCGGTCAGGCCGGCCTTGAACTGCTCCGCCTTCCAGTCCGGGTGCGCCTGGGCGAGGATCGCCGCCGCGCCCGCCACGTGCGGGGTGGCCATGGAGGTGCCGGACAGCCGGGCGTAGTGCTCGTCGACGGCGCCGCTGGCGAGGGTGCCCTCGGCGCGCGCGGCGACGATGCCGACGCCGGGCGCGGTGATCTCCGGCTTGACCGCGTAGTCGAGCCAGCGGGGACCGCGGCTGGAGAAGGACGCGAGCGCGTCCGACTTGTCGACGGCGCCGACCGTCAGCGCCGCGTCGGCCGCGCCGGGCGACGCGATGGTGGCCTCGGCCGGCCCGCTGTTGCCGGCGGCGATGACGAAGAGCGCACCGGTGCTGGCCGTGAGGTTGTTGACGGCCTGGCTGAGCGGGTCGGTGCCGTCGCTCCATCCGCCGCCGAGGCTCATGCTGACGATCTTGGCGTTCGCCGCGCCCCACTCCATGCCGGCGATGATGTCCGAGTAGTACCCCGAGCCGCTGTCGTCCAGGACCTTGCCGACCAGCAGCCGCGCGCCGGGCGCGACGCCCTTGCGTTTCCCGCCCGACGCGGCACCGATGCCGGCGACGGTGGACGCCACGTGCGTGCCGTGACCGTTCTTGTCGGCCGTGGTCGCCGCAGAGCTGAAGTTCTTCGTGCCGGCGATCTGGCCGGCGACGTCGGGGTGGTTCGCGTCGATGCCGGTGTCGAGCACGGCGACCGTGACACCCTTGCCGTCGTAGCCGTCCGCCCAGGCGCTCGGCGCGCCGACCTGCGGCACACTCACGTCGAGGCTGGCCTTGGCCTTCCCGTCGAGCCAGATCTTGGCGATCCCGCCGGCCAGCTGCGGCGCGTGCGTCGCCGCGGGCGTGCGGTCGTCGTCCAGTGCCTCCCAGAACCGCCTCGCCTGCTTCTTGTCCGCGGCCAGCGCGACGGCGCCCACGCTCGCCAGCGCGCGAATCTTACGCGAACCGGCCGGAGCCGGCCGTGCCAGCGCCTTGGCCACCCCCTGCTTCGGGCCACCGTAGGTCGCGAGGAGCGGCAGCGTGCCGCCGTGCGCGTCGTCGTATCCGTCGGCGATCAGCTTGGTGACGTTGAACAGGCTGCGATCCAGCCGACCCGCGGCGATGTACGGGGCCGCAGCATCGGGGACGAGGAAGAGTTCCTTGTCCTGCTGGAACGTCTGATAGCCGCCGGGTACGACACCGTTGTCAGGCGGTACGACCGCCGCGGCTCTCCGCCCGTCCGGGAGGGTGGTCACCCGCACGACGTCGCCGGTGATCAGCGTGATCTTGCGGGTCGGGGATGGTCCATTCTGGACGGCTGTACCGGCGGCGGGAGGCCGCTCGTTTCCGGTGCGGATCCCGGCATCGGCCGGCACGGCCGCGACGGCGGACAACGCCATCGCCGCCAGTACGGCGACGCCCCGCGAGACTGCGCGCATCTGCTGTTCCCTTCGGGTGTTTCGTGCCTGTGTTTCGTGCCTGTGTTTCGTGTCGCGGGTTCGTGTCGCGGGTTCGTGTCGCGGGTTCGTGTCGCGGCCAAGCGGGGCGGGCACATATCGGCGGCGGCGTGTCGAGGCGAAGTTCCCTTAGCGGTCACCCGCCGTACCTACCGTGGTGGGATTCTGCGCTCGGACGGGGTCGGGCGCCCATGGTCAATTGGCGCATTTGTCCCGTGGCGCCCGCAGAGGCCGTTGACAGCGGGAATGACCCGGTCCGATGGCCAGCCTGGTGTCATCTGTTCGGATTCTGGACACCTGACAGCGATCGGATCGCCACGTTCCGTGGACCATGTGGCGGTACGTGTGTGCCCGGTATCGTGCGATGCCCCCGGTACCCCACGGTCATCAACGTGGGAGCCGCTGCGAAAGGCGTCGTATGGCTCAAGGAGACCACCTGCGGCATGTGCGGGAATTGGCCGACGAGGCGGGCACCGTGCGGGAACAGAGCGCTCGCGCCGCGGTACTCGCGGAGTTGCAGCGGGAAAGCGCGTGGGCCCTCCGCGAGGTGGTCGCCGAGATGCGCGATGCGGGCGTGTCGTGGCGGGAACTCGCAGCGGACCTCGGCATCGCGACGGCGACGCTGCACGGCCAGTACAACGCGGGTCAGGGCGTGCTCGTGGCTGGTCAGGGAGGGCGCCGTCCCTCGCTCACGACCAGCCGAACCGCCGAGACCAGTCCTTCGGCGCCCGCTGCGAGCCTGACCCGGTTCGTGGGACGGACCCGCGAACTGGCGGATCTGCGGCCGTCGTTCCTGCGTGACCGCCTGGTGACCCTGACGGGTCCGGGCGGCGTGGGTAAGACGCGCCTCGCGGCGGAGTTCGTCCGTCTGGTGCGTTCCTCGTACCCGGGCGGGGTCTGGTGGGTGGAGCTGGCCCCGCTCACCACCAGCTCGGCGGTGAGCAACGCCGTCAGCGCGGCGGTTCGCGGTGACCGGCAGCCGGGACGGCCCGCGTCCGAGATGATCGCGGAGGCGTGCGCCGGCGGGCCGGGCCTGCTGGTACTCGACAACTGCGAGCACGTCGTCGACCAGTGTGCCGACGTCGTGGCCGCGCTCCTCGTCGCGTGCCCCCGCCTGCGGGTCCTGACCACGAGCCGCGAGGCGCTGCGGATCGGCGGCGAGTCGCTGCTGCCGGTCGCCCCGCTCGCGGTGCCAGGTCGCGGGGAGGACGGCATCGACCACGTGCGGCACCTGCCCGCGGTGCAGCTGTTCGCCGATCGCGCCAGGAACGTGGTGCCGGGCTTCGCAGTGACACGGGAGAACGCGGCACCCATCGCGGAGATCTGCCGCGAGCTGGACGGGCTTCCGCTGGCGATCGAGCTCGCGGCGAGCCGCGTCCGGCTGCTGGGCGTTCACCAGGTCCGCTCGATGCTCAAGGATCGGTTCGCGTTACTGGACGACGGGCCCAGATCGAGCCCCGACCGGCACCGGAGCCTGCACGCGGCGATCGCGTGGAGCTACCAGCTGCTACCGCCGGTCGAGCAGGCTGCCTTCCGTCGGTTGGCGGTGCTGGCGGGAGGATTCGGCCTTGCGGGCGCGACGGCCGTGTGCGCCGACGGCCTCGACATCACGCCGTCGACGGTGCTCAACCTGTTGAGCCGCCTGCAGGCCAAGTCGCTCATCGCCGGCGTCGGCTCGGAGCGCGGCCCCCGGTTCCGTCAGTTCGAGTCCGTGCGGATCTACGCCTGGGACCAGTTGGTCGAGGCCGGTGAGCTACGCGCGTGCCAGGAGCGCATGATCGGCTGGCTCTACGGCTTCGTCAGGGCCTACCTCCACGGCGAGGACCCGGACATGGCGGACCCGTGGCTCCACATCGGCATCGAGCTGGACAACCTTCAGCTGGCCACGCCGTGGGCCGAGCAGCGCGGGGACGATCGTTACGTCGGCCTGGCCACGCTCCTCGCCGAGCTGGGGCGGATACACGGAAACGTCGCCGAGGCGCGCGAACTGTACGGCCGAGCGCTGGAGACGGACCTGGGGCCCGCGATCGACCGCGCGTACGCGTTGAGTTTCTCCGCCGCAGTCGAGCAGGAGCAGGCGAACCACGAGGAGGCGATCCGGCTCGCCTCGACCTCGCTGGCGCTGGCGCGGTCGCTCGACAACCCGGCCGCGATCCCCGACGCACTCGACATCCTGAGCGCCGCCTCGCTGAGCCTCGGCAGGCTCGCCGAGTCCCGCGCTTACGCCGAGGAACACGTGGCCCTCAGCCGTCGCGAGTACGGGCCCTGGTGGACGGCCATCGCCCTCGTGGAGCTCGCGCACTGCCTGGTCGTCGCCGGAGACCTGGACGAGGCCGCGGCGAGGCTCGTCGAGGCCGAGCCGATCCTGCGCGCCCGCGGCGAGCTCCCGCGCCTGTCACGGTTCCTTCACGTCGCGGGCCAACTCGCCTTCCGCAGGGGCGACATCGACGGCGCGGAGACGGCGTTCGCGGAGGCCGTCACCTTGTATGCCACGGATCTCAAGCAGTTGGGCTACAAGCGCAGCGTGTACGCGCTGGAAGGGCTGGCGCTCGTCGCCGACCGGCACGACCAGCACGATCGGGCGTTGCGGCTGGCGGCGGCCGCGGCGGCCCTTCGGGACACGACGAAGACGCGGCTGCGACAGCCCTGGCAGGCTGACGTGGAGGACGCCATCGTGCGCAGCCGGACCAGGGCCGTCGACCCGACGGGCGCCTGGGTCGAAGGCAGCGGGTGGACGGTGGACGAGGCCGTCGCCTACGCGCTCGGGTCGCGACCCTACGCGCCGCGGGCTGTCGCGCCTCTCACCGCACGAGAGTTCCGGGTCGCCGAGCTGGTGGCCGAGGGCTTCACCAACCAGCAGGTGGCGGCGCGCCTCGGCGTCTCGCCTCGCACGATCGCCAACCACCTTCACAACATCCGCAAGAAGCTCGACCTCGCTACCCGGGCGCACGTGATCGCCTGGGTCACCAGGCAATCCGCGTCGCCGGTGGGCTGAGCTGCGCGCCGCGTCGTGGAGCAGCGCGCCGACTCAATCGGCGCGCCGCCGCGCGACACGCGTTTCAGCAACGTTTCACGCAAGAGAATTCGGGGGACCGGCAGTACGCCAGTCGACTCGCGGGTGGCTCCCCAAGCACAGGACAGGAAGAGGTTGAATCAGGCGTGTGCGAACGGCGCACAGCACCAACCGCAGACGCGTTTCCGCAGGTCAGAGCCGTGATCCTGGGACAGCGCCGACAACAATGGCCGCGTGGCACCGGCTGCCGTGTTCGAGCCAGGTCAGCATTTGGCCAGGTCCGTTACACACGGCGAGGCCCCGGCCCCGGGACGCCTCGCGAGGAGGCGCCGTGGACAGCCGAGACGCTCACACCTCCCGAATTGCGGGACGGAAACGTATGCATGGCCTGTGCGGAGCGGTGGCTTCGTAGGACGCATTGAGGCTGATGAGTTAGCTAGCTCCTATCCCTCCAGTGCCCGGCGAAGATCCTTCATGAGCAGTAGCAGGTGCATCGGATCGGTGGGGCTGGCTTCGAACTTCGCCAATCGAAGATAGAAGTCGCGAGCTGCTGTGGACTCGCAATGGATGAGCACCGCTCGTACCCCGATCACCTCGGACGCAACAGCGATGCGCCGCAACGCATCGACGACCAGAGCACGACCCAGACCAGCACCCTGCGACGACCGATCGACGCCGAGTCGAGTCAAGATCACTACCGGTTGGTGATAGCGATCGGTGCCCTGCATCATCCTGCGAGAGGCGTCGGCCGGCGCGACGCTGCCGGCGGAAAGCGCGTAGTAACCAGCCAGCCGACCGTCCGGCTTTTCGAGATCACGCACCACGTACACGCGGGAAAGCCCGGAACGGTGAGCTTGCAGGGAATGCCGGATCAACCAGTCGGACTGTGCATGCGAGCCGCAGTCGAATCCCGCCACGACGTGCGTCGCCGACAGCGGC
>Ga0184623_10001504_pt1 | contig 10115 bp, 12 predicted proteins | sample PLM1_100_b1_FD_133138 | JGI IMG/M metagenome (GOLD analysis project Ga0184623, IMG submission 133138) | Groundwater sediment microbial communities from an aquifer in East River, Colorado, USA - PLM1_100_b1 | ecosystem: Environmental > Terrestrial > Soil > Riparian zone | place: USA: East River...
CCCGGGCGCCGACCCGCCTGTGGATCCGGAGGACTTCGAGCTCCCGAAGGAGTTCCGCGACCTGCTCCCGCCCGGTGACAACCCTCGGCGATCTTGAGCTTTTCGTCAATTGGGAGCGCTCCCACGCCAAAAAAGCTCAAGATCGCGAAGAGGGTGGTAACCGATCTGGCAGAATGTGTCGCCGTACCCGGCGCGCGCTCGGCCCCTCTCACCGGCGCGCACCGCGTCCACGCAGGGTGCCTGCGTCCTTCCCCACAGGGCCCGCAGCTCCTGCACCCCTGATCAAGAGTTGGAGCGTTCCACTTCCGTGGCCGTCAAGATCAAGCTCAAGCGCATGGGCAAGATTCGTGCGCCCTACTACCGCATCGTCGTCGCCGACTCCCGCACGAAGCGTGATGGTCGCGCGATCGAGGAAATCGGCAAATACCACCCCAAAGAGCATCCCTCACTGATCGAGGTCGACTCGGTCCGGGTGCAGCACTGGCTGCGCGTCGGCGCCCAGCCGACCGAGCCGGTCCTCGCGCTGCTGAAGAAGACCGGCGACTGGCAGCAGTTCAAGGGCGAGCCCGCGCCCGAGGCCCTGCAGGTCGCCTCGCCCAGGGCGGACAAGAAGGCCGTCTTCGAAGCCGCCGCCAAGGAGGCCGCCGCCGAGACGAAGGACGGCGCCACCTCTCCACGCGGCAAGCGGACTTCGAAGAAGGCCGAGGCGCCCGCCAGCGCGCCGGCCGGCTCGGCCGCCGACAAGCCCGAGGCAGCTGCCGCCGACCAGCCCACCGAGGCCTAGGTGCTCGAAGAGGCGCTCGAGCACCTCGTCAAGGGCATCGTCGACCACCCTGACGAGGTCCGGGTCCGGGAGCGCGCGCTGCGGCGCGGCCGGGTCCTCGAGGTCCGGGTCCACCCGGAGGATCTCGGGAAGGTGATCGGGCGCGCTGGCCGGACCGCCAGGTCGATCCGCACGGTCATCGACGCGCTCGGCGGGGGCCGCACGGTCCGGGTCGACTTCCTCGACGTCAACGAAGCGCGCTGACCTGCAGGTGCAACTCGTCGTCGGACGCGTCGGACGCCCGCACGGCGTCCGCGGCGAGGTGCTCGTCGACTCGCGCACCGACCGTCCTGAGGACCGGTTCGCCGATGGCGCCGTGCTGGCGACCGAGCCGGCTGAGCGGGGTCCGCTCACGGTGTCGGCGGCCCGATGGCACGGCGGCCGGCTCCTCGTGCGCTTCGCAGGCGTGACCGATCGCGTGGGGGCGGAGCAGCTGAACGGCACGACGTTGCTCACGGAGGTCGACGAGCGCGAGCGGCCGGCCGATCCCGACGAGTTCTACGACCATCAACTCGTCGGGCTCGAGGTCGTCACGGCCGGCGACGGCCCGCTGGTGGGGACGGTCGACGACGTCCTCCACCTTCCCGGCCAGGTCCTCCTCTCCGTCCGCCGGCCCACCGGCGAGGAGGTGCTGGTGCCGTTCGTCTCGGCCATCGTGCCGGTCGTCGACATCGACGCCGGGCGGCTGGTGGTCGATCCTCCGGGCGGCCTGCTCGACGGCGCAGACGGGTTGTGAAGGCATGCGGATCGACCTGGTGACGATCTTCCCGGACTACTTCTCCCCGCTCTCCCTCTCCCTGATAGGGAAAGCGCGCGAGCGCGGTGTGCTGGATCTGAGGGTGCACGACCTGCGGGCCTGGACGACCGACCCGCACCGGACGGTCGACGACACGCCCTACGGCGGCGGGCCGGGCATGGTGATGAAGCCGGAGCCCTGGGCGCTGGCCCTTGACGCCGTTGCGCCCGCCGACCCTGACCCTGACCCTGACCGGTCCGCCCCGCGGCCGCGCCTGGTCGTGCCGACGCCGGGCGGCCGGCCGTTCAGCCAACGGCTCGCCCTCGAGTACGCCGGCGCGCCCTGGCTGGTGTTCGCGTGCGGGCGGTACGAAGGCATCGACGCCCGGGTGATCGACGAGGTGGGGGGGCGGATGGACGTCGACGAGGTGTCATTGGGCGACTACGTCCTGGCGGGTGGCGAGGCGGCCGCGTTAGTGATCATCGAGGCGGTCGCGCGGCTCCTCCCTGGAGTGATCGGCAATGCCGAGTCGCTGGTCGAAGAGTCGCACGTGGCCGGCCTGCTGGAGGCCCCGGCCTACACCAAGCCCGCGGTGTGGCGCGGCCGGGCCGCCCCGGAGATATTGCTCTCCGGCAACCACGCCGCCATCGCCCGCTGGCGGCGCGACGAAGCCCTGCGGCGCACGGCCGAACGCCGCCCGGATCTGCTGGCGCACCTGGAGGCGGGCCGGCTCGACGATCGCGACCGGCAGGTCCTGGCGGAGATCCTCGGCCCGTAGCGGGCGAGGGGCGGTTAGAGTGACCGGCAGTCCCTATTGCCGGTCACCATTGGCACATTTCGCGCTTGGACACCGGCTGTGGCAAACTGAATCGCTGTTGTCGTGCGCCAGCTGCCGCGCGCGAGCACCCCGTGACCAGTGCGCAGCCCTTGTCCAGCAGTATCCAGCCAGGAAGCGACGCCGCCATGCACCCGCTCGACAGCCTTGACTCCGCCTCGATGCGGTCGGACATTCCGACCTTCCGCCCGGGCGACACGCTCAAGGTTCACGTGCGAGTGATCGAGGGCAACCGGTCCCGGGTCCAGGTGTTCCAGGGCGTGGTGATCCGTCGGCAGGGCAGCGGCGTGCGCGAGACCTTCACCGTCCGCAAGATCAGTTTCGGTGTCGGCGTCGAGCGGACCTTCCCGGTTCACACGCCGATCATCGAGAAGATCGAGGTCGTGACCCGTGGCGACGTCCGGCGCGCCAAGCTCTACTACCTGCGGGAGCTTCGCGGCAAGGCGGCGAAGATCAAGGAGCGCCGCGACGCCGCCCGATCACGCTGACGCCGCCTCAGCGTTCGATGCGGCGCCCCGTCGCGCGTTAGGCTCGTCCCAATGAGCGAAGATCGGCCGCGCCGCGCCAGGGGGGTCGACAAGGAGGCTGACCAGGCGGTGCGTGAGTCCGGATCCACCGGGTCCGCGCTTCCATGGCAGGCATACGACGCGGACACTGTCCCGCGCAGCGACGGTGGCGACGGCATTTCCGCGAACGGCGGCGGCGAGCCGCTGACGCGGCGCGAGCGCCGCCGGGCGCAAAAGGAGGCCGCTGCCAAGGGGTCGATGCTCCGCGAGCTGCCCGTGCTCATCCTCGTGGCGCTGGTGCTCGCGCTGCTCATCAAATCCTTCCTGGTCCAGGCCTTCTTCATCCCATCGGGCTCGATGGAGGACACCCTCCAGGTCGGCGATCGGGTGCTGGTCAACAAGGTCGTCTATCACCTGCGGGACATCGAGCGAGGGGACGTGGTCGTCTTCAACGGCCTCGACTCATGGACCCCGGAGGTCGAGATCAGCGAGCCGTCCAATCCGATCCAACGCGCGCTGCGGGGGCTCGCCGGCGCCTTCGGGATCGCGCCCCCTGGCGAGCGTGACTTCATCAAGCGGGTCATCGGCGTGGGTGGCGACACGGTGGAATGCCGCGAGGGCCGGGTGTATGTCAACGCCGTACCGCTCGACGAGCCGTACCTCTTCCCCGACGACACGTCATGCGCGAGCGGGGAGAACTTCAAGGTCGATGTGCCACGAGACCGGCTGTGGGTGATGGGCGACCACCGCAGCGCTTCGGCCGACTCTCGCGCGCACCAGGACGACCCGAACCAGGGCACGGTGCCGGTCGATCGCGTGATCGGCCGGGCCTTCGTCGTGGTGTGGCCGGTGTCGCAGTGGCAAAACCTGCCCATCCCTGAGACCTTCAAACAGCCCGCGCTGGCGACCGCCGCGCTGGTCCCCGCTGCCGTCCCGGTGGCGCTGGCTGCCGCCGGCGCCTTGCCGCTCGTCGCGCTCCGTCGGCGGGTCCGCCGACGGGCTGGGCCGCCGGTGGGGACGCTGAGCCGTAGGTGAACGCCCCGCAGCCCGAGTCGGACGACCGGGGAGACGGCGCCGCGCATGGCAGCGCGCCGGCGGAGAACGCGACCGCGGCCGCCGACTCCGCGCGAGCTACTGCGCCCGAGCCAGCCGACGCCGAAGGACCGGACGAGGCGGGGCAGTGGTCGATGTCGCCCAGTGCCAGCAGCCGACGCCGCGTGGCTGGGGCTGCGCGCGAGTTCGCCCTCCTCGTCGCGATCGCTCTGGCGATCTCGGTCCTCCTCCGGGCGTTCGTGGTGCAGGCCTTCTTCATCCCGTCGGCCTCGATGGAGCAGACCTTGCGCACCGACGAGCGCGTGCTGGTGAGCAAGCTGACGCCGCGTTTCTCCGAGGTCGAGCGCGGTCAGATCGTCGTCTTCCGTGATCCCGGCGGCTGGCTGCCCGACCAGGTCGACTCGGCCGGCCCGGTCGGCCGGGCGGCCCGCGGCTTCTTGACCTTCGTGGGGATCCTCCCGTCCGACACCGGAGAGGACCTGATCAAGCGCGTCATCGGCGTGGGGGGCGACCGCGTGGCCTGCTGCGACGACGAAGGGCGAATCACCGTCAACGGCGCCCCGCTCGACGAGCCGTACCTCTATCCCGGCGACGCGCCGTCCGACGTCGAGTTCGACGTGACTTTGTCAGACGGCCACCTGTGGATGATGGGCGACCACCGGTCCCAATCCGGCGACTCACGGGAGCACCTCGGCGATCCTGGCGGCGGAGCCGTCCCCGCCGACCGTGTGGTCGGGCGGGCGTTCGTCGTGGTCTGGCCGTTCTCATCGGCCCGTTGGCTGCGCCAACCCGAGACGTTCGAGCAGTTGGCGTCGACGGGGTGAGGGCGCTCGGTCGTGCGTGGAGCCGCGGGCAGCGGCCACTAGGCTGTCGGCGTATGTCCGAACCTGCCGACCGCGCCGCTGGCAGTCCCGTGGAGGGAGCCCGGTGAGCCCACTGCCCCGCGGGGTGGCCGTGCGCCGGGACGCCGGGCTGTACGGCTACGAACGCGCGCTCGCCCGTGCCGGTTTCTCGCCGGTCGCTGGGGCCGACGAGGCGGGCCGCGGGGCCTGCGCTGGACCGCTGGTGGTCGCGGCGGCGATCCTGTCGGAGGGCCGGCGCGGTCAAGTGCCCGGGCTGGCCGACTCCAAGTTGCTCAGCGAGAACGTGCGGGAGGAGGTCTACGCGCAGGTGGTGCGGCGGGCGAGCGCCTGGTCGGCTGTGATCATCCCATGCGACGAGGTCGACAGGCTGGGACTGCACTGCTGCAACGTGGCCGGTATGCGCCGTGCGCTCGCCTTGCTGCCGGAGCGGTCGGCATATGTGCTGACCGACGGTTTCCCGATCGCCGGGCTGGGCGTGCCCGGGTTGGCGGTGTGGAAGGGCGACCGGGTGGCCGCCTGTATCGCGGCCGCGTCCGTTGTTGCCAAGGTCACCCGAGACCGGATCATGCGGGAGCTCGACGGCCGCTTTCCCGACTACGGGTTCGCCGAGCACAAAGGCTACGTCACGCCGGAGCACCAGATGGCGCTGCGCCGCCACGGCCCATGCCCCGAGCACCGCTTCTCCTATGTCAACGTCCGCGCGGCCACGGGAGAGAATGTGCAGGTGATCGCTGGCATGGACGGGGAGTTGCTGGAGACTGGATGAGCGGACCGCGAGAGTTTGACGCCGGTGCTTCCGGCAGGGACGGCGCAGGGACGGCCGAGCGAGAGGAGCGCGGACGTGAGCGCTGAGGATCTCGAAAAGTACGAGACCGACATGGAGCTTCAGCTCTACCGCGAGTACCGCGACGTCGTCGGCCTGTTCAAGTACGTCGTAGAGACCGAGCGCCGTTTTTACCTCACGAACTCCGTCGACCTGCAGGCCCGCTCAGATGGCGGCGAGGTCTACTTCGAGGTGAAAATGGCCGACGCTTGGGTTTGGGACATGTACCGTCCGGCCCGTTTCGTGAGCAACGTCAAGGTGGTGACGTTCAAGGACGTCAACATCGAGGAGCTGGCGAAATCCGAGATCGAGGTGCCGCAGGACAAGCTCGGCGGGCGCTGAGCGACCCGCCCCCGGCTGTCCACAGGCCGCCAATCCCGCCATCTGTCCACAGATGACCGCCTAATCCTCGTCCTAGCCGCCCTCCTGCGACATCGTCGTCGCAGGAGGTGGTGCACATGTTGGCGAAAGACGCCTTAGGGCGTTATGGGGAGGATCTGGCCGCGAGGCATCTCGCCGACGCAGGCCTGGCGATCCTGGAGCGCAACTATCGCTGCGAGTCGGGTGAGATCGACATCGTCGCCCGCGACGGCGACGTGCTGGTGGTCTGCGAAGTCAAAACCCGGGCCGGGCTGGGATTCGGCGGTCCGCTCGAGGCGGTGACAGCGTCAAAGGCGCGCCGGCTGCGGGTGTTGGCCAGCCGGTGGCTCTCCGACCATCGGGGCCTTCGGCCGGCGACGGTGCGGTTTGACGTGGTGGGTGTCCTGCGACCTGATGGCGGCGCCCCCCGCGTCGAGCACGTGCGGGGGGTGCTGTGATGAGCCTGGCTCGCGCCCGCTCGGTGGCTCTCGTCGGCGTGCAGGGTCACATCATCGAAGTCGAGGCAGACCTGGCGCAGGGTCTCCCGGGCTTCGCGCTCGTCGGGCTGCCCGACACCGCCCTGTCCGAGTCGCGCGACCGCGTGCGCGCGGCGGTCGTCAACAGCGGCGAGATGTGGCCGGCTCGGCGCATCACGGTCAGCTTGTCGCCTGCGTCGCTGCCCAAGCGGGGCAGCGGCTTCGACCTCCCCATCGCTGTGGCGATTCTCGCTGGGGCCGGCGCGATGCAACCGTCGGTGCTCGAGGGTGTGGTGCTGCTCGGCGAGCTCGGCCTGGACGGGCGCCTGCGGGGGGTCCGCGGGGTGCTGCCCGCCGTCATGGCGGCGGCGCGGGCCGGCTCGCGCCGGGCCGTCGTGCCATCGGCCAATGTCGCCGAGGCTCGACTGGTGCCCGACGTCGATGTGCTCGGCGCCCGCTCGCTCCGGGAGCTGCTCGCGGTGATCCGCGGCGAAGAGCCTCCCGTCGACGACACGCCGGGGGTTGATGAGACGCCGTTCGACGAACCACCGGCGGTCGCGGTCCCTCGGCTCTACATCGACGAGCTCGACCTTGCCGACGTTCGCGGCCAGCTGGAGGCACGGCGTGCGCTCGAGGTGGTCGCCGCCGGGGGACACCACCTCTTCCTCGTCGGCCCGCCCGGCGCCGGGAAGACGATGCTGGCCGAGCGTCTGCCGGGACTGCTGCCGCCGCTCGAGGGCCAAGACGCGCTCGAGGTGACAGCTGTTCATTCGGTTGCGGGGCTGCTTGCGCCGGGGCAACCCCTCGTCACCCGGCCGCCCTTCTGCAACCCGCACCACACGGCGTCGGTGCCCGCTGTCGTCGGCGGCGGCACCGGACTGGCCAGGCCTGGCGCTGTGTCCCTTGCCCACCGCGGGATCCTGTTTCTCGACGAGGCCGCGGAGTTTCCGAGTCGCTTGCTCGACGCGCTCCGCCAGCCACTCGAGTCCGGCGAGGTCTTCATCTCCCGTGCGGCTGGGTCGGCCCGCTTCCCAGCCCGCTGCACGCTCGTGCTGGCCGCGAATCCCTGCCCGTGCGGCCACGCTTTCGGCTCCAGCTCACCGTGTGACTGCACGCCGCAGGCCGCACGCCGATACCTCGGCCGGATCTCCGGGCCGTTGCTCGACCGCATCGATCTCCGGCTCGGTGTGTGCGCTCCGTCGCGCGCCGATCTCGTCGGCGACCAGCAGCCCGAGACCACCGCCGACGTTGCGAAACGGGTTCGGTCGGCCCGTGAGCGCTCGCGTGGCCGCCTCGCCGGCACGCCGTGGCGGCTCAACTCCGAGGTGCCTGGCCGGCTTCTTCGCAGCCAATGGCGGGCCACGCCAGGCGGCGGGCGCATCATCCACCGCGCGATCGATCGAGGCTTGCTGTCCGCCAGGGGAGCCGACCGTGTGTTGCGGGTGTCGTGGACCGTGGCTGATCTGTGGGGCGATCCCCGCCCGGCCGAACCCCACGTTCAGGAGGCTCTCAGCCTGCGCGTCAGCGCGTCGGGGGTGGCCGCGTGAACGTTCAGGTGCTGCCCGAGGAGCGCTTGGCCCGCGCGGCCCTCGCCCGGTTGGCTGAGCCGGGCGATTTCGCGCTCGGGCGCCTCGTGGCGCGTGACGGCGCCGTGGCGGTCGTGGCGGCGCTGCGCGAGGGCAGGCTCGAACTCAGCCGCCGGCGTGTCGCGGGCTTGCTCGCGCGGCTGTCCGACCTGCCCGGCGAGCGCGATCTGCTGGGGCCTGATCGGCTGGGCGGCCGGTTCCTCTGTCCGGGCGATCCCGAGTGGCCGACGCCCCTCGACGACCTCGGTGACTCCGCGCCGCTCGCCCTGTGGGTGTGTGGGCCGCTGCCGCTCGCGACGGCGACCGCACGGGCCGTCGCGGTCGTGGGCGCCCGCGCCGCCACGCCCTATGGCATTCATGTGGCGACCGAGCTGGGGGCGTCCCTCGCGGAGCGGGGGTGGTGTGTCGTGTCCGGGGCGGCTTACGGCATCGACGCCGCCGCCCATCGCGGTGCCCTCGCCGTGGGCGGACCGACGGTTGCGATCCTGGCCTGTGGCATCGACGTCGCCTACCCGCAAGGGCACCGCGCCCTGATCGATCGGATCGGCGATGAGGGAGCGGTCCTGTCCGAGGTCCCACCAGGTTCGAGGCCGACCCGCATCCGGTTCCGCACCCGCAACCGTGTCATTGCGGCGCTCGCGGCCGGGGCGGTCGTCGTCGAGGCCGGTCGCCGCAGCGGCGCGCTGATCACCGCCCGCTACGCCGACGAGCTGAGTCGCCATCGGATGGCTGTGCCCGGCCCGGTCACGTCAACGCAGTCGGCCGGATGCCACCAGATGCTCCGTGATGGCGCCGCCTGTGTCACCTCGGCCGCCGAGGTGATCGAGATCATCGGCCAGATGGGCGACGATCTGGCTCCTGACGATCCCGGCCACACCACGGTCCGCGACGATCTCGACCCGCTGTCCGAGCGGGTGCTCGAGGCGATGCCCCTGCGGCAGCCTGCTAGTGCGGCGCGCATCGCCATTGACGCCGGGGTCGACCCACAGCTGGTGCTGCGGGCGCTCGGCGGTTTGCTGGCTCTTGGCCTGGCCGAGCGCAGTGCCGAGGGGTGGCGGCTGGGCGCGCGGGCCCGGGAGCCGGTATGACGCGCCGGCCTCGGCTCCGCGGCGCGCCACACTTGACCCGCGCGGCCGGCTCGCCCAGCGTGGAGCATCATGAGGGCCTCGACCGAAGGCGAGCTCGGCGACACGGGCCGTGGCCGGCTGCCCGATGCCTTCGAGCACGTTCTGGCGGAGTTCGAGATCCACCTCCACGCCGGCCGTAACCGCTCACCCCACACGGTGCGCGCCTATACCGCCGACGTTCGCAGCCTGCTCGACCACGCCTCGCGCATGGGCCAGACCGACCTCTGTGGGATCGACGTGCGCGTGCTGCGAAGCTGGCTGGCGAAGCTCACCGCGACCGGACGCGCGCGGGCGACCGTGGCGCGGCGGGCATCAGCGGCCCGTGTCTTCACCGCATGGGCGGCGCGACGCGGCCTCCTCGACGCAGACCCTGGCGTGGTCCTCGGAACGGTCAAGCGACGGCTCCAGCTCCCCAGGGTGCTCCGCCAGCAGGAGGCCACGGAGTTGATGGAACTCGCGGCGACCAACGCCGTCGAGGGCACCCCGGTAGGTCTGCGCGACCGCGCGATCCTGGAGCTGCTGTACGCGACGGGTATCCGGGTCGGCGAGCTGGCGTCTCTCGACATCGACGACATCGACCGAGGCCGGCAGCTGATACGGGTCGTAGGGAAGGGCGACAAGGAGCGCAGCGTCCCCGTCGGCCGGCCCGCGTTTCGCGCGCTCGACGACTGGCTCCTGCGCGGGCGTCCGCCGCTGGCGACCGACCGCAGCGGTCCTGCGCTGTTCCTCGGCGTCCGCGGCGGCCGACTCGACCAACGCGCGGTGCGCTCCCTCGTGCACGCCCACGCCCGCGACGTGCCGGGAGCCCCCGACATCGCGCCGCACGCGCTGCGCCACAGCGCCGCCACCCATCTGCTGGAGGGTGGCGCCGACCTGCGCACCGTCCAGGAACTGCTCGGGCATGCCAGCCTCGCGACCACGCAGATC
>Ga0184623_10001506_pt1 | contig 10114 bp, 11 predicted proteins | sample PLM1_100_b1_FD_133138 | JGI IMG/M metagenome (GOLD analysis project Ga0184623, IMG submission 133138) | Groundwater sediment microbial communities from an aquifer in East River, Colorado, USA - PLM1_100_b1 | ecosystem: Environmental > Terrestrial > Soil > Riparian zone | place: USA: East River...
CACCGGGTCGATCGAGGGCATCGCTTCGAACATCCTCGCCGACCGCCTCGTGCGGCTCGTCGACGCAGGGATCCTCACCCGCGGCACGGCCGCCCGGGGGCAGCGCGCTCGCTACAGCCTCACCGAAGCTGGTATCCAGACTCTTCCAATCATCTACGCCCTAGGCAACTGGGGCCTCGACTGGCGCCCCGGCAGCGCGGAACTCCGGAGCCGGCAGCAACTCATGCGCGATGAAGGTCCGGCGTTCATCGAGGAGCTCATGGACGAGCTTCGCGTGCGCCACCTCGGCGCCCCGCCGAAGCCGCACCACGGCCCGGGACCCCTCGAGCGTCTCAACGCCGCCTACGCCGCTGGGCAGGAACGCCTCGGACGCCAGCGCGTGGCGGGTCCTTCAGACAATTGATGAGCCGGCCTCGACGAAACCCCTGGTCAACCCAGTCTTATCGGCAAGATCGGCGAGCAGCCGTGTGCCGGCATGACCGACCACCCCGAGCCCCACCGATGACGACAACCTTCGGACGCGTGCCGGTACCCTGCACCCTGGAAGTGCCTTCCGAGACGGACGATTCTGATCCTAGACACGTCAGATCATCCCAGATCAGAAGGCACTTTCGCGTTCCCGGACACCTTAGCCAGCCACCCTTGCTGAAGGGCCGAGGTTAAGGTCAAGCGCCACCTTGCGATTCGCGACGTACGCTGACCTAAACCTGCCGTCTGCGCACAGCTGAGACTGTCACAATCGGCCCCTGGCAGCGGGAATGCGGTTCGTTTTCTGCCGCATCCGGTCCACCCGTGGGATATTTATATGGGAATGTCCGAATGTTGGAGAACCCGCATCCCCTCTGATCAGAGGAGATGCGGGTTCGTTACCACATCGATCCTTCCGTTGCCCGGCGTTCAGAGTTGGGTCTGGCCGCCGTTGACCTCGTAGACGGAGCCGGTGACGAAGGCGGCTTCGTCCGAGAGGAGGAAGCTCACCACGTTGGCAACCTCGTGGACGTGGCCTATCCGGCCCATCGCGGTTTTCGCGGCGATGGAGGCGCGAACGTCCGGCGGGAGCGCTCGTGCCGATGACGCGTCGATCGGCCCGGGTGCGACGGCATTGATGCGGATGCCACGCTTCGCGTATTCGACGGCGGCCGAGCGGGTGAGTCCGACGATGCCGTGTTTGGAGGCCGAGTACGCGGCCCGCCCGGCATGGGCCATCACCGCGGCGGTGGAGGCCATGTTGAGGATGGCCCCGCCACCGGCTTCGAGCATGTAGGCGATCTCGGCTTTCATGCTGTGGAAGACGCCGGTCAGGTTGATGCCGATGACGTCGTTCCAGTCATCGAGAGCGATGTCGTGGACGTCGACCAATCTGGGTGTGATGCCGGCGTTGTTGAAGGCGAGGTCGAGGACACCGTAGGTCGTCACAGTGAATGCGACGAGCCGCTCGGTGTCATCGAACGAGCGGACGTCCGCGGCGAACGCGGAGGCGATGTGTCCAGCGGCGCGGAGCTCCGCAGCGACGCGTTCGGCGGCCTCTGCGTCGCGGTCGGCGACGACGATGCGCGCGCCGTCCGCGGCGAGTCGCCTGGCGGCCGCTTCGCCGAGGCCGGATCCGGCGCCGGTGACGAGGCCGACCTTACCGGTCTTGTCGCGGGTACTCGTGGTCATGCGACGGCCTCCTCGGTGGTGAGCTGGACGAGCGTGAAGATGGCGCCCGCCGGGTCGAGGAAGACCGCGATCGAGCCGATCTCGACCGGCGTCGGCGGCATGAGCCGGGTGCCGCCATGTTCGGTGGCGACCGTTGCGGCGGCCTCGATGTCGTCGACGGCGAAGTAGACGTCCCAGTATGCCGGGGTCTCGGCAGGCATGGCTGGCGGCCGGGGCAGGAGCCCGGAGAAGGATCTGCCGTGCGTCTGCCACTCGCGGCGGCCGAGGGGACCGCTTGGCTCCGTGAGCACCCACCCGAAGGCCCCGTGGTAAAAAGCCGCGGACGTGTCGACGTCGTCGGTGATCAGTTCGCCCCATACGAGGGTCCCGTGCGCGGACCGCTCAGGGGGCTGGGTGGCGGGCGCGCGCAGCGCGAACCGTGTTCCGTTGCGGTCGGTCACGACTGCGGCTCCTGCGGAGCCGCCGGTGACCGACGGCAGGACTGCTCCGGCGGCCCTGGAGACGGCGGCCAGCGCGGTGTCGAGGTCGTCGACGTCGAAGTGGATGAGCCAGCCAGGGATCTCGTCGGCCGCGGTGATGTCGGCGACCGGCGTACCCGTGGCGGATGCGATCAGCCGGCCGTCGGTCTCCGTGATGGCCCAGGCGAGCACGGCCCTGTAGAAGGAAGCCACGGTCTGAGGATTGGCTGAGGCGAGGCTCGCCCATCCGAGCCCGGCGGCGGTCTGGAATGCGTCAGTCATGGTCATGCTCCGATCGTGTGCTGAAGCTGGTTACTAGGGGCAGCGGGCCTGCTGCGTCGGGGGTGGTGGGTACCAAATCACGCGATCGCCGACGGCGCGGGCGAATGCGCCCCGATCGTGTCGAGCTCGGCGACCGCGTCGGCCGGGAGCACGAGGTCGGCGGCGGCGATGTTCTCGCGCAGGTGACCGCGCGAGGACGTGCCGGGGATCACGACCGAGGTGGTTGAGCGTTGTAGCAGCCACGCGAGCGCGACCTGCTGCGAGCTGGCGCCCAGGCGCTCGGCCACGCCGGTGAGCGCGTCGGACTGCAGAGGGCTGAAGCCGCCGAGCGGAAAGAACGATGCGAACGCGATGCCTTCCGCGGCGGCTCGGGCGACCCGGGCATCGTCTTGACGGTTGACGAGGTTGTAGAGGTTCTGGATCGCGGTGACTGGCGCGATTGCCTGAGCTTCGGTGAGTTGTGCGTCCGAGACACCGCTGAGTCCTAGGTGCTTGATCAGGCCCTGGTCGCGCAGCTCGGCCAGGGCGGTGAACTCGGGCTCTACCGAGTCGTCGGTGGTGCCCTCGTGGGAGCCAAGACGCACGTAGACGAGGTCGAGGGCATCAACGCCGAGATGGCGCAGGTTGTCGTGGACCTGGGAGACAAGGTCCTGGGGGTCCGAGGTCGGGTGCCACGAGCCGTCCTCGCCGCGCCTTGCGCCGACCTTGGTGGCAACCGTGATGCCGTTGTAGGGGTGCAGGGCCTCCCGGATCAGCTGGTTCGTGATGGCTGGGCCGTAGAAGTCGGCGGTGTCGATGTGGGTGACGCCGGACTCTGCGGCCTCTTTGAGGACGGTCAGCGCCGCGTCGCGGTCGCGCGGCGGACCAAAGACGCCGGGCCCGGCGAGTTGCATCGCGCCGTAGCCCATGCGGCTGATCGTCAGGCCGGTGGCGGTGGTGAGGGTCTTGCGGGTCGTGGTCATTCTGGTCTCGCTTCCCAGTTGGTCACTGTTCGCGTCAGCTCGTCACGGGACGATGAGGATCTTGCCAGTGGTGCGTCGTTCCTCGTCAGCAGCACCAGCTCGATGGCGTCGCCTATCCGCAGCGCCGCGGACGCGGTTTCGATGTCAGCCGGAGTGAAGGCTCAGATGAGGCGCCCACCGGCGGCCGCCGGTGAGGCCGCGGATCACCTCTGCGACCTCACCGGTGCGTGCGTTCACGATGTGCGCGGCGCCCAGCTCACGGCCGGCCGTGAGCGAGGGCCGCCTTCGCCCGCGAAGGGCCGACCGCGGACGACACCGGCTCTGTGCCGGTGTTCGGCGTCGTCACTGAAGTGCGCCGCCGCTGACCAGGAGACTCTGTCCGCTGACCCAGCCCGCGAGGTCGGAGGCGAGGTACTCGGCGGCGTCCGCGACATCGTCGACCGTCCCCATCCGGCGGCCGATGCGCCCAGGCTGGGCTACGACGAACTGCCGGACCGGGTGGTCCGGGTCGGGCTCGGTGAACACGCCCGCCCCGTCGATCGCGGTCGGCAGGATCGTGTTGACCGTGATCCCACGGTCGGCCAACTCCTGGGCCAGGACCTGCACGGCGTAGCGGGGCGCGGTCTTGCTCGATCCGTACAGTCCCTCGCCGCGGACCGGAACGACCGTCGTGCTCGAACCGATGAGGATGATCCGGCCGTTGTCGGCGACACGCCGCGCCGCAGCCTGGAGGGTGAAGAAGGTGCCCTTGGTGTTGATCGCGAAGAGGCGATCGAACTGTTCCTCGGTGATGTCGAGGAAGTCGATCCCGATCAGCTCGACGCCGGCGTTGGCGACGACGATGTCGATCTGCCCGAACCGCCCCGTAGCCTCGGTGAAGAGGCGCTCGATGTCGGGCAGGACCGACATGTTCGCCTGCACAGCGATCGCCTGCACGCCGTGGTGTTCGATCTCCGCGACCGTGGCGTCCGCCTCCGCCTTGCTGGAGGCGTAGTTGACGACGATGTTCGCGCCGAGGTGCGCGTAGCGCAGCGCGATCGCCTGGCCGATGCCCCGGGCCGAGCCCGTGATTACGGCTGTCTTTCCCGTCAGATCAGTCATTGGAATCGTTGCCCTTCCCGCTCACAGGCTCTGTCCGCCGGAGATTTCGATGCGCTGTGCGGTGACCCACCGGTTGGCATCTGAGAGCAGCGCCGCCACCGCGCCGGCGATATCGTCAGGCTCTCCCACCCGTCCCATCGCCACCTGCGAGGTGAGGTAACCCCGGACCTGCTCGTCGTGCATCATGCCGCCGCCGAAGTCCGTCGCGGTCGCCCCGGGCGCGACGGTGTTCACACGGATGCCGCGGCTACCGAGCTCCTTGGCCTGATAGCGGGTGAGGACCTCGGCTGCGCCCTTCACAGCGCCATAGGCGGAATGCCCTGGGACGGCGAAACGCGTCAGACCACTGGAGACGTTCACGATGGCGCCGCCGTCGGCCAGCGTCGGCAACAGGGTCTGCGTGAGGAAGAAGACGCCCTTGAGGTGCACGTTCACCAGGTCGTCGAAGTCATTCTCAGTCGTCTCCGCGAACGGGGCGGTCAGGTCGGTGCCGGCGTTGTTGACGAGGAAGTCGAACGTCGTCCGGCCCCAGCGGGTCTGGAGCTCGGCGCGCAGCTGCTCGGCGAAGGCCCCGAAGGAGTCCACGCCGCTGGTGTCGAGACGCAGGGCGACGGCGGACCGTCCCAGCCCGGTGACGGCTGCCACGACCTCATCGGCCTGTGTCTGGTTGCTTCGATAGGTCACGACGACATCGACGCCCGCCTTGGCGAGGTGCAGGGCGTAGGCGCGCCCGAGACCTCGGTTGGCTCCAGTGATGACGGCGATCTTCTGGGTGGTGCTCACCATGACTCCTCTGTTGCTGGAGGGTTCGAGCCTTTGTGCCGAACCTGACCACCAGTTGACGCGCGATCCGAAACGCCATCCAGTGCCTGCTTATCCACTGTCTGGCGATCCCCCCAGCTCCGCGCCAGCCTGGGATCGCCAGACAGTGGATAGCCGAATTCGGGTGAGGCACAGTGTTGGTATGGATCAGACCGGCCTGGCGTCATTTCTGCGTCGACGTCGAGAGGCGTTGCAGCCCGATGACGTCGGCATGCCGCAAGGACATCGCCGACGCACGCCAGGACTACGCCGCGAAGAGGTGGCCACGCTGTGCGGGATGTCCACGGACTACTACAGCCGCCTCGAGCGCGGCCGCGGACCGCAGCCGTCCGAGCAGATGATCACCGCGATCGCCCGTGGGCTGCGGCTCACCCTCGACGAACGCGACCACCTGTTCGTCCTCGCCGGGCACAACGCACCGGCCCGCACGACCCGCAACGACCACGTCAACGCCGGCATGATGCGCATCCTCGATCACCTCGGGGACACCCCCGCGCAGGTCGTCACCGGCACCGGCGAGACGATCGTCCAGACCCCACTGGCGGTTGCCCTGCTCGGCGACCAGACACGTTTCACTGGGCTCGCGCGAAGCATCATCTACCGCTGGTTCACCGACCCCGAGGAGCGCACGAACTATGCGCCGGACGATCACCTAACGCACAGCCGGGTCTACGTGGCTCAGCTCCGCACGGTCGCCTCCCGCGAAGGTCGCGGTTCGCGCGCGGCCACGCTCGCCGAGCGCCTGTGCGCTGAGAGCTCCGAGTTCGCGACACTGTGGGCCCAACACGAAGTCGGTGTCACCTACACCAATCGCAAGAGGATCCTGCACCCACAGGTCGGGATGATCTCCCTGCACTGCCAGACACTCGTCGACCCAGACCAGGCACAATCGCTGCTGGTATTCACGGCGATCCCCGGCACGGAAGACCACGACAAGCTCCGGCTGCTCGCCATCATCGGAAGCCAGCGGATCGATGCGCCTACCGGTGGATGAGCGGCGCGGCGAGCACCCTGCCTGCGAGAGACGCTGCGGTGATCAAGAGTCGGTCCCGAGGTACGTCGCCGTAGCGCCCGCGCATCTGCCGGCCCGCGCCGTCGTTCAAGATGACGCAATCTCAACGACCCGTCGCCGAATGGCCGACACAACGAGTCGGTGGAGTGGCGGGAATGGGAGGAGCCAAACATCGAGGTGATCCGGCAGGCGCTGAGCGCGCTCGGTGTGCGTCGCGTGGCCGAGCTGCGCGAGTACGGCCCTGACTTTCTTCTCGACCTGCACCTGATGGCGCCGCAATACACGGGCGCAGAAGGCATCTGGGCCGACGAGTCGCTGAGCTGGATCGCGTACGCGTCGCACGAGGGGACGGTGGCGTTCGGCGGAACGTTGGCGGAGAGCATCGAGTGGACCTGGCCCGACTTGGACGCCTGGAGCTGGACCTCATGGTCCGACGAGAGATGGACTGGGCGAGCCAGCGTCGGCCCGCCCAGGACGCTCACCGTCGCAGCCCCACGGCAGTACGTCGGCAAGGCCATAGCGTCCAGGCTGGTCGCTGCCACGATCGGCGGAAATGTCCCGCTGGTGCACTGACGGTGCACGCCAAGTGCCACGGCGACGTTTACGATCGTCGTTGGATGGTCGGTTGGCGTTTAGGGGAAACCGCGTTGATCACGGTGACGGCGTGGACCGGGTGGGAAGCAACTGCTCTGCGCAAGGCGATGCGCATGAGCGCCACCGGCTTCGCTGAGCACCTGGGTGCCGGTCGGCGCGCTCGCGTTGGGCGATGCCGGAACCGCCCTATCCTTCGCCCGGCAGGTTCCCCTCGACAAGATCAGCCTTGCCGAGCGGCGAGCCTACCTATTCGTCGATGTCGCGCACGCCTACACCCAATGGGGACGCCACGAGCAAGCCCTTACGGCGCTGAAGACCGCCCAGCGAATCGCGCCGGAGGAGGTGCGCTCTCGTCCGGCCGTGCACCGCCTAGTCGGGGACCTGGCCGCGCTGTCGCGTGGTCATCTTCGGGCCGAGGTCACCGACTTCGCGACGGCTGCTGGAGCCCCACTGTGACGGGCCGGCACCTGCAGATCGTCGTCTGTGGCGCCGGGCCGGCGGCCGAGGTCACAACGCTGATCGCCGTCGCTCAGGAGTGCGGCTGGACCGCAGCCGTCACGGCCACCACGGAGCTGATCGGCAGGTACGTCCCCACCGTGATCGCTCCCTTCGTCAACTCAGCCCTCACCGGGCGGACCTCCTTCAAACGGTCTGTGGCTGTGCTGCGTGACGAGGGAGTGCGGGTCGTGGCCGGCCTGGAGCACGGCTGGGAACCTCACCCGCCCGGAACTGGCACCGACAAGCAGGCGATCTTCCCGTGGCGGGCGGCGTTCGACCTCGCAGAGCAGATGGCCGGCTAAGGACGGCACTGATAGGGCGCTGCCGGTGCACTGGCAGATCCTTCCAGGTCAGCGCCCGCCACGATTGGCTGGTGCCATGACCGTGAACCCATCTACACCGGGTGCGACAGTCGCATTCGCGTTGCCGCATCGGCGACGCACCCGGCCGCCTGGCTTGCCCGACTGGTCCGACCTCGCCCAAGTGCGCACGTGGGTCTTCCGACCCGTACCGGTCTGGTACCGATCCGCTGTGGATATGGCCGTGGTCCAGCGACTTTACGACTGGATGATCTCCGAGGGATGGGGGCAGTCAGATCAGCGTGTTGATCATGCCCTACTCTGCGAGCGAAGGTGGCTCAATTACGTCGTGCGACCTTGAGCGTGCCGCTGAACTGGCGATCGCGGTTGCGAAGTATCGAGACGAGCTGAGCTTCGAACTCTCTCGCCAGATGCGAGACGACGGGAAATAGCATCACATCTGGGCCGTGCGGATCTTGTTCGATGGGTTGATCAAGGCGGACGAAAGCAAGAGTTGTACCTGCCCGGGCGGTGGATCTGCGACCCGCAGCGCCTCGCCGAGGCCGGCGTACCCGAGCAGTGGGAGTTCACCACCGTTGATCGCGACTGCGTGACGGGCGTCGCGATCCGGTGTAATCAGCGCGGCAGTAGCACGCGGACCTGGTCTCTGATCTCACGGAGGATGTCGTCAACGGTGTTGTTGATGTTGATCGTGGCCGCCATGCTGAGGAACATGATCGCGGAGGCGATGTGGGCGAGGGCGGCAGCGGCGCAGGGGTCGATGCGCTGGTCCCGTCGCAGCACGACGGCGATCGCTTCCTCGGTCTGAACAGTGAGGTCTAGGGCGTCGCGGTGGTGGGGTTCCTCGGGGTCGCCGAACACGATCTCTCGCAGGTAGATGCGGCCGTTGTCGATCTGGGTGCGGTTGCATTCCACGACTGGGCGAATGATCGCCATCACCGCCTCGAGCATGTTTAGGATGGTCTCGGCAGCCGCCTTGCCTCTGACGAGTGCGTCGGCGTAGGTCGAGTTCTGCACGAGCAGGAGCAATTCGCCTTTGGTCTTGGCATAGAGAAACAGGGTGCCGATGTCGGCCTTGTCAGCGATCTGCTGGGTGTGGAGGCGTGCCGGCGCGAGTTGGCCCATCGTCCTTCGCGCGACCGCACCATCGCGTCGATCGCCTACCAGTGGGGGTTCGCGGACGCGACGCATTTCAGCCGGGTGTTCCGTACGGCGTACGGGATGACGCCACGGGAATGGCGCAACGCGAAAGTGCAGCGATAGTGCCGTCAGCAGATCCAGCACAGAGTCCTGCACTTTGAGTCGGGAAGCAGGCGTCGTTTCCGCCTAGCGTCTCGTTTGGTCGGGATCGACCTCCCGCAGCCCAGAGTAATCACATCAAGGAGTCGCTATGTCTGAGTCGGATAACCCGTTTCCGCGGAACACGGACGAGCAGGTCGAGCGCGCCAACGCCGCAGGGCGTACGCCGGTGGTGTTCATCCACGGATTGTGGCTGCTGCCCAGCAGTTGGGATCGGTGGGCCCGGCTGGTTGAGGAGGCCGGGTACGTGGCAGTGAGCCCGGGCTGGCCCGACGACCCGGAAACGGTCGAAGAGGCCCACGCGCATCCGGAGGTGTTCGCGGGTAAGACGGTCGGCCAGGTCGCCGACCACTACAGCGAGATCATCAGCCGGTTGGCGAAGAAGCCAGCCGTGATCGGTCATTCGTTCGGCGGTCTTCTGGCGCAGATCGTCGCCGGGCGGGGCCTGTCGGCGGCGACCGTGGCGGTCGACGCCGCACCGTTCCGTGGCGTACTGCCGTTGCCGATCTCGGCGCTGCGGGTCGCGTCGGTGGTGCTGCGTAACCCGGCGAACTGGAACCGGGCCGTGCCGCTGACGTTCGACCAGTTCCGGTACGGGTTCGCCAACGCGGTGACCGAGGAGGAGGCGAAGCAGCTGTTCGAGACGTTCGCGGTCGCCGCGCCGGGCGCGCCGTTGTTCCAGGCGGGCACGGCCAACCTCAACCCGTGGACCGAGGCCAAGGTGGACACGGACAACCCCGACCGCGGGCCGATGCTGATCGTGTCCGGGGAGAAGGACCACACCGTGCCCCGGGCGATCTCCGAGGCGGCCTACCACCGCCAGCAGAAGAACCCGGCCGTGACCGAGTTCGTTGAGCTCCCGAACCGTGGGCACTCGCTGACCATCGACAGCGGCTGGCGCGGGGTCGCGGAGACCGCTCTGGAGTTCATCAAGCGTTTCGCGTGAAGTTGTGGCTGCTCAGTGGGCCCGCGCGGGCGCCGTGACGCGTCGCGGCGGTTGACAGACCGGTGAAGACAGAACTAACGTCGGCAATCCGGGCATAGTTCGATATTGCGAACGATGACTCGCGGGCACAGCTCCTGGGAGTCTTCGTACCCTCCTGGGGA
>Ga0184623_10001507_pt1 | contig 10112 bp, 6 predicted proteins | sample PLM1_100_b1_FD_133138 | JGI IMG/M metagenome (GOLD analysis project Ga0184623, IMG submission 133138) | Groundwater sediment microbial communities from an aquifer in East River, Colorado, USA - PLM1_100_b1 | ecosystem: Environmental > Terrestrial > Soil > Riparian zone | place: USA: East River...
GCCGCCGCGGCCGCCGCGGCTTTTGGCGCGCGCGATACCTTCCCCCTGCCGAACAATTCGCAACATCCGCTTTTGAAGCACTTGCCGCGGTGGACGACCGGTCTGGTCATCGGTCTCGCCGCATTCGTGGCGTGCAAGATACCGACTCGAGACAGCTTGCAGACCCTGGCGGTCGTGATCGTTACGCCGGCTACGACGAGCGTCGCGGTCGGTCAGGCCGTGCAGCTTGCCGCAGCGCCGCAGGACGCAGACGGTAATCCGTTGAGCGGGCTGGCGGTGAGCTGGGGCACGAGCAACACCGCAGTCGCTGAGGTAAGTGGAAGCGGCCTCGTGACGGGCGCGACCGCTGGCGCAGCGACGATTACAGCGACGAGCGAAGGGAAGAGCGGTTCCGCGACGGTCACCGTGATGCCGCCACCGCCGCCTCCTCCGCCACCGCCGCCACCACCGCCGCCACCGCCGCCGCCGCCGCCACCGCCGCCGCCGCCGCCACCACCGCCGCCGCCGCCGGGGCCGCCCGGTACGGTATCCAATCTCGCGGTCGCGAGCGTGACGGCGAATTCGGTCTCTCTCTCATTCACTGAGGTGACCAACGGCGCCGGCCAGCCGGCCAGTTATGAAATCCGGTACGCCGCTGGGACAATCGCCTGGGGTGCCGCGACGATCGTCGCGCAGGGGACGTGCTCCTCACCCGTCGCGGGGACCGCCATCGGGGCGGCGCGGACATGCAGTGTGTTGGGGCTCGCGCCGTCCACGAGCTATCAGTTCCAACTCGTGGCGTTCCGGGGCACGCTGAACGTGGACGCCGTGTTCGGCGGATTCTCCAACGTCGCGAGCGGGACGACGACGGCCTCGACGGCGCCGGTCGCGACGGTGACCGTGAGTCCGGCGACGGTATCGCTCGGCGTTGGGGCGACGCAGCAGCTCGCGGCGATTCTCAGGGACGCGGGCGGAAACACGCTCACGGGGCGGACGGTCACCTGGAGCAGCAGTAACGCGCTGGTGGCCTTAGTGAACGGGAGCGGGCTGGTGACCGGACTCGTCGCGGGGTCGGCCACGATCACCGCTATGAGTGAGGGCAGGAGCGGCGCCGCGTCGATCACGGTGACAGTGCTGCCGCCGCCCCCGCCGCCTCCCCCCCCGGGGAGTTGGCCCAATGAGCCGGCCGGCTTCACGCTGCTCAGCGACTACGGCTTCGGCGACTTTGTGCCAGCCACGAATCAAGGCGACCTCTTGGGCGCGGGCTGGCGCATCTGGTGGAACACGGCGGGCCGCGGCACGCTCGCGCAGGATGCCACCGCGCCCCATTCGCCCAGCGGCGTATTCCAGGTCCACTACCCGATCGGTTTCCCGTCAGGGCTGGAGCCGACGATGGTCGAGTACAACTTCGGCCAGCGGCCGACGGAGATCTACTGGGGATTCTGGTGGAAACCGTCGAATCCGTTCCAGAGCGATGCCTCAGGCGTGAACAAGATCGCGTTCGTGTGGACGCCGAGCGGCGCCACCGATCTGTTGTATTTCGATTTGAGTCCGGGCCCGTGGCGGATTCGCGGGATGGACAACCTGATGGCGGGGGGAGGCCCGCGGGCCGGGTTGCGCGATGAGCCCAACGTGACGACGACGGTGGTCACGCTGGGGCAGTGGCATCGCATCGAGATCTACGTGAAGTACTCGACGGGATCGCAGGCCAACGGGGTGCTCAAGTGGTGGGTGAATGGGACGCTCAACGGCCATTACACCAACCTGAAGATGGTGCAGGACGGTGGGTTTGATCACCTGCAGTTTGCGCCCACGTACGGCGGCAACACCGGAGACGTCAAGCTCCAGCACGACTACTACTGGTACGACCACGTCCGCTTGAGCCGGGGTCCTTGATGAAGCGGCTGCTGCTCGGTCTTGCCGCATTCGTGGCGTGCAACGTCCCGACGAGACCGCGCGGGCCAGACCTGGCGGTCGTGACCGTCAGCCCGGCGACGGCGAGCGTGATGATCGGGCAGACGGTGCAACTCGCCGCCACCCCGCTGGACGCCGGCGGCAATCCGTTGAGCGGGCGCGTAATGACATGGGCGTCGAGCGACGCCGCGGTGACGACGGTGAGCAGCAGCGGGCTCGTCACTGGAGCGGCAGCCGGCTCGGCGACGATCACCGCCACCAGCGAAGGAAAGAACGGCACAGCATCGGTGACCGTTTCGGCGGTTCCTCCGCCACCGCCGCCGCCACCGCCACCGCCGCCACCGCCGCCACCGCCGCCGCCGCCGCCGCCGCCGCCGCCCCCGCCGCCGCCGCCGCCGCCGGGAGCGCCCGGTACGGTATCCAATCTCGCGGTCGCGAGCGTGACGGATAATTCAGTCACTCTCTCGTTCACCGAGGTGACCAACGGCGCCGCCCAGCCGGCCAGTTATCAGATCCGTTATGCCGCTGGGACAATCGCCTGGGGTGCCGCGACGAGCGTCGCCCAGGGGACGTGCGCCTCACCGGTCGCAGGGACGGCCATCGGAGCCGCGCGGACCTGCAGTGTGCTAGGGCTCGCGGCGTCCACGGGTTACCAGTTCCAGCTCGTAGCGTTCCGGGGGACGCTCAACGTGGACGCCGTGTTCGGTGGTCTCTCCAACGTTGCGAGCGGGACGACGACGGGGCCGCCGCCGCCTCCGCCGCCTCCGCCACCCCCGCCACCGCCGCCACCGCCACCGCCGCCGCCGTCATCGGTGCTCTTCCAGGAGTCTTTCGAGGATGGTGCGTTTGCGGCGCGGGGCTGGTACGACAACACGAGCATGGTGACGACGGTGCTGGAGCACTTGCCGAGTAGCACGCGAGCCCTGGAGCTGCGCTACGTGGCGGGCGCGACGACGCCCGTGGCCGGCGGCTCGGCCCGGCGTCAATTCCCGGCGAGCCCGACCGTGTATGTCAGCTACTGGGTGAAGTACAGCTCCAACTGGGTGGGCTCAGGGCGCGCCTATCACCCCCATGAATTTCTCATCGTGAGTGACCAGGACGGCGCCTGGGACGGCCCCTCGCAAAGCTGGCTGGTCGCTTATGTGGAGCACAACTACCAGAACGGCGGGATTCCTCGCCTGCAGTTGCAGGACAACAAGGCGATCAACACGAGCTACGGGGCGCCGCCGATCAATCTGGTCAGCGTCACCGAGAACCGTTCGACCTCGGGCTGTAACGGCGTGGTGGAAGCGAACGTGGTGACGACCTGTTTCAGCATGCCGCCGTGGTACAACGACAAGGAAGTGCACGCGCCCCAGGTCACCTTCCAGCCGACCGCGGGCCCGGGCTACAAAGGCAACTGGAATCACGTCGAGGCCTATTTCCAGCTGAACTCGATCGCAAACGGCAAGGGCGTGGCCGACGGGGTGATGCAGTACTGGTTCAACGGGCAATTGATCATCGATCGGCACGACATCCTGTTTCGGACGGCTGCTCGGCCGGGGATCCAGTTCGACAAGTTCATGATTGCGCCCTACATCGGCGACGGCTCTCCCGCCAACCAGACGATGTGGGTGGATGACCTCCTCCTCGCCACGGCGAAGCCTTAGTCGAGACACGCGCCACTGAAGAGGTGGTATTTGACTTGCGGTGACCGAGGACCGTGCTCAATACAAGGGTCGCGGTCCTCGGCATCGCGCTTGCGGTTGGAAGCGGCGGTTGGGGTTGTCTGGACAACTCGCCGCCGAGCAGTGGTCCAGGGCCAGGTCCAGGGCCATGGCCGAACGAGCCGTCGCACTTTGTGTTGGTGAGCGACTACGGCTTCGAGGACTCCATACCGGCGACCATGGATGAAGTCCTCCTGGGTCTATCCAAGTGGGTGGTCCAGTGGAACCCCCTCGGGAACGGCTCGCGAACGACCGACGCGGGGGCGCCACTGTCATCGCCTTTCGTGTACGAGGTCAAGTATCCGATCGGCTTCATCTCCGGTTTGGCGCCTTCGACGCTGCAATACTATCTCTCGCCTTTCCCTCGAGAACTTTACTGGGCCTTCTGGTGGAAGCCCTCCAACCCGTTCCAGAGTGACGCGTCGGGCGTGAACAAGATCGTGTTCATCTGGACGCAGACGTTTACCGGCAACTCCACGGACCTGTTGTATTTCGATTTGAGTCCGGGCCCGTGGCGGATCCGGGGCATGAACGATCTCATCGCCGGTGGGGGGCCGAGCGCGGGTCAACGGCTGGAGCCGAACGTTGACACCACCGTCGTGACACTCGGTGAATGGCATCGCATCGAGATCTACGCGCAGTACTCGACGGGTGCGGCTGCGAACGGCGTCCTCAAGTGGTGGGTGGATGGGGAGCTCAACGGGCAGTACACCAACCTCAAGATGGCGGAGGATGCCGGCTTCAGATATCTGCAGTTCGCGCCGACGTACGGGGGAAATACCGGCGACATCAAGTTGCAGGCTGACTACTACTGGTTCGATCACACCCACGTAAGCCGCGCGCCGTGACCTGATCGCGTCAGCACCTGTGGTGGCCGTGCCACACGTCGCGGCACCTGCGCGGGTGACGGGCGCTGGTCCCCGACTTGCAACTGGCGTAGGCGATGCGAACCGCTTCACGAATCGCGGTGACGGGAGCCTTGGCGATGGCGCTGGTGATCGCCGGCGGCGCCTTGGCTTGGAAACGGTGGCGAACGCCGCCAATCACCACGACATGCGGTGATCACGCGTCGCCCTCGGACGGCTCGTGGCCGAACGAACCGCCGGGATTCGCCGTTCTCAGCGATTACGACTTCGGCGCGCCCCTCTCTCCCGCCGAGACGGCGACCGATGGGGATCCCCTCGGCACGACGGGCTGGCGCGTGTGGCGCAACCGGGCCGGCCGGGGGACGCGCGTCGTGGACAGCACGGCTCCGCTGTCGGCCCCTTACTCATTTCAGTTCCGCTACCCCGTCGGCTTTCCGTCGGGTCTCGATCCGGCGATGCTCGAGTGCGCTTTTTCCTCTGCCGTCCGCGAGCTGTACTGGGGCTTCTGGTGGAAACCATCGAGCCCATTTCAGAGTGACGGGTCGGGCGTGAACAAGATCGCGTTCATTTGGACGCCGAGTGTCGCGGGCAACGCTACGGACCTGTTGTACTTCGATTTGAGTCCTGACCCGTGGCGGATCCGGGGCATGAATGATCTCATCGCCGGCGGGGGTCCCACCGCGGACCAGCGTCTCGAGCCGAACGTTGACACCACGATCGTGGCACTCGGCGCATGGCATCGCATCGAGATCTACGCGAAGTACTCCACGGGGAATGCTGCGAACGGCATCGTGAAGTGGTGGGTGGATGGGAAGCTCAACGGGCAGTACACCAACTTGAAGATGGCGCAGGACGGCGGTTTCGATCATGTCCAGTTCGCGCCCACCTATGGCGGGAATACCGGCGACGTAAAGCGCCAAGACGACTACTACCGGATCGACCACGTGCGCCTGAGCCGCGGCCAGTGAGGAAAGGGAAATGAAGGCATCCATCGCGCAACATCTTGTGTGCCCCGCATGTCGCTCACCTGTCGAGCTCGAGGAGCGGCGCCGGGAAGGTGACGAGATCATGGAGGGGTTCTTCCGCTGCAGCTGCGGCATCGAATACCCGATCATCCAGGGAGTACCGAGGATGCTGCCGCCGCAGTTGCTGCCCGGTCTGAAACAGGACTATCCCGAATTCTTCCGGGAGCACGCTGGCCGGGATGTTGCCCGAGCGAACGGGAGCAAGAGCCGGGATGCGCAGGTCAAGCGAAAGACGCAAGAAGCCTTCGGCTATGAATGGACCTGGGCTTCCGACTATCACGCCGTCAATTTCTTGGACTGGATTCCCGCGGGGCACGAGCCGCAGACACTCTTCGCCGACCTTGTCGGATTGGAGATCGGCTGTGGCGCCGGACGCCACAGCGCCATTGCGGCCGGGATGGCCCGAGAACATTTCGCCGTCGACCTATCGCGGGCGGTGGATTCGGCGTTCGCGCGCAACAGAACCTTGCCGAACTGTCATGTCGTCCAGGCCGACGCGTTTTATCTTCCATTTCGGCCGGGGGCATTCGACTACGTCTTCTGCCTTGGAGTGCTGCAGCATATGCCCGACCCGGAACGGGGCTTCTACGCTCTGGCGCAGCAGCCTGGGGCCCGTGGCATCCTGCTCGTGAACGTGTACCAGGCGAGCCGGCCCGTGGTCCTGTTTCTGCTCGAAGTGGCCCGCAAGATCACGGTCCGAATGCCAAACCGGGCACTCAAGTTCGTCAGCATCGCCGCGGGATGCGTGGACTACGGGCTGTTCATCGCGCCGTGGCGTCGCGTGCGCTCAACGATCCTGGGGCGGGCGCTCCGACGCTTCGTACCGGAGCGCATCCAGGAGTATGCGAAGCACGACTTCCATACGTGTGTGACGGACTGGTTCGACCGCCTCTCGTGTCCGGTCAAGAAGCACTACAAGCGAGAGGACCTGCGCCGCTGGTACGAGCGCGCGGGCTACGCGGACGTGACGGTCACGCCCTATTGGAAGGCTTTTTGGAACGGCTACGGGCGTCGGGGGGGGGCAACGGCCTGAGGCTGTGCCACGGCGCTAACGAGGAATTCGCTGATCCCGAGTAGTCCCTTGAGGCGGGCGCGGAGCTCGGGTCCGGCGAGATCCTCGCGCAGAGCGGCAGTGTACGACCCCACCTCGAACTGCAGCGAGTGCCAGCCGTGATCCCGCAGTAGTCGCCGTGCCCGGTGCGGAGTGAACGTGTAGGGATGGCCGGCGTCCACTCTCAAGCGCGACAACGTCCGGTGCGCCACGAAGCCCCAGCGCGTTCGGCAGTTGACCGTGATGTACAACGCACCGTCCGGCGTGAGCACGCGCTTCAGCTCGCGCATCGCCCCTTCGACGTCGCGCACGTGGTCGATGCAGTTCTCGATGATCGCCAGGTCATAGCGCCCGCTCTCGCACGGAAGCGACTCAGCGGCCCCCGGGCGATACTCCACCAGCGGACTGCGCAGGGTTGTGAGCGTGGGATTGCTGGCGTAGTAAGGCTCGAGTGGATCGATCGCGACTCGCTCCGCGGCCGGAAAGAACCCTGCGATTCCGACCGGCCCGCTTCCGACCTCGACGACGCGCGCCTGGCCTTCCGTAAGACGCCCGAGGTCGAGCGCCCGCAGCTTGCGCACCAGCTCGTCCGCCCGCCACTGATACCAATTCAGCTGCGAAACAGACCCGGCAGCGATGCTCGTCGCGACCGAGCTCCAATAGTCGCGTTCATAGCGTTGGGCGCGCTGCCACCGACTCGAACTCACCATGCTCGTTGCCCTCCCGCAAGACTAGAGCCAGCCTGCATCCGCGGCTGTTGCATCGGTTCGACGGTTCCCTGACTCGTCCTCACTCCAGATACAAGCGATGCCATGTCGAGAAGCACAGCAACGCCAAAAGAATCCGTTCCTGATTCTGGCGTCCGCTGAGGTGTTCCTGTAACACGGTCTGCACGGCGGATGGATCGAAGTAACCGAGCCGCCGCTGCCGGTCTGACGAGAGCTCGTCGATCAACAACGGGCGGAGCTCGTTCCGGAGCCACGCCGCCGTGGGTCCCACGAACCCGCGCTTCGGTGCCCGGAAGTGAGCGGCAGGTAGGCGAGGGCGTAGCGCACGTCGCAGCAGCCGCTTGCTCTGCCACCGAGGGCCGATCTTCACGCGCTGGGGAATCGGGAAGAGGGCCTCGACAAGGACGTGATCGACGAGCGGCACGCGGATCTCGAGTGAGTGCGCCATCGACAGCCGGTCGCTGAGCGCGAGGATGTCATCAGGGAGGAACGTGGTGTAGTCCATGTACAACCCGGCCGCGAGGCCCGAGACATTCGCTTGCGCGGCGAACACCTCGCGGAACCGGTTAGTGGCCGCGCGCCCTGAGATGTGCGCGCGGAGACTTGGCGTGTAGAGGGCCAGCCGTTCGTCGTTGGAAAGCCGGCTCATAAGACCGAGGAACCGATCGGGAATCGACCCGTTGCCGGTCGTCAGGAAACGCTTCAGCCGGTCAACGCCGAGTGTTCCGTCGCGTGGCTCGGGGAGCCACCGGCTCGCCGCGCCGACAAAGCGCCGGAGCCGCGCCGGCAGTTTGGCGTAGTACTCGGTCGCGAGCAGGCCGATGTGCCGCCGGTACCCCGCGAACAGCTCATCACCCCCGATGCCGGTCAGTGCGACCTTGTAGCGGCTGCCAACGGCCTGCGACAGCAGCCACGTCGGGATCGCGGAATCGTCAGCGTGGGGCTCATCGAGGGCCCGGACGATCGGTTCGAAGATGCTCGCGAGGTCTGGGCGGATGTCGATGACGGTGAGGTCTGCGCGATGGAGCGCCGCAAACTCACGTGCCAGCTCAGTCTCGTCGGCCGTCGCCGCTCCGGAGCCCGCGTAGCGGGCGGTAAATGCGTGCGGCGAATCGCCTGCCAGCGCCATGCTCGCCACGACTGCGGACGAGTCGAGTCCACCGCTGAGGAACGCGGCGACGGGTACGTCGCTCACGAGGTGAGCCGCGACCGATTCGTCGAGCCTCTCCAGCACACGCGCTTCGGGGTCCCGTGGGCTGTCCATGTCGTGCTGCGGGAATTGCCAGTAGCGGCGGGTGACGACACCGCCGTCGCGGCGCCACACGAGAGTGTGCCCCGGCTCGAGTTTACGGACGTCCAGGAATGCGGATCGCGGGGCGGGGACGTAACCCAACTGGAAAAAGCTGTCGAGGGCTTCCCAGTCCAACTGGCGGTTCGTCAAGCCCGCCGCGTGCAGCGCCTTCAGCTCAGACGCGAAGGCGATGCCCCAGGGGCCGGTCACGACGTAGAGTGGCTTGATCCCGAATCGGTCGCGTGCCAGCACGAGCGTTTCCGCGGTCGCGTCCCAGATGGCGCAGGCGAACATTCCGCGCAACGACGTGACGCACTCGACGCCCTGCTCCTCGTAGAGGTGCAGGACGGTCTCCGTGTCCCCCGACGAGCGGAACGCGTGCCCACGGGCGACGAGGCCATGGCGGAGCTCGCGGTAATTGTAGATCTCGCCGTTGAAGACGATCACCTTGGAGCCGTCTTCGTTGAAGATCGGCTGCCGGCCGCCGCTCAAGTCGATGATGCTGAGGCGCCGCATCCCGAGGCCGACGGCGCCGCGCACATGGAGCCCCTCGTCGTCTGGGCCCCGGTGCCGGAGGGCGGTGCACATCTGGCGGACAAGCGCCTCCGCCACGGGGCGCTCCCGATCCTGGTAAACGATGCCTGCAATGCCGCACATGTCGCGTGGCAGCAGAGCAAGAGTGGCGCCAGTGCCTATTCCCGCTCTCCTGCTGCCGGAGGCGTTGCGTCGGCGCCACAGAGAGGCGTCCGCGTAGGGGCGGACCCCCGCGGCACGGTTCTCTCTAGGGAAGGTGGGCACGGTCATGGACGCGCTGCTCACCGACGGTAATGAGCGCGCCGCACTCGCGGCGGCCCGCTCCCTCGTACAGGCTGGCTTCGAGGTTGGCGTTGCGGCTGTCCGCCGGTTCTCACTGGCGGGCGTGTCGCGGGGCGTGCGTCGCCTACGCTTGTCAACCGATCCGCTCGCCGATCCCACCGCCTACGCGGCGGAGGTAGGCGAGGTGGCGCGGCAGTTGGGGGTGCGGGTGCTCCTGCCGGTGACCGACGCGTCCGTCGAGGCGGTCCTGGCCGGCTGCCGGCATAATCTGCCCTCGGTCGCGCTGCCGTTCCCTGATCTGAGCACCTACCGCAAGGCGTCGGATAAGGCCGCGATGCTCGCCTGCGCCCGCCGCGCGGGGCTGGCCGTCCCGGAGACGGTGTTGCTCGAGGACGCCGGGGCTCCGCTGCCCGGTGCCGATTTTTTCCCTGCCGTCCTCAAGCCGCATCGGTCCGTCGTAGCCCAGCGGCACCTCAACGTGGGGTTCGTCGGCACTCCAGACCAGTGCCGCGCGATGCTCGGCACGCTCCCCAGTACCGCCTTCCCGGTGCTGTTGCAACGCCGTGTGCGTGGCGCCGGCGAAGGTCTCTTCATGCTGCGCTGGAATGGCCGTGTCGTGGCAGAGTTTGCCCACCGACGCTTGCGGGAAAAGCCGCCGGAGGGCGGCGTCAGCGTCTACCGGGAAAGCATCGCGCTCGACGGCGCGCTGGCCGAGGCCGGCCGTCGCATGCTCCAA
>Ga0184623_10001509_pt1 | contig 10099 bp, 7 predicted proteins | sample PLM1_100_b1_FD_133138 | JGI IMG/M metagenome (GOLD analysis project Ga0184623, IMG submission 133138) | Groundwater sediment microbial communities from an aquifer in East River, Colorado, USA - PLM1_100_b1 | ecosystem: Environmental > Terrestrial > Soil > Riparian zone | place: USA: East River...
ACGGTAATGTAGCAGACGCTCACTGCCGATGAGGAAGAACAGAATTAGCCCGTTGAACACATCGGTGACACGGGCCGGCATTTGCAGAGACACCTGCATGACGTCGCCGCTGCTGTAGATGAGTCCAAAGAATACGGCGGTGACGATGACCGCCACCGGATTTCCTCGAGCCAGCCAGGCGGCGATGATCGCGACGTAACCATATCCGAGAGAGACCTGGCTGGGATCCAAGAGTTTGTGATGGATCCCCGCGACCTCGCCGACGCCCGCGAGTCCTGCGAACCCACCGGAGATCAACATGACGAGCAGGGTCGTGCGCAGAGGATTGATGCCCGCGTAGCGGGCCGCTTCTGGACTGTGGCCCTGCACGCGGATCTCAAACCCGAACCGTGTGCGGTTGAGCAGAAACGCCACGAAGATGGCGAGGGCGATGCCCAGTAATAGCGTCGGCCAGTGGATGCGTGTGCCCGGAAGGTATGGGAGCCAGGCCGAGTCCGGAAAGGTGTCCGTGTACGCGAAACCGCGAACGCTGGGACCCTTCCATGGACCGGTGACGAGCCAGCTCACCGCGTACAGCGCAATGTAGTTCATCATCAACGTGGTAATGACTTCGTTGACGTTCAGCCGCAGCTTCAATAATGAAGGAAGCAATCCCCACAGCGCCCCGGCGAGGAACCCTGTAATGAACATCATTGGGAGCATCAGCGGGCCAGGTGTGGATGTGAAGACCGCAATCCACGTGGCGGCGACGGTGCCGGCAAGGAGCTGTCCTTCGGCCCCGATGTTGTAGAACTGCGCGCGGAAGGCGAGCAGTAGCCCGATCCCCGCCAGCAGAAGTGGTATGGCCGGCACAAAGATCTCAGGCAACGCGCGTGGATCGGCCAGCGTATCCACGAGGATCACCCGGTATGCGCGCAGTGGGTTCACACCGTACGCCCAGAAAATGAGGCCGGCCACCAAGAAGGCGGCCGCGATCGCCAGCGCAGAGACAAACATCGTCCGGGTCAGCGATGATTCGGGGTCGTGCTCGATGCGCAGCGGACCCAGGCGCCTCATGATCGCTGTCCGGCCATCATCAGGCCGAGCGTCTCGCGCTCAACGGCGCTGGCTGCGACGATGCCCATGACCTCGCCGCGAAACAGTACGGCGATCCGGTCAGACAGCGCAAGGATTTCTTCGAGATCTTCTGAGACGAGCACGATGCCGGCGCCCTCATTTCGGCGGTGAAGCAGCAGACGGTGTATCTGCTCCGTGGCGCTGACATCCAGCCCGTATGTCGGATGCGCGGCGACGATCAGTCCCGGCTGCGCCGAAAGCTCGCGCGCCAGGATCAGCTTCTGGATATTGCCACCGGATAACGAACGCGCGGGCGTGCGCGGACCTGGCGTGGCAATGCCGTACTCAGCGATCATTTGGATGGCAAACCCACCAACAGCGCGGAGATCGACTAGTGGGCCGCGCGAGAAGGGTGGATACCGGAAGCGTTTCAGGACCAGATTCTCGGCCACGGTCATCTGCGGCACGATGCCCGTACGCATCCGTTCCTCAGGGATATGCGCGACGCCGACTTCGTATAGCTCGCGCGCGCTGCGGTTCGTCACTTCACGGGCCGGAACGATGACCCGGCCTTTCTCTGCCGGTCTGAGACCAGTAAGCGCCTCGATAAGTTCCCGCTGACCGTTCCCCGCCACGCCGGCAACGCCGAGGATCTCTCCTTGCCGCACCGCGAACGACACACCGCGGACCGCCGGCAAGTCGCGATCATCGCGAACCCAGAGGTCCTCGACCTTGAGTGCGTCCCTATCACCCTCAGTGTCGAGACGTCCCGGCAGCTGGAACTCCACGTCGCGGCCGACCATCATGCGCGCAAGCGTGCGTTTGTCGAACGCAGTGATCGGCTCTGTGCCGATCACTTTGCCCTTGCGCAGGACCGTCACGCGATCGGCCGCTTCCATGACTTCGTCTAGTTTGTGAGTGATGAAGATGACCGCATGCCCCTCGGCCTTCATGCGCTTCAACACCGTGAACAACTGCGTCGCTTCCTGAGGGGTAAGCACGCTTGTGGGCTCGTCGAGGACGAGAATTTCTGCGCCACGGAGCAGCGCCTTCAGGATCTCCACACGCTGTTGTTCGCTGATGGACAGTTGCCACACGTGCGCGTGCGGGTCAACGGCGAGGCCGTACCGTTCCCCGGCCTCGCGGATTTGCTCCTCGACGCGTCGGGCAGGGAAGAGAAACCCTGTTTCGCGCAGACCGAGCGCAACGTTCTCGGCGACGGTGTGACGGCGGACGAGGAGGAAGTGCTGCGGAACCATGCCGAGGCCGTGCGCAATCGCATCACGGGGAGACCGAATGTCGACGCGGCGGCCGTCGATGAAAATCTCTCCCGTATCCGGCTCGTAAATGCCGTAGAGGATGTTCATCAGGGTGGTTTTGCCGGCGCCGTTTTCGCCCAGGAGCGCGTGGACCTCGCCCCCATGAATATCCAGGGACACGTCGGCGTTCGCGATGACGCCGGGGAAGGTTTTCGTGACGTTGCGGACGCTGAGCCGGGGAACCCGCGCCATCTCTCCGGCACCGGAAGACACGATCGGAGGCTGTCCCGCGGGCATATCGGGGGGTTCGCCCACCGTCGGCAACGCCTCCTGCGCCCCAACCCGAACATTTCCCATCCGGCGCGCGTACGAAGAAGCAAGCCACCGCCTAGCGTGCGCCTTGGTCGGGAAGGCTACAGGAGGAACGTGGAGGTGGTCCCATGAGGACGCACCTGAAAAGTCTCCTCGTTGTGGCTTCAATCATCGCGGCCGGGTGCCAGTCCGTCACGGTGCAGGTGCCTCCGGAAGCCGATCTTCAGGGGGTCAAGACCGTGGCCGTTGTGGCCTCGGACCTGCCCAACGATCCTGATCCTGTGGCGGTGCTGCTGCGGAGTGAGGCATCGTCCCGCATCCGCCGGCTCTTGCCCACCCTGACCCTGGTAGAGCCAACAGGCACCCCCGATGCCGTTCTCAACATGAAGGTGGTTCGCCACGGCATCACTCCCATATCGGTCCGTGTGGGGGTCGATCCCCAAACCGGCCGGGTGAGCTGTAGAGCCTGGCAGGTGGCGACGCTCATCGTTGATGGGGCGGTGAGCACTGACCAGACGATACGCTGGCAGGGTTTGCTCGAGGCCGGTCGTCGCATCGATCTCTTCTGCGTACCGGCAGGCGGTGTTGTCGTGCCGAGCTCCCAGGGATCTATCGATCCCCGGCTCGTCCGCGAGGTCGTCGATGAGTTGGGCCGCCGGCTCGCCGGCTATGCGCGCCGAGAATTCCGTGCGATCCAAAATCCGGGCACGACTCCACCTCCAACACCCGATCGCTGACATCGTTCTCCTGACGTAGTCGCGGCACTCCGGTCCCGCAACGCGGGGCAGGCCCCGTACCAGACTCGAGAGCATCAGCTTCTGCATTCAGCCCACCCATTCTATCGAGTTGGTACGGGGCAGGGGTGCCGCAAATCTTTCGTGGAAGATACGGGGGCTACGATGGACGTACTGCTGCCGCGTTCCCTCGACGAAGCCCTGGAGATGAAGGCATCAATGCCGCACGCGGTGCCTATCGCCGGCGGCACCGATCTGATGGTGGAGCTCAACTTCGACAGAAAGCGTCCTGAAGCAATCATCGAGATCAGCAGGGTTCCAGAGCTCAAGGTCTGGCGGCGTGAGAACGGGACGTTCTTCCTCGGAGCCGGCGTCACGTACAGCCAGATCGTCAGAGATCTTCCTCAGTTCCGTCCGTTGATCGAGGCTTCGCGCACCGTCGGTTCCCCGCAAATCCGCAACCGGGCTACGGTTGGCGGAAATCTCGGAACAGCCTCCCCTGCCGGCGATGCGCTGCCTGTGTTATCCGCATATGACGCGGAGGTCGTGATCGTGAAGGCGGGCCGGAGGACACGGAGGCTGCCGTTTGCTCAGTTCATGACCGGTCCGAAGAAAAACGCTCTCGCGCCGGATGAATTGATTCTCGGCGCTCAATGGAGAATCGTCCGCGGTCCGGGATCCTTTTCAAAGATCGGCACGCGGAATGCGATGGTCATTGCCCTGGCCAGCCTTTGTTTGGTCCTGGATGAGGATGCATGCACGGTGCGCGTCGCGCTGGGCTCAGTCGGGCCTACGATCCTTCGGGCTCGCGACGCGGAAGCGTTTGCGGCCCAAGCCATGGACAGGGCCGGTGTGTGGAAGGATCCATTCGCGTCCTTGCCTGCGAAGGTAATCGAGGAGTTTGGTGAGCAAGTCGCCGCCGCGGCGCGGCCGATTGATGACGTTCGTGGCACGGCGGCGTACCGGGGCCACGCGTGTGCAGTCCTGGCCAGACGGGCGCTCCGATGGGCGCTAGATGACAGGAAACTCACGGTAACGCGGTAACGGGGTAACGCGGCGACGCGACATGATTATCAAAACACGCGTCAATGGAGAGATACGTGAGGCTGAAGTTTGGCCGGGGGCGAGCCTCCTGTTCTTCCTGCGCGAGAAGCTGGGTCTCGTGGGTTCAAAGAATGCGTGCGAGCAAGGCGAGTGCGGTTCGTGCTCTGTCTGGCTCGACGGAGAGCTCGTGTGCTCGTGCCTGGTGCTTGCGGCGCAGGCGGGCGGACGAGAAGTACGGACCGTGGAAGGCCTGGCGAGCAGCGAGGGGCTGCATCCCGTCCAGGAGGCATTCCTCGAAACCGGCGCGGTCCAGTGCGGCTTCTGCACGCCGGGCCTGATCGTCGCCGTCGCGGACCTGCTCGAGCGCGATCCCAAGCCTGCCGAGGGCGTCATCCGCGAAGCGCTGGCGGGCAATCTCTGCCGCTGTACAGGTTACGCGAAAATCATCGATGCCGTGAACGTGGCGGCGCAAAGAATGCGAAAATGACGACAATGCGACAACGCGACAACGCGACAACGCGAGCGAGCAGCGTCCTCATTCAAAACTGCGATGTCGTCGTCACGATGGATGACCCCGGAACCGAAATCGGGGGAGGTTCCATCCTTATAGAAGAGGGTGTCATCAGCTGGGTTGGTGTCGGGGTGCCACCGCGCACCCCCGCCCAGACCATCGATGGTCGCGGAACGATTGCCCTTCCGGGGCTGATCAACACGCACCATCATCTCTATCAATCGCTGACACGGGTGCGCGCGCAAGACCAGGGGCTCTTCGGCTGGCTGCAAGAGCTTTATCCTGTTTGGGCGAGGATCGATCTCGATTGGGTGCGCTCATCGGCGCGCGTGGGGCTCGCGGAGCTCGCTCTGTCAGGGTGCTCAACAACCACCGATCATCACTACGTGTTCCCCAGCGGGGTCACCGGCATTCTCGAAGAGGAAGTCAACGTGGCCCGCGCAATCGGGCTTCGCTTCCATCCCTGTCGTGGATCGATGGACCTCGGCCGATCCCAGGGCGGGTTACCGCCGGACTCGATCGTCGAAGACCCCGACAGGATCCTGAGTGAAACTGAAAGTGCGATCAATCGCCTGCACGATCCCCGGCCGGGGGCGATGCTGCGGATCGCGGTGGCTCCGTGCTCTCCGTTCTCGGTCAGCCCGCGTCTCATGCGCGAGTCAGCCACGCTTGCACGGCGGCTCGGCGTACGTCTCCATACCCATATTGCAGAGACGATCGACGAAGAGGCGTACTGCCGCCAGAAGTTCGATCGACGGCCGATCGAGCTGCTCGACGATCTGGGCTGGCTCGGGCCTGATGTGTGGCTGGCGCACTGCGTGCACCTCAATGGCGACGACATTCGAAGGATTACGCGCACCGGCGCCGCTGTTGCGTGGTGTCCAACCTCAAACCTCCGCTTGGGGTCGGGCATTGCGCCGGCGCGAGATCTGATCGATGCGGGCGCACCCGTCGGGCTTGCCGTAGACGGCTCTGCCTCGAACGATTCCGGCCATATGCTGGCGGAGGTTCGTCAGGCGATGCTCGTGACGCGGGGTCGTGCCGGGGCGACGGCGATGACGGCCCGCGAGGCGCTGCGCGTCGCGACGCGCGGCAGCGCAGTGTGCCTGGGACGTGAGGACATCGGCTCACTTGAAGTCGGGAAGCGCGGAGATGTCGCCTTGTTTAGTGTTGACAGTCTGGGGTTTGTGGGAGCTGAGGTTGATCCGGTCGCAGCGCTTGTCTTCGCTCTCCCGCAGCGCGTGCGCGATCTTTTCGTTGATGGCCGTTCCGTCGTACGAAACGAGCGGCTCCAAAACGTTCGTGAAGATGACATCATTAAAGAAGCGAGCCGTCGGGCCAGGCGACTGCTGAGTGTAGAAGCGTGAGCACGAAGATCGCGGAACGGGTACGAGGCAGGGTCGGCGAGAGCGCGCCCCGGGTTGACGGTGTTCCCAAGGTCAAAGGTCAGTTTCTGTACGGCAGCGACCTGTGGGCTGAGGATATGCTCTGGGGCTATACACTTCGGAGCCCGCACCCCCACGCGCGAATCCGCTCGATTGATACTTCGCAGGCGCTGAGCAGTCCGGGCGTCCATGCGGTGTTGGTGGCCGCCGACGTCCCAGGGAAGAAGACGTTCGGGTTGGATTTTGCGGACCAGCCTGTGCTGGCAGGAGATCGGGCGCGTTATGAGGGCGAGCCTGTGGCGATTATCGCCGCAACTGATCTGGAGGTTGCGCGCCGCACTGCCAACAGGATCAAAGTTGACTACGAAGTGCTCCCCGCGGTGACCGACATGGAACAAGCGCTCAGGCCGGATGCGCTGCGGCTGCATGAGTTCGGCAACGTGCTGCGGCATGTGCGCATCGTCCATGGGGATCCCAACGCGAGGGCAGACGTCTGGGTGGAGGGCTACTACGAGACTGGGATGCAGGATCAGGCCATGCTCGGGCCTGAGTCAGGCCTCGCGGTTCCTGGGCCCGACGGCAGCATCGATCTTTACGTCGCCACGCAATGGCTCCATGTCGACCAGGAACAGGTGGCACCATGTCTCGGATTGTCCAAAGACCAGGTGCGGCTGCATCTCGCGGGGGTGGGCGGCGCGTTCGGCGCGCGGGAGGATGTCAGCATGCACATCCATGCTTGCATGCTGGCGCTTCGAACGCGCAAACCCGTGAAGATGTCATACACGCGGGAAGAGTCGTTCTACGGACATGTGCACCGGCATCCCACCAGGATCTGGATGCGCCACGGCGCCGCGCCCACTGGGCGTCTGGTCAATGTGCGCGCCCGGCTGCTTGTCGACGGGGGAGCGTACGCGTCGTCGTCGACCGCCGTTATTGGAAATGCCTCAACATTCGCGGCTGGGCCGTACGAAGTGCCCAATGTCCTCGTTGAAGGGACGGCTGTCTATACCAACAACCCGCCATGCGGGGCGATGCGAGGATTTGGGGCGGTACAGGCCTGCTTTGCGTACGAAGCGCAGATGGACAAGCTCGCGAAGGCGCTAGGGATTGACCCGGTTGAGTTGCGCGTCATGAACGCGGTGCACACTGGTTCTGTGCTGCCGACGGGACAGGTCATTCGCGGCAGCGCGCCGGTTCGCGAGATCATCAAGCAGTGTTGGGCGATTCCGCTACCGGGCGAGTCCGGCGAACGACACGACGCCATTGATTACCCCGGCGGATCTGGAAACGTCAGTCGAGGTGAGGGACTGCGACGCGGCGTCGGATTCGCGGTAGGCTACAAGAACATCGGGTACAGTGAAGGGTTTGATGATTCGTCAGAGTGCCGCGTCAAGTTATTCGCCGGATCCGCCGGACCCATCGCGGAAGTCCACAGCGCCGCAGCCGAGGTCGGCCAGGGCGTGCACACCATCTTAGTGCAGGTGGTGCGGTCCGAGCTCGGCATCGACAACGTCGTGCTGCATCCCTCCGATACCGCTATTGGTTCCGCCGGTTCGAGCTCGGCGTCGCGGCAGACGATGATGTCAGGCGGCGCTGCGCAGCTCGCTGCCGTCGCGGTTCGGACTGTGCTCCTTGATCGAGTGCGGCAGTGGGCGCAGAAGACTGGGCGGGTGCTCCGCGGGCCGCTGTCGATCCGCGGACAGGACGTGCTCGACGCAAACACACCGATCGCTCGGATTCAGCAATTTCTGGAGCCACCAATTGAGGAAACTCGCGTTTATCATCACCGGAAGACTCGTGCAATCGATAAGGATGGTCAAGGCGACCCCCACGTGACGTTTGCGTTTGCGGCGCAGCGCGCCGTAGTTGAGGTGGATGAAGACCTCGGACTGGTGCGCGTGGTCCAAATCGCCACCGCGCAGGACGTCGGCAAGGCGATCAATCCCCAAAACGTGTACGGACAGATCGAGGGTGGCACCGCCCAGGGCCTTGGGCTCGCGCTGATGGAAGAGATCCAGCTCCAGGACGGCAAGATCCGCAACGCGTCATTCACTGATTACCTGATCCCCACGATTCTTGATATGCCGCCCGTTGTGTCCCAGCTCGTGGAAGAGCCTGAGCCGGGCGTGCCATTCGGCGCAAAGGGGGCGGGCGAGCCTTCAACCGTCGTGTCGACCGCGGCGATCGCCGCTGCGCTTCGGAACGCCACTGGCCGGGAACTCAACCGGGTTCCGGTGCGCCCAGATGATCTCATCGGCTTGAGTCCGCCGGTCACGTCTTCCGGTCCACCGCCGGCACCAGATGTGCCGTATCCCGAGCCCGTTCCGAAACTCCACGGTCTGGCGGCTGGAAAAGAGATTGAAGGTCAAGAATAGCCACAGGATCGACGAGTTTCTGCCCACCTACCACTTCAATGAGATTCACTCCATCCACGTAAACGCTTCGGCATCCCGTTGCTATCAGGCCGTCAAGACGGTGACGCCGGCAGAGATCAGCCTGTTCGTGATCCTGATGACGATCCGTTCGTTCAGCCTTCGCTTCGCCCGTCAAGCCCGCGGTCCATCGAGCAGGACGGTGCCGATACTTTCAGCGTTCCTCCAAGCCGGCTTTGTGCTGCTGGCCGACGAGATTGGACCCGAATTGGTTCTCGGCGCCGTCGGCCGGTTTTGGAGACCGGTCCAGCGTGCCTACCCGCTCACTAGGCCCGAAGAATTCATAGCGTTCTCCGTGGCCGATCATGTCAAAGTCGCTGCAAATTTTCTTGTAGAAGGTGACGACGAGACTTCACGCGTGACTACCGAGACTCGGATCTTCGCTACGGATGAAGTCGCACGACGAAAATTCGCCTTCTATTGGTTGGTAATTCGCCCCGGAAGCGCGCTCATCCGACGAGACTGGCTAAAAGCAATCCGCAACAGGGCGGAGGCCAGGACGTGAGCTTCGACCTGGTCGTGCGCGGCGGACATGTGGTCACGCCGGCGGGGACTCTGGTGGCAAACGTCGGCATTGCTGCTGGCCGAGTCGCAACGATCCAGCAGGACGAACTCTCGGGTCATGAGGTGATTGACGCCCGCGGATTGGTCGTGCTTCCCGGCGCCGTCGATCTTCACGTGCACTTCAACGAACCGGGCCGGACGCACTGGGAAGGGTGGGGGCCCGGCAGCCGCGCGGCCGCCGCGGGTGGAGTGACGACCGTGGTCGAGATGCCGCTGAACTCGATCCCGTCGACCACATCCGTCGAGGCGCTTAACGCCAAAGTCGCTGCTGCGAAGGAACAATCGGTTATCGACTTTGCGCTGTGGGCAGGGTTGGTCACGAACAATCTCGATGACCTGCCAGGACTCGCGCGCAGTGGTGTCATCGGGTTCAAGGCCTTCATGTGCGAGAGCGGGACGAAAGAGTTCACGTTTGTCGACGACGGGATGCTGCACGAGGGGCTGGCCCGCCTTGCCGACCTCGGCCAATTCCTTGCTGTGCATGCCGAGAGCAATTGGATCACACAGCGCCTGACGGAGCAGTTGCGCGGCGAGGGCCGCCGAGATCGGCGTGCGTGGGGCGAATCTCGGCCACCGGCGGCCGAACTCGAAGCCATTCAGAGGGCGCTCTTTCTGGCAAGCCGGACCGGTTGCCGCCTGCACATCGTCCACATGAGCCTTCCAGAAGGGACGGAGATGATTCAGGCCGCGAAAGCGTCGGGTCACCGTGTGACGGTCGAGACATGCGCGCACTACCTCACGTTAACGGACGATGATCTCACCCGGCTCGGTCCTGTGGCAAAGTGTGCACCGCCTTTGCGGA
>Ga0184623_10001511_pt1 | contig 10097 bp, 9 predicted proteins | sample PLM1_100_b1_FD_133138 | JGI IMG/M metagenome (GOLD analysis project Ga0184623, IMG submission 133138) | Groundwater sediment microbial communities from an aquifer in East River, Colorado, USA - PLM1_100_b1 | ecosystem: Environmental > Terrestrial > Soil > Riparian zone | place: USA: East River...
CGGCTTCGCCGGGCCGAGCGCGGGGTCCGGGGGCATCGGAGCAGGCGAACGGGCCCCCGCTACAAAGAAGCGAGGCTCCGGCTTCGCCGGGCCGAGCGCGGGGCCAAGGGAAGAAAAGGTGCGTCTTGGCGCACCGAGGGTGGGAGGGTGCGAAACGGGCATCGGAGCAGGCGAACGGGCCCCCGCTACAAAGAAGCAAGGCTCCGCACGATGAGCCCCATGAAACATCTCCGCCAACATCCGCTTGTCATCTTAGCGGTCCTGCTCGTGGTCACGCTGGTCGGACTGGTGGCGTTTCGCCTCGTGAGCAACGCCGGGAAAAAGGAGCTGCGGAAAGAACGCATCATTTCGGTCACCACGATGATGCCGGTCCGAAAGGATCTCGACGTGCGCCTCACGTACACGGCGGATATTCAGCCCTACCAGCTTGTGAACATCTTCTCGCGGGTGGACGGCTACATCGCCAAGATCCATGTGGACAGGGGAGATTTCGTCAAGGCAGGCCAATTGCTGGTTGAGATCGATCATACCGATTACGTGCACGCCGTCAATCGCGCCAAAGCCAATCTCGCGGCCGCGCGCGCAAATGTTCTAAGCCAGGAGGCGACTATTGTGAACGCCAAGCTGAACCTCGAACGGCAGCGTTCGCTGGTGAAAGACCAGTATGTCGCGCAACAGGATGTGGACAACGCGCAAGCGGCCTATGACGTGTCGGTCGCCCAAGCTGTTTCCCTGCGGGCCCAGGTTCACCAGATGGAGGTAGCCCTGCAGCAAGCCGAGACGAATCTGTCGTATTCGTACATCCGGGCGCCGTTTGAGGGTTCCGTCTCCATTCGTAATCTTGACGCCGGCGCCTTCGTGTCAGGCTCGACCGGCAGCACCTCGACCTTGTCTCGAGGGATACTGGTTTTGCAGGACATCACAACACTGCGCGTGATGCTGGATGTGGTCGAGAAAGACGTGCCGCTCGTGCAAATCGGTCAACCGGCCGAACTCCGCGCGGATGCGTATCCGGGCCGGATCTTCAGGGGTAAAGTGACTCGCGTCGTCCAGGCACTGGACCGGAACACGCGGACCATGACGGTCGAAGTGGACCTTCCGAACCCGGATCGCGCCCTCAAAGGCGGCATGTTTGCCAGGGTGGAGCTGCTGGTCGGTGTTCACGCGAATGCGTTGCAGATCCCGATAGATGCGGTTACGCGGCTGGAATCCGATCAGTATGTCTATATCGTGGAGGACGGCAAGGCCCGAAGAGTCCCGGTTGTGTTGGGCATCCAGAGCAACGGGTTGATCGAGATCACGAAGGGGCTGACCGGAACGGAGCCGGTCATCGTTTCCGGAAAGGACCTGGTGACAGACGGCATCAAGGTGGACCCCAAGCCGATGGACGCGCCGGCGCAAGCCGCTCCGTCTGTCACCTCCAGTCGTTAACCACCCATATGTGGCTGACTATCCTCGCGCTTCGTAACCGCATCGGCATCCTCATGTTGTCGCTTGCGATGGTCGTGCTGGGCGTCACGTCGCTCAACCGCCTGCCGCGCGATCTGTTTCCCCAGATCCAGGTGCCGGTCGCCTTTGTGGGCGTCATCTACAAGGGTGCGCCGCCCATCGACATCGAGCAAAGCGTTGTGTACCCCATCGAAAAAGCGGTCAGCTCCGCGTCAAACGTAGAGCACGTGGAGTCGTTCTCAAAGCAGGGAATCGGCGCGGTTCAGGTGTGGTTCAACTGGGGGGCCGATATCAATGTCGGCCAGATGGAGGTCATGCAGCGCGTCACTCAGATCCTGAACCAGCTGCCGCCCGGTATTCTCCAGCCCTTCATCGTCAAGTTCGACGTCTCCAACATTCCGGTCGCCTTTGTGACCGTCGCAGGCGGCAATCTGGATGAGCGGTCCCTCTACGACCTGGCATTTAACACGATTGCGCCTCAGGTCGAGCAGTTGGCTAGCGTTGCCGCGGCCACGGTCGAGGGAGGCAAGGTTCGTCAGATCAATATCAACCTGGATCCCGCCATGCTGCAGGCGCGAGCACTCTCGATCCTGGACGTCGTCGAATCGGTGAAGGCGTCCAATCTGATTCTGCCGTCAGGCGATATCAAAGCCGGTAACCTTGATTACAACGTCTTCACAAACACGCAGTTCAAGACGGTCGACCCTATCAACGACGTGATCGTCAAAGTCACCCCGGAGGGGTCACCGGTCAGAGTGCGTGATCTTGGCACGGTCACCGACTCCTCGGACATCCAGACGAACATTGTGCGAACGGACGGCCAGCGGTCGGTGTATCTCCGGGTCAACAAGCAGCCCGGCGCCAACACGGTTGAGGTCGTGGACGCGCTCCGGCGAGCGCTTCCCAAGATGATCGGCATCCCACCGGGTGTGAAGCTGGGCATCTCCTTCGACCAGTCGGTGTACATCCGGCAGTCCATTAAGAACCTCATCGACCAGGCATTGGAAGGATCAATTCTGGCGGCCTTGGTGATCCTCTTGTTCCTGCGCAACCTTACCAGCACCCTGATCATCGCGGTGGCCATTCCCCTTTCCGTGCTCGTGACCTTCATTACCCTCTATTTCACCGGCCAGACGCTCAACATCATGACGATGGGTGGGCTAGCCCTAGGTATCGGACGGCTGGTGGATGATTCGATCGTAGAACTGGAGAACATCCAGCGCCACTTGAACGTCGGGCAGTCGCGCTGGGAGGCTGTCCTGGAAGCTGCCCGTGAGGTGGCGATGCCGATATTCGCCTCCACCGTGACCACCGTTGTGGTGTTTCTGCCGATCTTGTTCTTAGTGGGTATCGCCAAGCTCCTCTTCATTCCGCTGGTCTTCACGATCACGATCGCCCTATTTACGTCATTCTTGGTATCCAGGACCGTCACCCCGGCGCTCTGCTATAAGTTCGTGAAGCCGGAACAGGAGGCGCTGCGCTCTATGCCCGCCTGGCTGGCGCGGTTCATGGTCTGGAGTCGAGAGAAGTACGAGAAGCTCGATTCTGGCTACCAGCGATTACTGACCTGGACGCTGGCTCATCGCGGGACGCTCATCGGAACAGTTGTTCTCATCTTTGTCGGATCGCTCGCGCTGCTGCCGTTGATCGGGAGTGAATTCATCCCGGTGACCGACGAGAGTCAGTTCCGGATCGTCGTGCGCGCCCCGGTTGGCCAGCGCGTGGAAAACACGGAGCAACAGGTGGCCGAAATCGAGCGCGTCCTTCGCGAAACGATCCGCCCGGAGGAATTGGATACCATCGTCTCCAGCGTCGGTGTTTTGTCCCAGGGCCGGTCCTCGCTGTTCAATCCCAATACAGGGCCGCATACGGCCCTCATTCAAGTATACCTGGTCCCGCCGGACAAGCGGCAACGCAACCAGGTCCAGATCATGAACGACGTGCGGCCCAAGGTGGTCAAGCTGTTTCCCGGCGTGCTGATGATCTTCGATCCCGGCGGGATCGTGAAACGAATCACCAGCTTCGGATCGCAGGCACCGGTAGATGTGGAGATTTACGGGTACGACATGGAAAAGGCCCGCGAGGCAATCCGCCAGGTGAATGACGTCATGCACAATACCAAAGGACTGGCCGACATCCAGGTCAGCCGGGAGGAAAACTATCCGGAGGTCAACATTACGGTGGACCGGGAAAAGGCGGCGCTGCTCGGCATCAGTCAGACCGAGATCGCGAATGCGGTGCTCTATTCGCTTAACGGCAACGGCCAGACCAATCCGATCATTTACACCGACCCGAAGAATGGGAACGAGTACTTCATCAGTGCCTGGCTGTCCGAGCCGTACCGCAGCAATTTGAGCGACCTGGAACGGATCGTCCTCACGACGCCGTCCGGGGGCACGGTCTTGCTGAAGAACGTGGCGACCCTGAAACTCAACTCCGGTCCGGTGAAAATCGACCGGAAATACTTCCAGCGGGTGGTGCACGTCACGGCTAATCCGGTGGATCGTGACCTCGGATCCATCGCGGATGAATTGGGACGGCGGTTCGCCGAATTGCGGCTTCCGGAGGGTTTCAGTGTCCGACTGGCCGGACAGATCCAGCAGCAACAGGAAGCCTTTGAGAATTTGATTTTTCTAGCCTTGCCGCTCGCGCTTATTCTCGTCTACATGGTCATGGCTGCCCAATTCAAATCTCTAGTGGATCCTTTCATCATCATGTTTTCGATCCCGATGGGATTGCCCGGGGTGATCATAATGCTTTTCCTGACCGGCACCACTCTGTCGATTACTTCCTTTATGGGCATCATTATGTTGCTGGGTATCGTAGTCTCGAACGGCGTTTTGCTCGTGGACTACACGAATGTCCTGCGGCGACGCGGAATTGAACTGCATCAGGCAGTGGTGCAGGGGGCCCGCACGCGGCTCCGGCCGATCCTCATGACATCGCTCGCGACGGTGTTCGGGCTGCTGCCGATGGCCTTGGGACTCGGCACCGGCGGGGAGACGAATGCGCCCCTCGCCCGTGCGGTGATCGGTGGGTTGACCGTGTCCACCACATTGACTCTGTTCCTCGTGCCGACCCTCTACATGATGCTTGAGGAGCGCTTCCCGCGCAAAGCGGAGGCAATTCCACCGCAAGCGTTTGCTCCCGGCATTCCGTCCGGCGAACCGGTTACGTAAAAAGGGTTACCATGTTCATCGTCAACCTGATCCGCGAAACCCGTAGCGTGCCCTGGAAAGCGGTGCAGACCTGGCAACTGATTGTGAGCTCCTTGGGATTTGCCGCAGTGATCTACTTTCTGAGAACAGCCGAGGACGGCTGGATCTTCATCGACAATGCCAATCTCGTGTTCCATGAAGCGGGCCATCCCATCTTTGGACTCTTCGGTTCCACGCTCGGTCTGTACGGGGGCACACTCGGCCAGCTCGTCTTTCCGGTGGTGGCGCTTGGGACATTCTGGGCCAGTCGAGAGCCGGTGGGGTTTGCCGTTGCCGGTATCTGGCTGGGTGAAAACTTTCTCAACATCGCCCGGTACATGGCGGACGCACGCGCCCAAGTTCTCCCGCTGGTGGGACGCGGCGAGCATGATTGGACAAATATCTTCAGCCGATGGGGCGTGCTTTCTTCCGACACCCTCATTGCCCATTGGGTTGCGGTCGCCGGCTGGCTCGGAATATTGGCGATGTGGGCCTGGCTCGCCTGGCGATGGCGTAACCCTACCCGGGAGCAATAGGGCGATCTGACTTCACACCATAGGCTTGTGAGATCTTCGCCTTCCACTGTTCCAGGTACGCCGGCAATGAGAGATTTTCCTGGCCGGGCGGTCCGCTTCTGTTGATCCGCACCAGCGAGGAAGTCTGATCGTGTAACACCTTCTCCTGATGGAGCCGATCCACGAGGGACGGCCCGCCCGGTTCTAACTGCTCTGGAGTGCGATCAAACATGCCACCGCGAATGGTCTTGGCGATCTCATCCTGTGTGGCGTTCGCCACCAGCAGCATGAGGTACATGGAATACCACGCGGCCAAATGTTCCCGCCGGTTGTCTTGGGTAATTTCTTGATCCGGCCAGTAGTGGGAGGGACTGATATACCGCTGGGCGGCATCTACAAAGAACGGCGGCACGCGTCGCACATCCAGGTACTGGCCGTCCTGCCCGTCAACTAAAAGGGACTGCGAGATGATCTCGAGCGCCCAGAGCGAGTCTGTCGCCATGGGGCTTTGGGGAGAATCGAGCCGCTCCATGAGCCGTTGGTTCGAGAGGATCTGCCGGGTCAACGATTCATACAGGTAGAGAGCATAGGGCGGGGAAAGATGCTTGGCGACCGCAACAAGGGCGGTTTCAGGATTCGCTGGAGCAGCGTCCTTGTGTTGATTCTGTGCATAGACAGGAATGATCGAAAGTAGGAGCCAAGTGACGAGTAGCAAAATGAGCCCGGCGCCCCCCCTCCCTTGCCCTCCCCCTCGAGGGGGGAGGGGAGGGTGGGGGTGATCTGTCTCGGACAGAAGTTCCTGTTCAGGCATCCGAGGTTCCGACGCCTCTGGACGATCGCGCTTCATATTGCCGAATGTAAAGCGATCTTCACTGACACTATGCCATTCGCTTAACAGCACCGCATCCGTGAGCTCATGGACGATATGGTCCACAATCAGATCAATGTCGGGGAGACTTTGGACCTGATACTGCCAGGTATAGGTGCCGCTCTGCTCATCCTTGGTCCGCTCGACCAGCGCCCAGCGCTCGCTGTAGCCGGTGGCCCGTTGAATGATTTCGGGAAAGGATTCGATCGCCCAGAGCTGGCTGTCGCTTAAGGCTTTGGACAGGCTGAAGCGGACAGTTCTGAAGGAAAAAGTCATCGCTTCAGAATAGCCGGTGGGCGAGGAGACGGTCAACCGTGCGTTCAGAATTGACCGGCGCCTTAGTCTAGAGGTAGCCTTAGAGAAATTGGGGTCAGAGTCGAATTAGAAAACGGTTCGTGGAGCTGTGGGTCTTGGCTAATTCGACTCTGACCCCATTTCCCTTGTTAGCGAGCCTAATCGTATGGAGGCCCTATGGCGAATTATGTGAAAGTGGCGTCTGTCTCTCAAGTGGCACCCGGAAGTGGAATTGTGGCCAGCGTGAACGATAAGGAGGTGGCGGTCTTCAACGTGGACGGTACATTTTACGCCATTGACAACGTCTGCAAGCACCGGGGAGGCCCGTTGGGCGAAGGCGAATTGGACGGCGATACCGTCACCTGTCCCTGGCATGGCTGGCAATATAATGTGAAGACCGGCGTGTGCTTAACGAAGGACGGGATCACAATGGACCGCTACGATGTCCGCGTGGTGAACGAGGATATCGAGATTGCTGTGCCGTGAAGATTTCCCGATCACTCAACCACCGTCCAAGTCACCTCGCCCTCATGTGTGAGTGACACGATATGGCCTGAGAAGCGGTGGTGTTGCACATGCCAATGGTGTCCCTCGTAATCCACCAGAAGGTGGTCCGTGTCGGGGACTGCGTGGATGCGGGTCCTCTTGAGATCTTTTAGCCCGGCGCCCGTGGCCTTTAGCACCGCCTCCTTGGCTGTCCAGTACCGAAAAAAGTTTCCCCAGTCCCGACTTCCAACCAAGGCCCATTCCGTTTCTTCGGCGATATACCGATACAGAGCTTCTTTGCGAGGAAGAATTTCCTCGATATCAATCCCGACAGGACGAGTGGAGACCACGGCAGCGACATACCGGGGTTTGTGGGAGAGGGACCAATAGATGCCGTGAAACGGCAGAGGCACGTCGCGCTCGTCCTTCTCAAAGGGCCCGGATGCCACGCCGCTCGCCGCGCAGCTCCGAGCAAGCGCCTCGCGGGCGGCTTGCCGCTGACTTTCAAGGCGCGGTGGGCCGTGTACTTCGCGATTTTGGAACGAGACCGCTAGTATGACAGCATGGAGAGAAGGCACCGCGCCATTCTAGTGAAGGAGCTGACGCCGATCAAGGAAGCGGCCTCCCAGTGGGTTCGGGAGGGGGGTCCAGCAGGACGGGGCCCCCTCCCGCGGTGGTCATTATGCCAGGCGTAATCGAGACGACGATTCAACTCTACCGGGATGCGCTCTCCGCAACAGGGCGCTCTCTGGTTCGCGGCTGGATCATTGCTGTGGCGGTGGTCATTTTCGCCGGACTGATGCTGGTGGCCTCTGCTGTATCCAGCTTCTTGGGCATCCTGGGCGGCTTTCTCTTGGGCGCCGTCAATGCGCTGCTGATCGGCGCGACGCTGAGCTTGGTTGAGCAGGCGGTCAAGACGTCACGCTACCTAGGCGTGCAAGACATCAAGGCGAGCTTCGGGCAGTACTTCTGGGAAGTCATCAGTGTGGGTTTTGTGTTGTGGGTGCCGATCATGGTCCTCGATAAAGCCGCCGCCGGGAATCCCTACGGTCCCTTGCTCGCGGCTGCGATTTTTCTGTTGCTGTTCATTCTTCTCAATCCGGCCCCTGAAGTGATCTACCAGGTCCGGCCCGGGTCGCCCTTGGATGTCATTCGTTTGAGCTACGAGTTCGTGATTGAGAACTGGATCGAATGGTTTCTGCCGTTGGCCGTGGTGGTGGCGCCGTTTGGGTTCTCATTTTTCCTGGACATCTCCAAGCCGATGGGACGCGGCGCTCTCCTGGACTTTTTCCAAATGCTAATCCTGCCTTTTACCCTGCTTGAAGCGTGGCTCACCTATCTCGGAGTGCCGAGCGCCGCCAGCTCGACGCTCGTGCTTGTGCTGACCCCGCTCGTCACCGTCGCGATGCTGATCTTCCGTGGCCATCTCTTCGCCGCCTTGCATGGGTCCTCACGGCGCAAGCGGGCCTTTCAAGGAACATTGTAACCTGCCACGGTATCTTCCTAAGGTCTTGGCTTTAGACCGGCGCCAGTGTAGACTCATCACCCCCACCCTCCCCTCCCCCCTCGAGGGGGAGGGTAATGGAGGGGGCGTCGCGGGTCTTTACTTCCAGCGACCTGAACAGGCCAGGAACCAGCCGATGAGCGCTTTGACCAGCGTGCATGACATTAAGACCCTGGTGCTTTCATTCCATCCGATCATCGTCATCGAGACGGTCGAGGAGGATCGGGTGATGCCCCTGCTGTTGTCGGTCGCCGCCCAGCTGACGATACCCATGTTCGAGTGGTCCGTGACGCGAGGGTTGACACGAGCGGAGGAGGCGACGGCCATGAACCGGATGACCGCCGCTCCCCTCGCTCTGCTCCAGCACCTCGCGGGACTCCGCGTGCAGGCAATCTTCTACTTGAAGGATTTTTCCCGCCACCTGACCGAGGCCACCGCAGTCCGCCAATTCCGGGAACTGGCTGAACAATTGAGCAAAAATCGCTCAACCATGGTGCTCACGGGCGCCACTGTGGAATTACCGAACGACGTCGAACCGCTGGCGGTCCGCTATCAGTTACAACTTCCGGACCCTGAGGAGTTGGAAAAAGTCTTAAATACTGTGATCCAGTCCCTGGGGAAGAGCGTGGTCCGTGATGTCCAGCTGTCGCCTGAGGAGCGCGAAGACTTGATGCGCGCGCTTCGAGGCATGACCTTAAACCAAGCACGCCAAGCAATCGCCTCGGCTGTCCTCAACGACGGCCGGCTTTCCCCAGGCGACATCCAGACCGTGCTTCAACAAAAGGTGCAGGTGATCCGCGAAGGGGGTCTCCTCGAGTATTATCCAGTGGCGGACAACACGTACCAACTGGGTGGCTTCGGGAACCTCAAGGCCTGGCTGGAGCGGGTGCGGGTGGGGTTTACCCAGGGAAGCACGGGCGCTGAATCTCGGCGCCCCTCGCGGCATTCTGATCGTCGGCGTGCCGGGCTGCGGAAAGTCCCTAGCCGCCAAGGCCATCGCGCGACAGTGGAAGCTCCCGCTGCTGAAACTGGATGCCGGGCGCTTGTTCGATAAATACATCGGCGAGTCGGAAAAGAATTTTCGCAAAGCGATCGCCATGGCCGAGTCCATGGCACCGGTCGTCTTGTGGATTGATGAGATTGAGAAGGGAATGGTCGCGACCGGCGGGGGAGAGGCGGATGCCGGACTGAGCCGGCGCCTCTTCGGCGCGTTCTTGACCTGGCTTCAGGAGAAACGTCAGGAGGTGTTTGTGGTCGCCACGGCCAACGATCTTTCGATCCTGCCGCCCGAGCTGTTGCGCAAGGGGCGCTTCGACGAGATCTTCTTTGTGGATCTGCCGGATCCACAGGAGCGCGAGGCGATCCTTAAGATTCACCTCACGCTCCGAAAACAAGATCCAGGTGTATTCGATTTGGCCAAGATCGTCGCGACCTGTGAAGGCTTCAGCGGGGCGGAGATCGAGCAGGCGGTGGTGGCCGGACTCTACCGGGCGCTATCGTCCAAGCGGGCGTTGAATACCGAGCTACTTTTGGAGGAGATCGGCCACACGATTCCCCTATCCGTGACCCGTCGGGAAGATATCGAGCACTTACGGGACATCGCCCGCGACCGCTTCGTCAGCGTGCGCTGAAGTTTTCTGATTCCACCTCCTTGACGACGACTTCCATCGCGGTGTAGCCTCAATTTAATCTCTTTTCGCCGTTTGGAGAGCCGCAATGGGGAGCAAAAAAGGCCTGGCGCCCGTCGCGCTGGTCAATATGCCGTTCAGCTCGAGCAAGTATCC
>Ga0184623_10001512_pt1 | contig 10093 bp, 9 predicted proteins | sample PLM1_100_b1_FD_133138 | JGI IMG/M metagenome (GOLD analysis project Ga0184623, IMG submission 133138) | Groundwater sediment microbial communities from an aquifer in East River, Colorado, USA - PLM1_100_b1 | ecosystem: Environmental > Terrestrial > Soil > Riparian zone | place: USA: East River...
GTTCCTTTCCGCGGACGCAATTCCCCGGCGGCGACTGCGTAGTCCGAGGTGATGTAGGCCTGGATGGGCGGGACGGGTCCGTACGCGACAAGCCGCCAGTTGACCGCCTCCACTGGAACATCGGCCGGAGCGTACTTGTATACCTTTTGGTATTCATGTCGAAATGCCGAAAGTACCTCATGCACGTCAGACGAGGTCAACGAGCGATTGGACAACCTGACGGAAATCTCGTAGCCCTGGCCTCGATAGCGCATGTCCGCGACCCGATGCAACTCACAATCTTTTGGGCTCAACCCAAGCCCCTCCAACAGTCCGCCCACCTCCTTCTCCATATCGTCGTAGAGGCGTGCCACGGCTGACCAATCCGAGTCCACCCGCAGAATTAACTTCAGTGTACGCGCGACGTCGTACCGTGGTCGCGAAGCGAGACAGCCAAAGGCTGATCCGACGCCTGCCGCTGGTGGGCACAAGACTTTGGAGATGTGGAGCCGGGCGGCCAATTCACAAGCGTGGACCGGTCCGGCTCCGCCGAACGCCAGGAGGGTAAATGATCGGGGGTCTTTGCCCCGCTCGGCCAAGTGGGCCCTGGTCGCATTAGCCATCGTTTGATTGACGACGTTGTATATGCCCTGGGCTGCCTCCTCAATAGAGACTCCAAGAGGTTTTGCGCAGTTCTCGAAGATCGCCCTCCGCGCCGCTTCAATACCTAGGCGCATGGCTCCGCCGAGGAAGAAAGAGGGATTAAGGAACCCGAGGACGAGATCGGCGTCCGTCACGGTTGCCGCCTTGCCGCCATACTCGTAACAGGCCGGTCCGGGATCGGCGCCCGCACTGTCAGGTCCCACTTTCAGAAGTCCCAGCGAATCGATGCGAGCAATGCTTCCTCCGCCGGCTCCGATCTCTACCAGCTCGAGGGCGGGAATCTTCACCGGGTACCCGCTCCCTGCCTTGAACCTTTGGACGCGCCCTACCTCGAACTCAACGGCGTTCCGGGCCGTACCGCCCTCAACCAGGGCGATCTTTGCAGTCGTGCCTCCCATGTCGAAAGACACGACATCACCAATGCCTGCCCTATTGCTGATAGATGCAGCGGCGATGGTCCCGGCAGCTGGACCGGATTCGATCAAGAGGACGGGCCGGGCTAATGCCTGGGCGACGTTCAGGCGGCCCCCGGCAGATGACATGATGTTCAATGTGCCCCGGAACCCCCTCGTTGAAAGTTGATCGGACAGCCGACGGATATAGGCGTCAACTAGGGGCTTGATGTAGGCGTCAATGACCACTGTTGAGGAGCGTTCGTATTCCCGGATCTCCCCAACCACTTCACTTGACGTGCTCACATAGAGGTCGGGAAAGTTCTTCCTTATCCACTCTGCCGCCTGAATCTCATGCCGCCTGTTCGCATATGAATGGAGGAGAATCACCGCCACCGACTGGATCTCCTCCCCAATAAGTTCTATCATCGCTCGCTCCAGATCGGGCACGTCGAAAGGAATCAGCACCTCCCCACGGTAGTCCACTCGTTCCGTTACCTCTTTCCGCAGTTTCCGCGGTACCAGCGGCCGAGGTTTCCTGAGATGGAGATCATGAAGGTCGTAACGCCATTCTCGGCCTATCTCCAATATGTCCCGAAAGCCCCTCGTGGTAATCAGACCAGTCCGAGCACCCTTGCCTTCGAGAACTGCGTTGGTGGCGATCGTCGTGGCGTGCACAATCTCCCTAACGTTAGTGATCTCCACACCGGCTTCCGCCAGCAAAGACAGCAGAGCAAGCTCGGCGCCTCTGGCGGGGTCTTCCGGAGTGGAGAGCACCTTCATCACGAGGAGACGATCACGGTCACCACTCCAGGCAACGACGTCGGTGAAGGTCCCGCCAATGTCGATCGCGACCCTGACGGATGTCGATGTATCCTGGCCGTGAGTCCCACCCAGTGCCATTTACAGCCCCCTCCCGACCATCTTTGAGGAACGTGCGAAGGACGCTCGAGCGCGTTTCAGGCACAACCCCCCTCTAAGCACCCCCTTACTCTGGCATGCGATTCTCGGACCACCACACGAAGAATACGCTACGCAGCACCTGACCAGCATCTGCACCGAAGTCCGGGTTCTTCTCCTGAATGGCTGCCAGCACTTTCAGCTCTTCCGCGGTGAGGTCGATCGCAATCTCCTGGAGCTGAACAGGGTACACGGGCCAATTCGGCACGTACATGGGATTGCGCGCGAGTCTGCGCGTCACCTCGATATGTTCGTCCGGGATGTCCGCAGGCAGTACTTGATTCCCATACCTACGCTCCGGCAGCAGCCACCGGTCCCTCTCCCCCTCCTCGAGCCCCCAGACCTGCACGAGCAGTGATTTTAGCTCGAAGTTGGAAGTCCAAGTGACATCCGAGCCACAGACATTCACGACGGCGAGTGTGTCGAAGTGGGCGAAGAGTTCGATGTAGTCCCCGCGACGGGCGCGCTGGGGTTTCACGTACATACGTCCCTCGGGCGTTACGGCGGTGTTCATGGACATGTTGAACGAATCGTGAACATCATCCGCGGTCAAGCCGTACTCTCGCTGGGCTTCCACCTGTATGTCATGACAGTTTGTATGCTTAAGGAACCCGAATTTCGATTCATAGAACACACTCGTACAACGCGGATAGTTCACGTCATTGGTACCTACAGTATCGGAAATAATCGTGTACATGGGACGCTCTCGGGGTGGTGAAGACCACAGCATGTCCCCCGTGGTCGGGAAGAGGCCGTGGATGACCCGCGTGCGCCCGGCATGGAAGTGTTCTTTGTAGTTATGCAAGTTGAAGCCGTTGAAGTCTGCACACTGCCCGTCGCCTAATTGCTGCACGCGAAGGACTTGGCCGCGCAACACAGGGACGGCCTTGCCCGTCCCCGGCTCGAGCAAATACTCATACAGCATCCGCCGGATGTTCACCGCCCCCCATCCTCGTTGTTCTCCAAAGCGCCAGCGGCAACTTCGGTGTGGGTCGACGCATACAGGTGCAATACTTGCCGTAGTACATCAGCGGGCGTATCCCCCAAGTGTTCTAGGTGAATGAGCCGTTCAACGAGTTCCAACTGCTGCTGGTTGAGAAATATGGTAACGATGCCCCCTTTGTCCATCACACCCTCCCGACCTCGCTCTCTCTTGGCCTCGCGCTCTAGATTAGGGCAGCCCATGAGCGATTCCGGAGTTTCCTTGCTGACGAACAGAATCGCAAATACCAGTTAGGGCGCCCGCTTGCCGGCTCGCGGGCGTTGTGAGCACCTTGAACGATTCGATGCGCCCTGTACTTGACGCGACCAGGGTGAGATCTGGGAAGGTGCCGCCAAGTCCAAACCCAGGGTGGTAGGTCATCGTTCAGATCCTTCCAGATAGGGATTCCACAACTCATTCAGCGCGTCGCCTAGGAGATTAGTCGCGATGACCGCAAGCATGATCGCAAGGGCTGGGAATACGCCGATCCACCAATAGGTGAGAAAATACGTGCGTCCCCAGCTGACCATCGCGCCCCATTCCGGCGTGGGCGGACTGACACCCAGCCCAATGAAGCCCAGACTTGCCAGGACCAGCACGGCCAGACCCAGGTCCATGCTGACGCGAACATTGAGCGCACTCAGCGAATTCGGCAAAATGTGGCGGCGGATGATGTAGAGGGAACTACCACCGCAGACTCGAGCCGCTTCAACAAAGCCCTCATGCTTCAGGTGGAGCATTAGGCCCCGCATGAGGCGCGTGTAGATCGGCCACCACACAGCGGCGACCGCCAGCATGGAGTTTCGCAGGCTCGGCCCGAGCGCCGCCGCCACCGCCATGGCCAGGACGAGGTTCGGAAACGAGAGCACCATGTCCCCGACACCCATGATAACTCAGTCCGCCCATCCCTCCCGATACCCCGCCACGACCCCCAAGACCACCCCGATCACACTGGCAAAGGCGATCGTCATTAGCGACGCGGTTAGGGAGATGCGCGTACCGTGAACAACCCGGCTGAAGACGTCCCTCCCCAACTCGTCCGTGCCGAACCAATGACTCGCGCCAGGAGGCTCAAAAGTGTTCTTCACGGAGATCTTGAGCGGATCATAGGCGCTGAACGCGCGCGGAAACAACGCGAACAGAAGGAAGGGCAAGAGAATCAAGCCACCCGGGGTAAGACGCTTGTAGCGGCGCCACGCCAACCCGAGACGGGCGCGCTTCAATGAAGTTGTTGGCGATACCTCGCGCAGAACATCGATGGAGCCGACAGGCTTGTCCATCATGCTCGAAGGCGCGGATCAATCACTCGGTACAGCAGATCGACCGCGAAATTTGTCAAGACGAAGATCGTAGAAATCACTAGGGTGACACCGATCACGGAATAGAAGTCGAAATTGAAGATCGAGGCGACGGCGTAGCGGCCTAGACCCGGCCACGCGAAGATGATCTCCACCAGCACGGTGCCTCCGAGCAGGTAGCCTATCTGGATGCCGAGAATGGTCACGACCGGGATGAGGGCATTGGGCAACGCATGCCGGAAGACAACAAACCATTTGCCCAATCCTTTTGCGCGGGCCGTCCGGACGTAGTCCAGGTTGAGCACTTCCAAAAGACTGGCCCGTGTGAAGCGAGTAGCGACCGCCAGTCTCCCCAGAGCCAAGGTCATCACTGGCAACACCAGATGGTCCAGGCTGGACCGGAGCAGGGTCCAGTCTCTCGCTAGTAAGCTGTCCACGACATACATCCCTGTCACGTGAGGCGGCGGAGCCAGGAATGCATCTAGCCTGCCCTCCAGAGGAAACCACCCCAGCCCGCGGGCAAAAATGATCTGAAGCAGTAAGCCCAGGGCGAACGCGGGCATACCCATCGCCGCGACGCTGATCAGGCGAATCATGTAGTCGGAGGCGCTGCCGCGGGCCAACGCGGTGAACACGCCAAGCGGGACCCCGATCACCACGTAGACTACGATGGCGACGGTGGCCAGTTCCAAGGTCGCGGGGAAATACAGCTTCAGGTCTTCCCAGACCGGCCGGCGCGTGGCCAGCGACTGACCCAGATTTCCCTTTAAAAGCCCTCGAAAGTATGTCCAGAACTGGACGGGAAGCGGCTTATCCAGGCCTAACGCCTTTCGCATCGCTTCGACTTGGGCTGGAGGCGCATCCACACCAGCGGCAAGGTGGGCGGGATCGGCTGGGATGACCCGTGCCACAAAGAACGTAATCACCGACATGCCGACCAGGATTGCACAGAGCGAGAGCAGCCTTTCGATCAGCAGTGGAGCCTTCATTTGCGGAGATGGCGCGCGGCCCGGCTATGAAGCCGGGCCGCGCACGCGTTTACCTAGTCGCCCTCGATGTAGAGATCATACGCGTGGAAATCGTTGGTGTACCCGTAGGGGTCATACTTGTAGCCGACCAGGCGGGTCCGGCTCGCATCGAGATTCTGCTGGTTCATGATAGGGAGGATCGCAGCGTCCTGCATGATCAGCCGCTGTGCCCTGCACAGGATCTGGTTGCGCCTATTACGATCGACGGTCTGCTGCGATTCCTCAATAAGCCGGTCAAACTCTGGCTTCTCGTAGAATGCCCAGTTCCACGAGCCCCCCTGGTTGCTCGAGTGCCCGAGCCGAAAAAGTTGCGCTCCAGCGTACGGAATAGGTGAAGTAACGAACAGGTCGACGAAGTCCGCCGCCGTCTCAACCCGCTTCTGCGACTCAAGCAAGGTCCCAAACTCCTTTTCCAAGATCTCCAGCTGGATGCCAAGGTCTGCCAGCGCGGCCTTGAAGAGTTGCGAAGAAAGACGCCGCGTCTCGTAGCCTACCAGAATGACCATGGTCAGCTTGAATCCACCGCTTGGATATCCGGCTTCGGCCAGCAGCTCTCGCGCTCTTCTCAGATCCTGCTTGCCTTCGAAGGAGGGACAGAAGCCGTCCATATTGCTCGTAGCCAGAGATCGCATTGGCGTGGCGTAGCCTGCCATTAGATCTTTGATCATCTGGTCAAAGGGAAACGCGAACAGCATGGCCTGGCGGACCCGCACGTCCCTGAGCGGCCCTCGCTTGTTATTCATAATGTAGTAATAGCCGCGGATTACATCCACCGCACCGATGCGAATCTTCTTGTTGTCCTGCAAACGCTTGATGTCCGAGATACCGATTGGATCGATCTGATCGAGCTGGCCCTGCTCGAGCAGCAGAAGCTTGGTTGAGTAATCCAGCGAGAACCGATCGATGAACCGCTGAATATGCTTCCCCTTCCAGCCCTTCCAGTAACCAGGGAAGGCGACCATCTCGATCTGCCGTCCCCGATCCCAGCGCTCCAGGCGATACGGCCCAGTGCCGACTTCGTTCTCACGGAAGAAGTCCTGGGCCCAGTCTCCCGCTTTCCTGTTCTTCGCCAACGCGGTGGGACTGATGATCTTGATGCGAGGGACTCCGTAGAAAAACGTGATGTCCGGCCTGGACAAGATGATCTGCACAGTCGACTCGCCCACAACGTTGACGGCGCTCACCGCACTTAGGAAAAACGCCACACCGAGCTGCATCGACTTTACGCGATCGAATGAGACTTTCACCGCCCTGGCGTTGAATTCCGTGCCATCATGGAACCTGACGCCCTTGCGGAGATTAAAGGTGTACGTCCGACTATCGCTGGAGACCGTCCAGCTCGTCGCCAGCAGGGGCTCAATCTCCGGCGTGCCGGGCTTGTACCGCGTCAGTCCTTCATAGGCCATGTTGATAATGCGCGTACCCCCAATGTCGATGGCGACGGCAGGGTCGATGCTCTTCGGATCATCACAACACGACCCGACAACCAGAGGCCGTGGGGACCAGATGGTCTTTTCGCCCTGAGCCGCGGCGGAACGAGCACCGGACATCGACACCATGGACAGGAGCACAGTCACGAGTACAACGTGCCTGAAGTGCCTGCTCATTGCTGCCCCTCCTCTTTGCAGATTCTGGTCACATCAAATATATTTCAGTTCCGTCGGAAGCCAAAGAACGAGAGTCTCCAAGATCCACTTACAAGTTGGAGTCCGGGAACGGATCAACGGTCCAGGACGCTCGTGTTCAACTGCGCCCTCAGACTGACGACGGGTTCCAAATCCTGACCGGGTCGCGAACGCTTGAGTTGGACGGAGAAGTAAAGAACTTCGGACCGATAATAGGCGGTGGCGCTTTCCACGGGTCGACCGTCGCTAGCGTATGTAGTGCGCTGGCCCAGGATGATCGGATCGCCCAGCGGAATGGATAGCAGCGTGGTCACGTGGAAGTCCGCTTTCATCGCCCGCAACGTTTGGTGAGCCCGGTCGACGAAGATACCCGTTTTGCGCCACAGGAGCCGGTAGAGCGGTTCGCGGGTAAACTCATCAGGTTCGAACTGGCGGCCTAACCACTCGGGTAGGTGAATCACGGCGAAGGCCACCGGAATATCGCCGGCCAAGTCCTGACGTTCGATGCGAAGGACTTTACCACCATCTCCAAGCTGGAGCGCGACTCGAACATCTGGATCCGGCTGGACGAAGGCGTGATTGAGAACCTTCATTCTCGGCATCAGGCCCTGGCTGGCGACCAGTTCGGGCGTACCGTACAACTCGCCCAGGCGGTATTCAAGCCGCGGGGACGCAACGAAGGTCCCCTTTCCTTGTCTGGGGATAAGGAGGCCTTCCTGCACCAGACGAGAGATCGCGTTCCTGACGGTGACGCGACTGAAACCGAAGCGCTTCATCAAATCGCTTTCGGACTCAATCTGTGTCCCGGGCGGAAACAGTCCCTCCCGGATGCCCTCAGCGAGATAGTCGCCCACCTTTTCGTAGAGTGTCAACGTTGCTTCGCGTTCCATCCCGCTATCCATCTCCGAGCAGGAGGGCCCGGATGTCGCTTGGGTTCTTCAAAAGCTCGGCAAGCTTATGTAGAGAAGCGTCCACCGCCCGCGAAAAGGTTTCAGCTCCGCCAAAGCGCTCAAGTGTCTCAGGGGGAACGAACTTGAAGAGCAAGCTTGAGGTCCCGGGCGGCAGACCTGCGAAGTGGACCGTAAGAATCCCATAGTCTTCCAGGAGTAACATGGCAATCGCTGCCGTTGCCTCGAACGGCACAATGGGGGACTCCTTAAGACCCGACCGTTCGAGCGTGATCTGCAGAATATCCTCTGCACGAAGCTGGGCCGTGACAGGAGTCTCGTGCAGGCGATCACCTAGCGTGGCGCGGAGGGCCCTCGCAAGTTGCTTCGTCGCGGCAACAAGGGTTCGGACGCGGTCGGGTTTATACTGCTCGAGCGACCGCACGACTGCTGGATAGAGCATCGGCCGGGCCTCGAGCCCAAACTCAAACGCCCGGGCGTTTATGCGGGCTACAAGACTCCGATCGCCCGCCAACAGCCCCAGCCGTGGGCCAATCGTCCCATATTTGTCCAGCCCGGTGGCTCCGATGTCAACACCTAACTCCAGCATCCGCGGTTGGTCAAACACCGCTGGCCCGACCCTAGCGCCTCCTGCGTCATCCGCGAAGACCACAGCTCCTTTGTCATGGGCCAAGCGAATTGCGGCGCGGATCGTCTCAAGCGGCAGTACGTCGTAGGTCACGGCGAGTCGAGTGAGCACAACTAGCGCCACCCGAGATTCATCAGCGAGTGCCATTGCAAGTTGCCGCTCGTCTTGTGTATCGATGAAACGTGCTCCCAGGGGCTTTCCGGCTCTAACGACTGCAGGATGGCTGTACGTGGGAGAGATCCCGACGACCACATCTCCTGGCTTAATCAGCGCCAAGTGGGTGGCGAAGATCGCCGCTGTCATCCGGTTAAATAGGACCGCGTCGTGCCGGTCAGGGATCCCCCCGAGATGTTCCAGCGCCACGGCCTTGAATTGGTCGCCGTACAATGCGGGGGCAATGTCGTCGTCGCAGTACTGCAAGGCGTTTGCTGCCAATGGCAGCGAACGTTCCAGACCAGAGAAGTTGTATACGGAATCCGGCCCATTGCGATCAACCCGAAGCCTGATGATCTTCCACGCGCGTTGAAGTTTTCGGAAGTCGTCCTCGGTGTCAGAAAGAATAAGGCCACGGGCATAAGGAAGTCCCGCGGCGATCCCATTCCGGTCCTTCATCTCCTTGATCGTGCCCTTTGGAATCATCGTTGCCCCTATACTAGGATTTTGACCTATATGTATCATAATGACTTAATACATCATAATACATTATATACCTTGAGGGGCGTCAAGATCCTCTCCCGTAGCCGAGCTGGTCTTTCAGCGAAAAGTTACTGGCCCCTGACCGGATGAATTCGACCCACTGCATGCCGCGGGTGTACGAGCCTAGTCGATCACCATGAGGCGCTTCAAGCCGGCTCTACAGAAGGCTGGACTAGATGCGTCGCTCAGTTTGTATGACCTGCGGCATTCATGCGCGACCATCCTATTGGCGGCTGGCGAGCATCCAAAGGTTGTGAGCGACCTTCTAGGACATGCATCGGTAGCCCTGACACTTGATACTTACTCTCACGTCCTCCCGTCTCTTCAGCAGCAAGCCGCCGAGCGGATGGAGGCAATGCTGTACGGCGGTTCCTAGCCGCACCCCCACGAACGAACCCACCGACCAGCAAGGACCAGGGATTTCGATCGCACAATGACGCCTGTGCGGCAAGTGTTTCTACGCGGGATGCCCTTGAATGAACAAAGTTACGCGGAGCGTTCGGGAGCACAGTGCAAGAAGAATAAATGCAGCCGCCTTTACTAATGTTGTCCTTCAAACGCAGCATCGGTCACGATTCGACGGAGGTTGCAATCAGGCGATGATGAAGGCTTAACTCGGCGAAATCAGCCACCCCGTTCAACCGATCAATCATCGGGAAATGCGGTAGACCTGGTGCGAGAGGCAGAGCGGAAATGGTCGACGAGGTCACTGGGTCTTCAGTTTCGACAAAACCCAAACCCTTCGTTTTTGTCCTAATGCCATTCGAGCCCGCCTTCAACGATATCTACAAGTTTGGGATCAAGGGCGCTGCTGATGAGGTCGGGGCGTATGCTGAAAGAGTCGATGAGCAGATTTTCACCGAAGGCATACTCGACAGGATCTTCAATCAAATCAGCAAGGCTGATGTTATTGTCGCTGACATGACGGGACGAA
>Ga0184623_10001513_pt1 | contig 10092 bp, 8 predicted proteins | sample PLM1_100_b1_FD_133138 | JGI IMG/M metagenome (GOLD analysis project Ga0184623, IMG submission 133138) | Groundwater sediment microbial communities from an aquifer in East River, Colorado, USA - PLM1_100_b1 | ecosystem: Environmental > Terrestrial > Soil > Riparian zone | place: USA: East River...
CGGGACCTCACGAACAGCGCGTCCGAGCGGATCCTCCTCCCGCACTCCGCGGTCCTCGTCGACGACATGGTCGCGAAGTCCGCGGACGTCTTCCGGAACCTGAGGGTCTACCCGGAGCGGATGCGGGCGAACCTCGAGGCGACGAAGGGGCAGGTGATGGCGGAGGCCGTGATGATCGCCCTCGTCGCGAAGGGGATCGGCCGCCAGGAGGCCCTCCGTCTCGTCCGGGACGCCGCGATGGAGGCGAGGAAGAAGGGCGTCCATCTGAAAGAGGTCCTCGCGGGGAACCCCGCCGTGAAGAAGCTACTCTCCGCCAAGGAACTCGAGACCGCGATGGACCCGGACCGGTACATCGGACGAAGCGGAGAGATCGTGGATGCGATCGTCTCGCGGACCCGTACGTAGACCCGGGGTTTGCTGCACCGGCGTAGAAACTTAAGGCGCCGGGAGGTTACCGAGCCTGGTGCTCTATTCGAAGGTCGTGGAGGCGTACGAGAAGATCGAGGCCACGACGAAGCGCCTCGAGATGACGGACCTCCTGATCCAGCTCTTCAAGGAGACACCGAAGGACGAGATCGACCGGCTCGTGCACCTCACCCAGGGCAAGGTCCACCCGGACTACATGGGGATCGAGCTCGGCCTCGCGGAGAAGCTCGTGATCCGGGTCCTCGCGCAGGCGACCGGGCTCTCCGAGGAGGAGGTCACCGCACTCTGGAAGACGCGGGGGGACCTGGGCCTCGTGGCCCAGGAGGCGATCACATCCCGGCGGCAGACGCCCCTGGACTCCAAGCCCCTCACCCTCGCGAAGGTGTATGAGAGCCTCGATGAGATCGCCCGCTCCAGCGGCGCGGGGAGCCAGGAGCGGAAGATCACGCTCCTAGCGGACCTCCTCGCCTCCGCGACCCCGGTCGAGGCGAAGTACATCGTCCGCACGGTCGTGGGCAAGATGCGGCTCGGGGTCGCGGACATGACGATCGTGGACGCCCTCGCCGCGACGTTCGCGATGAAGCAGGACCGCGACGCCGTGGAGCGCGCGTACAACGTCTCGAGCGACCTCGGGGAGGTCGCCCGCCTCCTCGCCGCCGAGGGCCTCGCGGGCCTCAAGAAGGTCCGCCTGAAGCTGTACCGCCCGATCCGCGCGATGCTGTGCGAGCGGCTCGAGACCCTCGAGAAGATCCTCAAGCGCCTCGGGAACTGCGCCCTCGAATACAAGTATGACGGCCTCCGCGTCCAAGCCCACATCGGTCCGAAGGGGATTCGGCTGTTCTCCCGCCACCTCGAGGACATCACGGAGCAGTTCCCGGACCTCGTCGAAGCCCTGAAGGGCTCGTTCCGGGGCGAGGCGGGGATCGTGGAGGGTGAGGCGGTCCCCGTGGACTCGAACACGGGGGAATTCCTCCCGTTCCAGACGGTCTCTCGCCGGCGGGGACGGAAGTACGACGTGGACGTGATGATGAAGGAGTACCCAGTGAGCCTCTTCCTGTTCGACTGCCTTCTGGAGGGGGACGAGGATCTCACGGGCCGCCCGTACACCGAGCGGCGGGCCCGCCTCCATCAGGGGATCCGACCGAACGACTGGGTCGAGCTCGCGACGTACCGGGACACGGACGACGTCCGGAAGGCGGAGGCGTTCTTCGACACCGCCCTCCAAGTCGGCGGGGAGGGGCTCGTCGCGAAGGCCCTCGACTCGACGTACGAGGCTGGGGCCCGCGGGTACCAGTGGATCAAGTTCAAGCGGGACTACGCGGCGGCGATGTCGGACACCGTGGACCTCGTCGTCGTGGGGGCGTTCGCAGGTCGCGGGAAGCGCGCGGGGACGTACGGGGCGGTCGTGATGGCGGCGTACGACAAGGATCCAGACGTGTTCCGGACCGTGTGCAAGCTCGGCTCCGGGTTCGACGACGCGACCCTGGCAGCCCTCCCGGCGCGGCTCGCGCCGCATCGCGCGACCCACAAACCCGCGCGGGTGGACTCGAAGCTCGAGCCCGACGCATGGTTCGAGCCCGCGCTTGTGCTCGAGGTCCTCGGCGCGGAGATCACGCTGAGCCCGGTCCACACCGCTGGGCTGGACCTCGTGCGCCCCGGTGCGGGGTTCGCGATCCGCTTCCCGCGGTTCACGGGGAAGTGGCGGGAGGATAAGGGGCCCGAGGACGCGACGACGGTCCAGGAAATCCACGAGATGTATGAGCGACAGAAGAAGGTCGCGAAGCCAAGCGCGACATGAAAGTCAGGTGGCAACAATCCGGCAACAATTCAGATAGCCCCGGGGACGAAACCTTACTCGCGGCGGACGCGAACAGGATGGTTCGACGCCACGGAGTGGCTCCCTCGTCTGGAAGGATGCTTGCAACGATGTGGGGTTTCACAAGTCACCTCGCCTCTGGCCACCCGTTCGGGCAGTCCGCTGCCATTTTTTCCCCCGTCACGAGGTCACTCGTCCCACGCGGCAACATATCCGCAGTATTCGTTGCCTTTGAGGATGCATCCCTCCTTGGTCACCGAGGCTCGCTTTCGCATCCAGGAGAAGGCCCCCTCGTAGGATCCCAGCCAGGCCGAGCATCTTGCAGGTGAGCTGAGCCAGTCGTAGTGGCGGAACTTAGCCGTTCCCGGGGACTGATCGATTTCTAGCCTCCCGTGGTTAAACTCCTTCAGATACGCTCCTGGGGTCAAATCGACGAGCAATCGCAGGGGGAGGGCCCGCAACAGCAACTTTCGGACCGAGGGATAGTACCGGACGGCCTCCGAGGCGAGTCTGCGCACCGTGGAATAGGTTCCGTCTCCAAAGCGGAGCTCCACCTCATTCAGCAACTTTAGTTGACAGCGTAGCGGGACCCACCGGGCCGTTGAAGGAATAACTTTCTCGCAACCAGCCGTGCTCAACACCTCGCGGGCTCGACCTGTGCCAAACCGGCTACTGAGTACTTGGTACCAAGCCATCGGATGGGTGGAACGGACCTGGGGTGTCATGACGGGATAGCTCTCGAATCCGTCAAGGAGATTCGACAGACCGATTCCTTCGGCTGTTAGCGCGTAGAGCCGACCGCGGCCGCGCAGGTCGGGAGTCGCACAAACAACCAGGTCGCGAGTCACCAATTCCCGGAGCGCCCGGCTCGCATGGGGGAGGCTAAGGCCGCAAGCGAGAGCTACCTGTCCCGTCGTCTTCGACCAGTCCCGAAGTGTTTGCATCACCGAGGCACGATAGGAGCTGGCGCGGACGAACGCGGAATTGGTTGCAGTTCGCGGCGTCAGTTCCTCGAGCAATCCCATTTGTACCGTCCATACAGGCCTTATAACTTTCCAAGGGACCGGCTCCTGTGAGCCTGAGCCGAAAGCCTCGCCATCCGTTTGGGATCAGAGCCCTCTTAACTCCCCTCTCAACTTGCCGTACTGTTCCAAGGTAATTTCGGGTCCGAGCGCCTTCACGAGGTTGTCAAAATCCTCATTCGCCGCGCGATTCAGCTTTTGGCGATACCGGAAAGCCTCCTCAAATTCGTTGGCGAATTTGTCTCTGAGAAGGGCTCTGTAATCCAGGTGGTCAATCACTGATCGTGCGGAAAGTGCGCCGGTAATCACTGCGTGTCTGAATCCATAGGCCGCAACGGCATCCTGAAATCCACCCGCCTCGCCCGCGTAGAGGGAACGGCCGCGGACGGCGGTGGCAATCGGGTCGGGCGCATAATAGGCCGTGCCGTGAATCTTGTCCACCCATTCGCTATCCCCCAGGATCTTGCGTATCCAGTCGCGGCCACACGCTCGCTTGGCCATCGCGAGAACCCGCTCGTAATCAAGATCGGTCCACGATCCACTGTAAATCGAATGATAGTCAACGCCGGGGGTAATCGCCAGATACCCCCCTGGGGCCACCGTGTTGTCCAGCAACGCGATGACGGAATCGGGGTCGAGATTTGCGCCATTTGCTGAAAACGTGAAGCCCGCTGCGAGCATGTTGTGCTTGCCTCTCGGCGGACCTGTGGCAACGATGTCCACGTCTAGAGGAGCTACAGTTGCGAGGTGAAACTGAACCCCGAGATCCAAGGCCTCCGATTGCAGCTTCTGATCGACCGTATAATCCTCCCGGCCCCGCATGAAAAGATAGTACGACTTTCCTCGCAAGATGTTCTCATAGTGCTCCGATCTTCGAATGGCCTTGCGGACTGTGGCAAACGGCTTCACGCGGAAACCGTAGGACTGCAACTCCTCAAGCGCATCGATAGGACCGTAGTTCCGAAGCGCTTCCGTGTGCGGGCCAGTGCTAGGGAGAAGCCGGGTCTTGCTCTCGTAGACCTCTACCGACTCCCCCGCGCGTGCGGCAGTGATGGCGGCGGAGAGGCCCGCCAAGCCGCCGCCCGCGATTCGAACGGTCACTGGAATCAACCGTCCGAATCGGACCTGTTCCGATAAACCATTCGGATACGGGACCGTGCCTCCCCAATGAAATGTTTTTCTAACGGAAGACCATAGAGTGTCGGTCCCCCAAGCAGAGGTTTCGCGTGGCCACGCTTGATGTCCTGAAGCTCGTCCCTATTTTCAGTGTCATCGTGTGGTATTCCCTCGCGGCACTGCAGATCTACCGCGATCGAATCCGAACCTCTACAGAGAAGTTCTTCCTCTTGGCGTGCTTTTTCACAGGCCTCTACGCCATGAGTGATCTCGCTTTCTTCAATGCATCAAGTCGCGAAACCGCCCGCACTCTCGCTAGCCTCAGCGTCACCGCAGTCACCTTCTCCGCGGTGTTCTTCTTCATGTTCACACAGGCCTATGTCGGGACCAAGGGTACCTGGTTCTCCGCATTCCTTTTACCCCCCGGAATCCTTCTTCCCCTCATCTGGACGTTCATGATCCATGATGTCGCCCAGCCTGAGCCCGGGAGCCTGTTCTTCCCGCTGTTCACCCCTTATCTCTTCGCAGTTTGGCTGATTGTCCTCGTAGGCTACAGTTCGAAAGGTTTGGTAAACGTATATCGACTCCACAAGATTGTGAAGGAGCAGAATCCCCGCCTTGCTAAGCGCGTATTAGGGATTCTCACCGCGCTTGTTCTAACTTTCGTTCTCGGCCTCACAACGAACGGCTATCTTGGAGCAACGCAGAACACCAACATCCCGCCGCCATTCTCCACACTATTCATCGTTCCCGGGCTTTTCGTGTCCGCCACACTCTATCCAGGCGCCCGGGGGCGCGTCTCTGAAGCAATGCGTCGATTCAGGGCGCGCAGGTACACAATTCGAAGTGGATTATTAGTCTACAACGACGGGACCCTGATTGGGTCACTCTCCATATCTGGAGAGGCCGAAATGGATCGGGACTTGTTCAGCGCCACCTTGGACGTCATTCAGAATTTCATGCGAACGTCCTTCCCCCTTCTCAGGGGGAAGTCGCTGAAGACGATCGAACATGGGGACCTGAAAATACTCATCGAACGCGGAAAGTACTGCTACGTGGCAACAGTACTCGAGGGAGAAGAGAATGATCTCCTTCGACGCCAGATGAGAGATGAGCTCCAAGCTTTTGAGGAAGAGAACCGCATGGTCCTGGCCAAGTGGCGGGGAATCCAGCAGGAAGCGGTTGGAGTCGAGGATATGCTTCGCCGGATTCTCAAACCCCCTGAGATGTTCCCAACCTGAGACGCGGGGGCTGGAATCGCCTCAGTTGATGGCTCGCAGGACAGCGGGTAGCTCGCGGAGATCCTTAAGGATTCTGGCGTTCGGAGGAGCGGGCGAATCACTCGTGGGACGGCGACGAATCCATATCGTCCCCATCCCGACGCGGGATGCACCCTGGAGATCAATTGTCGAGTCGGAGACGAACAAACTCGCTTCCGCCTTGGCGTGCACCGCGTCCAACGCAGCCCGATAGATTCGCGGTTCGGGTTTGTAGGCCCGGACGGACTCAGATACGACTATGACATCGAACACGTCCGAAAGGCCGAGGCGACTGAACAGGGGGCGCACCATACGATTGTCGCTGTCCGTGACGACGCCTAGGGTTCTCGCCATCGATCGCAAGGCTTGAAAGAGCGGAGGACCGACGTCATCGTACAGCTTCGGGCGGTCGAGATAAGTTCCCCATGCCTGGTCAACTAGAGCCGCGGCCTGACCCAAATCGATACGAACACCGGCGCTGCCGAGGGCGGTCTCCAGGGCTTCGCAGGTAAGGTCGAACCCTGGTCGGAACTTGGGACCTTGAGCCTGAACTGTCCCTTGCGCGGTACGCTTGACCCAATCGATGGCAACGGCCTCGGGCCGGAATCGGCGATCTGGAAAAGCCGTTTGGAGTTCCTCGGCCATCGCGGGGACGAGACCCCTCAGATCGACGAGCGTTTCCCCGAGGTCGAAGAAGAGGTGGAGTTCAGGGTCATGCACGTGACATCACCGGTCAGTAGTAGATGTGGTACAGCCCGATCGGCGAGCCGACGACGAACAGCTTCTTCGGGTCCCCCCGGAAGCGCACCGTTTTCTGGTACAGGTTCAGCTCCCGGAGCTGGTATCGCTTCTTCACGTCGTCCACGTCCAGGTACGTCTTCCCGAGAACCTCTCCGGACATCAGCTTCTTCGAGAGGAGCGCGACCGCGACGAGGGCGACATACTCGTCCGGCCCCCAGTTGCTGAACAACGTGCCGTTCTGGGAGTACACGTAGCTGCTCCTCAGCATCTTCGTGGGGATCCACCCGCCCGAGATCTGGAGCTTCGTGTGGCGGACACAGACGTCGATGTCCGGGAGCCGCGCGAGAGCGTCCCGGCCCTCCGGCGTCAGGAACATCTCCTCCGTGTAGTCCACGAGGAAGTCCACCTCGAACGCGCCGGTGTCCACGTCCGGGATCGCGCGCTCGATCGCCTCCTCGAGCTCGTACCCCGGCGCCTGGCCGAAGAGCCGGAGCTTCACCCGGTGCCGACGGGAGTACTGGGCGACGGGCTCGATCGCCTTCGCTATCACCTTCAGGAACCGCTGGGTGTCCTGGGGCCCCCGCGCGCGGTTGTACGCGGTGTGGGTCATCATGACCGCCTTCCGCGCGCCGAGGGACTTCAGGGTGTGGATCAGGGCAAGGCAGAACATCCCCGCGTCGAGGTCCACGTCCATCATCGGCGGGACCGTGAGGGTGGACCGGGTCCCGTCCGGGATGTCGTACACGACGAGGTCCGCGAGGGACGCGAGCGCGTCGTCCGCGGGGACGTCGAGCTCGAGCTCCGTGGCGAGCCGCTCCCAGATCGAGCGGAACGTGTCCCGCACGTCGTCCGGAGGGGAGAGGGTGAAGTCCGTCCCGGACGACTGCGGGGCCCGTCGGGATCCGCGGCGGTAGTCCACGGATTCGATGAGAGAGGAGAGGAATCCCTCGTCCAGAAAGGACAGCTCGTTCTCCGGGGGACCCGGGAGATCGACCTCGGGGAGAAGGTCGGGGTTGAGGTCCGGGAAGATGTCCGGCAGCGGGATCTTGCTCGCGCTGGGACGCCTCTCGGCGGGGGTTCCCTCCTCTCTCGGCACGAGGCGGGGAATTGCACCGCCCGTAGATAAGGGTTGCTACGTATTGTAGAGTTTCCTACGAAATGTATATAACCGCGCATCCCATTCATCCAGCCCTGGTGGGCGACGGAATGGCACGCGGGGTCCCGAAGTCGCAGTTCAACATCCGGATCTCGAAGGAGCTTCTCGAGCGGTACCGGGAGTACTGCGAGCGGCACGGCCTAGACCCGCACGGGCAGATCGTGATCTTCATGAAGCGGGTCGTGGACGCGGAGTACGACTTCCAGGACAAGCTATGGGACGCCCTCCGGGCGGAAGCCCAGTAGCGCACTAGAGCTCGCGCACGCGATCGAAGCGCCGCCGGAGGGACGCGATCTCAATCGGGCTCATCCCCTTCGGCGTCACGGACGCGAGGAGCACGCCGCCCTGGATCGCCACCTGGTCGATCAGGCCCTTGACGAAGTCGAGGACCCGCGGGAACGGTGCGTGGAGCCGGAGCTGCTCAAGGTCCGCGACATAGAGGACGGGGTGGGAGACGCCCCGCAGGACGCCCGTCGCGAGGTGGCCAGCCTCGAGGTCGATCGCGGCGGGGCCCTCTTCGCCGGACTCGCCGCCCGCCCCGATCCACACGACCCGCCCCGCTGAAGTCCCCCGCCGCCGAAGCCGGACGGGGTTCTTCGTCGTCACCAGGACCCCGCGGTCCCCGCCCGCCACGGACTCGTACAGGGAGAACGCGGCGTCCGGGTCCCCCTCGAGGAGGACCGCGCAGGGCCCAGGCGGGAGGACGGGCTCCAGGAAGGAGACCGGGGGCGGGGACTCCCGCACCTCGTCGAACAGGCCGCGGAGGAGGGCGAGCTGGGCCTCGGTGAGGGCGTCCGGGTCCGCCGCGGCGAGGGCCGTGGATCCCCGCCCCGTCGCGAGGTTGTTCACCCGGTGGAGGAACCGGGCGACCGCGTCGAACCCGACCGTGTGGACGAGGAGGTCCACGTCGTCGACGAGGACGACCGTGGCGGGGTTGTCCTTCATGAACCGGGAGACCGTGTGGAGGACCTCGAACTCGAGGGCCCTCGGGCGGACCGCCCGCTCCCCCTCCGTCGCGGACGTGAACCAGAGAATCGGCGTCCGCTCGAGGCCGTACCGCTCCTGGAGCTTCGGGGGGTGGACGCCGGTCAGGCAGAGGCCCGGAATCGCAGAGACGGCGTCGCGGAACGCCTCGAACGCGGGGTCGCGGGTGCGGGAGAGAAAGAGGGTCGCGAGCCCCGGGCGGAGGGTCGAGGGCGCGGGTCCTCGTGTGCGCTCCGTGAGCGCGGGGATCTCGAGGAAGTGGAACCGGATCTCGGAGACGGACGCCCCGATCGCGACCGCGAGCATGTAGATCGAGGAGAGCCCGAGGTTCCCGGGGGAGGGCGTGTACAGGGGCCAGAACACCTCCGTCGCGGACGCGAGGACGGCCGCGACCGCGAGGACGAGGACGACCCCACGGCTCCGGCGGCGGACCTCCGGGCTGCGGTTCCGCAGGTACGCGCGGATCAGGATCGCGATCGTCGCGATGAACCACGTCTCGTACCAGACCGCCGCGGCGGGGTACGCGGGCCCGACGTCCGCGACGGGGCCGAGGGATCCGTCCGCGACCCCCTCGACGATCCAGCCCGTCGCGAGGACGAGGGACGCGACGACCGCGGAGACCCCGTACGTGACGGCGAGGAGCCACGGGCGGGTCCGCAATGGCCGGCCCGTCGCGAAGTTCAGGGCGAAGTGGAGGAACGTCCCGGAGGTGAGGGCGATCCCGACCCACTGGACCCGGATCCACGGGAGGAGGGCCTCCGGGGACGCGGCGGGGGCGAGGCGGACGACGGCCTCCCCGAGGTCCCACATCGCGAACGCGATCGTGAGGAGGGCGAACGGGAGGCGGGTGGGGGTCCGTGGGACCCGGGCGACGATGTACACGGCGAGGGCCATCGTCGCAATCAGGCTCGCCGCGGAGGCGGCCCCCCAGGGGGTCATCGGACCTCCGGGCTAGTCCGTGACGATCTCGAACCGCCCCTTCTGGACCAGGAGAGGATAGTAGTCCATGTCATGCTCGACCCCCCGCATCTTCAGGATCGCGACGAACCGCCGGACGCTCGTCGTGAGCCCGACCTCGACCTCCTTGATCCGCATGTGGAGGATCCCGTCCACGAGGAACTCCTCCACGTTGTACGCGCCGAACGTGCGGCGGTCCGCGGGCATCTCGGACACGAGGAAGACGGTCGCGTCGAGGTCCCGGATCTCCTCGAGGAACTGGAAGATCTCGTTCCGCGGGTTCTCGAACGGCGTGAGGGCGTACAGGGCGTCGAGGGAGTCCACCGCCACGAGGTCGCACCCGAGCTCTGCCTTGTACCGCGTGAGCTGCTCCCGCAGACCGAGGAGCCAGTGGGGCTGCATCGAGTTCGTCTCGAGCTCCCGCCGCAGCCCGCGGACGTCGATCACGTTCAGGGTCTTCGCCCGCGCGGCGTCCATCCCGAACGCGGACATCTGGGCCATCAGGCTCTTCCGGGACTGCTCCATGGAGAGGTAGAGGCTGGAGAGGCCCCGCTCCACGGCGGCGTGCCACAGGATCCGGTACACGAGGGTGGACTTCAGGCTCCCCGCGGGGCC
>Ga0184623_10001516_pt1 | contig 10086 bp, 6 predicted proteins | sample PLM1_100_b1_FD_133138 | JGI IMG/M metagenome (GOLD analysis project Ga0184623, IMG submission 133138) | Groundwater sediment microbial communities from an aquifer in East River, Colorado, USA - PLM1_100_b1 | ecosystem: Environmental > Terrestrial > Soil > Riparian zone | place: USA: East River...
CCGCAAGATCTTCGACCGCTGCGGAATCGAGATCTATGAGGTGGGAGCCGAGTCCGGGATGATGGGGGGGAGCGCGAGCCGCGATTTCCTCGCTCCCGCGGGCTCGGGCGAGAACACCCTCGTGACGTGCGAGCGAGGCGACTATGCCGCCGACCTCGAGATCGCGCGGGGCGTGCCGCGCCCGGCCGAGTTTCCCGACTCGCTGGCGGCGCCCGAGCCCGTGGAAACGCCCGGAATCGCCACGATCGAGCAGCTGACCGACTTCCTGAAGATCGACCCTGCGGCGACGTCGAAGGCGATGCCGGTCGTAAAAACCGACGGTGTCCTCGTCCTCGGTCTCGTGCGCGGCGACGACCGGCTGAGCGAGGAGAAGATGACCGGGGCACTGGGGACCAAGTTCCGCCCCGCTACCGACGACGAGATCAAGAAGGCGTTCGGAGCCTCGGGCGGCTCGCTCGGGCCGGTGGGGGTCTCCGTCGAGGTCGTCGCCGACGAGACCCTGCGCGAGGGCCAGTTCGTGACCGGAGCCAACTCCGACGGCCGACATCTGAAGGGTGTCGAGGCCGGGCGCGACTTCCAGGCCCGCTTTGCCGACCTTCGGGAGGCCCGCGAAGGCGACGCCTGCCCGAACTGCGGCGGTCAGCTGCGCTTCCAGACTGCGATCAAGGTCGGCCACATCTTCAATCTCGACACCTTCTACTCGGTGCCGCTGGGCGCGACGTTCCTCGACGAGGAGGGCAAGGAGCGGCCGATCCTGATGGGGAGCTACGGGATCGGTCCCGGGCGGATCATGGCCGCCGCCGTCGAGCAGAACCACGATGACGGAGGAATCGCCGGCTGGCCCGCGAGCATCGCCCCGTATGACGTCCATGTTGTCGCGCTGCCCGGCCTCGAACGGCAGGCCGAGGAGCTCGACGGTGCGCTCGAGGCGGCCGGTCTCGAGGTGCTCCTCGACGACCGGGATCAGCGCGCCGGAGAGAAGTTCGCCGACGCGGACCTGATCGGTTGCCCTGTGCGCCTCACCGTCGGGAAGAAGACTCTCGAGGACGGGCAGGTGGACATGCTTCTTCGCCGGTCGCGCGAAGAGTCGCGCGTTGCCCTGGCAGACACCCCCACTGTCGTGAAAGAGTTGCTCAGATAGTGCCCCATCCAGCACTGTCATCCGCACTCCTGAGCGGCTGCAAAACAGCGCCATCCGGCGTCCTCGGTCGCCCACGTACCTCTTTCGGTACGCGGGCTCCCTCCGTCCTTGGCTGGCTTGCTTTTCGCGCGTCAGGAGCACGGCAACAGCACTGGAAGAGGCACTGATGGCGCGAAAGCGGCGTTTTTCCAGCGAGCCCTTCGGAGAGACGCTCCAGGCCTTGATGGCGGAGCGGCGGACAACCTTCCGTGCACTCGGCGAGCGGACCGGCCTTTCGGCCGGCTACCTCAACCATCTCGTGCACGGGAATCGCCCCGTGCCCTCCAACGACGTGATGGCGAAGCTGGCGAAGGCGCTCCGCGTGGAGCCGGAGCACTTCCGCGAGTACCGCATCCGGACGATCACGGATCGGCTCGAGACGATGCCGGATCTCGTCGACCGGCTCTACAGGCGTCTCCGCGTCTAGCTATCCTGGTCCGGCGACGGGGCGTGGCGCAGCCTGGTTAGCGCGCCAGTCTGGGGGACTGGAGGTCCCGAGTTCAAATCTCGGCGCCCCGATGAGTCGGAAAGCCCCATCGCACGGGGCTTTCCTCCGTTTCGGCGTTACAGGTGTAACGGCCGGGCTGGTCACGGTCCGGGCCGCGAACCCTTCGGCGGCTTCCACAATTGTGGAAGCCGGTCAGTCCGGCGAGTTTCGCCAATCTCTCCTACTAGGCGGGAACGACGATCACAGGCGCGCCGACGCGGACGCGCCGGAAGAGCCACGCAGCTTCGGGCGGGTACATCCTGATGCACCCATGCGAGCGGGAGTACCCGACAGATACCGAGTCCGGTGTGCCGTGGACGCCGACCCCGGGGGCCGAGATGCCCATCCACCTCGTCCCCAGGGGATTTCCCGGCCCGGGGGGTATCGGGTCCCGACCGTGCGCCCATTCGGACTCCGGCGGAAACCACCATGGGTTCCGTACCTTCGAGACGATCGAGAAGCGACCCAGCGGCGTCGGGTTCCTCCGCCGGCCGGTAGCGATTCGAAAGACCCGAAGCAGCCGCGTACCTCGGTACAGGTAGAGGCGGTGGGAGTCGCGTCGGACTACCACGATCGAGCCGAAGTTTGCTCTGGTGACGGCGGGGAGAGTTCGCTCGATCGGGACCTGGATGACGGAACGGTCGAGCCCTTTCAGCCGAGCCACAATCGCGCGTACCGTCTGAGAGTGGCGGATCTGGCAGCCCACCTCTCCGCGGCTGATGTGCGGGCGCAGCGACCGCAGACCTTCGAGGCGGGCGTTGACGGGCCTCCGGCACAAATCGCGGTCGAGCTTCGTGACGAAAGCCCGGACCCTCCACGGCTCCACGGTGACGGCGAGCCGAAGAGCGGCGCCGGGGCGACTGTGCAACGCGCGATGGACGGCGCGAGAGATGGCCGGATGCGCGAAGGCGCCTGGCTCCGCCAACCAGATCCGACCGCGCACCTCGAGCCGGAGCGGCCGGGCGAACGCCGACCGGAGAGCAGTTTCCGCCCATCGCGCCGTGAGCCCGCCGATGCGGACGCCTGACACGGTCTCCCCCGGAGGGACCATGCCCTTTTCGCCGCCGCACCCGACAGACCGTCGAAGCGCGGCGATCGTCGCCGGGCCGGCTGCACCGTCCGCGAGCAGCCCGGCTCGATGCTCGTAGCGCGCCACGGCGCTTCGCGTGCGCGGGCCGAATCGGCCGTCGATGGCACCTGGCGAGAGCCCACATCGCGCCAGCAGATATTGCAGAGCCGCAACGTCCCAGCCAGACGCTCGGGAACGGACCACTCGACTTCCGAGACGGTGACGCGCGTACGAGCCGAGCGCGACGAGTGTGCGCCGACCAGCAAGCCCGTCTACGACGAGTCCGCGACGTCGCTGGAAAGTGCGCACTGCCCGGCTCGTCCTCGGGCCGAAGATTCCGTCGATGGCTCCCACGTAGGTTCCGTGGGCCCGCAGCGCGACCTGGAGGGCAGCGACATCCGGAATGGTCTGCGCGCTTGCCGAACCGGGCACGAAGAGCGCGACAGCCGCGCAGGCGAGGGCCAGTGGTCCTCGTGGCATTCGATGGCTAGTGCCGCAGAGGAACTTCGCTCCCCGCGCTCTATCCATCGGAGGTCTCGAGGACCTCGTGCACGAGGGAACGCGCGGCGAGCGTGTCTGACGGAATCTCGAAGAGGAATTTCGATCCGATCTCGCCTTTGGACTCGACCCAGATGCGCCCGCCCATCCTCTGTACGAGCTCGTTGCAGATGTAGAGCCCGAGGCCCGTACCGCCGATCCCGCCGGTCATGTCGGGGTCGAGGCGGTAGAACTTCTCGAATACGCGCGCCTGCTCGTTGGGCGGAATTCCGACGCCCTCGTCCCGCACGTAGAAGCGAACCTTCTTCCCCACGGACGCGACGCCGACCTCGACACGTCCACCGTCCGGGGAGTACTTGATCGCATTCTCGACGAGGTTGGTGAGTACTTGCCTCACGCGGTCGCGGTCGGAGGCGACGGTCGAACCCGAGGCGATCGAGGTAGCCTCGAGCTCGATGCCGGGGGGCGCATTCACGCGGGCCGCCTCGACGACCCGCTCGACGAGCTCGTTGGGGTCGAAGAGCTCGCTTCGCAGGTCGAGATTCCCGACGTCGAGCTGGTTCGCCAGCAGGATGTCGTTCACGATGCGCCCGAGACGCTCGGACTCGTCCACGATGAGCGAGAGGAAGCGATCGCGGCCGGCCTCGTCGAGAGCGAAGTCATGGCGGCGTAGGGTCTGCGCGGCGCCGTAGACGGCGGCGAGGGGCGTCCGGAGCTCATGCGAGGCCGTCGCGACGAACTCGGCCTTCAGCTGTTCGAGCCGACGCGCTTCAGTCAGGTCACGGAACGCGTACACGGTCCCGCCGAAGAACTCGATCCCGGAGACGGAGATCCACCGTTCCCCCGCCTCGGTGTCGATCGGCAGCGTCTCCGGCTGCACGTGGTCAGGTGCGACCCCGACCGGAATGCGTTCTGCGAGCATCTGCCAGTCGGGGATTACGTCCGCCGCCTCGTGGCCGAGGACCGTCCAGGCCGCGAGGCCGGTGATCCCTTCTGCCGTCGGGTTCCAGAGCCGGATCACTCCCGCTGGGTCGACGAGGAAGACCCCGTCTGCGACGTAGGTGAGGACGTGAGCCGCGTCGGCGCTTTCCTGGACCTGCCGATGCAGGCGGCCGTTGTCGACAGCGAGCGCCGCCGTTCGTGCCAGATGTTCGGCGAGGGCGAGGTCGTCGGCTCCATATGAACGGCCGGTTGCGGTGACCACCAAAGTGATCACCCCCAGGCTGCGGCCGACGGCGAGCATGGGAACGCAGATGCGAGTTTCCGTCATCGTCGACTCGCCGCGGCGCGCGACTTCGATGACCTCGGGCTCGGGAATGGGCGCGCCGGCCCCGGGATCGACACCAGCGGCATGCGCGACCGCCACGCGGACGGTGGTTCCTTGCTCGTCGATGACGTCGACGATGCACCAATCGGCCAGCCCCTCCACTGCGAGATCCGCGGCTCTTCTCAGCGTCGTCTCGTAGACGAGCGAGGCACCGAGCGCCACGCTCACCCTCGAGAGCAGATCGAGCTTCCGCTGCCTATCTGTCGACTCAGCCGCAGCGGCGCGCTCGGCGTTGCGGAGCCCCTGCCTTTCCGCCTGAGTCTGCCTCTCTGCGCTGACATCACGCAGATGCCCTTGGATGTAGAGCGGCCGGCCGTCTCCCGCCCGCACGGTGACGGCTTCGTCGCGCACCGAGACCTCATCCCCCTGGCGAGCAAGCATTCTGTACTCGGTGCGAAGCGGCGCTGCGCTCTTGGTCGCTCGCGCGACCTCGCCGCTCACACGCTCGCGGTCGTCTTCGTGCACGAGGCGTGGGAACAGATCCGGTTGCCCGAGCAATTCGGCGGCCGTGTAGCCAAGCATCGTTCCAACCTGCGGACTCACGTAGAGCAGCTCCCCACGCTTGTCGGCCGGATGGATGTAGGTGATGCCCGGCAGTTGGTGCGTCAACGAACGGTAACGCGCTTCGAGCTCTCCGAACCGCTCATCAGCGAGGGCAGCCTGGCCCACGTCCGTCGCGACGACGACAGCGTTCGTGGCCTGACCGGCTTCGGTCTCGATGGGGGTCGCCGTGAGAGACACCCGCGCGGCCGCGCCGTCTTTGCGCCGATGAGTGACGTCCGGCTCGGTGAAGCGCTCGCCTCGGCGGAGGGCTTCGAGCAGCCGATCCGTCGTCGGATCGGCCTCGTTGTCAGCCTCGTCGTCACCGGTCAGGATCGCGAGCTTCCGGCCGAGCACCTCGTCCGTCGAATAACCGTAGATCGCCTCGGCGCCCGGGTTCCACGCGATGATCGAGCCGTCGAGATCTACCCCGATGATCGCGTCCGCTGTCGAATCCCGGACGGCGGTGAGCTGATCTCGAAGCAGCTCGTCCTCGGCAGACTGCTCGCGGAGGCGCACCGCGACCCACCCGGCGATCGCCCCAGCAGTCAACCAGGCAGGTAGGGCCGCAAGTAAACGCAACGACTCATCCGCGATGAGGAAGAACTGCAGTGTCCAGCCCGCCGCCGCCACGGCCAGCCCGACCCACAGCCCTCCCACGGCGCCCGCGAGAACCGCGATCAGAATGCCGAGCGCAGCCGCGAGCTCGAGGTAGTCACCATCCCAGAGGCCCAGAAGCAGGCTGACGCCGGCCTCGAGGGCGGCTCCGAGGATCAAGGCGGTGAGGCCAAAAATCCTTGGCCGTTGCCTGAGCCTCGTGAGCGGTGGACGTTCTGCGGCCCGACCCACCAGGTAGAAGTGAAGCACTCAGCGTCCATTTGGCCAAGGGCCGATGCTCTCCTGCCTCAAAATAGTTCGACCTCCCGAGACTGGTCTCACCGGGCGGCAACGGTGCTGTCTCGCTTGACGGAGCGGCGCAGGAGTCGAACCTACCCAACGTGGGCTGGCAGGCCTTACCGTTCACCGACCAACCGGTCGTGGCCGCGACCACCGGCGAGCACGTCCCCTCCGTGCGGCTCCGGTGCTCAAGCCCGGCCCCTCCAACGGGGGATGCCCTGCACGACCCAGGTTCCCAGACTGTGCTCATGAGGATCCACTGGACTCTTCTTGCCGCGCTCGTGCTTGTTGCCCTCGCCGTGGCTGCTCTCGGCGGATTCGGCCTGCACTACGGCGGCTAGCACCCACTCGCTGGAAGCCGGGGTCCCCGGTTCAAATCCGGGCCGCTTAGCCCCTACTCGTCATAGGCGTTCTGCGAAACGACCTAATGGCTCAGGACTCGTCGATACCCATGGAGCGTTGGGCGAAACTAGTTGGGCTCCCAGGCGTATTCGACGACGTAGCCGTCCGGGTCGCGGAACTTGACGCTGACGTAGCCGGGCTCGTCCCACTCCTCCACGAGCTCGAGGCCGTCGGCGGTCAGGCGGTCACGAAAGCTGCGCACGTCGTCCGCGCTCTCAGCCCCAACCCCGAAATGGAAGAAAGGCGGTAATTGGATCGGGCCCTCGACCTCGCCGAGCGCAAGGGCGAATCCGCGTGCGTTGTACAGCATGAGAACGCCGTCGTCGTAGCGGCGCGGCGGCTCCGCGTCGAAGCCCAGGTACGTCTCATAGAAGCGGCGCGAGCGCTCCTGATCGTGCACCGCGAGGGCCAGATGGGTCAGGGCGGCGCCGATCGTACCGGCCGGGGTACCACAAATGAGGGGTCCGCTAAAGGTTCTCGCGGACTTGCCGATTGAAGGAGGAGTCCGGCACTCGGCCGCAAAGTGTCGGACTGTCCTCTCCCCCAAGGGCCGTCTCTTTTAGAGGCGGCCCTTCCCACTTAAGAGGCCCAAGGCCCGAACAGGGGATGCCGAAAGTGGGCGGCTTGGGCGATAACGCGACAGACAGCACGAGGTCTGACAGAAATGCGCCTGCTCTTCACCGGACTTGGCTTCTTCGCGACCGCCCTCGCGCTCGCGGTCCTGCCCGTGGTCGCGCACGGCGGCCCGGTCAACCCAGATCAGCCCTGCACGATCACAGGGACGAACAACGGGGAACTCCTCATAGGCACACCGGGACGCGACGTCATTTGCGGCCTGGGTGGCAGCGACGTCATCACGGCCAAGGCCGGCGACGACATCGTCAAGGGCGGAAACGGAGCCGACGAGATCTACGGCGACTGGGGCAGCGACGCCCTTTACGGCGGGCGTGGCAACGACCGCATCTGGGCCCGGGACTCCCAGCACGACCATGTGAACTGCGGCGCCGGCTCTCGGGACTTCACGCGCGTCGACCTCTCGCGCGACAAGCGCGTCTACTGCGAGTCCGTCCGGCACTGACGCCTCACGCTTGACGGCGCCTGCCGCGCCGTCGGAAGGTAGTCACGTGCACGACTACCTCCCGATTGCCGAGCACGGGATCATCGGCGACTTGCACACGGTCGCGCTCGTGGGCACGGACGGGACGATCGACTGGTATTGCTGCCCTTCGTTCGACTCGCCGAGCGTCTTCGCCGCGATCCTCGATAAGGAGAAGGGCGGCTACTACCGGATCACGCCGACGAGCGAGGGGTGGACGGCGAAGCAGCTCTACTTCCCCGACACGAACGTCCTGATCACGCGCTTCCTCTCTACCGACGGCGTCGGCGAACTCCAGGGCTTCATGCCGATCGCCCGGAGCAGGGAGGACGAGCACCGGCACCGGCTCGTGCGCCGGGTGGTCTGCGTCCGCGGTGAGATGCACTTCCGTCTCGAGCTCCAGCCTCGCTTCGACTATGGGCGGAGTGAGCACCAGGCGGAGCAGCACGAACACGGAATTCTCTTCCGCTCGCGCGATCTTTGCCTCGCCCTCCAGGCCACGACGCCCTTCGCCTGCGACGGCCGCGACGTCCACAGCGAGTTCACGCTCCGGGCCGGCCAGCACGTCACCTTCGTCCTCGAGGCGGTTGATCACGAGTATGTTCCGCGCCCGTACTCCGAGGACGAGACGGGGGAGTCGTACGCGCGGACGATCGAGTACTGGCGCCGCTGGCTCGCGCAGTCGCGTTACCGGGGCCGCTGGCGCGAGATGGTCGACCGCTCCGCGCTAACGCTCAAGCTCCTCACGTACGAGCCGACGGGCGCGATCGTCGCCGCCCCGACAGCGAGCCTCCCGGAGCAGATCGGAGGCGAGCGCAACTGGGACTATCGCTACACATGGATCCGCGACGCGGCCTTTTCCCTCTATGCGCTGCTGCGCCTGGGCTTCACAGGGGAGGCGGCGTCCTTCATGGACTGGCTTACCGACCGCTTCCAGGAGCGGAAGGACCGCGAGTCGGGGCCGCTCCAAGTGCTGTACGGGATCGATGGACGCTCAGAGCTCCCGGAGGAGATCCTGGACCACTTCGAGGGCTACCGCGGGTCAGGCCCCGTTCGGATCGGGAACGCGGCCGCCGATCAGCTCCAGCTCGACATCTACGGCGAGCTCATCGACTCGGTGTACTTGTTCAACAAGTACGGCAGCCCGATCTCCCACGACGCGTGGACGGACCTCTGTCGCATCGTCGAATGGGTCTGCAACAACTGGGATCAGGCGGACGAGGGTATCTGGGAGACGCGCGGCGGCCGCAAGGACTTCACGTACTCGCGCCTGATGTGCTGGGTGGCGATCGAGCGCGCCGTGCGGGTCGGGCGCCAGCGCGGGCTTCCCGCGGATCTCGTGAGCTGGATGGGGCATCGCGACGACGTCTACCGCCAGATCATGGAGCGAGGCTGGAACGAGGAGCACCAGGCCTTCATCCAGCACTACGGCTCCGAGGTACTCGACGCCTCGCTCCTCCTTATGCCGCTCATGAAGTTCATCGGGCCGACCGACCCGCGCTGGCTCTCGACGCTCGACGCCATCTCAGAGGAGCTCGTCTCGGACAGCCTCGTCTACCGCTACAACGTCGAGGCTGCGCCTGACGGGCTCGAGGGGGACGAGGGGACCTTCTCGATCTGCACGTTCTGGTACGTCGAGGCGCTCGCGCGGGCAGGACGCCTGGACGAGGCGCGTCTCGTCTTCGAGAAGATGCTCACCTATGCGAACCACCTCGGTCTCTACTCGGAGGAGATCGGGCCGTCGGGGGAGCTGCTCGGGAATTTCCCGCAAGCGTTCACGCACCTCGCGCTGATCAGCGCGGCCTTCAACCTCGACCGCGCTCTGGGTTAGCGTTCGGGGCATGAGCGAGCGAATCGCCATCCTCGGAGCCGGCAAGGCGGGCGAAGCCCTGATCGCGGGCATCATCTCCTCGGGCTGGCGCAAGCCCGGGGAGATCGTCGCGACGGTGCGGCGCCAGGAGCATCTGGACGAGCTCCGCGAGCGGCACGGGATCGAGACCACGCTCTCGAACGCAGACGCGGTCAAAGGCGCCGCGCTGGTCGTCATCGCCGTCAAGCCGCAGGACATCGAGTCGCTGCTCGCCGACATCGCCGGCTCGGTCTCGCCCGGCCAGACGGTGCTTTCGATCGCCGCGGCGATCCCCACCGCGCTCATCGAGCGGCATCTCGTGGACGGCGTTCCGGTCGTGCGCGCGATGCCGAACGCGCCTGTGACCGTCCACGAGGGCATGGCAGGCATCGCACCGGGCGCGCACGCGGAGGAGGAGCATCTCGCCCGTGCCGAGGAGGTGCTTGGCTCGGTCGGGCGCTCCGTGCGGGTCGCCGAGGACTACATGGACGCGGTCACGGCCGTATCCGGCTCCGGCCCCGCGTACTTCGCTCTCCTCGCCGAGTCGATGATCGAGGCGGGCATCCTCCTCGGGCTCTCGCGGGAGATTTCCACGGACCTCGTGGTTCAGACGATGCTCGGGACGGCGAAGCTGCTCCGCGACGAGAGAATGCACCCGGTGGAACTACGGGAGATGGTCACTTCGCCCGGAGGAACCACGATTGCGGCCATCCGCGAGCTCGAGCAGGCAGGGGTGCGGGC
>Ga0184623_10001517_pt1 | contig 10085 bp, 8 predicted proteins | sample PLM1_100_b1_FD_133138 | JGI IMG/M metagenome (GOLD analysis project Ga0184623, IMG submission 133138) | Groundwater sediment microbial communities from an aquifer in East River, Colorado, USA - PLM1_100_b1 | ecosystem: Environmental > Terrestrial > Soil > Riparian zone | place: USA: East River...
CCAGCAGCGTCAGAATTAATTAATGACCGATTCCAGGAGAAAATATGGACCGGTCCCTAGATACTCACCGACGATGTAGCCTCACGGCTGTTGCCTTTCTCATCCTGTTCGCAACCACCTCCGCATTCGCGGCGGATACCTCCCCTCGAGCCGGTAAGACGAATTCACGCATGGCAGCGCAGGAGACAACGAGCTCGCGCGCCAGCAGTGGCCAGAGCCTGCCGCAGAAAATCCTCAAAGCCGTCCGGAAGCTTCGCGGTCTCGACCCGGCCGCACCATCCTCCCGAATCGATTCGCCGGCGCCGGGGACCATTCAGCCTGTAGGTGTCGCGATCACCATCAGAGGCACTGCCAGCGACTTCGGCGGCGGAAAAGTGAGCCGAGTCGAGGTCTCGACTGATTCAGGTAAGACCTGGATCGGTGCTCAGGGTGCCGAGCGTTGGGCGCTCGTGTGGACGCCGGCGGCGACCGGGTCCATTGTTCTCATGAGCCGCGCCGTGGATGACAGCGGCAACATCGAACCTCCACTGGTCTCTGTTTCGGTGACCGCCGCGTCGATCGCCAGTCGTTTCCAAGCGACCGCGACGACGTCGTCGATCAACTGCCCGGGCCGGACGTGCGGCGACACGATTGTGGCGGACTTTCAGGCCGGCACGATCGACGCGAACGGTATGGCCGTTGCGCACCAGGGCGATGGTGAACTGATCCTGAAGCCCGCCATTGCAGCCGATTTCGCAGATCTTCCCCCCGACTGGACCAAGGTCGAGCCGTTAGGCGCCGTGACCTTCCTGTCCGGACAGACCGTCGTCGAGAACGCGCATCTCCACCCGCAGAATTTGTATTGGCGTCCACGGTCGATGGAATTCAAGGCCACATTCACCGGCCGCGACCAGCGGGTTGGCCTGGGCCACACATTTGACGCTCCGTCCTGGGCCCGCTTCGGGACGGACGCGACCGGAACAAAGCTGGTGGTCGAGACCACCAACGGGCTCGACACTCCATTGGCGGTAGACGTCGTTGTGGCCAATCCCATCGATCAGCCGCACGTGATCCGCATCGAGTGGACGACGAACGGCGTCGCCTATTTCATCGACGACGCACCGGTCGGTGCGCCGCACACCACCCCTGTGCCGAACGACATGCGACCCGTCATCCGCGACTCATCGGTGGACGGAAAGAAACTTTCGGTCGACTGGGTTCGTGTCGGTCCCTACCCAGCGAGCACCACGTTCCACTCGCGCGTGTTCGATCACGGGAAGCAGGTGCGCTGGATCAAGGCACAGACCAGCCAACTGACGCGGTCCGGCCCTCCCATCGCACTGAGCGTGCGAACCGGAAACACACCCATACCCGATTCGACGTGGTCGGCGTTCACCAGTGAGCCCGACACTTCTACTCCCCCTGCGGTGAAGATCGACCGGACGGCGCAGTTTGCGCAATACCGGGCCACGCTCACCGGAGACCAGCTCAACACTCCCGAGCTTCAGGCAGTGACACTGGAAGCTGATCTATGTACGCCTGAGGAATGCGCACTATCGAACGACCCGAACAACCCATGCGTGGTCTTTGCGTGCGAACCACTTCTTGTTGGCTGCTTTGAGGTGTTCACGAGCGTTTCCTGCGATGACCAGGATGCGTGCACCGGCACGGGCAGTTGTAATCAGGGGAGCTGCGATAGCGGTCCATCGCTGAACTGCAGCGACGGCAATGCCTGCACTACCGACAGCTGCAATCCAAGCACTGGCTGTACGAATACCCCGGTCGCGTGTACTGCGTCAGATCAATGCCACGAGGCCGGCGTCTGCAATCCTTCGACAGGATGTACGAATCCGGTCAAAAACTGCAGCGACGGAAATCTCTGCACTACCGACAGCTGCAATCCAAGCACTGGCTGCACGAATACGCCGGTCGTCTGCGGTGCGGCCTCGGATCAGTGCCATACCGCGGGCGTCTGCACTCCTTCGACAGGAACCTGCTCGAATCCGGTCGCCACCGGCGCCTCGTGCAACGACAACAATATCTGCACAGTCAATGAGACCTGCAGCGCAGGGGGCAATTGTCATGGTGGCACACCCAGAAACTGCAGCGACGGGCTGGCCTGCACGATCGACAGCTGCAACTCGTCAGCCCCCGATGCCGCTTCCGCTTGTACGCACACGCAGGTCGTCTGCGGTCCGGCCTCGGATGAGTGCCATACCGCCGGCGTCTGCACCGAGCCGAGCGGCACCTGCACGAATCCGGTCAAGCCCAACGGCTCCTCCTGCAGCGACAGCAACGCGAGCACGGTGAACGACTCTTGTCAGAACGGCGTCTGCACAGGCACCCAGGCGAGCGGCAACAAACAGAAGCTCACTGGCAGCGGTTGCGTGCCGACGTCGCGCGGGACGAAAGCGCAGGTCGCTCTCAACGTCAAGCTCAAGAAGAATGGCGCGGTGCAGGGACACTTCTCGTTTAACGACAAGGGCTGGAGCAAAGTTCAGGGTCCGGTCAATACCTACGTCCGCACCGGAACGAATACAGCGACGTTCTCCGGAAGCTGCGGAGGCACGTGCCAATTTACGGTCGACGTCGTCGACAATGGCGATTCTGGCAAGAACGACTGGATCCGCGTTCGGATCACTGGCAACGGGACGAAGAACGAGGACACGGGTCTGAAGAAGTTCTGCGGCGGCCGGGGTGTCCAGTTCCATCCGGGCGGCAACCATAACGATCACGATGATGACCACGACGGTCATGATGACGACGATGACCATGACGATGACTAGGAGCGCGAGCATGAAACGTTTCGCAATCTTCGCAACCATGGTGCTGGCGACAACGCTATTGTCGCCGGCGCCGGCACTGGCCCAGACGGCACCCCCTCTGGGTCCTGCGCTCCCGCAATTCGGAGTGCTGGGGGGCGCGGCCGTTACCGGGTCCACGGGCGCAGGCACTTCCGTGAACGGAGATGTGGGTTCTTCGCCCACTCCCTCGGTCACGACCTTCCCGCCTTCAAGCACTGTCTCACCCTTCATCCTTCACTCTGCAAATGATGCGACGGTGCAACAGGCTCACCTCGACGCCATCGCCGCGTACAACAACCTGGTCGCTCAAGGACCGGGCACCGTGCTGGGTCCGCAACTCGCTGGACTGACGCTCACAGCCGGCCTCTACTCTTTTGGAGCGGCGGCCGACGTGGCAGCCGGCGGAACGCTGACCCTCAATGGACCCGGCATCTTCATCTTCTCCGTGGGCAGCGCGCTCACCCAGAACGTCCTCTCGAGTGTCGCGGGCACCGCTAACCCCTGCAACGTTTATTGGCGGATCGGAAGCTCGGCGACGCTCAACGGAAACAACTTCTTTGGAACTGTCCTCGCGGATCAGAGCGTCACGGTCGCATCCACCAACAATGTGATCGGGAGAGTCGTGGGGATCAACGCCGCGGTGACGATGCCCGGCGGTGGCGGCAATACCATCGGAGGGTGCAGCGGCGCCGCCGCTCCGCCGGCAGTATCCACAATCACGCTCGTGAATGCCGCGGCGTCGGGTGATTTCCCGGCGGGGACGATATTCGGCGGCCTCGCGCTCACCGGCCTCGAGGTGAGCTCCGGCGTCGAAGTCGGGCCGACCGGGACCGCACTCGGAGAGCTGACCGCGATTCTGAACGCGCCCACGCCGCTCGATCCCGCGCGGACCATCGTGATCGAGGCCCAAGCGAACGCCGGCTCCCTTAGCGGCGCAAACGTTGCCGTCTTCTCCGGCAAGTGTTCAGTCGATATGGGCGATGGCACTCCACCGCTGGAGGACGTCGTCTTCAGTGCGACCATCACTGCGGACGGTAGCGGCGGCGGCACGGTAGCGCTTGTCATCGGAGCAACCTCACTCCCCGTCACGCCTGTGGACGGGGCCGTCAACATCCGGCTGCGCTGAACGACGGCAGCGCACTGCTGCCTCCACCAGGTGAGCGCGGCAGTGCGCAACTGTCGGCGATGGCCGCACGCGCCGGAGAGCGTCGCAGAGTAGCAGCGGGTGACGAGGCGTTGCGGTTAGGCGGGTCGATTGTCGTAGCTGCGCGGCAAGAGCACGCGAAACGTCGAACCATGGCCGGGTTTCGTCGCCAGTTCCAGGCCGGCGTCGAGCAGCTCACAGAGCCGCTTGACGATCGACAGACCGACGCCCTCTCCCGGCTGCTGACTCTGGGGCAGGGCCTCCGATGCGGAAGGGAGTGTCGTGGCCGGAGCGATGTCGCGTCTCCGGTCCGTGCTCGCCTCTCTCGCTTCATTTGCGACTTCCGTGGCGTTATGAAGTTCCTGCGCGAGCGGCGCGTCGGCTTCGTCGATCCCCGGCCCCGTGTCCTGAACCGAGAAGGTCCACCGGTCGGTGTCGCGCCCTTTGTCGAGTCCCCATGTGACGGATACCCCGCCGCGCTGCGTGTACTTCACGGCGTTGAGCAACAGGTTTTGAAGGATGCGCATGATTTTGGTTTTGTCGCCCTCGACCGGCAGCTCGCTCGGGCCGTCCATCTTCAGAAACAAACGCGCCACGCCGCTGCTCGTCTACTCGGCACAGGAAGTCAGCTCGGCCGAGCAGGCTCGACTGAAGCTGGGACAAACCGAGTTCCTGACAAAAAGCCGCGGTTCGCTCCACGACTTCGAGTCGCGGGTCATCCGTCTGCTCAACACGCTCACAGCGCGCGACGAGAAGACTGTACACGCCGCTTGAAACAGGAAGATCTGCTTGGTCTTTGGCACGGTAGGAGCATCGAAAGGAGTGATGCCCTCCGAGCGAATCCTGGTCGTCGATGATGACGCGGCGATCCTTCGCCTTGTCGCAACCGTGCTCAGGCGTGAGCATTACGACGTCCATACGGCGAACGGCGGCAGGGATGCGCTCTCGAAGATTGAACGGATTCAGTACGACGTTGTCGTGCTTGATTTGATGATGCCCGAAGTAAGCGGCCACGATGTGCTCAAAGGGCTCGCGGTCCGCCATCCGCAGATGAAGTGTGTTGTCATCATGTCGGCAGCGTCACACTTCGACCTCGCGAACTCCGTCACTCCGAACGTTTTCGCCGCATTGCGGAAGCCATTCGACATTGAGGCGCTGATCACGGCTGTCAGGGACTGCGTCGAAGCCTCGTGTGAACCTGCCGGACCCTCCCACCCCCTCCCTGTTCCAAAAGCGGCCTGACCATCAGAGGGACTTGCCGGAGGGATGAGCGTGGCGGCGGCCTTTCCGTCAGGCCTGAACGCCTTCCCGTCGATGTTCAACTCCGCGTCGAACTTTCCGCCGCCCGATGCCCGGCGCGAATGAGTCGTCAACGGTCGAGTGGCAGACCGCGCAGGTGAGGCCAACAGAACGGAGGCTTCCGTCGGCGTTGAATGTTCCCTTCACACCCACTACTGCGTTGAGCTTGAACAGAGTGAGTGTCGTCGCCGGATCTTCAAGGTTTACTTTTCCTTTCTTGATCCCGTCGACGACTGCGGCAGGAAGCGCCTCGGAGTCCACTTTGAGACCGACGGCGAGGGCTGTTTTCGGACTTACGCCTTCGCCGACGCCTCCAAACTTCGTCCTTCGAGCGCCTGATGGAGTTTCAGCGTATCGCTCCAGAACACTTCATCCCCAAACGTGTCGTACCGTCTCCTTTGTCGCTTTGACTTCGGCAGCTTTCGCAGGCGGCGGCGGAGTCTTGGTGGTCGCGGCATAGACGGCTGCCGTCGCGACCAGGATCAGCGCAGCTGACTTGCCGAGCCTTGCCCATTTGCGCAACAATCGTGTTCCTGGGGAATGGCCCTCGTCCGTGTTCCACATCGTTTGCTCCTTCTAAATGCTCAGGAACCGCTGGTTCCAATACGGCAATTCAGCGCTTGCAAAAGATGACCAACGGCATACTCGTGTCGAACCGCTCCACTTGCCAATGCTTTTCCGTAGACGCTCGGCGTGAGTCCTGCACGGGCAGTAGCATCCTGCCTACCTCACGCTTTCAACAAAGGTAGGTCGCTTCGGGCGCCGCCTGGGCAGTCCGCAATTACCTACTCCTCCCTCGACACCCATCAGAGAAGGCCTACGAATTAAGGAGAAACCGTCATGTCCGCTGCCTCCCGACCTGCAATGCTTCTTCTGCTCGTTCTGTCGTTTTCGACCACCCTCTCTGCGCAGGACGAAACGAGTCCTGTCCTTCAGAGATCTTCGCCGGTGATCACCGCGGCGATTGCCGACGGGAAGTTCCGCTTCAGTGCTCCGGCTGGTGTCGCTCACATTCGGTTGCAGATTGTCTCTCCGGGTGGCGAGACGTTGTTCGATTCGGCGTGGAGGGACGGCAATGTGCTTGACTGGCCGATCGAGAGTTCAGGCCAGCCGCTTGCTGATGGGTCGTATCGCTGCGTGGTCATGGCCTCCGACCTCGATGGGCAAGTGACGCGGAAGGAATCCACAATCGCTGCAAAGGGCGGCCAGGTTTCGATGGTGCCCCGCGGGGGGACCGAAGGCTTGACGATCGTAGAGGCCGGCGAGAATGGTCCGAAGATCACGATGCTCGCGCATGACGGTGAGAGCGCGGCCATTGTGAGCACCAGTGGCGATTTGAGATTTCGCTTCGGCAACTTCCTTGCGGGGCAGGACAGCGAGAGGATGCGACTGACCGCCGAGGGGAACCTTGGCGTCGGCACCGATAAGCCGCAGGCGCGACTCGATGTCAACGGACTCATTCGCACCAGTGAGGGGATCAAGTTCGCGGACGGGACGATCCTGACGACGGCAGCGGGAGTGGTATCGGCACGAGAAAACGACAGCATCATCCGGCAGCGCGCGACCGCTCCGGACACGTCGAATCAAGGGCAAGCGAGACCACCCATTCTTCCGCTGAGTCCTCGCGCCCTTGCGCGTCCGATACCTCGTACGAACTTCGCGCCCGCGTATCAGTTTGTGGTCAACGATACCGGGGTGACGATCGGTACGACCAATCCGGCGTACAGGCTCGATGTCGCCGGTCCGATCAACACCGCCAGCCAATACAACATCGGCGGCGTTCCTGTGCTGAGCGTGGTGTTTCCCAACAACCTCTTCGCCGGCGTCTCTGGTTCGTTAATGACCGGCGGTAACAATTCGTTTTTCGGCATGCCGGAAACGGGAGGCAGCAATACGTCCGGCGGTTCAAACTCGTTCTTCGGCGCAAATGCGGGGCGTTACAACGACGCTGGGAACAGGAACTCGTATTTTGGACACAACGCGGGTCATTGGTTCGCGGGCTCCGGTAGCGACAACTCGTTTTTGGGTGAGGGCGCGGGATTCGGAAATTTCGGCGTCTCCACAGGGAATTTCAACTCCCTCTTCGGCTCACAGTCCGCCGCCAGTCTCACATCGGGCTCTCAAAATACGGTCGTTGGTGGAATTAGTGGCGTGTCGCTGACCACGCAATCCAACATTACCCTTCTCGGCTATAGCACGGAGGTCAGCCCGGGGATTACGAATGCCACAGCGGTTGGAGCATTCGCGAAAGCCACGCAGAGCAACACTTTGATCCTCGGCGGCGTCATTGGCGTCAATGGCGCGACTGCGGTGACGAGCGTTGGCATCGGTACGACCGCGCCAAACCAGTTCCTCAGCGTCGGCGGCGGTATTACGGTCGATGCACTCAACGGGAATGATGGGACGCTGTTCTCGAACGGCGTTCTTTCCTTCGGTGGAAGCGGCAGCGACGTCAGCGGTGAGGCCATCGGATCGCAGCGCACGGCCGGAGCAGGCCAGTATGGTCTCGATTTCTATACCCAATACGCGAAGCGTATGAGCATCGCCAACAACGGCAACGTGACGATCGTCGGAACGCTCTCCAAAGGGGCCGGCTCGTTCAAGATCGATCATCCGCTCGATCCGGAGAACAAGTATCTCTACCACTCCTTCGTTGAGTCGCCGGACATGATGAACATCTACAACGGTAACGTGATCCTCGATGAGCGCGGAGAAGCAGTGGTCCTGCTTCCCGAATGGTTCGAAGCTCTGAATCAGGAATTCCGATACCAGCTCACGTGCCTGCATGGATTCGCGCCGGTCTACATCGACGAAGAGATCTCCGGGAATCGCTTCAAGATCGCCGGCGGCAAGCCCGGGATCAAAGTCTCATGGCAGGTCACCGGGATCCGGCATGATGCGTACGCCAGTGCGCATCGGATTCCCGTGGAAGAGGCCAAGCCAGCGGAGGAACGGGGAACGTTGCTGTATTCGGCACGCCAGCGCTGATCGGATGAAAACCGGCCGACGTCGAGCTAAGCCATTGCGCAAGCTGGTGATCCGTGAATGGCACGCGATCCGCTCCCAAAGCTGTCAGAGGTCAAAATAACATGAGCCGCAAGGCCGTACGCCGCTTCGAGGCGCTGTCAGTGCTGCTGGTCGTCACCGTTCTCTTTCCGCTTGCTGCTGCCGCTCAGTCGGAGGCGATCGACCTTTCGGCCGCGTTCTGTAACGCGGGTGTGGAGGTGGACAATCTGCGGGTCTATCAGATCAACGGCATCGTCCTGATGCGTGGCACCACCGCCGACAGATTGAAAGCGGAAGAAGCCGGCCGAGTGGCCAGGAATCTCGGATATGAGCGGATCGCGAATCTCATCGAAGTAACCGAGCCGCGCAACGATATGGCCATCGTGCGGTCAGCCGAGGGGAGCCTGGGGCGACATCGATCGCTCGAAGGATGCAAGTTTCAAATCGATTCTGTGCGCGGCGTCGTGCGCATCGGAGGCAGCGTCCATCGAGAACTTCAGAAAGAATTCGCGATCGAGCTCCTGCGCAAAATTGAGGGAGTCAAAGAAGTCCACTCCCATCTGACGGTGCTCTGATGCTTTCGCGCGTGAAGAGGATCGCGCGTCCGCCGCTACGGCAGGTTGTGCATCTGTTGAAGCGCGTCGCGCCACGGTGGCCGTTCGGCCACAAACGCATCCTGCTCCTCGAGGACGACACATCGATGCAGAGACTCGTTACCAGTCTATTGAGGCCGCTCCATGTCAAAGTGGAGCTCTTCGGGAACGGGCGTGATGTGCTGGCCAGAATCGCGGCGGAGGGCGACCGGTACGATGTACTCCTCCTCGACCTGATGATGCCGCACGAGGGAGGGTTAACCGTCCTCAGAAACCTCCGCGACCACCACCCATCGCTGCTCGGGAGAGTGATCCTGCTGACGGGAAGCGGAAGCGGGATCACGGATCCCTGGTCCGACCAGGTCTTTGCCGTCGTCCACAAACCGTTTGATGGATCTGCGCTCGTGACCACCGTACGAGCGTGCATTGCGCAGCGATCGAGGAATTTAGAACTTCCCGTTGCAGTTTGAGCTGTCCTTGACGTGAGAGCGTGGGCCGATGATAATCCGCCCCTCTCGCAGCAGTACTCAATCGAAAGTGACGCGGGGTGGAGCAGTCTGGTAGCTCGTTGGGCTCATAACCCAAAGGTCGGTGGTTCAAATCCACCCCCCGCAACCAACTTTAGCAAGAACTTACGGCCACCTGCATGGTGGCCGTTTTCGTTCCGGGACACGATTGCCGGGTCGGCGACCACGGTAAGATTCCTCGCCTCAAAACATCCGAAATCGGCAGCAGGAGGATTGATGGCTCAGCGGCTCATCTGCACGATTGTTCTTCTTTCCTGGGTCGTAGCGGCAGATTTGTGGGCCGGGGCCAAAATGGCAAATCCTCGGCACCCTCTCGACTCGCTGACAGCGCGCGAGATCGCAGCGGCGATTCAGACGGTGAAGCGCTCGCCTCAATACGTCGGCGGGTCGTTGTTCGCCGTCGTCGCACTCAATGAGCCCCCGAAGCAGCAGATTCTCACCGGCATTGTCTCTGCGCAGAAGCGCAGTGCGTTTGTCGTTCTGCTGGATCGTGATCACAACCGCACGAATGAAGTGGTCGTGAACCTGGCCGATGGCTCCATCGAATCATGGAGACAGATTCCCGACGTTCAGCCTTCGGTAGTCATCGAGGAATACGTCATCGTGCCGGAAATCGTAAGAGCAGATCCACGACTGCGTGAGGCGATGCGCCGCCGCGGAATCACCAACCTGGAGAACGTGAAGGTCGATGCGTGGGCCCCCGGTCATCTCGGTGACCTCGCCGACGGCTCGC
>Ga0184623_10001519_pt1 | contig 10079 bp, 11 predicted proteins | sample PLM1_100_b1_FD_133138 | JGI IMG/M metagenome (GOLD analysis project Ga0184623, IMG submission 133138) | Groundwater sediment microbial communities from an aquifer in East River, Colorado, USA - PLM1_100_b1 | ecosystem: Environmental > Terrestrial > Soil > Riparian zone | place: USA: East River...
GAACCCGGTCGTCAGGAGTAGCTGACCAGATCGAGCTGGTGTGCCAACCATCGACCGATGCTCAAGCTCGACGTGGCGCCTGGCGATGGCGCGTCGAGGAGGTGGATCACGCAGCCATCGACGTCCATCGTGAAGTCGTCCAGAATCCTCGCCGCTCGATCAACGGCCTGCGGCCGTATCCCCGTCATGCCCGCGACGGAAGTCGGACCTGCCCCGAAGATCAGGGTGTGCGAGGGCCGCTCGCGTCAAACGCCGGAGTCAAGCGTTGGCGCTGAATCGGCTTCGAGCCATGAGCGCAGCCCCGGGTCGAGCTGAGCGGCTGCTGTCTCGTAGAGGGCCAGGTCTTCCTCGGTGAGGACATCGCGCCAACGTCCGTTGGTGCCCTTGTAGAAGAAGCGACGGGCGCCGCCCTCGAAGAAGAGCGGCTTGACGGACTCCTCGTTGCGGGTCGCGTCCTGCTTCATGGCGTCGAACCGGGCGGCCGCCACGAGCTCGGGCCAAGCATCCTCGGCCACCTCGATGTGGGTGAAGGCGGCGACGCGGCGCATCTGCGCCTCGAGGTCGGCGAGCAGATCGGCGTAGTGGACCATCAGCAGGTTGGGCAGGTCCCGATGCGGCCAGAAGGTCGCGGCGTGGTGATGGTGAGACCAGAACGGCCAGCCGTCCGCCTCCCAGTCGAACAGGCTGCGGGTCATCCAATCGGCCCACAGCTCTCGCTCAGTGGCCGGGCACCGGGGCATCGGTCCAGCCGCGCCACCCGCGGCGTCCAGCAGCGAGTAGGTGAACTCGGTGTAGGCGCTGTAGTGGTTGAAGGCCGACATGAACACGTCCCGCGTGTCGCGGCCGACGTACACGTAACGGACCGCCGGGTCGTACGGCAGAGCGTCGAACGGCAAGTGGCTCTTCAGGAACCGCTGGTGCTCCTGGGCCTCGATGCTCGCCACGACGCCATCCACGTCGCCCAGGAAGGCCGCGTCGATCCACGGAGACAACGCGACCAGCGGTGCCGGCAAGGGGCCCGCGCCGAAGACCAGCAGGCTCATGATGCGTTGCATCCAGGTGGTACCCGCCTTCATCGAGGTCGAGATGACGACGTCGCCCGGCCGCAGCGTGACATGGTCCCACCGCTCGCTGTCGAGGTGATGGCTGCGGTAGGTGCGGGTACGACGCGGCGTGTCCATGCACTCCTTCCTACGTGGACCCCGGCAACGCGGGCCATCCGTCGTACGGCCGTCAATTGGGACTCGAACGAAACCGAACCGCTAGCTCTGAGCGACGTGCGGCGGAGCACACGAGCAATTGTCGGTACCGGTGGATGGGATCTTGACTATGCAGCCGTCTCGGTGAGGCCGCGGGCGGTGCTTCGTTCGACGACCTCGGTGCGGAAGCCGCCCACCGTGCTCATACACCGCGCCGCCGGCGAGGCTTCCGGACCGCAGACGTGGATTTGGTGACGTCACCACCACTGCAACGACGAGCCGCTAGATCGTTCCGCACGACCACGGCATAGGCGCGCCGCGACGAGTGTGAGTCCGATCCGCGGCCCCAGAAGGCTCAGGGCTGGGCGTGTGGCAGGTGCCGGTACTTGTTGACCAGCCCCAATACGAGTTCGGCCACCACCCGACGTACCTCGGCGGTGTTCAAGTAGGACGCCAGCAACCGTGCGTCCGATGCCTTGTACATCCACTATCGACAGTCGCTTGAAAGCGTTGCAGGTCAACCGATAGACTGCACCACATGAACACGCGTGCGCAGGCACGCGTCCCGTTCGTGGGGGTTCTCGGACACGTTAAACCCCCACCGAAATGCATCGACGCCGACTTATGGGACGGCGTCTTGTGCTTTCCGGGGGCGGCGCCGACGGCCGTTGTCGATCCGGGCGACGTGTGGCGGCCAGCCGTCGTAGACGAGTACGCCGTCGAGGTCGAGCTGCCACGTGTAGTAGCCGCACCAGAGCTCGATGTCGTGAGCGGCGAGGTACTCCGCGATCATCTCCTTCTGGTCATCGGCAGTTTCGGTGAGGTGTCGTAGCTCAGAGATGTGGGCCGCGAGGAACATCAGCGCCTGCTCCTCCCGGGCGTACACCGTCCGCGGCCCGCCGGCCCGGTTGCGGGAGGCGGTATGCCCGTGACGGCATCGGTAGCCGGCTCGGCCATGGATCCAGTGAGCTTCCAGCCGACGGCCGCAGTCCTGGCACAAGATCCGCCCGGTCAGCAGATATACACGTTCCCGGTGCTGCAGGTCAGGTTTCGCGTAGACAGCCTGCGCGGCGATGAACTTCTCCTCGCTGACGATCGCCGGATGCGCGCTCTCCGCCGACACAACACAGTCCTGCATCGTGTTCCACCGCCGGACCTGGGCGTGCCCGATCACGTCATCCACCATCGGGTCGGCGTACTCGTGATGCTGCCGATTCCACACCTGTCGACCGGTGTAGCGCGGGTTCGCCAGGATCGCCGCCACCGTGGTCCAGCACCACGAGGAGCCACGCCTATGTGGATTGCGGGCCGGATCGGCGGCCGATGGGCACGGCGTGCCCTGGTTGTTGAGCTCGCGGGTGATCCAGCTGATGCTGCGCCCGGCCAGCCGCTGGTCGAAGATGCACCGCACGGTGGGTGCCGTTGCCGGATCGGGTTCCAGGCGGAGCAAGCGGCGTCCCCAGCGGGCGTGCGCCTTGTTCGGATGCGGACCCGCGTCGACCAGGGTGTAGCCATACGGTGGCCGCCCGCCCAGGTGACGGCCCTGGGTAGTGACCTGGGCACGCATGGCGGCCTTGGCTCGAAACCGGGCGCGCTGGACCTCGCGCCGGGAATGCACACCGAGCAGGGTCAGCAGCGACCTGTGCAGCTCGTTGGCCGGGTCGACTGGCCCGTCGAGCTCGGGCAGCCATAGCTGTACGCCGTGGGCGGCGAAGACCGGAGCCAGCTGATCGTATTGGCCGGCGTAGAAGGCCCGCTCGAACTCGCCGACCACGATGGCTTCGAAACCCCGATCAGGTTGGACGAGCGCCGCGAGGAGGAGGCCGGCCTGCGGGCGATCGTGCCAAGGAGTGCGGCGGGAGACACCGCGGTCGAAGAAGTCGACCGTGATGGTGCCGCGGCCCGCGATCAGGTCCTCGGCGAAGTCGCGCTGCCACCGGCTCGACGACAAGCGATCTTGGAAGTCTTCGGTGGAGTCGCGTCCGTAGAACGCGAACCGCAGCACACCGGCAGGCGCAGCTTGCTGACGCGGGATACGTACGTCAGCTCTCATGCGCGTACGCCGTCCTGGGCCGCTCGCGCCGATCCACCAGCCCAGCAGATCGGGCTGACCCTTGGTGGCTGTACGCGTCATTTGCGTACCTCCGTCTCGGAGGCGAGTAGGACCTGCATACATTGTTCGACGGTCGTGCTGTCGGATCGATCCCTCGTCAGAGCGTCGCCGTCTGGAGTGACGTCCAATTGGATGACCGGACGCGCGCCGACGCCGTCGTCGCCCGCGGGACGACCGTCCTCGTCGCCGCCGGGGCCGGCGAGATCCGCGGCGACTGCGACGCGAGCAACATCGGCATGTTCAAGGCGTTCCAGCGCGGGCCACCGCAACTTCGCCACCCGCAAGATGTTCAGCCGTCCGCTGTAGATCGCCGCTCGATACGGGATAACTCCCCCATGTTTTTGAACGTGAGGGCGATGATCCCGGAAAACTCAGCTTGATTGGCCATCCCCGGTCTTGGTCATGCGACCCGTTTGTATGCCCTCATCGCGAAGAAGTAGCCGACGGCCGCGATGCCGACACACCAGGCCAGGGCGAGCCAGATGTCGTTGCCCACGGGCTGGTCGTGCAGCAGCGCTTGCAGAGTCTCCACGATGGACGTGACGGGCTGGTTCTCCGCGAAGACGCGCACCGGGGTGGGCATGGTGTCGGTGGGGACGAACGCGGAACTTATGAACGGCAGGAAGATCAGCGGGTAAGCGAATGCACTCGCGCCGTCGATGGTCTTCGCCGTCAGTCCGGGAATGACCGCGAGCCAGGTCAGCGCCAGCGTGAACAGTACGAGGATGCCCGCCACCGCAAGCCACGCCAGGACTCCCGCACTGGACCGGAAGCCCATGAGCAGGCCGATGAGAATGATCACGACGACCGTGATGGCGTTGGACACCAGCGAGGTCAGCACGTGCCCCCACAGGATGGACGACCGGGCGACGGGCATGGAGTGGAATCGTGAGAAGAGTCCGTTCTGCACGTCCGTGAACAGTCGAAACGCGGTATACGAGATGCCGCTTGCGATGGCGATCAGGAGGATGCCCGGCAGAAGGTAGTTCACATAGTTGTCCGTGCCTGTCTGGATCGCGCCGCCCAACACGTAAACGAACAGCAGCATGAGCATGACCGGCGTGATCAGCACAGTGATGATGGTGTCCGGACTGCGCAGGATGTGGCGCATCAACCGTCCGAACAGCACGCGCGTGTCGCGTAGCGCTTTCATTACTCGCCCTTCCTCTCGCCGACGATGGCGAGGAAAATTTCTTCTAGGGATGGCTGCTTCTCGACGTATTCGACCTTCGCGGGCGGGAACAGCTGCTTGAGATCATCGAGCGTCCCGTTGGCGATGATCCGTCCGTCGTGCAGGATCGCGATCCGGTCGGCGAGGTGCTCGGCTTCCTCCAGGTGCTGAGTTGTCAGCAGGATGGTGGTGCCGCCGGCGGCGAGGTCCTTGACGGTCTTCCACACGTCGAGCCGGCCTTCCGGGTCCAGCCCGGTCGTCGGCTCGTCCAGGAAGATCACGTCAGGCGTGCCGACCAGGCTCATCGCGATGTCGAGTCGGCGTGTCATACCACCCGAGTACGTGCTGGCCCGGCGATCGGCCGCGTCCTTCAGCCTGAACTGTTCGAGCAGGTTGCCGGCGGTCTTCTTCGGGTCGGCGACGTCGCGGAGCCTTGCGATCAGCACGAGGTTCTCCCGACCCGTGAGCATCCCGTCCACGGCGGCGAACTGGCCCGTCAGGCTGATGGTCTCCCGCACCTTGTTCGGTTCGCGTACCACGTCGAAACCGCGCACCCCCACGCTGCCGCTGTCAGGTTTGATGAGCGTCGAGCAAATCTTGATGGTGGTCGTCTTGCCGGCGCCGTTCGAGCCGAGCAGCGCGAAGATCTCGCCCCGTCGCACGTCGAAGTCAACGCCTTTCAACACGTCCACTCCCGGGAACGACTTCCGCAAGTCGTTCACCTGGATCATCGTGTCAGTCACTGTGAATCGTCCCTTCTCTCGCAGCAGTCATGAGGGTCTTGCCGCTTGAAGACATGCGATTCCCTTTCGAGGGGCGGATCAGGAGCGGTGGATGGTGATGTCGCCGTAGGAGGTGCGGCCGCGTACCTCGACGGTGTGGGTGGCTTGTTCGGGTCCGGTGGTGTTGTCGAGTTGGTTGCGGAGGTGGCCGAAGCCGGTGTTGAGGGCGAGCCAGGCGGCGGTGCCTTGGGCGATGCCGATGTCGAGGTCGCCGGCGGGGGTGGCGAGGGTGATCGAGCCGCGGGTGATTTCGCCGAGGCGGATGGTGCCGTTGGAGGTTTTGGCGTCGACGTCGGCGCCGGCGTGGTCGACGGTGATTTCGCCGTTGGCGGTGCGGATCCGGGCGTCGCCGGTCACGGCGTCGATGGTGATGTCGCCGTTGGCGCTTTTGACCACGGCGGTGCCTTCGATAGGGCCGAGGCGGATTTTGCCGGAGCCGGTGGAGACCTCGGCGTTGCCGGCGATGGCGCCGGTGGACAGGTGGCCGGCGCCGGAGTGCAGGTACAGGGGGCCGGTGTGTTCGAGGGTGGCGTCGCCGGCGCCGGTCTTGAACCGGCTTCGCCCGAGCCGACCGGTGCTGGCTAGGTCGCCGAGTTGTACTTGGGCGGACACGGTCGAGTCGGTGGGTAGTTCGATGGACACTTGGACTGCGCGGGTCTTGCGGGAGAAGTCGAAGGTGCGTTTGGGGCCGGTGATGCGCAGGGTGCCGTTGGTGTAGTCGACCCGGGTTTGCTGGGCGGCTTGCACGTCGGAGTCGTCGGTGGGATCGCTGGGGCGGATCTGCACGGTGGTGTCGGTGCGGTCGGTGGCGTTGATCTGCAAGTCGCCGACGCTGATATCGAGGGTGACCGTGATCGGGTCGGGTGTGGCGTAGGTGGGCATGGTGGTCCCCTCCTGATGGGTTGGTTGGGCATCCCCGCAGGCAGGGGACGGTGTGCTCGGATCTGAGTGCGGTGTGGTTATTGGACCCAGCCGGTCAGGCGCTGTGCGCTGCGTTTGCCGCTGCTGCGCGGCTCGTGACGCGGTTCGCGGTCGGCGGCTTGCAGCGCGGCGGCGGCGGCGCGAACCAGCCAGGCGTTGACCGAACGGCCCTGTTGCGCGGCGCTGTGCTCGATGGCGGCTTTGAGTTGTTCGGGTAGGCGCACGTTGATCCGCGCGGCGGGGCCGTCTTCGGCGATCAGCAGGTCGCTGTCGGGTGCCTGGTCCGTGCCGGTGGTGTGTTCGGCGGTGGGTTCGTGGGGTTCGGCCGGGGGCAGAGTGACGACGAAGTTCGGGTCGCGTCCGCGCAGGCGCAGTTGCACCGAGCCGGGGGCGAGGTCTTGGGTGATTTCGTCGGCGGCGCCGGACAGGGCGTCCAGGAGTGTCATCCGGATCGCGGAGTCCAGTGGCCCGGTCAGGCGTTCGACCAGCGCACGGGCCTCGTCGCCGCCGGCTTCGGCGAGGGTGGCGAACTCGCGTCCGAGGTTGTTCACATACGAGGTCAAATCCATGGTGCCATCATGGCACACTCATGGCACCGGCGCAAGCCATGTTGGCTCAGCTGATGTGACGGATGGCACCACATCGGCACCAGCCAGCGCGAAGATGATGAGGCGGACGGACCTCTATACGCGTTCGGCGGCACTTCGCTCACTGCCGCTAGGTGGCGCCGGCAAAGCTGGTGGGGTCGAAGGCTTGCGGGTCGCGGTCGACACGGAACTGGCTGCGGGACTTGTGGCTCTATCACAGTCACGGTGGACATGGGCACGATGGATAAAGAGCTCGGACGGCTGCAGAGGGGATGCACGGCGGTGAAGAATCGGATCGAGCACGGCCGGCATCCGACCCGGCCGCGGTGGAGGCTGTGGAACGCGGTGACGCTGTGGATGCTGCATGTGCGGGCGCTGCGTCGCCTGGCCGACCGTCAAGTCTGCGAACTGCGTTTCATCGGTGCGCACAGCGGGCAGGTGATCGCGCTTCCGGTGATGTACGCCCAGCGCGACGACACGCTGGTGATCTTGGTTGGTGGGCCGGAGCAGAAGCGCTGGTGGCGTAGCTTCCGCCGGCTCCACCCGGTGCGTGTCTGGCTGCGGGGCGCCGACCGGTTCGGCACCGGCCGCCTGGTCGAGTCCGGGTCGCCGGAACGCTTCGACGCCGCCCGGATCTACGAGAACAGGTTCCCGGACCTGCCGGTCGAGGACGATCCGTTTGTCGTCGTCACCCTCGACCCGCCGCTGTAATCCTGTGGCCGCCAGTGCTTGACCGGCGACGCCGATGACATGAGCCGGCCATGACATCAGCCGGCTAGCAGGAGCAGGATCAGGGCCGATCCCGCCGTCGTGAGAAGGAACCTGATGATGATCAGCGGCCTGACGCAGGCGGGGAACTGCGTCTGTGCGGCGGCGATGAAGGAGCGGACGTCGGCGCGGCGCAGTGCCGGGTCGCTGGATTTCCGTACGGCGGCTTCGACGTAGCTCACGACAAACACCTGGCTGGCCGTGATGAAGCCACCGGCCAGCAGCATGAGGGGCTGCAGGATCCAGGTCAGGATCCGGCCCGCGGAGACGTCGGCCAGGTTCAGCGCCGCTAGCACGGCGAAGACTGCTGCGATCGCCAATGGCAGCGCCATCTCGGCTTTCGACTCTTCCATGCGGATCCCGTGCTCGGCGAGGATCCCATCGGGTAGCCCTTGGCGTACCGCGTCGGCTTCGGCGGCCCGTTGTGCCGCAGCGCCGTAGCGGCGGGCGATGATGGCCATGGTGGCGAACGCGACAGCGAGCAGCAGCTGCAGCAGCGATATGACGATCATCGTCCATCGCCCATGCGGGTGAACAGCCGGCCGGCGAGGTCGATACCGGTGATGGCGCCGCCGTCGTCGCGGGTGAAGAACCCGCGCTGTCCCTTCATGCCGCCCTCAGTCAGGATGTATTCGTCGCGGCCTGAGGGTAGGAAGCCGATCTCGGCGGGTGGGTAGTCCGGTGGCAGCTCGGTTTCGGAGGTGGCCCGGATGTGCGGCTTGATACCCACCGCGAGAGTCAGCCGGCGGCAGTCGGTGGCGACGGCCAGCGTCATGGCGTGATGTCGTAGGTGCCGATGACCTCCTGTGCCTGGGCCGGGTCGTAGGGCACCGGCTTCGGGTCACGGTCGATCAGCCCGAGATAATGCTCCAGGGTCCAGCGCATGACCTGCTGGTTGAAGGGAATGCCGTTGGGTCCGGCGTTGGTCAGCGACACGACGGCGAAGTCACGCTCCGGGATGAGCAACAGCTCGGCGAACTGCCCGTTGGCCGACCCGCCGTGACCGACGGCTTGCGCGCCGTCTATGTCGCGCAGGAACCAGCAGATGCCGATGGCGTCGCCGAGGGTGCTGCCACGTAGCTCGACCGTGGGCTGCTTCATCCGCTCCAGCGTCTGTCGCGAGGCCACACCTTCGCCGTCGCCGAGGTGGAACTTGGCCCAGCGCAGCAGATCCGACACGGAGGAGGCAAGGCCGCCGCCGGCGTTGCGGTAGCGAGGAGCCCGCCACAGCCTCGCGACCGCGAGGTTCCCGTCGTCGCCGGGGTTGTGCCCGACCGCGAACCGGCGGGTGATCACGTCGTCGAGCGCGAAGAAGCTGTGCGACAGCCCGAGCGGCTGGAACACCAGATCGGCCATGGCCTTCTCGTAGGTCATTGCGGTCACGTTCTCGATGACTCGACCGAGCAGGCTGTAGCCGGCCTGGCTGTAGGAGGCACGAGTACCCGGCGGTGCGATCAATCCGAGCTCGGGGAGGTGACCCACGAACCGGGCCAGGGCGTCGTCGCCTGGGCCGGTGTCGAGGATCAGATCCCAGCCCAGGCCGGAGGTGTGGTTGAGCAGGTTCATCACGGTCAGCGTCTGGGCTGCCTGCTCGTCGGCGAGCTTCAGGTCGCCAACGTAGCGGCGGACCGGTGCGTCGAGGTCGACGCGGCCCTGCTCGGCCAGGCGCATCAGGGCGGTGGCGGTGTAGGTCTTGGTGATCGACCCGAGCACGAACAGCGTCTCGGAGTCCACCGGCAGCGGGTTGTCCAGGCTGGTCACGCCGTGGCAAGAGGCCGTCATGCGGCCCTGGTGCCACACTCCGACCGCCACCCCGGGAATGGTGAACTCCTGCGCTGTCGTCGCGACGAATTCGCTCAGCATGTCTTCCTCCCCACATCGACTTGAACGATGTTCAAGTCCACGGTACCCCGCGACTTGAACAATGTGCAAGTGTCTTCTTGAACGACGTTCAAGCGTGCGGCTATGGTGGCGACATGCCTCGCGACACGCTGAACCGGGACCAGATCGTCGCCGCCGCGATCGCGCTGCTCGATGAACAAGGGCTGGACGGACTCAACATGCGCGCCCTGGGCGCTCGGCTGGGATCGGCGGCCACCGCGGTCTACTGGCACGTGGGCAGCAAAGATCAACTCATCGCACTCGCCGGCGATCATGTGTGGAACGAGATCGATCTGCCGGAGATCACCAAGGAAGGCTGGCGCCCAGCGGCCGAGCACATGGCCACCGCCCTGTACGCGATGCTGACCGCGCACCCCTGGCTGGTGCAGGCATTCGGCTCATTCATGATCTTCGGTCCTGGCAAGGCCCGCCACGACGACCACAACCTCGCCATCTACGAGGCGGCGGGGTTCACCGGAGCGCTGGCCGACCAGGCGTCAGCGACGGTGTTCACCTTCGTCCTCGGCAACGCGCTTGGACCCGCGGCCGCGGACTCGTTGCACCGCAAGCTACTCCGTGAGGGCGCCGATGCGAACGACCGCATCCGCCACCACATGGACGAGGCCACCGCGATCGCCGCCGAGTTCCCGCGGTTGC
>Ga0184623_10001520_pt1 | contig 10075 bp, 7 predicted proteins | sample PLM1_100_b1_FD_133138 | JGI IMG/M metagenome (GOLD analysis project Ga0184623, IMG submission 133138) | Groundwater sediment microbial communities from an aquifer in East River, Colorado, USA - PLM1_100_b1 | ecosystem: Environmental > Terrestrial > Soil > Riparian zone | place: USA: East River...
CATGAATCGGGATTCCGTACGCCATACAAATTTCGGCCGCACGCGGATGCAGCACCTTGGCCCCACTCGACGCCATCTCGATGGCCTCCTCATAAGTGATTTGCGCCCATAGCTGCGCCTCAGGCACCAGAGTCGGATCCGCTGACAGGACGCCGTCGACATCGGTGCAAATCTCGCAGACCGAGGCGTTCAGCGCCGCCGCCACAGCCGCCCCGGTAATATCCCCCCCGCCGCGCCCGAGTGTCGTCACGTCGTCGCTCTCGGTGACGCCCTGGAGGCCCGCAATGACCACGCCTCGCCCGTGCTCCAGCTCCACGAGAATGCGGGTCGTATCGATCGATTGGATGCGCGCGCGGTTGAACGCGTCGTCGGTGCGTATCACACACTGGGCGCCGGTCAGTGCAATAGCGGGGGTGCCTTTGTCCTGCAGCGCAAGCGCGAGGAGCGACACGGCCACCTGCTCGCCCGAGGCGAGCAGCAGGTCGTAGTCGCGACCCTTGGGCTTCCGGCTGACCTGACTCGCGAGACCGACGAGCTGGTCGGTGGTCTTCCCCATGGCCGAGACGGCGACGACGAGTCGCGGATGTTCTGCGCGACACGTGATGACGCGCTCGGCAATCTGGACAATTTTTTCCGGTGTCGCGACTGACGAGCCGCCGTACTTCTGTACGACGATCGGACTCTGGGAAGCCGTTCCAGACATATGTGAACTGTTGAGGGATTCATCGCGCCGCCTCCGCTTGGCCATTCATCGCAGAGCCAAGCTGTGGCGCGCCTCGCCGAAGCGGCCAAAGGCGGGAGGGCCGCCCGCCACCCGCCCACGCGCCGCGGCGCCCTATGATTTTGCGACGGCAGCCGACGATGTGGTGTCGTTCAAGAACGCGTCGAACTCCTGGAGCGAGCGCCCGAGCTGCACCGGGCGCACGACGCGATCCCGTACAACCTCGCACGTCTTGTACCCGTTGCCAGTAATGCCGACCACAATCGATTCGTTCCGCGGGATCACGCCACGCTCGAGGAGCTGAATCGCAGCCGCGAGCGTTGTGCCGCCGGCCGGCTCCGTGAAAATGCCTTCGGTCTCTGCCAGCAGATGAATCGCGTTCAGAATCTGGTCGTCGGGAACCATGGCTCCCGCGCCGCCACTGGCGCGGACGGTGCTGAGCACCTGAAAACCGTCCGCGGGATTTCCGATGGCGATCGACTTCGCAATGGTGTCCGGCTTGACCGGGTCCGGGAAGTCCAAGCCGTCCTCGAGCGCGCGCACGACCGGCGCGCAGCCGGACGCCTGCGCCGCGTGAATCTTCGGCAACGGGCCGTCGACGAGCCCCACTTCCTTGAGCTCGCGGAAGCCGCGCATGATGCGCGGCAGCAACGTCCCTCCTGCCACAGGCGACACCACGTGCTGGGGAAATCGCCAGCCCAGCTGTTCCGCAATCTCGAACCCGTAGGTCTTGGCGCCTTCCGCGTAGTAGCTGCGCAGATTGATATTGGCGAATCCCCACCCGTACTTTTCCGCGATCTGCGTGCATAGTCGATTCACATCATCATAGTTGCCGCGGATCGAGACCACGTGGGGATTGTAGATCGCCGACCCGAGCACTTTGTTGGGCTCGAGGTCGTGCGGAATGAACACGAAGCATTCCAGCCCGAGACGAGCGGCATGCGCGGAGACACTGTTGGCGAGGTTACCGGTCGAGGCACATCCGAGGACCCCGAAGCCGAGCTCGACGGCGCGCGTGGCCGCCACCGACACCACGCGGTCTTTGTATGAGAAGGTCGGATGATTGACCGAATCATCCTTCAGATAGAGCTCGCGCACGCCGAGTCGCTGCGCCAGGCGCTGGCTCCGTACGAGCGGCGTAAAGCCCGAGTGCAGTCCCGTCAGCGGCTCTCCCTGGATCGGCAGCAGTTCGCGGTAACGCCAGAGATTGTTTGGTCGGCTCTCGATCAGCGAACGACTGATGCTTTTTCGGATCGCTTCGTAGTCATAGGTGGCTTCGAGGGGACCCAGGCATTTTTCGCACACCCACAATGCCCCGGCACCGTAGACGGCCTTGCAGAGGTGGCACTGAAGCCCGGTCAGATAAGTCATGAATGTCCTTCTGTTGTGCCGCCCAGCCGCCCGGAGCGGATGAGAATCGGCGCGGTCACAGGAGCCTCCACGTGGAATGGAAGCGCTCGGATCGCCTCCAGCGCATCGTCCAGCACGGACACACGACACGCCTCGAGAGTCATGACAAAGGGAAGGCGCGCCTGCGGGTGACCGGGCAGCTGCAGAACGGCATCAATATTAATCCCATGCTGCGCCAGGATGGTAGCCAGCGACGCGATGATGCCCGGCCGATCGGCGACCGTGAATCGCATGTAGTGCGGCGCAGTGAAATCCTGGCTGACCTCTTGATATCCATCGGCAGACGAGAGCCAGGGCCCGACGAACATCGGCCCCGTGCGCGTGACTGACAGCAGATCGGACACGACCGCCACAGCCGTGGGATCGCCGCCGGCGCCCAGCCCCAGAAATGCGGTTTCGCCGCCGTACTCACCGTGCACGGTCACCAGATTCTGACTGCCTTCCACCTTGGCGAGTGGCGACGTCAGCGGCACGAGCGCAGGCCGCACCGATGCGAACACTTTCGGAGGATTCCCTTTTGCGCGTTCCGCCCATGAGACCTGCCGGATGGTGCAGTCGAGGCGATGCGCGTAGGTGAAGTCGATTGGCTCGATCAGTCGAATCGAGCCGCGATGAATGTCTGATTGGCGGACCCGACACTGCAGGCCCACCGTCGTGAGTATCGTTAGCTTCGCCTGCGCGTCGTGGCCATCGACGTCGGCCGTCGGGTCCGCCTCGGCAAAGCCCAGGTCCTGCGCTTCGGCCAACGCCTCCGCAAACCTCAGGCCGCCTGTTTCCATCCGATTGAGGATGTAGTTGCACGTGCCGTTGAGGATGCCAGCGATCCGAAACAGGTGGTCGCCGGCCAGTCCTTCTTGAATCGCCCGCACGACCGGAAGGCCTCCGGCCACCGACGCCTCGTATAAAAGCTGCCGGTCCTGGCTGCGCGCGACGTCCAGCAGCTCAGCTCCATGCTGCGCAAGGAGCTGCTTGTTCGCCGTGACGACAGCCTTCCCCGCTCGCAACGCGCGCCGTATCAGATCGCCGGCGGGCTCCAGGCCGCCCATCAGCTCGACCACGACGTCGACATCGGGCGCGAGCACTTCGTCGAAGTTCTCAGTCCAGCGAATGTTCGACAGCCAGTCGACACGCTTGCGGGCGACGTCTCGATTGCACACACAGGTCAGCCGCAGCGGGCCATCGGGCCGCCCCGCAAGGATCTTCGCGACGGACCGGCCAACCGTGCCAAACCCGACTATCCCCACCCGCGCCGGAAACACCGTGGCGTCGGCAGAAGATCGAGCAGCCTGCGTCGGCGTCAGTTTGTTCATTACCCCTGCATGTCTGGGCGCACTTTCACAGGATCGAGGAACGGCATCATGTCACGGAGTTTGGCGCCGACCTTCTCGATCGGGTGCTCCTGTTCCTTTGCGCGCGTCTCCTTGAACCAGGGACGCCCTGCCTCATTCTCGTCAATCCACTTTCGCGCGTACGTCCCGTCCTTGATTTCACAGAGCATCTTCTGCATGACCTTCTTGGTCTCGTCAGTGACAATGCGCGGCCCGCCGGTATAGTCGCCATGCTCAGCGGTATCGCTGACGGAATAGCGCATGTAGTTCAGGCCGCCACGATACATCAGATCGACGATGAGCTTGAGCTCGTGCATACACTCGAAATACGCGATCTCGGGTTGGTAGCCCGCCTCGACAAGCGTCTCGAATGCCGCCTTGACGAGCGCGCTCACACCGCCGCAGAGCACGGTCTGTTCACCAAACAGATCGGTTTCCGTTTCTTCGGCGAACGATGTCTCGATCACACCTGCACGGGTCACACCGATCGCCTTGGCGTACGACAGAGACAGCGCTCTCGCATTGCCGGTGGCGTCCTGGTGAATGGCAAGCAGCGCGGGCGTGCCAGCCCCCTCCACATACAGCTCCCGCACACGGTGTCCGGGTGATTTGGGAGCGATCATCGTGACGTCGACGTCGGCCGGCGGTGTGATCGTGCCGAACCGGATGTTGAATCCGTGCGCGAACATCAACATCTTGCCCGCCGTCAGATGCGGCGCAATCGCCTCGCGATACAGCTTGGCCTGGGTGGTATCGGGTGTGAGGATCATGATGACGTCCGCCCACGCAGCTGCGTCCTTCGGGGATCGAACGGTCAGACCGGCGCCTTCTGCCTTCCCCTTCGATCGGCTGCCCTCATGCAACCCGACCTGAACGGCCACGCCGCTGTCCTTCAGATTGAGCGCGTGCGCATGCCCTTGCGAACCGAAGCCCATGATCGCGACCTTCTTCTTCTGAATGAGTCCCAAATCCGCCGAGTCGTCATAAAACATTTGTGTCATATCTGTCCCTTCGATTGTCCTGAGTCGACGCTACACCGAGTACGAGACGTCCTCGTCGTCTGCCTGCTCGCTCGTTGCGGTCGGCTGCGTCGCGCCCCTGATTCCTCGAGCCATGGCGACCCGCCCCGTCCGGACCATTTCAATCACCCTGTATGGCCGGAGCACCTCGAGCAGACCGTCGATTTTATCTTCGGTGCCGGTGATTTCGATCACCAGCGAATCTGGCGCCACATCGACCACCCGCGCGCGAAACACGTCAACCAGCTGCATGATGTACGTGCGGGAGTCGGCGGTCGCGGCGACCTTGATCATCGCGAGATCGCGAAGAATGGCGGGTACCGCGGTGATGTTCTCGACACGCCGGACGTTCACGAGCTTGTACAGGTTGGCTTCCAGCCGTCGAGCGCCGCCTTCGTCGGTGTCGACGACGATCGTCATGCGCGATTCGTTCTCCCGCTCGGTGTGCCCCACCGTGAGCGACTCGATATTGAACGCGCGGCGCCGAAACAGCGACGCCACACGATTCAGAACGCCCGGCTTGTCATCAACGTACACGGCAAGAATGGTTAGCATAATTGGCTGGCTTTGGCTTTGGGCTTTGGGCTTTGGGCTTTGGGCTCGATCAGGCCCATAGCCCAGAGCCGAAAGTCTACAGCCTGATTACGCGTCCGCTCCAGTTTCGACGATGGGCGCGGGGCTCGGGCGACGGATCATCGCGTGCAGGTCGGCGCCTGCCGGCACCATCGGATAGACGGTGTCTTCCTGCTCGACTCGGAAGTCGATGACCACCGTCCGGCGGTGGGTGCGCGCCTCCTCGACTGTCGCGATCACGTCACTACGCTGAGTCACCGTACGACCCTGCAGGCCGTACGCCTCGGCGATCTTCGCAAAATCCGGGTTCAGGAGCGGTGTCGCTGCGTATCGCCGCTCATAGAAAAATTCCTGCCACTGGCGCACCATCCCGAGGTACCCGTTGTTGATGATCGCCACCTTGACGTCGATGTCCTCTTGCGCGATGGTGCCGAGCTCGGGCATGGTCATCTGGAAACCGCCATCGCCAGCCACGACCCAGACTTCGGCGTCGGGACACGCGACCTTCGCGCCAATCGCGGCGGGCAGGGCGAATCCCATCGTGCCCAGACCGCCCGATGTGATGAGCGTGCGGGGCCGCTCATGGCGGTAATACTGCGCCTCCCACATTTGATGCTGGCCCACGTCGGTCACCACGACCGCATTACCGCCGGTCGCGTGCCACAAGTCGTGGATGACGTGCGCGGCGTAGAGGTGGCCGCTGTCCGGCATGTTCTTGATGTCACGCACGGCGGAGTCGCCGCGCAGCTCGCGAATGTGTGTGATCCAGGCGGCGCGATCGCCACGCGTCAGGCCGGGCATGAGCTGCTCCAGTACTTCCTTGAGGTCGCCCACCAGTCCGATATCAACCTTGACGTTCTTGTTGATCTCGGCCGCATCGATATCGACGTGAATCTTACGCGCATTCAGCGCATACGTTTTGAGATTGCCGGTGACCCGATCGTCGAAACGCATGCCGAAGGCGAGCAGGAGATCAGCCTCCTGAATGGCCATGTTCACCCATGCCTCGCCGTGCATTCCCATCATCCCGAGATCGAGCGGATGCGAGGCGGGGAACGAGCCGATCCCGAGCAGGGTCGAGGTCACTGGAATGTCGGCGCGCTCGGCGAACTGCCGCACGAGATCCATGCACCCCGACATCATGATGCCGTGCCCCGCGAGAATCACTGGCCGCTGGGCGCTGTTGATCAGCTCGAGCGCGCGCTTGTAATCGCCGGACATCGGCCGCAAGTCGGGCCGGAACGCCGGCGCCTGCGGCGCCGCCGCATCCCAGTCGAATTCGCACGACGCTTGCTGCGCGTCCTTCGTGATATCGACCAGGACCGGACCCGGCCGCCCCGACTTCGCCACCTCGAACGCCTCGCGAATCGCGGGCGCGATCTCGTCGGCGCGCGTGACCAGGTAGTTGTGCTTCGTGATGGGCAATGTCACGCCCGTGATGTCCGTTTCCTGAAACGCATCCGAACCAATCAGCTTGCTGCCGACCTGACCGGTAATGCAGACGATCGGAGAAGAATCGAGCATCGCAGTGGCGATGCCCGTGACCATGTTCGTCGCGCCGGGGCCGGATGTGGCAACCGCCACCCCGACCTTTCCGCTGGCGCGTGAGTATCCGTCGGCCATATGCGTCGCCCCTTGCTCGTGGCGCACCAGGATGTGCCGAATCGGATAGTCGAGCATGGCGTCGTACGCCGGCAGAATGGCCCCGCCGGGATAGCCGAACACGTCGGTGACTCCCTGGTGGACCAGGCTCTCCCAGATGATCTGTGCTCCGGTTCGTTTCATAACCTGACTCTTTTCTTAAGGCGCATGGGGCCCCACCCCCATGCGCTGTAAGACCGACGTCTCGCGGCGTAGCACGCTCAACGTCGGGTGTCCCTCTCGGGCCCAGCCCAGGCTCCTGATGGCTGACTGGGTAAGGCTACTGCGTTACTGCCCCCGTCGCGGCTGACGATACCAGCCGCGCGTATTTGGCAAACACGCCGGTCTGATAACGCGGCACCGGCGGCTGCCATTTCGCGAGGCGCGAGTTGATTTCATCCTCACTCAGCTCCACTCGGAGTTCGCGCCCGGGCACATCAAAGACGATGATGTCACCGTTCCGCACCGCCGCGATCGGGCCCCCCTGCGCCGCCTCTGGCGCTACATGACCCGCCATGAACCCATGAGTGGCTCCCGAAAAGCGTCCGTCGGTCAACAGCGCCACCGAGTCGCCAAGACCTGCGCCGACGAGAGCAGCCGTCACGGCCAGCATCTCGCGCATCCCGGGACCGCCCTTCGGTCCTTCGTATCGGATCACGACGACATCTCCAGGAAGGATTCGGCCTTGCTCAACCGCTTCGAAGGTGGCCTCCTCGCCGTCGAACACGCGCGCTGGACCGCGATGGTGCTGGATATCGTGACCGGCGACCTTCATAACCGCCCCTTCGGGCGCCAGATTGCCATGCAGAATGACCAGCCCGCCCGTCGGTTTGATTGGATGAGAGAGCGGCCTCACGACCTCCTGGCCCGCCGTCTCGACCGCCGTGCTGGCCTCCTCGCCGATGGTCTTACCCGTTACGGTGAGCGCCAATGGATGCAGAATGCCGGCTTCCTGCAGTCGCTGGGCGACGAGCCGAATGCCGCCGGCACGATAGAGATCCGTCGCGACGAAGCGACCGCCGGGCTTCAGATCCGCAAGGAGCGGCACGCGCGCGCTGATGTGATCGAAGAGGTCGAGCTCGAGCTCGATGCCCGCCTCGCGCGCGATCGCCAGCAGATGCAGCACCGCATTGGTCGATCCACCAGTCGTGGCGACAGAAGCGATCGCATTTTCGATGGCGTCACGCGTGATGATCTGGCGCGGCCGCAGATCTCGTCGAAGCAGGTCCATCACCAGACGGCCGGCATCCCGCGCGACCTGATCCTTCAACGGATCGACGGCGGGCACGCTCGCGCTGCCCATCGGCGAAATGCCCAGAAACTCACAGACCGTGGCCATGGTATTGGCCGTGAACTGACCGCCACAGGCGCCGGCTCCGGGACATGCATGGTTCTCGACAGCCAGAAAGTCGGCGTCCGTCATCCGTCCGGCCGCGTGCGCTCCCACCGCTTCGAAGACATCCTGGATCGTGACATCGCGGCCGTTGACCCGTCCCGGCGCTATGGATCCTCCGTACAGCACCAGACCCGGAATATCGAGGCGCGCCAGCGCCATCACCGTGCCGGGGATTGTCTTGTCGCAGCCCGATAAGGCGACGATGGCATCGAACTGATTGCCGCGCGAGACGAGCTCGATGGAATCGGCGATGATGTCACGGCTCACGAGCGACGCGCGCATCCCCTCGCTGCCCATCGTGATGCCATCGGAAATGGAGACCGTGTTGAACTCCATCGGCGTGCCGCCGGCCTGCCGCACGCCTTCCTTCACGAACTCGGCCAGCCGCCGAAGATGAAAGTTGCAAGGACCGATCTCGATCCAGGTATTCGCAACCCCAACGATGGGCTTCCGCAGGTCATCGTCACTGAATCCGACGGCTTTCAGCATGGCGCGCGCCGGCGCACGGCTGGGCCCATCGGTGACGGCGCTGCTGCGAGGCTTGAGTGGATTCATGACACTTGCACCGCTGACTCCGCCACCGCCGGCTCCTTCCATGACGCGTACGAGCCAAGTGTCCGCAACGACCTCGCAAACTCGGCAAGATGGACGAGCGCCCGGGCGCATTGGAGATCCTGCCGGTTCACGGAGATATCGGCATAGAACAAGTATTCGAAGGCTCGGCCACGAATCGGCCGTGACTCGAGCTTGGTCAGATCGATGTTCCGCAACGCAAAGACGCTCAGGGCCTTGAAGAGCGCGCCCGGATCGTTGTGCAGCGTGAACACGAGCGACGTCTTGTCCGGTTCCCCAAGCGGCGTGGCCGAACGGCTGACGATGAGGAAGCGTGTGATGTTCTCGTCGAAATCCTGGATGCCGGACGCCAGCACCGACAAGCCAAAGAGCTCACCGGCGCGCGCTGACGCAATTGCCGCAGCGTCGCGCGCATTCTGATCGCGAATCAGTTTGGCGCTCCCGGCCGTGTCATACGTCGCGACGATCTCCACCCCACTCAATGAGTGGAGAAACCGTTCACACTGGGCCAGCGCCTGAGGGTGCGAATAGATACGCTTCACATCCTCGAGCTTCGCTCCCGGGACCGCCAGCAACTGATGCGTCACGCGAAGCATCACTTCACCCACAATCGGCAACTCGTGCTGGACGAGCAGGTCATAGTTCCGATGAATGCTGCCGCCGATCGAGTTTTCGATCGGGAGGATGCCGTAGCCGATCTTGCTGCTTTCCACCGTCGAGAAGACCTCCTCGAAGGTCTCGCACGGGACGACATCAGCGGCGGAATTGAAGCGAAGTGCAGCCGCTTCGCTGTACGCCCCCGATTCCCCCTGGAACGCAATACGCACGTTAACACTCCAGCCGCCTCCGCGGCACATGAGCCAGACGCTTCGGCGGGCTAAACAAAAAGGGCCATCATCCGGGTTGCGAATGATGGCCCTGAGCGGTCCTGACGGCGACGGTGGCTACATCATTCGCTGTTCGTCTCCGGCATGACGCCGGAAACGAGGCTAATGACTACCGGTACAACCATCGGGCGGGTCAGCAACAGAATCATGTGACCTGAAATCTGGAACAACCCTAACGCTCAGTGTAACAAGACTTTCTCGCGTGGTTCCTGCACGCTGACTCCTTTTGTACCCGTTGGGACCCTATAAAGTCAAATCGATTGTGATTACGTTTCGATAAGGCCCGCTAATGATCCCGGCACCCGGCTATTCGACTCGTCGACTCGACTGGGTGCTGAACTCGTGTTCTCGACAGATGACACCGACGCGTCTTGGCACGTCTCGCCTGTCGGATTGTCCCATCCATCCATTATGAGCATGACGCAGTCACCTTCCATGCATGGGTGAGATATCATGAACCCCCATGGATCTTCGCCAGCTCGAGATCGTGCAGGCGGTGGCCGAGACGGGATCGTTTACCGGGGCGG
>Ga0184623_10001521_pt1 | contig 10065 bp, 11 predicted proteins | sample PLM1_100_b1_FD_133138 | JGI IMG/M metagenome (GOLD analysis project Ga0184623, IMG submission 133138) | Groundwater sediment microbial communities from an aquifer in East River, Colorado, USA - PLM1_100_b1 | ecosystem: Environmental > Terrestrial > Soil > Riparian zone | place: USA: East River...
CCGTTGACGGGTGCCACGTCGTTCGCATGGACGCCGTCGGGCCTCAACGCCCCGGACGTGCAGATCACGGTTCGGGTCGTCGACGGCGACGGCGCGCCCCAGACGGCCCAGGCCCCGCAGATTCAGGTGGATTCCACCGCCCCCACGATGACCACGACGCCCACGGGTGGCGCCACCGGCGTCTCGAAGACCGCGGCGATCACGATCGTGTTCAGCGAGGGGATGGACCAGGTCGCCGTCCGCAACGGCTTCTCGATGTCGCCGGTCGTCGGCAACCTCCAGTTTTCCTGGAGCGTGAACACGCTCACCGTCACCCACGATCCGTTCGCGGCCGCGACGCCGTACCTCGTGACGCTATCCGGCGCAACGGACAACAGCGACCCCGGCCTCCCGCTCGCCGCGCCGACCTCGTTCGGCTTCACGACCGCGTCGAACCAGCTCCCGACCGCGTCGATCACGGCGCCCGCCGCCGGCGCGCAGTTCGCTCCCGGCTCGACGATCACGATCTCGTGGACGATGAGCGACCCGGAGACCCCGACCGCGAACCTCGTCGTGTTCCTCAACTACACGTCGAGCGCAGGGAACGGCCAGATCTCCACCCGCCTCGTCGGCGCGACGTCGTACGCGTGGACCGCCCCGAACATCGACTCGTCGAACGTGAAGATAGTCCTCACAGTCCTCGACCCCGACGGCGGCTCGTTCACCGTGGAGAGCCAACCGTTCGCGATTAGGTCGGGCGGGCTCGACGTGTTCGTGATCGGGGGCCTCCTCGGGATCATCCTCGCCGTGGTCATCGCCCTCCTCCTGTGGTTCCTCGTGTTCGCGAAGCGCCGGAAGAAGGAGGAGACGCCCCCGCCACCCCCCGCCCCCGCGAGGGCCGCACCGCTGCCGAGGGCGGCCGCACCGCCCGCGGCGCGGGCTCCACCGCCGCGACCCGCGGCGCCCGCCCCGCCGAGCGGGGGGATGAAGGAGTGCCCGGGCTGCGGCACGATCATCGACGCGAAGGACAACGAGTGCTTCATGTGCGGGCACAAGTTCTGAAGTCCGCGCGCAGGTCGAGGAGCGGACCTCCTCGACCGAAATCCTATTAACCCCTCCCAAACGTCGCGGGATGTCGGATGCGGAAGGAAGAGGATTTCAGCGAGTGGTACGGCTCCGTCATCGAGAAGGCGGAGCTCCGGGACAAGCGGTACCCCGTGAAGGGGATGGATGTCTGGCTCCCGTACGGCTGGGCCGTGATGAAACGGATCGACCAGGCGTGGCGGGAGGAGTTCGACGCGACAGGCCACCGGGAGGTGAACTTCCCGCTCCTGATCCCGGAGACGGAGTTCAAGAAGGAGGCGGATCACGTCAAGGGCTTCGAGTCCGACGTGTACTGGGTCACCCACGGCGGGCTGAACCCGCTCGACGTCCGGCTCGTGCTCCGGCCGACGAGCGAGACCGCGATGTACCCGATGTTCGCCCTGTGGATCCGGAGCCACGCGGACCTCCCGCTGAAGCTGTACCAGATCGTCTCCACGTTCCGGTACGAGACGAAGATGACCCGCACGTTCCTGCGGGTGCGGGAGATCCACTTCTTCGAAGCCCACACGGCTCACGCGACGTTCGAGGACGCGGAGCAGCAGGTCCAGGAGGACCTCCAGATCCACGAGCGGCTGATGCGGCGGTTCTGCCTCCCGTACCTGATCTCGAAGCGGCCGGACTGGGACAAGTTCCCTGGCGCGTTCTACAGCATCGGGGCGGATACCCTCCTCCCGAGCGGAAGGACCCTCCAGATCGCGACGTTCCACCAGTACAAGGACAACTTCTCGAAGGTCTACGACGTGAAGTACGAGGACCCCTCGGGCGAGCACCGGTACGCGCACCAGACGACGGACGGGATGAGCGAGCGGATCGTCGGGGCGATCGTCGCGGTCCACGGGGACGAGAAGGGTATCGTGCTCCCTCCTGAGGTCGCGCCCGTCCAGGTCGTGATTGTCCCGATCCTGGAGAAGGGCCGCCAGGAGGAGATCAGCCGGGCGGCGCGGGAGCTGTTCCAAAACCTCCAGCCCCAGCTCCGCGTTCACATCGACGAGCGGGACCTCCGGCCCGGAGAGAAGTTCTACCACTGGGAGGCGAGGGGCGTCCCCCTGCGAGTGGAGCTCGGGCCGAAGGACCTCGCGAAGGGGGAGGTCGTCGTCGTCCAGAGGACGAACGGGGAGAAGCGGTCCCTCGCGGTCCTCGGCCTCGCGGCCCGCTTAAAATCGATGCTCGAGCTGATCCAGGTCGAGATGTTCGCGCGCGCGGAGAAGGCGATGAAGGAACGCGTCACCGCGATCGCCCGCCTCGAGGACACCCGGGACGGGATCAACAAGATGGGCTGGTGCGGGCGGCAGGAGTGCGGCCTCGCGGTGACGGAGCGGACGGGGATGAACATCCTCGGCACCCCCTACTACAAGGAGACCGCGTCCGGGAAGTGCATCGTGTGCGGGGAGCCCGCGAAGGAAGTCCTGTACGCCGCGAAGGCCTACTGAGCGGGCTTGATCGGCCGCCGGTACAGGAGCATCCCGAGGATCCCGAACCCGACCGTGATCACGGTGACCGCGTAGACGCCCGCGTTCCCCGGAACGAACATGTTCCACGAGCTGTAGATCGCGCCCCAGATCACGTAGAACGCGATCCCCGCCAGGAGGATGAGGGTGTAGAACCCGAACGCGACCCTGCGGGGGAACGCGGACGCTTCCGCCATCGAGGCGCCGAGCGCCGGGTGCGGTAAAAAGGTTACGTTAGAGGGATGTCCCAACCCGGTGCCTTCCCGCGCCCTCAGATCTTCTGCCTCGATGGAAGCCGGAACACCCGCCGCAACCGTCCCTTGAACGTGAGCCAGGTGCGCTCGATGCGGGGATACCGCCCCGGATTCTCCTCGACCCAGAAGAGGAACGCGAGGACGAGGAAGAAGCCCGTCATCACGAGGAGTCCGTAGAACGGCCAGATCGGGATCGGTTCTTTCACGCCGAAGGCGGTGTCCGGCAACAGGCCGTCGACTCCGAGGCGGGTGAGGTTCACGGATCCCAGGCACCGGTTCGTGGCGTTGTACGGGCCACAACCCGGGCCCAGGCGGGTCGTCGCGTCCGTCCACTGCTGCGCCGTGAAGTACCCTCGCGAGGCCATCCGCACCGGCGTGTCCCCGCTCCCGTTGTTGAACGTGAACTCGAGCCAGAACCGGATGAAGAATGAGGACTGAGCGAAGACGGAGCCGTGGGGCATGTCCCGGGAGGTGACGATCGTGAGGCGCTCCACGATGTACCGATCCGTCGCGTTGATCCCGAGGCGGTCCTGGGGGCTCCCTCCGAGGACGTGACATTCCCGGGCGTCGCACGCGGGCATCGTCGAACGGATCCGCGGGTACGCCCACGCCCAAGTCGCGTCCAGGGGCGCGGTCTCCTCGATCGTCGCGTAGCGGTAGATCGAGACGTTCAGCTCGACATTCTGCATCGGATGACCGTACGGGTTCGAGACGTTGAACGCGAACTCCCCGGACTCCCCCGGTGCGAGCTGGGGCGACTCCATGACGCTGATGATCTTGTTCACGTTCCCGACATCCCTCGGGTCATCGGGGTCCGCGGCGCGCACGACCGGGAGGAGCATCAGCAGGAACGCGAGGGAGAGGACGAACGCCCGTTGCATCGCGCGTGCGTAGGCCCGTACTCCATTTATAACTTGTGAGCGGGGGATTTATCCTGAGACGCCCCTCTAGAGAATCGTGGGCGAAAGGAACCGGGTCCCACCGCACCCCTCGTCGATGGACCTCGTGCGGGCTCGGGCCTCTTCGATTCCCGGGATTGACGTGGACCGCCTGCCGAAGCGATGGGAGAAAATCGGTGACGTCCTCCTCCTTTGCATCCCGGCCGACCTCGCCGCGCATCGGGAGAAAATCGCAGCCGTATATCAGGACGTGCTTGAGGTCCGGACTGTGGTCGAGGACCTCACGAGCGTCCACGGCCCGTGGCGGGTGCCGGAGGTCCGTTGGCTGGCGGGGGGCGGGACCGAGACCATCCATCTCGAGAATGGGGTCCGGTTCAAGCTCGACATTGCGTGCGTGATGTTCTCTTCTGGGAACCTCGCGGAGAGGGTGCGAATGGCCCGCTGCGTCCTGGCGGGGGAGACGGTCGTCGACCTGTTCGCGGGGATCGGGTACTTCTCGATCCCCATCGCGGTCCACGCTCGTCCCAGTAGGGTCGTGGCGTGCGAAGTGAACCCGACCGCGTTCGCCTATCTCCTCGAGAACATCCGGTTGAACCGCGCGGGAGCCGTCGAGGCCCGCCTCGGGGACTGCCGCGAAACGGCACCGAAAGGGGTCGCGGACCGTGTGATCCTGGGCCATTTCGACGCGGAGAGGTATCTCGAGACCGCCTTGGAGGCGGCGAAGGACAGGGCCACCCTCCACGTTCATGGTCTCCACCGATCCCTCCAGGCGAGGCGTGGGACGCCCGCGCTCTCGGAGATCCCCCTTGCGAAGAGACTCGCAGCGGCGGCCGCGAGCCACGGCTACGAGGTCCTCCGCGTCGCCCCCCGGTTCGTGAAGTGGTACGGCCCGCACCGCCTCCACTTCGTGCTCGACGCGGAGGTCACCCGCAAATAGGCCCGAAAGGGTTTTCTATGGGCCCGTCCACTGGGCCCGTGGCGACTCCCATGGAATGTCCAAGCTGTTCGACCACGTTCCCAGACGACGCGACGTTCTGCACCTCGTGCGGTTGGAAGGTGGCGGGCGACCCGATCGACCGGGCCGCCCACAACCTGATGAAGGTGAGCAAGGAGGTCCTCGACACGAGCCTCCGGTTCGTGGAGAAGACGGCGAAGGCGATCGAGCCCGCCGTGGACCGGACCGTGAAGAAGATCGAGGAGGTCACGAAGCCGGTCGTCGAGAAGGCGAAGCCCGCGGTGAAGAAGGCCGCGGAGGCCACCAAGAAGGCGGTCGACCGGGGCGTCAAGGCAGGGAGGAAGGCCGTCGAGAAGACCGCGGAGGTCGCCGAGACGGCCGCGAAGAAGGTCCGGAAGCGCATCCGCTAAGGAAGCCTTTTATCCGGCCAGCTTCTAGCCGGGCCCCGTGCCCGCAATGTCCCGGTTCGACATCGTCCGCCGCGGGGTCCAGGAGGTCGTGACCGAGGAGGAGGTCCGGACCCTACTGGACCGCGAATCCCAGCCCAAAGCGTACGTCGGGTACGAGCCGAGCGGGTACGTCCACATCGGGAGCGGCGTGATCATGGCGGAGAAGATCAAGGACCTCGTCGCGGCGGGGTTCGACTTCGCGTTCCTCCTCGCGGACTGGCACGCGATGATCAACAACAAGCTCGGCGGGGACCTCGAGGCGATTCGCACGTGCGCGAAGTACTTCGAGGACGCGTTCCGCGCCCTCGGCGTCCCGGACTCCGTGGGGTTCGCGTTCGCGGACGACCTCGTGTCCGGCTCGCCGTACTGGGCGGACGTCATCCGGGTGTCGAAGGCCGCGAGCGTCGCGCGGATCAAGAGGGCCTTGACGATCATGGGCCGGAAGGAGGAGGACGCGGACCTCGACGCCTCGATGCTGATCTACCCCGCGATGCAGGTCACGGACATCCACGTCCTCGACCTCGACGTCGCGCTCGGCGGGATGGACCAGAGGCACGCCCACATGCTGTACCGGGACCTCGCCCCGAAGCTTGGGTGGAAGCAGGTCGTCGCCCTCCACACGCCCCTCCTCGTCGGGCTCAAGGGGAGCGGTCGGATGGACGCGATCGAGGCGAAGATGAGCAAGTCGAAACCGGAGACCGCGATCCTGATCCACGACCCGCCCGAGGAGATCGCCCGCAAGGTCGAGAAGGCGTTCTGCCCGCCGAAGGAGACGGACGACAACTTCGTGACGGAGGTGGCCCGCCTGATCCTGCTGCCCGCGGGGCCCCTGAAGGTCGAGAGACCCGCCAAGTTCGGCGGGGACGTGACGTTCACGACTTTCGAGGAGCTCGCGAAGGCGTACCGCGCGGGGGACCTCCACCCGAAGGACCTCAAGGGGGCCGTGGCCCGCGTCCTCGCGGACCGCCTCGCGCCCGTGCGGGCGTACTTCGAGCGAAGGCCCGAGAATATCGAGGCCCTCCGGAAGATCCTGGCGGCGTGACCGCATGGCCGCGCGTCCGCTCACGAACAACCAACTCGCCGCCGCCCTCGCGTTCTTCGCGGGACTCGTCTTCGTCGCCGTGGGCTGGAACGGGACAAGGATCGTCGCGGGATTCGTCGAGCTGCTCGCTGAGATTACCCCGTGGCCCGATCCCGCCATGCGGGTGACCGCCGCGATTCTCGGGTTAATCTCGCCGCTCTCCGGAGCCCTCGTGATCGCGGGCGCGATCCTGATCCTCTACGACCGGGTCCGCCTCGGGAAGCTCGTCGTGCTCCTCGGAACGGGTGCGGGGATCGTCTCCTTGGTCCTGTTCTTCGTCCTCCTCGTCCGGAGGCCCGGCAGGGTCCTCGCGCACGAGGGCGTCGTCCCCGCCCTGATCGGCGTCGTCCTGTCCCTCGCCGCCCGCATCAAGGCGAAGGCCCCCGAGCCCGGCCGGCCCCGGTGATGGCCGTGGGCGTCACGCTCTGGACCCTCGGGCACAGCACCCACCCGATCGAACGATTCCTGGGTCTCTTGGAAGCCCACGGGATCCGGCGGTTGGCGGATGTCCGGAGGTACCCGACCTCCCGCTGGCCACAGTTCAAACAGGACGCGCTGAAGGCCTCTCTCTCCACGGCCGGGATCGAATACGTCCACATCCCCGAGCTCGGGGGGTTTCGGAAGGGCGGGTACGAGGCGCACGCGAAGACCGCGGAGTTCGAGGAGGGGATGCGGAAGCTTCTCGCGTTCGCCACCGCGAGGCCGACCACGATCCTGTGCGCGGAGGCGGTGTTCTTCCGCTGCCACCGGAGGTACATCGCGGACGCGCTCGTGCGGGCAGGCCACGAAGTCCGCCATATCTTCCCGGACGGACGCACCCAACTTCATGGACTCCGGGAGGGCCTCGACCGCTACAGCTGAGGGGCAACCATGGAGGGCGCGGGATTCCCCGTCCCGGCCTTCCGCCGGATCGCGAGGAGGTAGAGGAAGCCGACCCCGCAGAGCGCCGCGACGAGGAGGAACGGGGCGGACGGGTTCGGGCCGAACGCCTCCGCGAGGACTCCGGCAAGGGTGACCGCAGCCGCACCCCCGACGAGCTGGAACCCGAAGATGACGCCGAAGGCCGCACCCTGGAGCCGCACGTGGCTCGCCTCGGAGATGAACGAGAACGTAGCGGGGTACGTGATGAACAGCGCGGACCCGAGGGTCCAGAGCGCCGGGAGCGCGAACTCGAAGGGTAGCGTCGCGACCGCGAGGGAGGCGACGGTGAGGGATAGATACGCGGCGAGGAGACTCCGGTACCGTCCGAACCGCGCGCTCAGGCGGCCGAAGTAGAACGCGGCAACGCTTCCGGCGAGGATCCAGAGGGCGATCGAGACGCCCGCGAACGCGTCGGACTGGAGGAACTTGCGCTGGACAAGGGACGGGCCGAACGTCGAGATCACGTTGAACGTCGCGCCCCCGATCGCGATTGGCAGGAGCCAGTACCGCACGTCACGAAGGATGGACCCGTACGCCACGCGTGCCCGGGCGGCGTCCCGCGGCGGGCTTCCCCGGCCTCGGACGAGATACAGGCCCAGGCCCACGGCAGCGAGGTTCAGGACGCCCCACAGGACGAAGGGGACCTGCCAACCGAACGCGGAGCCCAGGAGGGCCCCGCTCCCCATCCCGAGGATCACCCCCGCGTCCCCGAAGGAGCTCTGGAACCCCATCGCGCGGTCCAGTTCCCGGCCCGAGAAGGCCCGTCCGATCCAGCTGATCCCGACGGGGTGGTAGAAACCCGCCCCGATGCGGGAGAGGGCCACGAGGGCGACGAAGAGGGGGAAGGAGGTCGCCCCCGCGATCGCCATCGAAGCGATCCCGAGGTACGCAATCCCGATCGGCAGGAACCGGGACGGATCCCGGCGGTCCGCCATGTGGCCGAACGCGATCTGCGCCCCCACGGTGACGAGCAGGGCGATCGCGGTCAGGAGTCCGGTCTCGATGTCCGCGAACGCGAGCTCCCGCCGGAGCACGGTGATCTGGCCCGCCATGACGGTCACCGCGGCGTCGTTCGTCAGATGGTAGACGCTGTTCGCGAGGAGGATCCTCCGGTCCGGGGCCAACGGCGGCCCGAGCCCCGCCCGCCATAAGAAGTTCCCGACGCTTCGGGGGTGGAAAGGTTATTGTATCGCCTGATAATGGGCTCCCCGAAGCCAGGAGGCCGTGGACGGCCGACGGTGCCCGCAAGGGCGCTGAGGAAAGTCCCCCCTCCGAACGAAAGGCGGCCCCGGGCAATCGGGGGTCCCGAGAGGGACGGCAAGGGCGCAGAAACGACACAGCCCGCGTCGCCAGGATGATTCGCTCGGCGATGACGTTGGCGCGGGATCTGGTGAGACGGCGACTCCCCGCCGGAGCAAGTCCAAGTCGGCGCGAACTCGCGCCAGGTCGGACGCTCAGTCCAATGCCGTTAGAACAGAAGGGGGCTTACGGCGGCCACCTGGCTTCTTCTGCCGCATGCTTCTTCTAGCGAAGGCGTACTGAAGAGGCGGACGAAATCCAAAAGGTGAAAGTGGACGGGCCCCTCGGGCCCGCCCCAGCATAGTTTCAGAGCTTCGGGAACGCCAGGAAGATCTCCGTGGAGACGGCGCCCGGCATGCTCTGGATCTTGTTCACAACGGTCTCGCGAAGGTCCTCGTTGCTGGCCGCGCCGATGCGGACCACGATGTCCGAGTCCCCGCTCGTGCCGATAATCTCCTGGACCATGGGCAGGTTCTTGAGCTTGACGATCGACTTCTGCGGGTTCGACGTGCGGATGAGCGGAAGCGAACCAGCCTCTACGCGCTCGCGAAAGCGGCGATACGGGAGTACATCCAACGGCACCCGTGATGTCCTCCGGGAGAACACCCGAAGGCGCGACGGAGCTACGAGGCCTTTCTCGCATCCCACTCCGACTTCAGCTGCTCCATCAGAACAACATCGTGATACCCGCCGCTGAAGTACGCGACCTCCCGCTCCACGCCCACCCGCCGGAACCCACACTTCTCGAACGACTTGATCGCGCGATCGTTCTCCGCAAGGGTCCAGAGCTCCGCGTGGTGCCAGCCCTGGTGGTCGAACACAATCTCCAGGAGGAGGCTCATCGCTTCCGTCCCGTACCCCTTCCCCCAGAGGTCCTTCTCCCCGAGGCTGATCCCGACGTTTGCGCTCACGTGCTTGCGGTCCCACGTCCGCACGACGCACCATCCGATCGCCCGCGAGGTCGCCGTCTCCTCGATCATGTACGACGTCCGCTCCGTCTCCTCGTCGTGGAGCTCCTTCTCGTACGCCTTCTCGAGGGCGGCGAGGCTCGACATCTGCTCCGGGCTGAACCGCGCCCATGCGACGACGTCCCGGTCGTTCGCCCACTTGTGCAGCAGCGGAAGGTCCTGCTTCTCCACCTTGCGGAGGCGGACCCGCTCCCCCTCGATCACATTCCCGGGAACCCGCACGGGGGATATCGGGCTTCCGGTCCTGTGCCCAACTAGGCACAAGGTTCTTCCCGCTCCCCCGTTTCGCTCGCGAGATGAAGAAGCGTACCCTGGGACGCACGGGCCTGCAGGTCTCCGAAGTCGGCTTCGGCGCGTGGGCGATCGGCGGGAACGCCCACGGGAACTCGTACGGGCCGACGGACGACAAGACCTCGATCGAGGCGGTCCGGCGGGCCGTCGACCTGGGCTGCACGTTCTTCGACACCGCGGACGTGTACGGGTGGGGCCACAGCGAGGAGATCCTCGGCGAGGCGCTCGAGGGTCGCCGCGACGAAGTCCATCTCGCGACGAAAGTGGGCGGGGACTTCTACCATGGTGGAGTGCGGACGAACTTCGACCCCGGGTACCTCGCGTTCGCCCTGGACCGCTCCCTGAAGCGGCTCCGGACGGACCACGTGGACCTGTACCAACTCCACAACCCGCCCGCGGAGATCATGGGCGATCCCG
>Ga0184623_10001522_pt1 | contig 10056 bp, 10 predicted proteins | sample PLM1_100_b1_FD_133138 | JGI IMG/M metagenome (GOLD analysis project Ga0184623, IMG submission 133138) | Groundwater sediment microbial communities from an aquifer in East River, Colorado, USA - PLM1_100_b1 | ecosystem: Environmental > Terrestrial > Soil > Riparian zone | place: USA: East River...
GGCCGTCCTCGACGTCCAGGTGGCGAATGGGGACGACGCAGTTCAGACGAAGCAGTGCGAGAACATGCTTGCCAAGGGCGTGGACGTGCTCATCGTCGCGCCGCACAATGGCGAGATCGCGGCGTCGATCGTCGAGGCCGCTCATCGAAAAGGAGTTCCGGTCATTGCCTACGACCGCATGATCCGCAACTGTGACGTCGACCTCCACGTCGCGCACGAGCAGGAAAGAATCGGCGAGATGCAGGCACAATACGCGCTCGACCGTGTGCCGAAAGGCAACTACGTCCTGATCGGAGGCGCGCCGACCGACTACAACGCCATGATCCTGCGCGACGGCCAGTTGAGAGTCCTGAAACCGGCGATCGATCGCGGCGACATCAAGATCATCTCGCAGCAGTTCGCGCGCGACTGGCGGGCGGACGAAGCGTTGCGCATCACCGAGGATGCCATCCTTCGCACGGGGAAGAAGCTCGATGCCATCATCGCCTCGAACGACGGCACGGCAGGAGGCGCAATCTCCGCGCTGCAGGCGGCGAAGCTCGACGGCAAGGTTCTCGTCACAGGACTCGACGCACAGAAGGATGCCGTCCAGCGCGTGGTTCGCGGCCAGCAGACGATGACGATCTATACGCCGATTCAGCCGCTGGCATTCAGCGCCGTCGACGCCGCGGTCAAGCTCGCTCGCAAGGAGCCCGTGGAGGCGCCGCACCGCATCAACAACGGCAAGCGCGACGTACCAACGATCCTCCACGAGGCGATCGTCGTCGACGCGAGCAACGTCAGAGAAACAATCATCAAAGATGGCTATCACAAAGCCGAGGAGATTTACTAAATGAGAGCATCTCGATTCTTACTTGCTGCATTGCTGGTCGCGTGCGTGAATCAACCGAAGGAGACGCCAACAGCGGACACGACCGGCACGGCGCCGGCCGGCGCCGTGCGCATTGGCTTCTCCATGGACACGCTGAAAGAGGAACGATGGCAGCGCGACAAAGCCCTTGTCGAACAGCGCGCAAAGGAGCTGGGCGCGGTCCTCGACGTTCAGGTCGCGAACGGCGACGACGCCGTGCAGACCAAGCAGGCCGATAACATGCTCGCCAAAGGCCTCGATGTCCTGATCGTCGCGCCGCACAACGGCGAGATCGCCGCCTCGATCGTCGAAGCCGCGCATCGCAAGGGCGTTCCGGTCATCGCCTACGATCGCCTCATCCGCAATTCCGATGTCGACCTCTACGTGTCGCATCAGGTCGAGAAGATTGGCGAGCTGCAGGGCCAGTACGCGCTCGATCATGCGCCGAAGGGGAACTACGTGTTGATCGGCGGCTCTCCCTCCGACTACAACGCCATACTGCTCCGCAACGGCCAGATGAGGGTGCTCAAGCCAGCCATCGATCGCGGCGACATCAAGATCATCTCGCAGCAGTTCGCAAAGGAATGGCGCGCCGACGAAGCGTTGCGCATCACCGAGGACGCGCTGACTCGCACGAGAAAGAACATCCAGGCCATCGTGGCATCGAATGACGGGACTGCCGGCGGCGCAATCTCCGCGCTCGAGGCGGCCGGTCTGGCCGGCAAGGTTCTCGTCACTGGCCAGGATGCGCAGAAGGACGCCGTCCAGCGCGTCGCCCGCGGCACGCAGACGATGACCATCTACAAGCCGATTCGGCCTCTCGCCTTCAGCGCCGTCGAAGCGGCCGTCAAGCTGGCGCGGAAGGAACCTGTCGAAACGAAGGACAAGATCAACAACGGCAGGAAGGACGTTCCGGCGATCCTGCACGAGCCGATCGCGGTCGACAAGAGCAACCTCGACGCCACGATCATCAAGGACGGATACCACACGCGCCAGGAGATCTATGGAACTCCCTGATCGGCCGGAGGAGATTCTTCGCCGCGCTGCGCCGGCTCAGAATGACACGGGGGTGGTCCTGGAGATGCGCGGCATCTCCAAGAGCTTCCCCGGAGTGCGGGCGCTCGATCACGTCTCGTTCGACTTGCGGGCGGGCGAGATCCACGCGCTGGTCGGGGAAAACGGCGCGGGCAAGTCGACGCTGATGAACGTGCTCGGCGGTGTCTATCCGCACGGTACTTACGAGGGCGACATTCTGGTCGACGGCCAGACGCGCCGTTTCGGCGGCGTGCGAGACGCCGAGGTGGCGGGAATCGCAGTGGTGCATCAGGAGCTGTCGCTGGTGCGCGAGCTGTCGATCGCCGAAAACATCTTTCTCGGACGCGAGCCGCGGCGGTTCGGCATCATTCAGTCGGAGGTGCTTTACAGCCGCGCCAAGAAAATCCTCGAAGAGCTTCACCTCTCCCTCGAGCCCCACATCCCTCTCGGCTACCTCGGCATCGGACAACAGCATCTCGTCGAGATCGCGAAAGCTCTCAGCCGCGACGCCCGCATTCTCGTCCTGGACGAGCCGACCGCCGCACTCACCGAAACCGACACCGACATCCTCTTTGCAGTCCTGGAGCGCCTCCGCGAGCGCGGCGTGGGGATGATCTACATCTCGCACAAGCTGGATGAAGTGTTCCGCCTCTCCAACCGCATCACCGTGCTGCGCGATGGGCGAACGATCGCCACCGAGGCGACGTCGGCGCTCGATAAACAGAAGGTCATCGCTCGAATGGTCGGCCGCGACGTCTCCGACGTGTTTCCGACAGTCGACCATGACGCCGGGCCCGTCGTATTCGAGGCGCGCAACGTGACAGTGGAAGACCCGAATGTCCCGGGGAAGCTGCTCGTACGCGACGTCAACTTCTCCGTCCGCCGAGGCGAAGTTCTGGGCATCGCCGGTCTTGTGGGCGCCGGCCGCACTGACCTTCTGATGGCGCTGTTCGGCGCACATCCCGGCACAATCAGCGTCGAGATTTACGTCGAAGGCGCGCGCATTCACGTTCGCCATCCGTGGGAGGCGATCGCGCGCGGCGTCGGCTTCGTCACTGAAGACCGGAAGCGCTTCGGTCTGCTCCTCGATCAGGCGCTGCTCGACAACATCACGCTCGTTGCTCTTCGCCTGTGGGGCCGCTTTCTCACCCACATCGATGCAGAGACCGCGGCGGCGGAACAATCCGTGCAGAATCTGCACATCAAAACGCCGTCGGTCTTCGTGAACGCGAATACGCTCTCCGGTGGGAATCAGCAGAAGGTCGTGCTGTCGAAGTGGCTGCTGACGAATCCGAAGGTTCTCTTCCTCGACGAGCCGACGCGCGGTATCGACGTCGGCGCGAAGCAGGAGATCTATGCTCTGATCAATCGCCTGGCCGCGGGAGGGTTGGCGATCGTGCTCGTATCGTCGGAGCTTCCGGAGGTGTTGGCGTTGTCCGATCGGATTCTGGTACTCCACGAGGGCCGCCTGACCGGCGAATTCAAACGCTCCGACGCAACAGCGCAGGCGGTGATGGCCGCGGCGACGGGGCACGCGGCGTGAAGAAACATGAGCTGCGCGCGTACGCGCTCGTCTTCGCGCTCGCGGCGATCTGGATCTTCTTCCAGTGGCGCACCGTCAGCGACATCTATCCGTACGGTCTTTTTCTTCACCCCGTGAATCTGGCGAACCTGCTGAAGCAGATGGCCGTCACCGGCATCGTGGCTGTGGGCATGCTGCTGCTCATCGTGGCGCGCCAGATCGATCTCTCCGTCGGCTCGCTGGTCGGCCTTGCCGGCGGCATCGCGGCCATGACTCAGGGATGGGGCCTGGTGCCGTCGCTGCTGTCGGCGATCGTGGTCGGCCTGATTGCATCCGCTCTGCAGGGTTCACTCGTCGCGTACCTGAACATCCCGGCCTTCATCGTCACGCTTGGCGGACTGCTGACATGGCGCGGCGTGGTCCTCTATCTCAGCAAGGGCGAGACGATCCCGGTTCGACTTCCGGTATTCCGCGGCCTCGGCGTCGCCCTTCTGGCGCCGGCGTTCGGCTGGGTGCTCGCGGGAGTGGCGATCGTGGCCCTCATCCTGATCACATTGCGCCGAAACGCTGCGCGCAAGCGGCACGGCTTGCCGGTCCCTGGCCCCGTCGCGACTGCCGCGCGCATGATCGTTCCCGCAATCCTCATCGTCGTTTTTGTTTACGTGATGAACGTGCAGGGCGGCGTGCCGATCCCGGTCGTCGTTCTGCTGGCCATCGCCATCGCCGGCGCTTTCCTGACGAAAAACACGACGTTCGGTCGTTACCTCTACGCGATCGGCAGCAACCCCGACGCGGCGCGGCTGTCCGGAATCAATTCCAAGCGATACATCGTCGCCGCTTTCTCACTCCTCGGCGTACTGGTCGGCGTCGCGGCCATTCTGCACACTGCCCGTGTCGGAAGTGCGTCGCCCGATGCGGGCACTCTGATGGAACTGGACGCGATCGCCGCGTGCGTCATCGGCGGCACGAGCCTGATGGGCGGCCGCGGAACCGTATGGGGTGCGCTGCTCGGCGCGCTGATCATGGCCAGCCTCGACAACGGGATGTCGCTGGTGAGCGTCGAGAACGCCACGCAGTACATCATTAAAGGTGCGGTCCTCGTGGCCGCGGTCGGCTTCGACATGGCCGGCCGTCGCGGGGAGCGGTAGCCGTAAACCGTTAACCGTTAACCGTTAACCGGACGCAAGCGCCTGACCGTTGGCTCCGCTCACGGTTAACGGTTAACGGTTGACGGTTGACGGGCGAGAGCCAGGAGGACGATTTAGTGACCCAGAAGGCAAAGAATGGCGACACAGTGTCAGTCCACTACAAAGGCTCGCTCGGTGACGGGTCGGTGTTCGATTCGTCGGAAGGACAGGACCCGATCGAATTCACCATCGGCGAGAATCAGGTCATCGAAGGTTTCGAGAACGCGATCATCGGGATGGCTCCCGGCGACAAGAAGCGAGAATCGATTGCGCCCGGCGAGGGTTACGGCGAGCGCGAGGACGATATGGTGTTTCGCGTACCGAAGGCCTCGCTGCAGCAAGGGGCGGAGTTCACCGTCGGCGACATGGTGCGCGTGACGCTGCCCGACGGACAGACTGCGCCGATGCAGATTGTGAGTACTGACGACTCCTCGCTTACACTCGACGCCAATCACCCGCTGGCGGGGAAGACGCTGACCTTCGAACTGGAGCTGGTATCAATCAAATGAAAAGAATGATTCTGCTGTTGACGCTCATCGCCACCACCGCGCTCGCCGACGACGCGATCAAACGCGGCGAAGCCATCCCTGCCGACGCGAAGGCCATTCCTCTGGCCACCGTGCTCGAGAATCCGGCCGACTACGCAGAGACGCCGGTCGTCGTGGAAGGCGTGATCGCCAAGGCCTGCACGAACAAAGGCTGCTGGATGGAGCTGGTTCCCGAAGCCGGGAAGCCGGGTGTGCGCGTCACGTTCAAGGATTACGGCTTCTTCGTGCCGCTCGACTCAAAGGGCCTGAAGGCTCGCGCCGAAGGCGTGGCCGCGGTGAAGACACTCTCGAAAGAGAGAGCGGACCACCTGGAGAGCGAAGGCGCGGCGAAGTTCAAACGCAACGCCGACGGCACGGTGGACGAGGTGTCGTTCGTGGCCAGCGGGGTCGAGTTGCGCAAGCCGTAGCCATCAGCCGACCGGTTTGATCGCGAGCACTCGATCGATTTCCGCGAGCAACTCGTCGGGTGTGAACGGCTTCTTCACCACTCCGTCAGCTCCCACCCGCCGGGCGCGGTCTTCATCGAACGGTTCGAAGGAACCGCAAAGCAGAAGCACCGGCGTCGCCCGACCGGCTGCGGACTTCACGTAGGCGCAGAAATCGTACCCGTTCATGACAGGCGTGACCACCGCCGAAATGACGACATCAAACCGACCACTTCCCAGTGCCTTTTTCGCCTGGCTCGTATCACTCGCGGTCACCACGGACGAATCAGCGAGGATGAGCTCGAGCACTTTCTGAATGGTGATGCTCGGCTCGACGACGAGAATCCGCTTCCCCGTTGCCGCGCCGGAGCCGGACGCCCCAGGCGCTGCTGCGTTTCCGAAGAGTTTTGAAAAGGGGCCCACTCACCAAAGGTTAGCACGCGACCACTGCCGTCTAAACCACGGAACGCTGACGCTACCCAGCCGCTGAAACGAGGAGTGCGGCTTTCTGAAGAATCGCCCGAGTAGTAAGAGGTGAGAGCCTGCAAATGTGCAGTGCCTTTCTGGCGCGCCAATCGAGACTCTTCAGCTGATCTGCGAGCACAGCGCCGGTAACCGGCAGGCCCGGCGGAATGAGTACTTCGAAAGGGTACCCTTTGATCTGACTTGTTACGGGAGCGAACAGAGCGAGACCTGCTTTGCGGTTGTACAGAGCGGGCGACAACACAACTGCCGGACGACGACCGGACTGCTCGTGACCGGATTGAGGATCAAACGTGAGCCAGACGACATCCCCGCGCTCGGGAACGTACGTCCGGCTACCAGGTCTCGTTGCCAACCGCGTGATCCGTTTTCGTTTCGGAGTGTCGATTTCGCGGGGTGATTTGAGCAACCAGCTTCTCGAGTGACAGGTCCGGCTCGGCGATCGGTACAACCACGAGCCTGCCGTTGCGGACAGATACGTCAACGGCGGAGTCTTCGCGCAGGTTTGACTCCTCTGCGAACGGCCGTGGGATTCGAAGCGCCAGGCTGTTGCCCCATTTCTGGATGCGGGTCTTCATGGGATGTATATACAAAGAGTATACCGTGTCACATTCCCACGAACCGGTCTACTGGAAGTCCGTACGGGCTCACCCGTGGATCGCGCGCGATCCATTTGTAGATCGTGGCGTCTACGACGCTTTTCTCACCTGCTCGAAGAATGCGATCAGCTTTGGCGAGAAGGTCTTCTTGTCGAGGCGCAGTGCGCGATTCAGTTTCAGCGCGGCCTTGAAGTCTCTTGAGGCGTCGGCGAGCAGCGTTTCGTTCCGCGACAGAATCGCTCGCGCGTAGCGCGCGCAGCCGCGCAGAAGGTAAGCCTCGCTGGACGGCGATGTCGTGAGCATCGACGAGAGCGTCTTCTCCGACAGGTCGAGATCGCCCGTGGCGTACGCGCGATAGGCGAATTGCAGCAGATCGCGCGAGGTTGCCGGTGGCAGGTGAAGAGCGATCGCCGGCGTCATCGATGGCGCCGGTTGCGTCACCTCCGGAGCGGAAGGCATCTTCAGCTCCACCTCGGGTGTCTTCGCCGGCGCCGGCGCGATCATTTCCACTGCCGCTGCAGTTTCAGTCTGCGGCTTCGGCTGCTCGACGACCACCACCGGCGGCGGTTGAGGCGCCGGCGGCTGCGGTGTCGGCACCACTTGCTGCGGCTGCACGATCACCTTCGGTGGAGCGGGCGTCGGCTTCGAAACCACTGCGGCGCGCGACGCCTTCTGTTTTCTGGCGTCGTCCGTCGCTTTCGCGAACAGCTCCCGCGCCTGCGTGGCCACCCCTTCGGCCCGTTCATAGGCCTTGATGTCGGTTCCGGCCGAGTTGAATTGCGACAGCGCTTCCTGCAGCTTGCGCTGCGCTGCGCGATACGTGTCGCTGCGGTCGCCCCCGGCCGAGAGAGCTTCCATCTGTCCTGACAGCGCGCGGCTCAAGGCCGTGTCGGCAGCAGTCTTCGCACCGGTGGCCGCGGTTTGGGCGCTGCGGACTTTCTCTGACTGCGCGCGCGAGACGAAGTCGCGCAGCCGCGGGTAGTACTCGGTCTTCGAGATCGCGCCCTGCTCTTCGGAGATCTTCCACTCGCGCAGTGCACCGTCCATGTCGCCGAGGTTGAATTTGGCGATGCCCAGCCAGAAATGGGGAACGTACGTGATGATCTCTTTCCTCGTGCGTGCCGAGGTGCTTTCCGTCGGCATTTCCGCGATCGAGCTCTGGAGGGCAGCGACCGCGACGTCGTAGCTTTTCGCGTTCACGGCCTTTACACCGCGGTTGTAAGCTTCCCACCATTTTTCTGGCGCGGCGGGTAATGGGAGAGCCACTAAGACGACGAAAGCGGCGGCAAGCCGCCGCAGTCCAAAGCGCGTCACCGCGCACCTCCCTGGAAGGACGGGAGTGATGCGTTTGCCGGATCGCTGAACGCTACGTTGAGAAGCGCATCGCGGCCGGCGGCCACTTCGACGACTCGCGTGATCGGCTTGCGGAACGATGGGTTGCTCAGCGTGATCTCGTATTTGCCCGGACTGAGGTCGATTGGCGCGGGGGTGATCAGCTCGTCGATCTTCACGTCTTCGCCATTCGTCACGTTCTTGATGCTCGTCACCGTCGCCCACGGAAACGCGTTGATGGCCAGCCGACCGGTTGTCGCCGGAACGATGATCGACGTCTGCGCTTGCACCGGCTTCTGAACCACCGGCGGCGGATCCTGCCGCACATAGATCCCGATGATCCCGGCGACTACAACGACGGCCGCAGCCGCAGGCAGAAGCCACGCGGGTCTTCGACGCGCCATCGCGATTTCAGTGACGATCGTCGGCGCATCGTTCGGCGTCGGCGCCGACACCGACACCACGGTCTCGGCATCGCCGTCGACGCGCGGCACCACGCTCGTCGCTTCGTAGGTCACCTCGCTGCTGAGCGGGAGCGGCGCCGGCTCCCCCTGCGAATCGTCGAGCACAGGCACGAGTTTCTCCAAAGCCTGCGCAAACTCGCGCGCGGATGCGAATCGCTTGTTCCGATCCTTTTCCAGCGAGCGGAGAATGACCGCCTCCATCTCCGGCGACGCCTTCACGCTCGGATTCACCATGCGCAGCGGCCGCGGTTTCTCCGATGTGTGCTGGAGCAGATATCCATGCGGTGTATCGGCCTGGAACGGCGCGACGCCGGCGAGCATCTCGTACAGCACGATGCCGAACGAATAGAGATCGGCGCGTCCGTCGATGCGCTGTTTTTCCGGGAGGATTCCGAGGTGTTCCGGCGAGCAGTACTTCCACTTGCCGACGAACATGCCGGTCTTGGTCTGGTTGTCGCCCTCGTCGCCGCCCTGTTTGGCGATGCCGAGGTCGATGATCTTCACGCGCTCCTCGCCGTCGTTGTCGCGCGTGATCATGATGTTCTCGGGGCTGACATCGCGATGCACGACTCCCGCGCGATGGATGGCCTCGAGTCCCTGCAGCGCCTGAACCGAGACGCGCGCCGCGTAACGCGGTGACAGCGGCCCGCGCTCTTCGATCAGATCGTGGAGATTCGTTCCTTCGATGTACTCCCAGACCATGTACCAGGAGCCGTCCGGCAGTGTCGAGAAGTCGAACAGCGTCGCCACATTCGGATGTGTGATTCGCGTGGCCAGGCGCGCCTCACGCATGAAGCGTTCATGCGCACTGGGATCGGCGGCGATGTTCGGCCTCATCAACTTGATGACGCGGATCGCGTTCAGATGGACGTGGACGACTTTGTAGACCTCGCCCATCCCCCCCACGCCGAGGCGCGCCAGGATCTGGTACTTGCCGTCGATCGGAGCCTCGAGATGGTTCCGCAGGAAGTCGGTGATCGGCTCGCCACAGTGCGGACACGCTTTGTACGCCGGCTCGACCGCCGATCTGCAGTGGATGCAGTAGAAAGCCATGGTTATTCGGTGAAAGACCTGGCCGGAATTATATGCTCCAACCCATGAAAGAAAAGACCTTTCGGGTGAGGACAAGCGAGCGCGAGCAGATCGTGATCATTACCGATCAGGTCCAGCACGCCCTCGGCGAAATGACTGACGGGGATGGCATCTGTACCGTTGTGACACCACACACAACCTGCGCGATCTCCGTCAATGAAAACGCCGACCCGGAAGTGCCAACCGACCTCATCAAGGCGCTCCGGGCCATGGTGCCGGCCGTCAAGTTTCGACATGCGGAAGGGAACTCCGACGCGCATTTGCTTTCGATGATCATCGGGGCTTCGCTGTCGTGGCCGTATCGGGGCGGTCAGCTGGTGCTAGGCACGTGGCAGGGGATTTACTTTGTGGAGTTGGATGGGCCGCGGGAAAGGAGAGTGACGGTGTATGTGTGAGAGGGAGAACGGGAATGTTGAATGTTCAATGTTGAATGTTGAATTCGCTTCGCGTCCTTCAACATTCAACATTCAACATTCAGCATTCAACATTCCTCGTTCTCTCTCGATCAGTGCCGCAAAA
>Ga0184623_10001523_pt1 | contig 10051 bp, 13 predicted proteins | sample PLM1_100_b1_FD_133138 | JGI IMG/M metagenome (GOLD analysis project Ga0184623, IMG submission 133138) | Groundwater sediment microbial communities from an aquifer in East River, Colorado, USA - PLM1_100_b1 | ecosystem: Environmental > Terrestrial > Soil > Riparian zone | place: USA: East River...
ACGGGAGCTCGATCGTGAAGCTGACGCACCTGGGGACGGAGTCCGGCGGCGGCGGATGTCCCGAGCTCTATGCGACGGACCGCGGCACGTATGTGGTCCAGGGTTCGCGGATCACCGACCCGGAGGCGCTCGCCACTCTTCGTGCGCGCGGGCTGCCCGATCATGAGACGGCCGTCGAGGTGCCTGCGGTCCTGCTGCACCGTGTCCCACGCGACGTGCCGTGAGCGCGCTGGTCACCGGCGACGAGTTCGCCGCGCTGTTCACCGGCTTCGACCGTACGGCGGTGCGGTTGGAGACCCGTGACCGCTACGCGATGGCGGACGAGGCAGAGCCGTGCCGCCGCTTCCTGGCGGGTGCGCCGGTGCCCATTGAGTGGTTCAGCCCGTGGCTCGACCTCGTCTCGCGCGCTGTATCGGACGGGAAGCGTTTCCGGCGCGTACGGGTCGTTCCTGAGCCGCTCACCGACTATCTCCGGTTCGAGCTGTGGCTCTGCCAGTTCAACGTTGAAGCCGGCGAAGACATCGCCTACGTTGACAGCGACATCGCGGCGGCGCTCCTGCTTCCCCCGTATGACTACTGGCTGTTCGACAACGAGCGCTTGGCGCGGATGCACTTTGATCGCGCAGGGCATCTGCTCGGGGCGGAGATCGTCACCGACCCCGACGCGGTTGACCACCATGGACGCGCGTGGGAGACGGCGTATGCCGGCGCGACGCCTTACCGCCAGTACGCTGCCCACCATCCGGTAACCGCGACGATCGAGTGAGGGGCGAGTGGCCAGAACCCACTCTGCTCTTCAAGCATTCGGGCTGAAGCTCCGCCAGCTGCGTGAAGAGGCAGGACTCAACGGCAAGCAACTGGCCGAGCGGCTGCGGTGGCAACCGTCCAAGCTCTCCCGCGTCGAGAACGGGAAGCAGACGGTAAGTCCGGAGGATCTCGCCGAGTGGGCCGACGGGTTGGGCGTCTCCACGCCGATCCGCGATGGGCTCCTGGCTGAGCTCCACGACAGCCGGCTGGAGTACGCGACCTGGAAGCAGCAACTCGCCGCCGGCACCTTCGACCGCCAGCACGCCAGCCTGCGGCGGGAAGCCGGAGCGACGAGCATCAGTGTGTTCGAGTCGGCCATCGTGCCTGGCCTGCTCCAGACACCGGAGTACGCACGTCATGTCCTGACGGGCGTGGTGCAGACCTACGGCACGACCGATGACGTTGACGCCGGCGTGCGGGCCCGGATCGAGCGGCAGGCGGCGCTCTACGACCCGACCAAGCGCTGGCGCTTCCTGATGACCGAGGCCGTGCTGCTGTATCGGCTGGCGCCAGCGCAGATCATGCTGGCGCAACTCGATCGGCTGACCATGCTTGCCGGCCTCGACAGCGTCGAGATCCGGATCGTGCCCTTCACTGCCAGATACGTGATCGCGCCGTGGAACGGGTGTTTCATCTTCGACGACGACACGATCGAGGTGGAGACGATCTCGGCCGAGCTGACCATCACCGATCCCGCGGAGATCGTGCTCTACCGCCGTGTGTACGACGCGATGTGGGAGTCCGGGTTGGCAGGGAACCCGTTGCGCGAGCTACTCCAGGCGACAGCGGAGGTCTACCGCATCGACGAGTCGGCGAGATCCCGGCGCCGCAAGCCGACTGATACTGATTCCAGTCGATAGCATCGAGGGATGACCGGCCCGTCGCTGCCTGAGGTGCTGCGTGCGCGTGGCCTGCGGATGACCGCCCCACGGCAGCTCGTGCTGGAGGCGGTCTACCGGCTCGGGCACGGGACGCCGGAACAGATCCACGGCGAGGTCCGGCAGACGGCGGCTGGCGTGAACGTCACCACCGTCTACCGCACGCTGGAGCTGCTGGAGGAACTGGGTCTGGTCACCCATACCCACCTCTCGCATGGCCCGCCGACCTATCACAGCGCCGACGACGAACACGTCCACCTGGTATGCCGCATCTGCGGTCAGGTCAGCGAGGTGCCCACGGCACTGCTGGAGCCGCTGGCGGAACAACTCGCGGCCGAACGGGGTTTCATCGTCGATATCGGGCACGTCGCGCTGTTCGGTACCTGCAGTAGTTGTGACGGAAAGGCGCCAGAATGACCCGCTCCCCCCTGCTTTCCCGGCCCGGCGCGGTCGCGGCGGAGGGGCCGGACGAGGGCGTCGCCGCGCACTACGGCGATCCGTTCCGCGAGCAGCGCACGCTCAGCGAGACAGTCGGCCTGGTCGACCGCAGCCACCGTGGCGTCCTCGCGGTTCCCGGCCCTGACCGGCTGAGCTGGCTGCACAGCTTGACCACCCAGCACCTCGAGCGGCTGCCCGCCTGGCGCGGCACCGAGGCGCTGGTGCTCTCGCCGCACGGCCACGTCGAGCACCACCTGTTGGTCGCGGACGACGGCGACACCACCTGGCTCGACGTCGAACCCGGTACGGCCGGTGAGCTGCTGGCGTTCCTGGAGAAGATGCGGTTCCTGCTCCGGGTCGAGCCGGCCGACGTCACGGCCGACTGGGCCGTGCTCAGCGTGGTCGGCCCGGAGACGCCAGCGGTGCTGGACGCCCTCGGCGCCACGCCCTCGGGCCTCTATGACGTGGCAGCGCTGCCCGGCGGTGGCTGGGTGCGCCGGATGCCGTGGCCCGGCATCGACAACGCCGATCTGCTGATCCCGCGCGCGAGCATCGACACCGTGGCCGACGCCGCGCCGCTCGCCGGGATCCAGGCATACGAGGCGCTGCGCGTGGCCGCCCGCCGCCCGCGGCTCGGCGCCGAGACCGATCACCGGACGATCGTCCAGGAGCCGGAGTGGGTCGCCACTGCGGTCCACCTGGAGAAGGGCTGCTACCGCGGCCAGGAGACGGTCGCCCGCGTGCACAACCTGGGGCGCCCGCCACGCCGGCTGGTCCTGCTCCACCTGGACGGCGCGACCGACCAGCTGCCGCCGCACGGTGAGCCCATCACGCTCGACGACCGGCAGGTCGGGTTCGTCGGCACGGCCGTCCGGCATTACGAGTTGGGCATGATCGCTACGGCCCTCGTCAAGCGAAATGTTCCTGAGAATGCCGATCTGCGCATCGGTGAGACTCGCGTAGCGCTCGACTGACCGGGCATTATTCGGGTGGGCACCCTGCGGCCGTTACCTACCCGTGACAGTATGGCCGGCATGAGCAGCACCATCATCACGGTCGCCCCCACCGGTGCGGAGTCGGCCAAGGCAGACGTCCCTGCCCTCCCGGTCACCCTTGGCGAGTTGGTCACCACGGCCAAGGAGTGTGAGGCGGTGGGCGCGAGCATCATCCACGTGCACATCCGCGACGAGGCGGCGCGACCGACGCTGGACCTCGTCCACCTGAAGGAGACCGTCGCTGCCCTGCGCGCGGAGACCAGCCTGATCGTGCAGCTCTCCTCCGGCGGTGCGGTGACCGACCCGGAGGAGCACCGGCTCCGCGTTCTCGACGCCGAGCCCGACATGGCGTCCTGCACGATGGGCACGGTCAACTTCGGCGCCGACGTGTTCATGAACCGCTGGGAGTTCATCGTCGAGCTGCATCAGCGCATGCAGGAGCGCGAGATCGTCCCCGAGTACGAGATCTTCGACCTCGGCCACCTCGCCAGCCTGGCGAAGCTGCTGGACAAGTACGGGCTGCCGTACGGCGGTCACGTCCACTGCGATCTGGTCATGGGCGTCCCGGGAGGGATGCCCGGCACCACGGCCACGCTGGTCGCGGCCGTTCAGGCGTTGCCGCCCGGCGCCACCTTCTCGGCCACCGGGGTCGGCCGCACGACGCTGCCCGTCCTGCTCGCTGCGCTCTCTGCCGGCGGGCACTTGCGGGTGGGCATGGAGGACACCCTCACGTATGCGCCGGGCCAGCAGGTGGAGAGCAACGCCCAGCTCGTCGCCCGCGCGAGCGGCCTGGCCCGGCTGGCCCAGCGCCCCCCGATGCCCGTCGGCGACGTGCGCGCGCTGCTCGGGGTCCGCGACCGTGGAGTGGTAGCGGTCGGTGGGTAGCAGCGCGATGGGCTTGCGCGAGCGGACGCGAGGAGAGGATGAGGTGACGATGACCGATGTACGCCCGGGTGGCCACCGGCGCATCGACCGAGTCCTCGCTCCGGGCTACCTCGACGGCATCGAGATCCTGCCCGTCGACGCGCTGCGCGCCAAACGCCGCGAGGCCGAGCAGGAGGAGGCCGACCTCTCGTACCTTCGGCGGTTGCTCCACGGGCGTATCGACATCGTCCGGGCCGAGCAGGCACGCCGGGCCGGCAGCGGTGCCCCGGTCGTCGACGAGCTGCCGGCGATCCTGGCCGATCAGCCCCGCACCAGCCGCGCCCTCGACCGGATGCGACACCTCGTCAGCGAGCCCACCAGGGTCGACCGCCGGCGCCGCCGGGTAGAGCGGCTCGTGGCCGACGTGGACCTCTCCGACGTGGCAGCGCGCACCGACGATGAGCTGGCCCGGGTCCTGCGGACGTACCAGGACGAGGAGCGCCAGGTCAGCGAGGTGCGGACGGCCGTCCAGCAGGTGCTCGACCAATGCGCCGCCGAGCTGGCCCGTCGCTACGCCAGCGGAGAGGCGTCCGTCGCCGAGCTGCTGGTCGCCGACCTGGCCGATGGGGATGAGCCCGCGGAACGGGACCGGGCATGAGCCATCCGGTGCTGGCGCACGTCGTCCGGTCCGGTTTCGTCGAGGGTGTGCACCACGGATCGGTGATCGTCCTCGACGCCGCCGGGGCGGTCGTCGCCTCGGCGGGTGACGTGACCGCCCCGGGTTTTCCCCGCTCGTCGAACAAGCCGGCGCAGGCGGTCGGCATGGTCCGCAACGGGCTCCGGGTGGCCCCTCCCGAGCTGGCGCTTGCGGCGGCGTCCCACTCCGGTGAGCCGTTTCACGTGGAGCGTGTCCGTGCGCTGCTTGCCGAGGGGCACCTGGACGAGAACGCGCTCGGCTGCCCACCGGACCTGCCGGTCGATGTGCCGTCGGCGCACGCCGTGCTTGCTGCCGGTGGTGGCTCGACGCGCGTGCAGATGAACTGCTCGGGCAAGCACGCGGCCATGCTCCGCACCTGCCAGGCTTCGAGTTGGAAGCTGGAGGGGTACCTCGAACCGGACCACCCGCTCCAGGTCGCGCTCCGGGACACGGTCGAGGATCTGGCCCGGGAGCGGGTCGCCGCGGTGGGTGTGGACGGGTGCGGCGCGCCACTCTTCGCCCTCTCCCTGCATGCTCTAGCGCGCACGTTTCTGCGGCTGGTCGACGGCGCCGAGCCCGACGTGGCCGACGCGATGCGCGCCCATCCTGAGCTGGTCGGCGGCACTGGCCGGGACGTCACTCTGCTCATGGCCGGGGTGCCCGATCTCCTCGCCAAGGACGGTGCCGAGGGCGTCTACGCGGTGGCAGTGCCCGGAGCCGGCGGGGTCGCGCTGAAGATCGACGATGGCGCGGCCCGCGCGCGGACGCCGGTACTCGTGTCCGGCCTGCGCCGGCTCGGGGTCGCGGCGGCGGTGCTGGACGAGCTGGCCGAGACGCCGGTACGTGGCGGCGGCCGGACGGTGGGATCGGTACGCGCGGTCTGGTGACCAGGGTCACCGCGAGGGTGCTAGCTGCGTGCTTGCAAAAGTTAGCACTCGCGCCTACGGTGGAGTCATGTCCGCACTGAGCGATCTCGGGGAGTTCATCCGCGAACAGCGGCGGAACGCCCAGATCTCGCTCCGCCAGCTCTCGCAGCTGGCCGGGGTCAGCAATCCGTACCTCAGCCAGATCGAGCGCGGACTGCGCAAACCCAGCGCGGAGGTACTGCAGCAGATCGGGAACGCGCTGCGGATCTCCACCCCCGTGATGTACCTGCGGGCCGGCTTGCTGGAAGTCATCGACAGCAACGGTGTGTTAGCCGCCATCGCCGCCGACGACGACCTCAACCACCGGCAGAAGCAGGTGCTGGTGGAGATCTACGAGACCTTCCGTCGCGAAAACACGGCGGCTCGCCCTGCTAACACCGAGCCCTCGAATAGCACCGATACGCCCGAGCCGGGCGCCGACAGCCCCGGCCACCACCCTGCCGAGGAGTCCTAATGGCCCCCACCACCCTTCCCCGTTCCGTCTACGCGTTCGCTGGCGCCGGTGACCTTGTCGCCGACGAGCTCAAGAAGCTCGCTGCCCAGGCGCCCGAGCTGCAGGCGCGCGCCGCCGAGCTGCCGGCCGAGCTGAGGAAGCTCGCCGCCGACCTGCCGGCCGACCTGCAGAAGTTCGCCGCGACCCTCCCGGCCGACCTGCAGAAGTTCGCCGCCGACCTGCCGTCGTTCGCCGCGCAGCTGCAGGCCAAGGCCCGCGAGGTCGACGTTGCTGACGTCACCGCCGCGGTGAAGAAGAACGTCGAGACCGCCCAGCACAAGGCCGTCGACGTCTACGACGAGCTGGTCGAGCGTGGCCAGAAGGTCGTCTCCAAGACCCCGGCGCCGAAGGCCGACGGCGCCACCGCCGAGAAGAAGCCGGCTGCCAAGAAGGCCGTCGCCAAGAAGGCCCCGGCCAAGGCCGTCGACGCGAAGCCGGCCAGCAACTGAGTTACCGCACGTAACTAACCAGGGGCGCCGCCCTCCGGGTACCAACCGGAGGGCGGCGCTTCCTGCTGTCGACGGGCACTCCCAGGGCCGGTCTCCACCTAGCGGGGGAGTACGACGCCATCCCTTCGCGGGACGCCCGGGGTAGCGCGCGTTCCCTACGCTGCCATCGGACGGGCGGCACTCGGGGGCTGGCCTGCGAGGACGGGGTCGGTATGAGTGCGCTGCGATGGATGCGGCACGAGCGCGGCGACGCGCTGATCTACGCGGCACTGGCGGTGTTCGCTGCCGTGACGGCGGCCGGTTCGGGCATCCCGAGCCACCGCAACTGGGGCGCGATTGCGGCGCCTGGGTACGCCGGCGGGGTCGTCCTCGCGCTCGCCGGGTACTTCGCGGTGCGACATTTCGGTCACGCCGTGCGACGGCCGATCCGGCTCGGCGTGCTGGCGCTCGTCACGCTCACCGCCGTCCTGCTGCCGATGCTGCTGCTCGTGGGGCTGCGTGCCGCAGGCGAAACGGGTACTTCGGTGGGCGAGGTACCCGTGATCGAGGCGTCCGGCGGGCGGCTGCTCGGCAGCGGTAGCCCGTACGCCGACCTCGCCGAACTCGCGGTCGCCCACTCCACCCACGCGTACTACCCGTACCTGCCGGCGATGGCGCTGTTCGGGCTGCCGCGTGCGGTGGTCGGAGCGTCCGCGGTCACCGATGTCCGGGTCGTGTTCCTGCTGGCCAGCGTCGTCCTGCTGGCGGTGGCGTTCGCCCTGCGCCGGTGGTCCCAGCCGCCGTCGATCCGTGGCCTGCAACTCCTCCTGCTCACCCCGCTGCTCGCCCTGCCCGTGGCGACCGGCGGCGACGACGTACCGGTGCTCGCGCTGCTGATCCTCGGGTTCGTCCTCGCCGAGCGCCGGGCCGTCGGCTGGGCGGGGGCGGCGGTCGGGGTCGCGGCGGCGATGAAGCTCACCGCGTGGCCCGTGATCGCGGTGCTCGCGGTCGCGCTGGTCGTCGTCCTCGGCTGGCGGCCGGCGGCGCGGTTCGTCGGGACGGCGGCGCTGGTGGTCGCCGGGTTCGTCGTGCCGTACCTCGTGGCCGATCCGGATCGCCTGGTCGAGCACCTGTTCCGCTTCCCGTTCGGGATGACCGAGCTGCGCACGCCGGCCGCCAGCCCGATGCTCGGCTACTGGATCGAACGCGCCGGACCGTACGGCCACCAGGCCGCGCTGGGGCTGCTGCTCGTCGCCGGAGCGCTGTTCGTCGGGTACCTGGTGCGCCGGCCACCGCGCTCGGTGCCGTCGGCGGCCCTGCTGGCGAGCGTCGGGCTGTCGCTGGCGTTCGTCCTGGCCCCGTCCACCCGCTTCGGGTACTTCGTCTACCCGGTGGTGCTCGGTGCCTGGTGGCTGACCGCCCGCGCGCCCGCGCGGCCGTCGCCTGAGGAGGAACTGGCAGCAGAGCTGGCGGAGTTGCTGCGGGACACGCCAGTGGGCGAGGCCGAGCGAGTGCCCGCCCTCGCCGGCTGAGACCAACCTGGCACCGCAAACAGGGTCTGGCGGGACGGGCGTGAGTGACCCGGATACTCTTGGCCTATGTCCCAATCCGCGAGCTGGGCCGCACAGGTCGTTGCCGGGATCAACCTTGTCATCCTCATCGTGAGCCTGGGGCTGGAGGCGTGGGCGTTCGTCCACTGCGCCGTCCAGCGCCCCGACGCGTTCAACGCGGTCGGCACGCTCTCCAAGGGGCTCTGGCTGGCGTTGATCGGCGGCACGCTGCTGCTCTCGATGGTCTTCTTCGCGATCCTGCCGCTCTTCACGCTGATCGCGCTGACGGCCGCGCTGGTGTACCTGCTCGACATCCGGCCCGCGATCCGCGAGATCACCAACGGCGGCGGAAGCTGGTAGACGGGCTGGAGTGCCTGGTCACCGGCGGCGGTGAGCCGGTCACTGTCTTCGCGCACGGCCTGGCCGGTGGCATCCCCGATACGCGGCCGCTCGGCAGCGCCGTCGCGGGTAGCAAGGTTTTCTTCGCGTTCCGTGGTCATGGTGCGTCGGCGCCGGCCACGACAGCGTGGGACTACGCCGGCCTCGCCGCTGACCTGAAGGCCGTCGCCGATGCCCATGGTGCACAGCGCGCGCTCGGCGTCAGCATGGGGGCGGGCGCGCTCTGCCGGCTCCTCGCCGACGATCCTGACCGGTTCGAGTGGCTCGTGTTCTTCCTGCCTGCCGTGCTCGACACGCCGCGGGCACCGGCCGCGCGGGAGCGGCTGACCGCGCTCGCTGATGCCGTCGAATCCGGGCCCGACGAGCGCCTGGCCGAGGTGGTCGCGCTGGACGTGCCGCTGTCCGCCGCCGGTACGCCAGCCGCGCGGGCGTACGTCCGGCAGCGGGTCGCCGCCCTGCGCGGCCACCACGGCATCGCCACAGCGCTACGGACGTTGCCCGACCTCACCGCGCTGGCCGACGCCGAGGCGCTCCGGAAAGTGACCGCGCCGGCGCTGGTGCTGGCTTGCCAGGGCGATCCGCAGCACCCGGTGGACGTGGCCGAGCGTCTCGCCGGCCTGCTCCCGTCGGCGACCCTGCACGTCTACGACGAGCCCGGCGTCCTCTGGACCGCTCGGGCCGACCTCCGCGCCCGGATCGCGACGTTCCTCAACTCCTGAGCGCCGCCCTTGTTGTGTTGATGAAGGTGCCCTTCATTGGGCTAGCGGCCCATGGAGGGCACCTTCATCACGGCGTGGACGGGCGCCACTGCTCGAACGGGGTGTCCAGGGCGTACTTGCCGTCCGAGCCGCGGAGCAGCGTCCGGCACTCGCCGTTTCCCGGATTCCGCAGCGACTCGAAATACTCCACCGACCAGTGGAACCACCGCATGCAGAACAGTCGCATTGTCAGCCCGTGGGTGACCAGCAGCGCGTTGTCCGGATAGTCGTCGCGCGCGAACTGGCGGTGCAGGGTCTCCAGGAACGAGCTGACCCGGTCGTAGACGTCGGCGCCGGACTCGCCGTCGGTGAAGCGGTAGAAGAAGTGGCCGTAGGTGTCGCGCAGTACCCTCTGCCGGGCGATGTCGGCGGTGTCCTGGTAGTTGGCCCAGTCCTGCTCGCGCAGGCGCGGCTCCTCGGACACCCGCGTGATCAGGTCGTCGATGCCGAGCGCGCGCAGGGTCTGGTGCGCTCGCAGGTACGGGGAGACGTAGACCTGCACGTCCCCCTCGCCGAACGCCGCCCGGAGCGTGGCGCCCACCTTCCGCGCCTGCTCGACGCCGTTCGGGGTGAGCGCGATCGCGTGGTCGGGCGTGCGCTCGTAGACGGTGCCGTCGAGGTTGGCGAGCGATTCACCGTGCCGTAGCAGCACGATCCGTTGCGGGCGGCCCACGCTTACCAGCCCTCCCTCTCCTCGACGGCGATCCGGGCGATGTCCTCGGACTGCCCGGTCAGCGCGAAGAGCAGATGCATCGGACCAGTCTCTACGCTGGCGATATGGGAACCAGCCACGGACACACCCACAGGCTCGACCTCGA
>Ga0184623_10001524_pt1 | contig 10047 bp, 5 predicted proteins | sample PLM1_100_b1_FD_133138 | JGI IMG/M metagenome (GOLD analysis project Ga0184623, IMG submission 133138) | Groundwater sediment microbial communities from an aquifer in East River, Colorado, USA - PLM1_100_b1 | ecosystem: Environmental > Terrestrial > Soil > Riparian zone | place: USA: East River...
GAAAGCTTTGAATCTAGCGACTTCGCTTCGCACTGAAGTTCAAGCGGATCTCCTGAAACAGCTCGGGGCTCGAACGTACTTCAGATTTCTCCAGCAAATAGAGGCGGTGGCTGGTCAAGTTGAACAGTTGTATCCACCAATTTTCGGCATTCCAAGCATCGCGAGGCTGAAGGATTTTCCCTATCAGGCATTGAGTTGGTACGACGTCCACCACGAAAGGGCAGTTGCGAATTTTTATCAAGCCGCACAGGCTGCTTCGGTTTCCACGCCGACTACGCCCCGTCCTCTAACCTGGGCTGATCGGTTTCTTGCCCATCTTACATGTCTGTTGGATGTGGGGTCACATTATTCAGGCGTACGGATCAGAGACCTTGTTCTTACTCGACCGGACAAAGCCGCAGCCAAGATCATCTATCACTCCATTACCTCTGTTCGACGACGATTCCCGGCCCTTGCATCATTTCTGGGAACCATTGCACGGCAATCATCACATTCTGTAACGGAAGCTTTAAAGGCCGACCAGGGCTACTCGGCTTTCGAGTCGGTGTTGGTTCATTACGGCCTTGTGATGGTCGCGGATACTGTGCGTCAAAAGCGCATCGCTGCGGGAGGTTTCGTGCGTTCCCTCGGGCCATCTTTGAGAGAAGCTGGCCAGTGTCGTGCTCCATCGAACAAAACCTGATGCGTTTCGCATCACACCGAGCTTAGCGGGAGAATGGCCGAATCTATTTGAGAGGTTGTCATGGGACTTGGTCCGCCCGTCATTGCGCTTTACCATCAGTTGAAGGCTTTAGGTCTGTTCGACGAGGTCTTGGAGGTCATGGAACTCGGATCCCAAAACGTTTGGTGTCCGCAAACCAAGATGATGAAAGACCTTTTCACGGCATTCGGCCGGCCGGTACCGGCAGAGACGATCGTGCAGAGTTTCGCTAACTGGACCGGCTCTGCTCGCGATCTCTACGAAGGACTCGGCTTCAAGTATAACTGTGTTGACACCGACGGGAAGTTCGGTGCGCTGGTGCTCGATATCAATTTTGATTCAGTTCCGCCGGATCAGAAGAACAGGTACGACCTTGTGACCAATCACGGCACGACCGAACATCTGCTCAATCAACTCAATGCGTTCAAGATGATTCACGACTTCACGAAGCCGGGGGGCTTGATCCTGCATGCCTTGCCCTTTCTTGGGCAGGTCGATCACGGCTTCTTCAACTATCAGCCGAATCTGTTCGATTCGCTCGCTCGATATAATTCCTACCAAACCCTCGGCATGTGGCTTGGCGTTGACTGGCAGTTGTCCAGCTTCATTCCCTGGGAACCGAAACTGATGGAGTTTCTCGTGTTGTCACCAAAGTCGACGGGACTCTTGATTGTCTTACAGCGAAAGATGCACGCGACCGAATTTCAGGTTCCTTTCCAAGGCGTGTTCGAGCAGACCAAGACCAGCGATGTTAGCTCGCGGTATGCCTTCGTGGTTGATGGTGAGGTCTACGATGGTCGGCGAGACAAATTTGTGACCAAGGATTCCTTGATCGCCGAGGAAGTGGCGAAACGTGTGGCTGAGCAGGTCGCAGAAGAAGTGACAAAGCGCGTGGCTGAGCAGGTTGCGGCATTGGAGAGCCGTCCTGGTGCTCTCTTAAGAAAAGCGCTGGGCGGTCTGACGCGGAAAATTGGCACGAGATTGTATGAGCGCCTCCGCCGCTTTTAGAGCTACAAAGCCGGCCGCGAGAGTTATCACTACCGCTTGGGGCGAGGACTATGTCAATGACCTGCTCGCAATTACACTGCCCGCCTTGCTCGCCCCGGGCAATCTGCCAGAACTAGCCAAAGCGTTCTCATGCGAGTTTGTCCTCGTGACCGAGTCGAGGTTTTTTGAGCCCATCCGTCGCAGCCCAGTTTTTACGCGGCTAGAAACATATTGCGGTACACGTCTGCTGCCGATCGACGATCTTATCATTCACAAAGGCTCCTACGGGCTTTCGCTCACGTACGCGTACCATCGTGCTTTTGCCGATCTCGGCGAGCGGATGACCAGCTACTACCTGTTCTTTTTCAATGCCGACTTCATTCTGGCAGATGGCTGTTACCGATCATTGGCTGCACGCCTGATGGCTGGGGAAGGGCTTGTTCTCGCGCCCAGCTATTGCGTCAATGCTGAGGTCGTTACCCCTCTGATGCAGGCGAAAGTGGACCAGCGCACTTATACTCTCTCGATGCGGCCCAGGGAGATGGCCGCGTTGGCACTGGAGAACCGTCACAATACCATCAAGGGCAAGACGGTCAACCAGAATCTGTGCCATCTTGAATGGATCGAGCAATTCTACTGGAATGTGGACCCCCACACCTTGCTTGCACACCAGCTGCCAATCTCAATCGTCTGCCTGAAGCCCGAGCGGGTGTATGTCGAGCCGGTCACGCCTTGGGATTACGGCCTGCTTTCTGAAATTTGTCCGAATACCAAGCCATGTGTACTTGCCGATTCCGATGATTTTATCATGCTCGAACTGCGCAAAATGTCGAAAGCTCAAGATCAATTTATGCTTGGCTGGCCGAGTATTGAGGAGATTGCCTCGAAGCTCGAATCCTTTTCGACGAAGGACCAGCGTGAGCAGGCGCGATATCAGCTCGTGCTGCATTCGCGCGATCTCCCCCCGGAAACAGAGGGGGCGAGTACTCAGTTGGGGGCTTATGTCGATTCAGTTCTTGCCGCTATGAAGCCGCCTCTCGACCATCGAAATCACATGCAGTGGACTCATCACTACGAATTCCAGTCCCATTACCGTCGCCGCGGCCAGGTTGTACAACAATTGCTGGGTGTGGAGCCAAGCTCATTGGCCACGTGCATCTCATCATACGAATTGGAGCAGATACAGGTTTGGCTACGCTACAGTCCACCGCCGCAGTCGTCGCGATGGCCGAAGCGACTCTTCCACTGGATTTTTGGACGCTATCCACGACTGAGCCGCAACCACGCGTATTGGACTGATTTTCGGTACGTCGTCGGCGCTGTTGACCGCGCGCAGAATGGCGAGCAGCCACGACAGCTTCTTATTACAAGTGAGAGCGCAGTTACGTCAAGTCTTGTTAAAGAAAAACCTGGTTTTCTAGTGGCGGTTCCAATAGATATTGCCAAAAAACGATCGTTGCACCGAGTGAGCGACCTTAGAGTTGACGATGTTGTGCTGACAGCAACACTTCCCACGCAGTCAATGAATGCGGAATGTAAACCCTTCGATATCTGTTTATGTGAACTTGATTTTGAAACTCTGCTGGATTTGCGTGACTTGATCAATAATATCAAAACTGCAATGAAATCGGGTGGAAAAATTATTATTTTTCATCTGAACTCCACGTGCCGGCCGATGACGAAAAGAGAGCTTTCACTCTTGTTGAGTACCTTACTAGGGACTGAGGCCTCATCTGTCTACTTTGGGGGTGCTCCGACCGCATACGTTTCGCGAATCGCGCGAAAACTCGTACGCGTTGCGGTGGCTAGAGGTGCAAAAGGCGGGGTGCGCGGCATTCTTATCTACGCTGCGGCCATGTTACTTAGTATTCCTTTCGCGCGTTATGCCAACAAGTCAGCAGAACGGAACCGGCCATCGTCCATACCTCAAAATTGGACCAGCGTGACCATCGAGATTGATATTCAATGAAGCTTGCGCCGTGACATCGGTACGGCACCTGCACCGCAGTTTGGTTTCGGAGAAGAATCTCTACTGCCGCCTGGAACTGGGTCGCATCTATCGTGAGTCTGCCGACTCGAGCTGAAGATCATCGTCCTGCAATGTCGACTCTCCGCGTGCCTCCGTTCTATTTCATCGTCACGTTCTGGGGCGCGCGCTACCGCGAATGGTTTTGCAGATTCTCGCTTCCCTCGTTGCTGGCGCCGAAGAACATTCCAGCCCTTTCGCATCTTAAGGAGTGCCGGTTTCTGATCTGCACAACCGGAGAGGACTGGGCCGCACTTCAGCGTGAAGCAATCTTCACGCTGTTGAAAGAATATATGGAGCCAGTATTTCTTGAATCGCTCCCGGGTCCGCCAGGCGAGCACAAGTATTCCCGGATGTCGCGAGGCCACGAGGCCCTGACCATCGCCTGTCACCAGGCGCGAGCCTGCGCTATCTATTTTGCCCCGGATACTCTGGTACCGGACGGCTGTGTCGCTGACGCCCAGCGCCTTGTCGTGGCGGGCAAGCGAGTTGTGCTGTGCACGGCGATCCGCTTCGATATGGATGGCGTAGAGGCAGAACTTGCTTCGCGCGGCCTTCTCAAGCCGGGCCTTCCGCTAGTCTTATCTCGACGGGATGCCGTCAACCTTGGATTGCATAATCTGCATCCCGAGTCCCTCGCGGGATCTTGGAGTGCGCCGAATTTCGGAGCGCTCTCCCAGGAACATACGCGGACCGATTTTCCGGTCTGCTGCTTCTGGGAGGTCCCAGGAGAGGACGGTACCATCATTCACACCCATAACTGGGCGCCCTTCATGATCGATTTCTCCTCTTTGCCGGTTCACGACACACAACCATTACAAAGATGGGCGATTGACGGAGACTATATTCACTGCAATTTCGGCCAGGCGAAACTTGGTGAGGCGATTTACGTTGTCGACGATTCTGATGAGGTCATTCTCCTCGGATTGACGCCGCGTAATGAGATGGTGCCGCCGACCAAGGCCGGGTGGCTCAAGTCACTTCCTGTTCTCGGCGAATGGACAAAAGGATGCCTTATCAACCAGGTTGTATTCGACAGGTATACTGATCCGCTGCGGATAAAAATCTATTCTACCTCCGTCAAATGGCACAGTCGTGATGTCTCGTCAGCCTGGACGGGGGTGGAAGCACGTGCCAAGCAGATCATGGCACTCTACACGCAGCATGACTTGAGTCCTGCGTGCCTGATTGCCAAAAGCAAGTCATCGCAGCGCTTTATCGATCTTCTCTTATCGAGACAACTTCTTGGTTTGCTTTGGTCCGTGTTGATGTTCTGGATATTGCTGCCAGCGCGGCGCTTTATGCACCGCTCGGCCGCGAGGTTGTCTTCCTACGCTCACGCGATCTGGTGCGCGTGCAAGGGAGACCCAGTTCAGCAGGAGCGAATTCGCAATCGTGTTCGTCTTATGGCGGCCTCTACGCAATATGATGTACATCCCAGGTCCCAGATTGCTGCGCTCAGGTCTTCGCGGGACTATATCGATTTTCTCCTCTCGCCGCGAGTTCTTGGTGTTCTCTGGTATCTGTCGGTGTACTGGATATTTCTGTCGGTACGGCGCTTCACTGATCACTGGTTCCCAAGGGTGTGTTCCTACGCTCACGCGATCCGGTGGGCGTGCAAGGGAGATCAAGTTCAGCAGGAGCGAATTCGCAATCGTGTTCGTCTTGTCGTGTCAATGTTTTCCAAAAGGCCAATAAGCTGACACAGACCGCACGTATCATAACGACCGCCTGGGGAGAGAGTTACCTTGATGATCTCCTAACCGTCACCCTCCCAGGCGTGGTTGCGCCCGGGAACCTGCCTACCCTTGCACAATCGTTCGAATGCGAGTTGGTTCTTGTGACGGAAACGGCCTTCTTCGAGAGAGTTCGCCATACATCAATTTTCCGGCAGATCGAGAAAATTTGTAAGGCGCGATTGGTATCCCTGGATGACCTCGTCATGACACGGCTGCATTACGGGATGGCGTTGACTTATGCCTACATGAGAGGCTTCCAGGATCTCGGCGATCGAGTAACCGAGCACTACCTGATTTTTCTGAATTCGGATTTCGTTCTGGCGGACGGCTCCTATCGAGCACTTGCCCAACGAATGCTCGCCGGTGATCGACTTATCGTTGCACCTAGTTATTGCGTTGTGGAGGAGCGCCTCAAGCCGCTTCTGAGAGATGTCCTAACAGATCCACAAACCAATGTGCTCGCCATACCTCCCCGCGAGATGGCCGCGTTGGCCATCCCAAACCGGCATTACACGATCCGAGGCAAGACGGTCAACCAGCAGATCTATTCGATGGATCGCATTGAACAGTTTTATTGGTATGTGGACGAGCACACTTTGTTAGCGCATCAGCTACCAATCGCTGTAGTCTGCATGAAGCCCGAACGAGCCGTGGCTAGGCTTGAAACATTCTGGGATTACGGACTAGTTTCAGAATTTTGTCCGACAACTAAGCCTTGCGTGCTCGGCGACTCGGACGATTTCCTAATGATTGAATTGCGGAGCGAGAACACCTACGCGGAATACCTTTCGCTCGGCTGGCCCAGTCTTGCTGAAATAGCGGACGACCTATCCTCTTTCACCACCAAAGATCATCGTGATTACGGACGTTACACGCTCATTCTGCACTCTCGTGATATGCCGGACTCCGTTTACCAAGCGAAAGCCTCGCTTCGTGCATTCGTAGATAACGTGTATTCGCGGATGTCCTCCGAACCTTGTGATCATTTGAAACACCCATATTGGATGGCATCCTACACAGACTTTCACCGCGCGAAAGCGCTCTATCACGCGAGCACATCTACAGGAGATATGTGTCCTGAGCCGTCCCGATATCTTCGAATGGGCGGCGCACTACCGGATTCGTTAGGCTCGCGTGGTTTACTTTGGAGAATACTGGCCTGGATCCAAGCGGCACTTATCGGCCAGCCATCCTGTATAGGTCACGGCCATCCATACTGGGACGATTTGCGTCACGCCATACATATAGTGGAGAAGATATTGCAGAAGAAGGATCGCAAGGTCCTAATTATATCGCTGTCTGAGGAACAAAGTCTTTTGCTTCCATGGGTAGCAAAAGCGGCCAAGGCTTATGTACGCGTCGATGAATTCTATGCCGTGAACGATTTGCTAGAAAGCGTAATTGGCTTAGAATCCAATTTCGATATATGTGTGATCGAGGTTGACTTCGACACGCTGCGGTATTTTCCGAATCTATTCCGTGCCGTACGACCTCGCCTAAAAAAGACGGGGAAAATTGTCGCCTTATACCTGAACGCATACGATCGTCCCGTCTACAAGAAAATTCTCACAATGATGAAGAACTATTTCCCTTCGACAGACGGTTCACGGGTCTATTTCTCAGGAACAATGTTAGGTGCGCGAGCAAAGCACCTGTTCAATAGTTCAGTGGCGCTGCGACGACGTGGTAGTTTTGTAGGTTTGGCGGGAGCTGTCGTTTGTATGCTGCTGGGTATAGGACTTGCTTTTGTGGCGAACCGATGGACGGATTCTGGATCACCGCATCGCTTCCCTAAAATCTTGACCGGTCTCACCGTCGAAATCGATATCACTTAAGTGGCTGACATATTCACCAGAAGCCCTAACCATGAGCGCTAAACTGCCTGCACGCGTGATCACGGTTGCATGGGGGAAAAGATACGTTGATAGATTCTTGTCGACAACCGTGCCGGCGCTCCTGGCGCCGGGGAACCTTCCTGCCCTGGCTGAGTATTTTTCCTGCACCTTCATCCTGGTAACAGAAGAGGCGTTCTTTGACCATGTTCTCGGATCGCCGGCATGGCGCCGTCTTGGTGATATCTGTACAACACGACTGTTGCCCGTAGACGATCTTGTAGCGGGCGGGGTCCACTATGGTTTATCGCTTTCGTTCGCATTGTTTCGTGGATTTGAGGATCTGGGTCCAGACATGACAGATGTCCACCTCCTGTTTCTCAATGGGGATTTTGTTGTCGCAGATGGCTCGTATCGCTCGCTAGCCATACGTATGCTAGCGGGAGAGCGGTTGATTCACGCGCCCAGCTATTGCGTAATCGAGCAGGAGGTGGAACAAGAACTTGGCAGGCGCATTCATCCGGAAAGTGGCATTCTGGCGATCCCGCCGAGAGACATGGCCGGAATTGTACTCAGGCACAGACACTATACCATCAGAGCCAAGACCGTTAATCAGCGGCTGTTCCGAATGCACCGATTCGATCAGTTTTACTGGCAGGTTGACGACCATACGCTGCTATGTCGGCAATTGCCGATCTCCCTCGTGTGTATGAAGCCGGAGCGCGTAATCACCGAACTGCGGACATTCTGGGACTATGGAATCGTGTCGGAGTTCTGCCCGACAGCTAAGCCCTGCGTGCTAGGCGATTCCGACGATTTCCTGATGATTGAGCTACGGGACGCCAGCACGTTTCGGGATCTGTTTCGACTTGGCTGGCTATCTGTTTCAGAAATCGCAAAGGATCTTTCCGGTTATACGACGAAAGATCATCGCGATTCCGGGCGGTTCACACTCGCTCTCCACGACGAGGATCTTCCTGTAACGACTAATGGTGCAAAGAAACAGTTCGATGCATTCATTGCCCAAATTTATCGTAAGTTATCGGCAGAGCCGGTGAGTTATCTTAACCACCATTTCTGGTTAGCAGTCTATCCGATGTTTCAGCGGATGCGGCTAGAATATCTTAAGAGCAAGGCCGAAGGCGGCGCTCCACCGTCGACGATCTCTTCTACCGCACCTACAGCAACACAGAGTTCGGGGCCTTGCACGGCTGCTGAAAAAACATTGTTTCGCTCCGTGGTCCTCAAAAACTTTATTAATATTGTAGTAAGTGATTTGGTCCCGTGGCTTTCTGAATGCATATTTGGACGTATTCCCGATGTCAAACTAACTCATCCCTACCACTCGATCCTTCGACCAGCCTTCGATGCTGTAAAGATGGAACTGGCCACGCCTGGGCGCAGGGTGCTACTAATTACGTCGCAACCTGGGCTATTATCGACATTCGTTCAATCGTATTCCGGGCGTGGTCACTCGGTGACAGACGGCCATAAAGTTCTGTCGCCGCAATCTCCATTGTTTTGGCATCGTCCGGAGACAATGACAGCCGGCGTTGAACTCGGCGGCTGCGACGAGGGGCCGCCCTTTGATCTGTGTGTATGCGAGCTTGATCTAACTCATCTGCTGGATTTTGTGAAAATATTCCAACGCATCCGTCCGTTAATTGGCCCCAAAGGTAGAATTGTTGTCTTTCATTTCAATGTGATGATGCGAGACTTGCGATCGTTTGAGACCAAAATCATTCATCAATCGATGTTACCGATTGGGCAATCCCAGGTCATTTTTACCGGTTCGGTTTGGACACAAGTGGCATTGTCCTTGTACGAAGTTGGCAGCGTTCTTCGAGCTGGTCACGGTCGTTGGGGGACCCTTGCCTACGCAGCACTCGTTCTCTGCACGATGCCATTCTCGGTAATTGGCAACTTGGTGTCCAAGCGACGAGCCGGCCATGTCTTGCCGGACGTCTGCCTGAGTCTGACCATGGATTATCGGCTGTTTTAGCTTTTCCATTGGGCGCGAATTTTTTCACTGTGCGCGGAACATCCTCCTGAGACCACCGACCGGGATGCACGTTGCGCGGCTGCTGCGGGAAGCTTATCAAACGGTATGAATGACTCGAAATCACTGTGGTTGGGGCTTCGGAACAAACTTGCGCATTACGATGTGCGACTTGGCGCCGCGACCGCGCAGGACTATATACACGATCCGAAACATATCGCCTTCGTGGCGTCGCGCTACAAATTCGCCGCCAAGATGGTGGCGGGCCTCAATCGAGTAATTGAGATAGGCTGCGGAGATGCCTTCGGTGCACCGATGATTGCCCAAGGCTTGAACAAGCTCATCTGCACTGATATCGACGAGGAGATGCTCAAGGACAACGCACGGCGCTGTGCTCCCTTCAAGAACATCAGTTTCGAATACTTTGATTTTCGCGAGAAGCCCTATCCAAACCCTGCTGACGGTATCTGCCTGATCGATGTGATCGAACACATCTACCCTAGCGAGGAATCGGGCTTTCTGGCAAATTTGGTGCGAAGCCTGGAACCCCACGGTATTGCTCTCTTCGGCACTCCGAATGTTACGGCAGACCAATATGCCTCGCCCAATTCAAAAGTTGGCCATGTGAATTTGAAAGACTATAAGACGCTGCGCTCAGCTCTGGCTCCCCACTTCCACAACATATTTGTTTTCTCAATGAATGACGAAGTGCTGCACACGGGCTTCTACCCGATGGCCCATTACCTGTGGGCCTTGTGCGTGTC
>Ga0184623_10001525_pt1 | contig 10044 bp, 18 predicted proteins | sample PLM1_100_b1_FD_133138 | JGI IMG/M metagenome (GOLD analysis project Ga0184623, IMG submission 133138) | Groundwater sediment microbial communities from an aquifer in East River, Colorado, USA - PLM1_100_b1 | ecosystem: Environmental > Terrestrial > Soil > Riparian zone | place: USA: East River...
TAGGAGCCGAACGCCGGCCTCAGGTGCTCGGCGACCATGCTCTTGTAGCTCTTGGCCGTGGAGGGCTTGATGGAGCCTTCCTTTGCCCGGACGTTGAGCGAGTGCTCGAGCCACCGATCGAAGACTTCGCCCATGAGCGTCGGCTGCAGGTTCACGTAGCTGCCGTCCTGGACGCGGCCGACCATCGTCGTCAAGTAGGTGTCCGCGTCCTTCCTCCGCCGGAACGTCTTCGACTTCTTCTTGGTCCCGATCCACCACGAGGCGTCGTATCGTTTCGTTCCGTCCTTCGCGTCACGGGTGATGACCCAGCCTTTCATCGACGGCCCCTTTTCTTGGGTCTCCGCTCGTCATGCCAGCTCTGGAGGCAGTCCGAGTCACAGAATTTCTTCTTGCGGAGGGCCAGGAACGGCTTCCCGCACTTCGGGCCCGGGCAGGCCATAAGCCTGTCGGACGCGAGAACCAGGGCCTCCACCGCCTGAAAGAGGAGGGTCCGCCGTGGCCCGCCCCGGCTTATCCCGAAGATCGCCGGCTTCTCTCCCGGCGCGCTTGCGCGGATGAGCACCTTTCCGAGGTCGTCAGTCGGCACCTTGACCGTCCTGGGGGCGGGCCCACTGACCAGCTCGGAGAAGAAGGCGGCCAACTCCGCATGGATTTCGACGACTGAGGTCGGTGTGATCGGCGGGATATGCCCTGCGCCGCGCTGCAGCACGTGCTCACCGATCGGGCCGTACACGAGCGCCAGGAGTCGATAGCCGTGCGCTTCCATGTCGCCCGGCAGCCATCGCTCGGGATCTTCGCGCACGAACCGAACCAACCAACCGAGCGCCGCGCCCGGCTCAGCCTCGATCTGCTGTCGTGCCTTGCGGATCAACGGGATTATCGGATCGCCGATCGCGTCGCTGCGTCCCTGCCGAGCCCTCTTCGCCATGCGCTGCCTCCTCCCAGGATTACGGCCTCACACAGTATACACACTATTGCAACGATTAGACTTGTCTATTCTGAATGACCACGGCAATTATGGGGGCACAGTACGAACAACGACCGAAGGAGGAGAAGAGCATGGAGCAAATGGTTGACGTCAAGCGGCTCGAAGAGGTGTACGGCACTCCGCGGTCGTGGTGGTATTCGGCGGCCGAGGACAACAGGGTCCCGTCGTACAAGGTCGGCAAGTACCGACGCTTCCGTCTCAGCGAGATCGAGGCGTGGCTGGCGACCCAGCGTCAGGAGTCGAAGGTAGGGTGAGCGCCGCCGTCCAGGCCAGAGCCGCGCGGCGCGAAGTAGAGGACGCGCTCGGCCCCGCTGTGCGGGGCTGGCCGTGGTCCTCCTTGCGCCTGTCGCGCTGGCTCGACGCGCTGCTCACGATCGAGGAGGGCGCGTGAATCCACATCTCGACTTCCTGCTCTCGGTCATCTACGACGGGACGCGCGTCGACCATCCTGCGCACCTGGCCGACCTCCGCAAGAGCGGACTGACCGAAGCGACGATCCGCGCCCAGAAGATCACCGACGTTCCGCCCGGGATGATCGACACACTGCTCGGGTTCGCGGCGCCGAAGGTGACGAGCGCCTATCTGCTCCCGTTCCCCGATCCGTGCGGCGGCTTCCTCGATCACATCCGCGTGAAGGTCTTCCCCTCGATCACAACGGAGGAGGGCACGATCAAGTATCTGCAGCCGCGGCGGTCGGGCGTGCGGATCTACTTCCCGCTGATCACGCTCGACGCGGTGCTGCGCTCGGCCGAGCCGCTCTACATCGTCGAAGGCGAGAAGAAGTCGCTTGCTGTCGCGCAGCTTGGCCTGCCGGCGGTCGGGATCTGCGGCGTGGAAGGCTGGCACGTCGCCGGCGCGCGCGACCTGCATCCCGATCTCGACGACGTTGGATTCCGTGGCCGCGTCGTCAACGTCGTCCCCGATGCAGACGTGCACAGCAATCCGGCCGTGCATCGGGCCGTCCACCGGCTCGGTGACGCGCTGGCGACCCGCGGCGCGGTGGGCAAGCTAGTCATGGTCCCCGCAGGCTACAAGGGCATCGACGACTACCTAGCGGCCACCGCATGAACGGCGGCGAGCGCGTCACCGAGCTCCCGCGCCTCGACCTCTCGTCGAGCGGCCTGGTGGTCGACTACATCGAGACGGCGGCCGCGTTCATCGCTGAGGACGATCCCCCGCTGGACTTCATCATCCCCGAGCTCTTGCCGGTCGGCGTCATCGAGCTCATTCACGGCGAGCCACGGGCACGCAAGAGCCTCGCGGCCCTCGAGCTGGCCCTGGCCGCGGCCACGGGGACTGCGGCGTTCGGGCTGCCGCGGTTCACCCCGGCCGAGCCCGTCACCGTCCTGTACGTGCAGGAGGAGGATCCGCGACCCCTGACGCGGCCACGGCTACGCGCACTGCTTCAGGCTCGCTGCGGCGAGGCCCCCGACACCCTGCACGTGGCCGTCCGCCGCGGCGTCGACCTGGACGATGCCATCTGGGTGGACCGGCTGATCACCGACCTCAAGCGCCTGGGTGCCAAGCTGCTCGTGCTAGATGCGGCCCGGCGGCTTTCGGCTAAGACTGACGAGGGGCCCGGCAAGGTGCGCGAGTTGACCCGGGTGCTCCGCCTCATAGTCATCGCGTCCGGCGTGAGCATCGTGATCGTCCACCATGACGTGAAGCCGCCCACGAACGGCCAGGACCAGCGGCGGCGCAGCCAGCGGGCCTCCGGGGGCGACTGGTTTGCCGCTTGTGAGTGCCCGGTCCATGTCGAGAAGATCGGCGCTCGGGAGTCTCTGGTGTTCCCGCAGGATTTCAAGTTCACCGCTGATCCGGCGCCGTTCACCTTCACCTGCGACATCACCAACGGGCTGATCACCCGCCTCGCGGGGGTCGACACCACCAGCGAGGATGCCGAACGCGCCGGCATCCGCGGCAAGATGCTCGACTGGCTGCGGACGAACGGGCCGGCGACCAAGACGAACATGAAGAAGGCCGGGCTTGCTCAGTGGCCAGCGATCGAGGCGGCGCTCGAGCTGCTGACGAAAGAGGGCAAAATCGACGCCGCGCAAGGCCGCAAGGCGGGTTCGTTCCGGTACTTCGTACCGTCTGTAGACGGTTCGCGCAGCGGAGAGAGCGATGCGCATTAGAAAACAGGGAGATCGAACCGTCCACGGTGAATTTAGACGGTTCCAGACGCTCGAACAGTCTAACCGTCTGAACCGTATAGAGAAGACGGTTCAACAGACGGTTCCCGGCGAACGTTCGACTTTCACCACGTCTGCACGCACAGGGGGCCATCGGGCCCCAGGAGGTGACACCGTGACCACGAAGACCGCACCACCGCCAGTTCACATGCTCCTCATCGACCCCTGGGTAGGATGTGGCCCAGCGCTGACCTTCTCCGACGACGTGCTATTGCCGCCCGTCTCCTGGACCTACCTCAGCGGTCCCAGCCGGGAGCATCTCGGCGCCGTGCTGCTCGCCACTCTCGGTCATGCGGGCGGGGTCCGAGATGTCTTCACCCTGGCCGCGCGAGTCGGGCAAGCGTTGCGCGCCAGGCACGATCGAACCGAGGGGAAAACAGACCCGCCGGTGATCGACCTCGGTGCGCTCTTCGTCGAGGACGAAACGCAGCGCAAGGGCTGGCGCAAGCTCGAGGACGAGCTCCAGACCCCGAAGCTGGCTGGCGCGCCGTTGCTTCGCGAGGGGATCATGAAGCTGATGGGCGCCGGGGATCTACTGACGAGCATGCGCGCCCGGGCCAAGAAGCTCGAGGAGACGATCCGCGTTCTCGAGCGGTTGACCCCGGCCGGCGCGGTGCGATGAGCGGCGGACGGATTTGCTGAACTTCGAGGAAGAGCACGCACGCGCCGTGAGCTACGTCCACACCCGGACGATACCGATGCCGGAGGCCGTCCGCCTCGCGTTCGACCGCGCCGTCGTGCTCGCCCGTAAGGCCGGCGCGTCGTTCCGGCCGGGCGAGGTCCACGTCTATTGCTACCGGGGCAGCGAGGGCTACCGCGAGCCGTCCGTCACCTTCTTCCGAGACCGGCCGGTGCTGATCTACCTGAACCTCGCCATATCGTTCGACGACGACTGCGGGCTGGTCTGGCACATCGCGCACGAGCTGGCTCACGCCTTCTACGATCCGCGCGACGTCGCTTCCGCCCCATGGGAACGAGAGAGGCGGGCTAACGCATTCGCATCGAGCGATGGCGGGCTGGTGATAAACGATGAAGGAGGACACACAAAATGGAGCGACTCGCGTCGACATCAAACCTTGATCTCGCGAGTTGGTGGATGCTCAAAGGTCTGAAGCTGCGCGAGGTGGACGCTAACTTCTCGAGGGCTAGGTTCGTCTTCCTCGACCCCGACGGGCGCGCCGACGCACTCGTCAGCGCCTATTGGACCAGCGCTGCCTGCCAGTTCGTAGCGGCGCGTATGAGTCTGCGTCGTGAGCTGCGTCTCGCCTGTCCGACGTTCGCCGCGTCCTCGTTCGAGGATCGCCATCCGTGACCCGGACGGCAAGAGGTTCTCCCAAAAGAGACATCTCGCGGGGGGCGCCGGCCAGGTCTTGGCACGGTCTTTGTTTCTGAGTCCGCAGTCCGCGCGGAGAGGGGCGTTGAATGGCGAAGCGACGTCGTGATCCCCTGAGCCTTCGAGGCTTCGCGAAACTCCTCGGCGTCGACGAAGCGGCCGTCCGCAAGGGTGCTCGCACCGGGCGGCTTACGCGCAGCCTGGGCCTCGACGCGAAGGGGCGTCCGCACATCGCCGACGTCAAGCTCGCTCGGCTGGAGTGGGCCCAGAACGCCACCAGGTCGGCGCGACGCACTGGAGGGCCCCTTGCATCACTCGCGGAAGCGCAGCGAGCGCAGCACGTCGAGCGGACCAGGGGCTTGAAGTTGAAGAACGACCGGACGGCTGGGCGTCTGCTCGACGCGAAGGAAGTAGAAATTAGCTGGGCGCGCCAGATCACCGAAGCGAGGACTCAACTGCTCGGCGTCCCGAGCCGACTGAAGGGCAAGCGCCCGGGGCTCAGTGTCGAGGACGTGCGGGCCTGCGATGAATTGATCCGCGAAGCGCTCGAGGAGTTCGCCAAGGGCCGCAGCGACGACGGAGCGAAATCGTGAGCCGTCTCGTCCTCTGGTTCCTTCACCTGCTGCGCCAGCCCGCGAAACCTGCGCCGTCGCGCTGGCTCCCGCGGGAAGCGCCGCGGCCCGCGCGGTGGCTCGACCGGCGACACACCAGCGATAAAAGGAGATTCACATGAGCCTCACCGACTCCCTGCTTGCCCTCTCGTCCAAGATCGACAGGGCCACCGCTGCCGTCAATGGCGCGAGCCGCGGGATGCGGCACGTCGCCACGGTGCTCAACAGTCCTGTCGACGTCGACTTCCGCGGACACATCAGCCCGGACTTTCGCTCTGGAATGAATCGCACAGGTCTCGACGATCCCCGCGTCCAAGCTCTGGCGCAGCCCGAGGCACGCCGCGAGCTCCTGCGCGTCCTCGCCAGCGATCCCCGAGTGCAGATCTTTACCGCTGGCCCCGATGATCCGCGGTCGAGGAGCAACTTCCTGGGGCCCGACGACCCGCGTCGGGCCAGGGCCGGGGTGGACGACCCGCGCCTCCAAATCCTGTTCCTGCTGCGAGGTATCACGTGGGCCAAGCTCGTGAGCCAGAAGATTCCGACCCAATCGCACGTCGGCAAATTCGCGGCCAAGCTCGATACCAGTCCGGCCCCCCCACGGTCGCCCGTCGTCAAAGCGGGTGGCTTCTTCAAGTGAGCTCGCGCGTCCCCGCGCGATCGCATAGGCGGCGCCCGGGCTGGCCGAAGCTCGATGACGCCGGGGAGCCGCTGATGAAGGCGACGGGAAAAGCACGGCAAAACTTTGAGGAGGCTTTAAACCATGCCCCAGACTCTTCTCGACACCGATAGCTTCGGCGGGACCAATGGCGATACCCTCACGACGTACAGTGCCAACTGGCCGGTCTTTATTAGCTGGAACCAGCTGGCGATTCGCGGCACACCGGGCTTTGGGACAGGGGTCGCGGGTAGCCAGGGCAATCGACGCACGGGCCAGACATGGACGGATGACCACTGGGCCGAGATCACCCTCGATGCTGTCTCACTCGCCGATACGCTGTTTTGGGTGGGTGTTCGCGCGATTGATGAATCGCCATCCGGACGGGGATACGGTGGCGGCTGGGACTTTGGCCCAACCGTCTACCAGATTGTTCGATTCAACCCCGATGGGTCAAAGACGGTTCTGCTCAACGATCCTGGATCGAACACAAGAGCCCAAAGCGACATCATCAATGTTCAAGTCGTCGGGACGACGATTACTTTGAAAGTAACGCGCGGCGGATCGCAACTGTTGTCGATTTCGACGGTGGAGACGACGTACCCGACCGGTGGGACGCCGCTGCTCTTTGCAAACGACATCACGACCAACCGCCTGGGCGGCACGTGGCGGGCCGGAAGTGTGACGCCCAACAACCAGACCTGGCTCCGGCATGGCCGATGAGGCCCCCTGGAGCTGGCTCCCGCCGATGCCGTGGCGCTGCCTCTTCTGTGGCCTTATCCTCGTGACCCGGGAGATCGCGCCGAGGTGCGGCCGGCGCGGCTTCAAGGAAGGCACATGAGTTTTGGCTTGCCTATCATTGTTACCGGAGGTAACATGGCCCCAAGGAGATTAGCGAAGGTGATTCGCGAACGGCGTGAGGAGTTGGAGCTGACGCAAGAGCAGCTGGCGAAGCTGGCGAGCCGGTCGGGTCCGCCGAAGGTGACGCGGAGCTATATCGCGTTACTGGAGACTGGCCGGAAGAAGAATCCGAGTGTGCCGATCCTGAGGAAGCTCGCCCGCGCCCTCGGCGTGCCGGTGGGGGAGCTGCTGGAGTGAAAACGGAGGGGAGCAAAATGGCGACGAAGATCGACTCCACAGTGTGTGTAACCTGCGGCCATCCGATCGGACAGCACGAGGGGAACCTCAAGCTCGCGATGACGATGCCGAAGGGTCAGCGCGGGGAGAAGCCGTGCGAGGGCTTGATTCGCTGTGGCGTGATCATCAAAGGCAAGCGGTGCAAGTGTCGATTCTGATCGCGATGTAGAACGCCCCCGGCCGGTGTCATCAGCACCGCCGGGGGCATGGCCCACAACCTCAACGTGAAGGAGGATGCCGTGAGCACTTCCACCGTAGCACAGCCCCGCGCGGGCGAGATCGGCAAACCCGAACGGAAGTGGTACATCGTGCCGAGCGTCATCCCTGTCCCACCAGCGCCGGCGCGCGAGGATGCCCCAGCACCGCGAGAGGTTCCGGTCCCCGAGTACGAGCCTAAGCCGGAGCGCGTCCCGGCCTGATGGCAGCGAACCCTCACGAGGAGTCGCTCCCCGTCGACGTCGGCGACGAGCCGCTCGTCGGCTGGCGCTGCTGGCACGTGCTCCCGCACGAAGGCCTCCTCCGGCCGATCTTCAAGCGAGGGCTTGTCTGGAAGCCGCGCCAGACCCTGGAGGCGCTTTGCCCCGAAAAAGCGCACGAGGTCCCGGCTGAGGGCTGCAAATGCGGCGTGTGGACCGTGTGTCACCCGATGCTCCTGGACGAAGTTGGCTGGACCGCGGCGCCGCCGACGGGCATCAGCAAGCTCCCGGGCGTCATGGTGGTCGGCGAGGTCTCACTGTGGGGGAAGATCATTCAGCACGAGCGGGGCTGGCGGGCGAGCTGCGCGTACCCCCGGCACCTCTACGCGTTTACCGACGACCCGATGATCGCCGAGACGTTACGCGAGCGGTACGGCGTCCCGGTCGAATGGGGCGCGGAGGTTGAGCGCCTGCGGCGGATGCTGCCCTTGCAAGACGCCAAAGACGACGACAAAGAGGAGCAGGCCTCGCTCCGCGAGACGCTCCTTGACGTGTTGCGCACCGGACTCTGCCCGAAGGAACTCGAGTCGCTCGCGGCTACGGCGGTTGACGCCTGGGCAACGCTCCTCGAGTCACCTGAAAAGAGGATCGAGAAGGAGCGTGCAGCCCTTGCGAGCGCCGCGACGGCAAACGATCGGACGGATCCTCGCTGGCGTCTCGCGATTGCCGCGGCCGACGGCCGGGTGCTCCAGGGCGATACCCTGGCCGCCCGGCGCGCGTTGTGGGTGCGCCTCGCGCGTTGGCAGCGGAGCCTCGGCGACGACCTCCATGAGAAGAAGGTCGAGCCCGCTCTCAGGAGCCGCGACGAGCTCCTCGAGGATCTCTCGCGCGGCACCGCGCGCCGCTCCAACGGCCAACCTAGCAATCGGCCCTACGCGGCGCAGACACTCGACGCCAAGCGATGCAGACTGGAGGACGTCGAGCGGGGAATCGCTGGGCTGGTTCTCGAGATCGAAAAGCTCCTGGGCGTGCCGATCCCGAGCTACCGGGAGTGGTGCGCGATCGCCCAGGGCGTCGTGCTCGGCTCGCGCCCCGCCGCGGCTCAGCCCTCCGAGGGTCTCCGCGTGTGGCATCGGCGGGCGATGCAGCGGGAACAGCGGCTCGCGAAGCTCGACCGCGAGCTGGCGCTTCAGCGTCATCAGTTGAACGTCGGCCAGGCGACGCTTGAGGAGCGACACCGTGTTGTGGACGAAAAGCTCGCGGCGCTGGAGCAGGAGCGCGTCCAGCTTCGCGATGACGTTGTCGCCGGCGTCGAGCGGGACCGCGCGGATCTCCTCCGCGAGGTCGGCGAGCTGGAATCGCGTCGAAGGGCGGCCCTGGCGATGCTTCCGGGGCCGTGGCCACCAAGCGTGCGCAAGCCTCTCGGTAGGGCGGCTAGTCGATCGGTGGCTGTGGCCCCCGGGCATCCCGAGCTGGCGGCGCGGCTCCGCGATCTCGGGATCAGCCAGTTCCGGGTCGCCGAGCTGGCCGGCTGCTCGCGTTCGAAGGTCTGCTTCGTCCTCGCGGGGCGGATCGGAGTCCGGAGTGCAAGTCGGGGGCCGGTGCTCCAGGCGGCCCGGGTGCTGATCAAGGAGGCGGCTGAGGGGCCGCATGAGGAGAATCCAGCCAAGACGCCGGAGAGCCGTCGCCTTCGACGCCTGTACGCCGAGATAGCCTACGGCGTTCAACAGGCTCAGGTCGCCAAGGCGGCGGCCGTCTCGCCCTCCTCCGTCTGCTGTGTGCTGGCGGGCACAGGGAGGTCGAGTGCGAGGATCCGGCGAAAGGTCGAGCTGATCGCACGGCAGCTCGTCAGACTGGCGAAGGCCGAGGAGCGCCGACAGCTCGAGGGGCTGGGGAAGTGACCAAGGCCGAACGTCTCGACGCTCTTCTGGCCCGCCTCGAGGACCTCCCCGGCCGGATCTCCTCGCTCGCGATCGGGATCGGGCACCTTCGGGCCAGGCGCGCCGAGCAGTACGACTTCACCCTCCAGCGTCTCCAGGGCGAGGCGAACGTACTCCGCGACGAGATGTGGGAGCTATTCCTGAAGATCGGAAGGGTGAGGGATGGTCAGAGAGTCGCGCATGCCGGGCCGCGGATCGGGCGACCCGCCGAGGACGCCGAGGACCGCGCCTTGGCGAAACAGTTGAGGAGGTAGCCGATGATCGGCCGGCGCGTCGATCCCGAAAGGCTCCGGCAGCAGCTCCGCGCGGTCGTGATCCGGTGAAGGCGCTGTGGTTCCTCGTGCAGCACGGTAATACCATCGGCCTGGGCCTCGACTTCCGCCGCATTGGGAACGGACCACGCGGCGGCGCGCAAGGCCGAGCGATACGAGCGCCTCGGGCGCCTCGGGCTGTGCTTCCTCATCATCGGCTTTCTGTTGCAGTTCATCGCGAGTATCTCGACGAGGTGCCCATGATGATCTCCGCGATCTACGCCCGCAAGTCGACCGACCAGGCCGGCCGGCCGACTTGCCGGATGGGCGCCGGATGTTGCATCGACCAGCAGAAGCACGAAGCCCCCGGAAGGTCCTGCATTTCCGGGGGCTTTTGCTGGTTGCGGGGGCTGGATTTGAACCAGCGACCTTTGGGTTATGAGCCCAACGAGCTACCGGGCTGCTCCACCCCGCGGTGACCGAGTAACCGTACCCTAGCGCTCGAGACGTGTCAACTTGAA
>Ga0184623_10001526_pt1 | contig 10035 bp, 9 predicted proteins | sample PLM1_100_b1_FD_133138 | JGI IMG/M metagenome (GOLD analysis project Ga0184623, IMG submission 133138) | Groundwater sediment microbial communities from an aquifer in East River, Colorado, USA - PLM1_100_b1 | ecosystem: Environmental > Terrestrial > Soil > Riparian zone | place: USA: East River...
CAGTGCGTGTACGGGGAGCGTTGCGGCCTGTGCCGTCGCATAGGATGCCTCGGCCGAGCGGAAGGAGGCGCGCATGCCATCGAGTCCGGACACCATCGTGCTGATCCACGGCTTCTGGGTCACCCCGCGCAGCTGGGAGCACTGGAAGTCCCACTTCGAGGCGAAGGGGTACACGGTGCTTACGCCTGGCTACCCTGGGTTCGAGGTCGAGGTGGAGGCGCTCCGCGAGGATCCGACGCCGATCGAGAACCTGTCCGTCCCCGAGATCATCGAGAAGATCGCGGCGTTGGTTCGTGAGATGAAGACGCCGCCCATCCTGATGGGGCACTCGGCCGGTGGGGTGTTCACGCAGATCCTGCTCGATCACGGCTTCGGTGCCTCGGCCGTCGCGATCAACTCCGCGCCGACCGAGGGGGTGAAGCGGGTCCCGCTCTCGCAGATCAAGGCGACGTTCCCCGTGCTCAAGAACCCGGCGAACCGTCACAAGGCCGTCGGGTTCACACCCGAACAGTGGCACCACGCCTTCACGAACACCTTCAGCGAGGAAGACTCGCTTGCCCTCTACGAGCGGTACCACATCCCGGCGTCGGGACGGGTCTTCTGGGGCAGCGCGCTCGCGAACATCCACCCCGGCCACGACGATCCGTGGGTGAACTACCACACCCCGATCGGGCGCCGCCCCTGTTCATCTCGGGCGGCGAGGATCATCTGATGCCACCCTCACTTCAGCGTTCGAATGCCAAGCACTACCAGGCTCCCGGCTTGATCACCGAAGTGAAGGAGTACGAGGGGTACGCGCACCTGCTTCCTGCGCAGAAGGGTTGGGAGGAAATCGCCCACTATGCGCTGGATTGGGCCGTCGAACACGCCAGACAGTAGGGGAGTTGAAGCACCTTCGACGAGGCGATCGAGCAGCGAAGCGATCGACGAGGTCACGGCGATTGCAGGTGGTCGATGTGTCGTTGACGACTTGCTACTCGCCGTCGGTACCGGAGGACGGCGTCGCCCTCAGGGCGTGTGAGGCTTGGGCCTTGGCTTAATCGGTCGGCTCCAGGAACGTGACTGTCGACGACATACCCAAACAATCAGGCACGGATGCCGCCGCTGCATGTCTTCCGCGTCGTACGGTCTCGTCGGGTGACCAATTCGGTGGTCGTGCAGGTTCTCCGGGGTCCGTCGCCCGACCGAGCTTGCAGCTCGACGCGATCCCGGCCGACTCATGACGAGCGACCGCCCGCCGAGGGCCCCTTGCACCGCCCCGACTACGTGGGGAGCGACCGGAAGATCACGTGGCCAGGGTTGGATGGCCCGCCGATGTAGTTATGTCCCTCCCCCCAGACCATGACCGACTCCCCACTCGGCGTGAGGTCGATGCCTTGGTAGTCGCCGTAAGGGAACTCGAAGCCGTTGGGGTGGGATTCCGAACGAGCGGCGCCGAACTGGGACACGCGCACGCTCGGGCCCGTCCAGGTAGTACCGCCGTCCAAGGAGGTCCGGTACCAGACGTTCCATCCGTTGGTGTGATCCAGCGGGTCCCCGAGACGATCGTCCATCCAGATCACGCTGATCTCGTCTTCAGCGCCGCCTTCGATCCGGGGATAGAGGGCGTAACACGCGCCATCGGCACATCCGGACGCCGTCTTGTCGTCGACCCGGCCCACGTATTCCCATCTGGACGATTGCGTGCAATCCTCCTCCGCGTCGCAGCTCGACAACTGCGCGATCGGCGGGCGGCCGGGTTTGCGCGGGAAGCTGTCCTGCCAGATGAGGTACAGGTTCCCTGCGGCGTCGATCGCGATGTCGTCCTGGGGCCCCCAGTACGCGAAGCCGCACGAGACAGCTGGCGGACAATGCGGCCCGGCGGGCCCGTCGGCGACCCGAGCGAAGACGGTGTCGGACGTGCCGGCCACGGTCCGAGAGACCTGGTAGATCGCCGCCGTCTTGCCCGTGCAGCTTCCGAAGCAATCACCCCAGGCGAACCACGCGTTGCCGGCGGCGTCCACGACGCCACCTTCCGGGAATGCCACGTGCGTGTCCTCGAGCACGAGGCTTTCGTGCCATGTCGCGCCACCGTCGGAGGACCGCGAGAGGAAATGGTCCTCGCCCGCGGCGTACGTGACGTAGACCTGGTCGTCCGACGCGACGATCCAGGGATGATCGCATGCGGAGCACTGGGGCCCGTTCGCCTTCGTCGTCGTCCAGGTCACGCCAAGATCCGAAGATTTCGCGACCAACACGTCGGCATCTGCAGCCTTCATGTCGGGTTTGCCGTAAGCAAGGAAGCTCACGTATACGTCGCCGGTCGCTTCATCCACCGTGATGACGCAGTCGACGATGCTCGGGTAGCCGAGCCTCGGGAGCGCCACCAGCGGGCCGAACGTCTGGCCGCCGTCGTTCGAGGCCCGTACGTAGATCTCTCGCTGCGACCCTGACGCCGGATCGCAGGATGGATCCCCGGGGAAGTGCGCGAGGACGACGTACACGTGACCGAGATGGTCCGCGGCGACCTCAGGTTCCCAGTCGTCGCCACCGCAGAACCCGACGTTCGTGGCCGTGGTCGCTTGTAGGACAGCACGCGTGGGTGTCGCGGGCGCCGACTTCAAGGTCGTCGCCGACAGCGAGGGGAGGGCCAGCGTCATGAGCCCACTGGCAATGGCAAGCGCGACCCACCATCTCACCGGCTTCGAGATCTGCGTCGCCCGCGTCGAGTCCACGTGTACCTCCTCTCGGACCTCACACCGGCCAGCTCGGCGGGACCGACCCGACCAAGTCCACCCTAAGAGGGCCGAAGGGTATGCCGCAACCCAGCCAGGATGGCTCGCGTACCGGCCCGCGATGCGAATACGTTGCGCTCCTTCCAGCTGGGTTCGATCACGGGCACCGGATCCTCGAGTTGCTGCGGCGAGCCCGGATGTCGGCTCGACGGGCCGTCCCACCTCGTGTGAAGACTCGCCGAACGCACCCTCGTTCGCGTCAAGCGGCCGATCCGAGAACCACACTCCGGAATACTCGTTCAACGTCAAGCGGTGGCCGGTTGCGCCACCGACGCGGTCAACCAAGATCGCTTCAGCGGCGCGCGTCCAGCGGTACAACGTCACTGCGCCGCCAACGATAGGGCGATCGGAGGTGGTCTGAACCGTCTCGGTCGTTACCCGTGGCTGGAGTGCACCTTCTGGACCAACGAGCCCAGGAGCTCCGGATACCCCGGAGCCGTAATCCGGATTTCGTTCTCGGCTGCAGAAGACTGAGTGCCGTCACCGATGCACCGCTTGGCGCGACACGCCGAAGCGGTGCGCCACCTCCACGATCGCGATGCCGTCACGGATCACCGCGAGCACCGCTTGGTACCGCTGCTCCACGATACTCAGCTCCACCAACATGGCAGGGAGTGTGTCGCGGATTAGGCGGAGCCGGCGTCACCCTTCAGCCGGAGCCGCGTAACCCATCAGCCGCCTAGGCGCCGGCCCCTGGCACAAGTCGACTACCGCTCGCGCGTTCCGCCCAACGGCCGATACGGCACCGTGGGGCGGAACAGCTCGCGGTGTGACTTACGGGGCGGAGCCGGGGGTCGGCAGCGTGGAGGGGGTCGCCGTGGCGTTGGCGGATCCGGCGGAACTGTGCCCCTGGCTCGCGTCGTTCGCAGTGGCGGTGCCCAAGTCGCTCGCGCCGCCGCTGGCCGTGTCCGCGGTCCCGGTGCCGCCCGGGTTCGGGGTGGCCACCGGAGGAACGGGAGTGGAGGAGGCCTTCCCGCCGGCGGAGCCGTGCTGTCCGGCCTGGCTCATGCCACCGCTCGCGGTCGAGGAGATCTCGGCGCCCTTGGCCACCCCGGGGGAGGCCGTGGTGGTGGCGATCGAGGAGATCTCGCTCCCCGTGCTCGCCGGGTTGTCGTTCGTGGCCGGGATCGCGATCCCGACCTTCGACAGGACGGTCGCGGCTGCGTTCTGGGCGGCGTCCGGCAGGACCCCGGCGAACGCGAGCCCGGTGGTGCCTGCGAGCGTGCCGGCCACGACGAGACCGGCGACCTTGGCGCGGAAGAATCTGCCTCTCACGGGCGATCTCCTTGTTGCGGGGGCGAGGGACGACTCGTGCTGGATGCGCACGGTGCGTGCCGCCGCGGCCACGGTCTCCCGCTCCCCCGCGAGCTCCTCGGAGGTGGCCGGGGCGGCGACCGCGCGGAGCATGCTCGCCACGTCGGTGTAACCGGGTGGTGCGTCGTCCGGCTCGATCAGGCCCGAAAGGAGCCGGTCGGCGGTGTCGTCATCGAGCGGTCGCCTGCGCATCTCGTCTTCTAAATCGCCCCAAGGGGTCATCCCGTTACAACCTCCCGCCTGATCTCCCCGGCGAGCCGCTTCAGGGCCCGGTGCTGGAGCACGCGCACCGTCCCCGGGCGCTTGCCCATGATCTCGGCGACCTCGTCCACGCCGAGCCCCGCCAGCACCCGCAGCAGGACCACCTCGGCCTGGCCGGAGGGCAGGGTCGCGATCCGGGCGAGCGCCGCCTCGGTGCCAAGCGTGGCCATGGCCTCCTGCTCGACGTCGCCCGTCCCCGCGTGCCCGACGAGGGTCTCTACGGGCGCGGGGCTTGTCGCTCGCCTTGTTCGCTGCCTTCGCAGGTCGAGGAGCCGCCTGCGGGCGATCGTGAAGGTCCACGCCCGAAAGGCGTGATCGTCTCCCTCGAAGCGCCCGAGGCCGGCCGCGACATCGAGCCACACCTCGGAGGCGAGGTCCTCGGCCTCACCGGGCTCCATGGCCCGAAGGTAGCGCAGGATGCGCGGATGAAGGTCGCGGTAGAGCCGGGCGAGGGCCGACTCGGCCCCCGCCTGCGCCGCGGCCAGGGTCGTCGCGAACGGGTCTTCGAGATTCATGGGCAGACGGGTAGGGTAGGGGAAGACGGCGCCGTCGGAGCTCAGAGGTAACCTCGTCGACTGGGGAGAGAGATTGAGGAGTCTGGGGACGACTCCCCGATAACTCTCCAAAAACTCCCCAGTGCCCCCGGCAGGAATCGAACCTGCGAGCCGCGGTTTACGGAAACCGCTGCGCAACTTGAGGCGGCGAGAGCGACTTGCGACATCGTCTGAATCCCTCGCGGGCCACCGTTCGCGAAGGCGTCGAATCGCTGGGGAGAAGCTCGACGGTTCAGAAGGCAAGGTTGCTGCAGGAATCCCTGTGCCGCTTGATCGGCGCTGGACGGCGCTCGAGACTCGTGAGCAATAGGGGTACCGCGCGCCTCGCCCCTCTGTGTCGGCCGCGTGAAAGGCTGCCTAGCGACCGAGCAGTTCACAGTCGCGGAGAAGCGTTTGCAGATTCCCCAGGGAGTTCGAATAGTGTCCCCTTAGGTCCACTTGACCTTCCGGTGCGCGAACCAACGCCGGAATCTTGTACGTGGGGAGGATCTCATCCCGGCTCATCACGCGAAGCTCCTTCACGAGCAGTCGGAGCAGGGCCTTGCGTTGCTGCGCGGTGCCGGCACGAAGGAACGTCCCGAGGTCTTTCGCCCACTCCGCGACATCGATGGCGCTCGGATCCTCTGGAACGCCTTCCGAGTCCTGCTGTGTGAGCGAGGCCTCCTCGGCGATCAGCGCATCGATCTGGGCCGTCAGCCTGGCGATTCGCTCCTGGCAGTCGGCAGGGGAGAGCGATCCCTCCTCGAACGCGGCGAAGTAGCGATCCAGTGATCGCTTCGCGCCGGCCAGCTCTTGCCGGACGCCGGCCAGGCGGCGGGCGGCATCTTCAGCTGGCTCGCCATCCTTGACCGCCGCACCCGCGAGGGCCTCCTCGATGAGCGAGCTGTCGCGGTACACGTCCTCCATCTGTTCCATGACGGCTTCTTCGAGAGCTTCTTTGGGCAGGCGGTCGCCTCCGCAGAACTCGCTTCCGTAGCGGTATCTAGTTGAGCAGACGTAGTAGTGATACAGCCCCTTCCGTCCCCTGGCCGAGGTCCCGACGTAGGAGCGGCGGCAACGTCCGCACCGGATCACGCCCGAGAGCAGGTACTCGGTGGGGTGAGCGCGGCGAAGAGCCTGGGACTCGCCCCGCTCGCCGAGGATGCGGTGCGCCGCCTCGAACGTCGTCGAGTCCACGAGCGGGTCGTGCAATCCAGGATGCGTGGTCCCGCGGAATTCGATCTTCCCCGCGTAGATCGGGTTGTTCAGGATCGACAGCACGATCGGCCGGGCAAAGGGGGCGCCATTCTTGGTCCTGTGCCCTTCTGCGTTCAGGACCTTCGCGATCGCCTCGGCGCCCATCCGTCCCTCCACGTACATCGCGAAGATCCGCCGCACGACGTCTGCCTGCGGCTCGTGGGGGTGGATGAGCTTGGTCTGCTTGTCCCGGAGGTAGCCGTAGGGAACCCTGCCCACCACCCACCGTCCCTGCGAAGCGGCCCGCTCCATCCCGGCGGTGATGCGCTCGACGATCGTGGCCCGCTCGAACTCGGCGAACACGCCGAGCATCTGCAGCATCATCTTGCCCGCGGGCGATGATGTCTCGAAGGGCTCGGTCGCCGAGCGGAGCGCGACGCCCGAGCGCTCGAGCTCCTCGGCGGTCTGCGCGAGCTGTCGGACGCTCCGGGAAAGGCGATCCACCCGGTAGACCAGTAGTAGCTCGTACACGCCGGCGCCGGCCTCCGAAAGTGCCTGGCGCAGTCCGGGGCGGTGCAGCGTGGCTCCCGAGGCCTGGTCGGTGAACCGGCGCACGATCCGCCAGCCGTCTTGGGAGCGGACGTAGGACTCCAGACGCTCTGACTGCGCGCCGAGCGAGAACGGCTGGCGGTCCTCGTCGGTGGAGATCCGCGTGTAGGTGGCGATCCTCACGTTGAGTCCTCCTCCTCGTCTTCGCCGAGCGGGGGCAGGGGCTGTCCCTCGGCCCATCCTGGCACGGAGCCGTGACGCACCCGCCAGAACCGCTCGGCGTCGGGCTCCACGAGCCCGGAGGCCTGGGCTTCGGAGATCGTCAGCAGCTTGTCCCGGGTCCCGCAGAAGGCGCAGTACCCGACCTGGTAGCGGAGATCCTCGCGGGATGGCACGGCGAGCTGCTCGCAGTCCGGGCAGGCCCGGAGCTGCTCCTGGTCGATCGCCCGGGCCAGGTGGCGGTCGCTGCGAGGTCCGAGACGCTCGATGACGTTCGCCCCCCACTGGCGATCCGAGACCCAGCGCTTTCGCCGGCCGAGGTAGTCAAGTACCCGGCCCTGCAGCTGCTTCAGCTCGCCGAGCTCCTTCTTGGTCCGCTCGTGGCGCTCCCACCACGTCCGGTGATGCAGCAGCTGGTGGCCGTCGAGCTCGCGGATCGCGCGGAGGACCCACGGCAGGTACGGGTAGCGGGCGTGTAGCGAGGCGACCGTCTCGCGCTGACGGGCGAGGTAGGCGGCCCGAAGCGATGCGATCGCCTCTCGCTCCACAGGCGTCGTGGGAGTCTTCTTGCTCGCCGCGGAGGGAGCGCCCAGCGGATCGAGCACGGTCCGCCGGGCGAAGAACCGCCAGGCCCGACGCTCCAGGTCCGTCATCGGGCCGGTCTCGTTCAGCAGCAGCTCCAGGGCGTCCCGGTCGCCGGCATCCAGGTCCTGCAGGTGCTCGGAGTAGGTGTCGATCCCGTACCAGCGCCTGTTGAGGGTCTGGACCGTCCGCCGGAGACCCTCGGCGTCGGCGAGGATGTCCTGGCGACGCTGGCGGGCCCGCTCGGCGTCGTCCCGCCGCTCGGTCACCTCGGCTCGCCACCGGTCCCAGGGCTCGCGGAGCAGGCCGGCGAGCCGCAGTCCCTCGACCCGGCCCCGGCTGGTCCATACCGGGTCGGCCACCGCGGCCTCGGGATGCTCCACGGCATCGGTCGCCGCGACCACGAAGCCCTGGATGCGCATGAACCCCGTTTGGGTCGGCGTGGTCCGCGCCTCGGTCCGGCACCGCTCCTCGGCCTTGGCCGTGATCTGCTCCACGCGCCCGGATGTCGTCGTGAGCACGAGGAGCGCCGGCACGTAGGGATGCCGCTCCTGCCACACGCCGGAGGCCGCCCACGCCAGGTATAGCGAGAGCTTCTTGGAAAGGCGCGGGATGCTCATCGTCCCCCGGTCGATCTCCACCACGGCGCGGTACTCGGCCTCGCCGTCTCGGATCAGCAAGAAGGCATCCGGCACGATCGCCGCCTGCCGCTCGCCGATCCGGAACTCCTCGCGGGCCTCGACCTCGCGGGAGAACGCCAGCAGCTCCCACCCGAGGCTCGGTGCGAGCCGGACCAGCGCCACGTACAGGCCCGTGATCGCCGCCGAGTGGCGAAGGAACTGCTCCTGAGGGTCCTCCCGTTCCCCTCCCCGGGGGAGCTCGGCTCCCCGGTGGAACGCGTCGGCAAGGCGCGATGGCCACCAGTGGTAGGGGGCCGAGCCCTGATCGGCGTACGGCTGGCGACCCCCGCACATCCCGAGCCTCCAGAGGCGATCCAGCCGGTAGCGAGCGGTCCGCTCGGGAAGCTCCAGCAGCGTGCTGATCTGCTGCGTCGTCGCCACGCGATGCTCGCTCAGCACGGCCACGATCTCCCTGTCCGTCGACGACAGCTGATCCACCGCCACTCGTCTGCTAACAGCACGTACCTTCCGTGCCCCCTCACGATCCATGTGCCCCCCGGAAGGTTTGAGGGACTGCGAGGAGGATCCAAGCGGTCCTGAGGACCGTCGGCCGCGCACCGGAGGCCGGCTCACCGCCTACCACCTGCGGCATCGCCGGATGCCGACTTGCCGCCGTGCCTTCGAGCGAACGGCGAGCCATCGGCAAGATCCTGGGGGGAGGGGGACTTGCGGCGTGGAGTCGGTCTGGCGGCGGAGGGCGTCCGGGCGGCGTGGATCAGGACAGCGAGAAGGCGGACAGTCTCGGCGACCTCCTCCTGGCCGAGCAGGATGAAGTTCGGCCTTGCCAGCTCGATCCTCTCGTCGTCCACACCATCACGGGGCGCCTCCTACTCACGAAGCCGGCCGGTCGCACTCCGGCGTTCGTGCTCATCCAGATCGGGCGTATATCGTCTGCGACCCGACTCCTCGTTTTCTCCCCATCGGCGTTCCGGCCATCCGGCGACTCGCCGACGACTCGGCGAGGGTTCCGACGGGGACTCCTCGTCTTCTCCCTCCTGCTGGATGGAAGGGGTCCGGCACCGGCGAGAAATCGGGGAGTCTTTGGAACTCGTCACCGCGGCACTCGGTCAGCTCATCTACCGGGGTAGCGTTGACGCGCATGTGTCGCCGCCAACTCAACGTGGGCATGAGAGAAGGTCAAGCGTCCGGAAAAGCCTCCCGAGCTTCGCAGCCCATCGCGTCGAAGGTAGGACGCGACATCGCCGAACGCATCGGGGGGATTACCTCGATCGGGAGCTGGGCCTACCGGTCTTGGCCGACGAGTCTGCCGCCCATGCGCGCTTGGTCCCGAGTGCGGCGATCGCCTGCATCATCACGACTCCTCCACTCCTGCCCAGCCGCTGACGCCCGCTTCGAGCCTGAACGCGACCAGCCGGCACGACCATGGAGCTACCCGGCGAGCACACGGCCCTGCATGGCTTCGAGCTTGTCCGCGTCCCAGAGCGCCGCGGACCCTTCGGCCCGGACGGTCTCGGCGAGCACACGGCCCTGCATGGCTTCGAGCTTGCCCGCGTCCCACAGAGGCGCCCCGATGCTCGCCGCCTCGCGGGTGCCGCTGCCTGCCACACTCGTAACGGAGCGATCGCCGCGCCCCGCCAGGGTGAGCGCCAACGCGCTCATGATCAGCGCCGCGGCCGCCAGCACGGATACGGCCGTGGTCCACAGCGTGAACCGCGCCGGCAGACCCGAGACCCCGATGGTTCCTGCCTTCGTGCTCATGGTTCCTCCTTTGACCTGGGGACCGATCCCTGAGCCCGAGGCTAGAGGGAGCATCGTCCCGGGGAATCCCCGAAATCCGTACCGATCGAGGCGGTGATCGGTACGTCTTGGCTCAGGATCCCGGGGGGCCGGATGGGAACTTCGAGGCCAGCTCCGTGCGGGAGCGAACGCCCAGCTTGCGGTAGATCCGCTTGAGATTGGCTTCAA
>Ga0184623_10001528_pt1 | contig 10027 bp, 9 predicted proteins | sample PLM1_100_b1_FD_133138 | JGI IMG/M metagenome (GOLD analysis project Ga0184623, IMG submission 133138) | Groundwater sediment microbial communities from an aquifer in East River, Colorado, USA - PLM1_100_b1 | ecosystem: Environmental > Terrestrial > Soil > Riparian zone | place: USA: East River...
GGTCACCACTGACGGCCCCACGGTTTCGACGACGCGAATCACGGCACGTGAATACGCGTCCAGGAGGTCGGCGTCATCTATTTCAGGTGGGTCGAAGGCCGCTTGGGGGTGGGCCGGGCTTTCGGCCGAGGTCAATTGCTCTTCTGCTGCCAGGAAAGCGACGCTCATTCGGAGCTCCTCAAGTTTGAAGTTCAAAGTTCAAAGTTTAAAGTTCAAAGTCTCAATGACTGGTCCGGAACTCCTCGAGCACGGCACTTACCCCTTTGAACTTCGAACTTTCTATTTAGACGCGTGGATGGCGTTCGTCGATGCGCGTGACTGAAGAAGTGCCCTCGCCGCGAAGCTCGCGCTTCAGAATCTTGCCGGTGGCGCTCATCGGCAGTTCCGTGCGGAATTCGATGTGGCGGGGATACTTATACGCGGCAAACTGTTCTTTGCTCCAGTCGAGTAACTCATCCTCCGTCACCATCACGCCTGGCTTCAGCACGATGAATGCCTTTACCTCTTCGCCCAGTCGTGCGTCCGGAATCCCGATGACCGCCGCCTGAGCGACCGCCGGGTGCGTGATCAGCACCTCTTCCAACTCCCGGGGATACACATTCAGGCCTCCGCGAATGATCATGTCTTTCTTGCGGTCGACGATTGACAGGTAGCCTTCGCTGTCGACGGTTCCGATATCACCCGTGTGGAACCAGCCGTTGCGCATCGCTTCGGCCGTCGCCTCAGAACGCTTGTAGTAGCCCTTCATCACGTTGTGCCCGCGAATCACGACCTCACCGGGTGTGCCGACCGGCACCGGCTCGTCGGTATCGTCGACACATCGAATCTGAACGCCGAACACCGGTTGGCCGACGGTGCCCGGTTTCGACGGCCGCTCCAGATGATTGAACGCCGCGACGGGCGCCGTTTCGGACAGACCATACCCTTCGAGAATCCGAACCTTGAACGTCTGCTCGAATGCCTTCATGAGCTCCACCGGCATGGGCGCGCCGCCCGACACGGCGAGCCGAAGCGACGCGGCCACATGCGTCACATCGACGTCGTTCTGTCGCGCATGTTCCAGCAGAGACCAATACATGGTCGGCACACCGATCCAGTGCGTGACCCGTTCGCGTTTGATGATCTCGAGCAGCGTCCCCGGATCGAACCTCGGCAGCAGCACCAACGTACCGCCGGCGTACAGAACTGCATTCATCTGCGCGGTCTGGCCGGTCGAGTGAAACAGCGGCAGCGTGACCGCCGCAATGTTTTCCACATCGCCGCCGATGATCGGCAGCGTCAATTCGCGCACGACCATCGCATTGACGAGCATGTTCAAGTGGGTCAGCTCCGCGCCCTTTGCCTGACCCGTCGTACCCGATGTGTACAAGATGACGGCAGTATCGTCGGGGGCGGTGGGGCATGTATCGAAGTCTTGAGAATGCCGATACATGAGGTGGGCGAGCGTCCGAGTTCCATCGATCGGACTGTTCATCGCCGTCGGATCCGTCGTCATCACGATGAGATCCTGGCAAGTGGAGACGACGTCGATGCCGGCTTTCGCCATCTGCGCCATCGGAAGCTCGAGCGTGCCCTCGAAGCACAGCAGTGCCTTGCTATCGCTGTCTCGAAGGTGGTACGCGATTTCGCGCGGCCGCAGGAGGACGTTGAGCGGCACGACCACGGCGCCCGCCTTGAGGATGCCGAAGTACGCAACCGGAAAATACGGAAGGTTGGGACAGAGAAGCGCGACATGATCGCCGGGCCGAATGCCCATGGCCGTAAGGCCTCCCGCCACTTGCGACGCTGCCGCGCTCAACTGCGCGTAGCTCATGCGCAAGTCATTCCAGACAAGGGCAATGCGGGCAGGGCCACGGATGAGCTGCTGGTCCAGGACGGAAGCCAGGTTCAACGTGGTGGCGTTCAAAAGGGACATCGGGATCGGCAGACCCAGTGCCGTCTGAGTATAATGCACCCCCTGAATCGAGGAGTTTCGGCCATCAGGATCCCTTCAGCGGTTCGCCTGGTCATATTTGCGGCAGTCACGGCCTCTTGTGGCGGCAAGACGCCCGCCCAGCCCACACCTGCCTTCGTCATTTCATCGATCTCACCATCCAGCGGCCCTTCAATCGGCGGTACGGCGGTCACGGTAGTCGGATCCAATTTCGCGGCGGGAGCGGCACTGACTATCGGCGGCGTTGCCGCACTCGACGTCACAGTGGTTGATCCGACAATGATCCTGGCCACGACCGGTCCCGCCGCAGGCGGGCCGGCGGACGTCGTGGTGGTTTTGGGCGGCCGTGCAGCCAGGCTGGTGGGTGGTTACATCTATATGAGGGTGGAAAATGCGCCGCCGGTGATCTCATCAGTCTCCGCCCGCGGAACTCGACTGAACGAGCCGGCAAATTTCGCGGACCTGAACGAGGAGATCAACATCGTGGCGGCGGTCTCCGATGCCGAGACGTCGCCGGACCAGCTTTCATATGAGTGGGCGGCGGACGCAGGAACCTTTGCGGGCACCGGCCGGGCGATCAAATGGCGGGCGCCGAGCACGTTGCCCAGAACACCCGTTTCCTATCCGCTGACCGTCACCGTCACGGAGCCCTATCAGACGACTGATGAGGGCGGGGCCGTCGTGACGCGCGAGAACAAGGTCACTGCGACGGTGACCGTTCGCGTGCACAACTCGATCAAAGAAATCGGTGAGGTTGCGGGTGAGTTCTTGAACGACTTCTCGAACTTGACCGTTTCGCCCGAATCGGCAGTTCGTAACTTCAATCTTGCCAGGTGCGGCGACGGGAGGGCGGTGGAGCTCAACGACATTCGAAACCATCGCGCCACGTACAGCGTCGTCAACGAGCACAGGTTGGTGCTCCCTCCTAAAGTCACTTTTAATTTCGACGGAATCTGCCCTTTCCGGTCGCGCACCGGAGACGCCTGCGCACAGTTGTCGTGCGGCTGGACGTCGACGAAGAAAGCCGGGGGTGTGGATATCGTCAATGGCCAATGCCATCTGACGGAAGTCTATGAGCCGAGCGGCGACAAATGGCAGATGTGCTGGAGTGAGTTCGAGGCAAACCCGGCGAAGTCGACCACGCTGCATTTCCCCTTCTAGCGCAGTTTTTCGGTCCGCCGCCGTTCGCGCTAAGTACGTGTGCGAACTTTGGCGAGACCTCGCCGAAGTCGTCACGTAGGCGGGTTTTCCGTATTCCGTTATTCGTTCTGAGTAGCTGCGTCTGCCTTGCTCGTGCCCGACAAAACACGAGCAAGCACGGAAAGCGGATTACGGAAAACTGACTGCCACGCGTGGTCACGGAGTCTGCGGCGGAGTTTGCGGCGCGGGCAAGCGTGGGCGATAGTTGGGCCGATAGTGGGCGTGACAGGTCACGCACGCGGCATAGAGCTGATCGTTGAGTGCGGTGAGCGCCTCGACATCTTTGGCCTTGGCGGCTCTGAACGCGGCGATTCCCACATCGAGCAGAAGCGTGGCGTCCTTCATCCAGCGGTCCTGGTCTCTCGCACGTCGCGGCATCATCAGCAAGTTGGCTGATTCGGCAAGCATCATCGCTTTGTTCTGAAGGTCGATCCATTCCTCGGGCTTGCTGGGAGTCCGGGTTGAAATGTAAAAGATCGCATCCGACGTCGGATAGATGATGTTCACCATCAGCTCTCCCATGGTTCCGGAGGAGCGAAACGGGACCTGTGATGATGTTGATGGCGCGACAGGCGTCTGATCCGCCGGAGTCTGTGCCGCCGGGGTCTGTGCCGCTGGCGCCTGAGCCAGGACCATCACTGCCAGAAGAAGGATTCCGAGGGTTCGCATCCTGCCCTCCCTTTCGATTTCAATCGCCACTCTCGCTCCGCTGTACGCAACCGAACCGCTGACAAATCCGGCACGCTGACGGACTGAGGTCGAAGAGCTGTCAGTCTCGTAAATTATACGCGGGGCGCGAATGCAGAGGAATCAGGGCTTCGAACCGGTCTCATGACCTCGCCGATGGAAGGGCGGACCGTCATTACGCGTGGAACTGTACTCGGCGACCGCCATTGCCCACGACGCACCGTAAGCGAGAACCGCTTTTTCTCGCGGGCGCGTTACTGCGGCCTCGGCCGAGCACCGATCCACACATTCCTGTAGATCACACCGGGAATCGATGCGGACTCTACACCGCTCCGGCCGGATGGCGCACCGAGATAGGCGTAATGCGGCGCCGGCGCGTAGGTGCCATTGGGTGACGGCACGCCATAATCGTAGATGGTTCTGCCGTTCACTCCGCCCTCTTTCACGGTCACGCGGAACTCGCTGCCCCAGGTCGCTTTCCAGTAGTACGTGGTGGATGCATTCAGCGCATACACCGAAGCTAACCGGACCTGAGTGGGTGGCTCGTACCTGACGTCGAGATCACCCACGTCCCCGTAAAGCGCGCGGAACGTGATTGCATTCGGCGGAAAGCCGCCCGTACCACGATACTGGATATCGACGCGGTACCGGTTGGTGATGAAGTCGCCCTGCCCGTTCGACATGCCGAAGACCTTGGACTTGTCACCGGGTGCGTTCGCCCGCAGCCCTTCTACTTCCATCGAAAACTCGCCGCTCGTGATCGTCTGCGGGATCAGATATTGCACGTAGCTGGTATTGGTGTCGAGACGGATGCCTTTATCGGGAATGAATGTCGTGGCACCCATCCGCTCGCCCACCGTCGCGCCGTTATACAGGGGATCGAACACCTCGTTCCCGCGTATATAGCCGCCCTCAGGCGACACGAACGAGGCCGTCGTCGACCAGGGTCCGGCCGCTCCCTGATTCTCTGCCCGCACATGCCACGTGTGGCGCTTGCGGAAGCCGAGCGTCGCAGTCAACCGAACGCAAGGACATCCAGGAACGCCGCTGCGCCCCTACTGAGCCCCACACGACTGGCCTTCCGGCAGCGCCACATGACTCCCACCTCCTGCACGGAAAAACCGCCACGTCTCGCCAGGAGCAACAGCTCCACGTCGAACGCAAAACCCTGAATCCGCAGCTGAGGACAGATGGCCTCCACGGCCGGCGCGGTTCGATCGTGAAGCGCTCCGCGTTATCGCGTGTCCGACGCGTCATGAAACAGATAAACGCGGCGGTCGAAATCGATCGTCCAAGCATAGTTCTTGAGAAAGGCGTGAGAGAGCAACGCCTCGACGGGTTACACTGCCTGCCGTGGTGGACGTCTCTTCCGTTCGATTTCTCCTCGCGGCACCTGGTCGCGCGGAATGGACGCATGTGAGACGTCGGTTCGGCCGTGCCGGCGTGCAGGAGATCCGGCGATTGGTCCTGCTGCGGATCTGTTTTTCGATCGCTATAGTGTGAATCCCGGTCCATTCCCAGCGTTCAGAGGTGGGAGACGAGGGTCGCGGGCGCGGGTGACACGAGAACAATTCCCAGCCTGACAGGCGGACTGGAAGGAGAAAAACGTGCAGAATCGACGAGCGTTCTTCAAGACCCTCGCCGGCGCCGCAGCAGGCGCGTACTTGTCGCGACGCGCCGTTGCTGGCGGCGCACTTGCGACAGCACAGACGCCGCGCGCGCGTCGTGAGGTGATCGTCGGCGGGCGACGCATACGCGTCGTCGACGTTCACTCCCACTGGGACCTGCCGCTCGGGCAAGTTGTGAAAGGAACACCGTTCGAGAAATACGCGGAAGGGGCCGGATTGGACGAGCGCATCCCGATCATGGACAAGCTTGGGATCGACGTCTCGGCGATCAGCGTCAATGACTTCTGGTGGTATGAAGCGAAAGACCAGGGCCTGGCGCGCGCCATCTGCAACGCCCACAACGAGACGCTCGCCAAGTGGGCACGGGCACATCCCGATCGGCTCGTCGGAATGGCGTCGGTGCCCCTCCAGTTCCCGGACCTGGCCGCCGAGATCCTGCAGGATGCGACCATGCGACATGGGGCACGCGGCGTGACGATCGGTGGACACGTCAACAACGAAAGCGTGACGCTTCCCAAGTACGACCCGTTCTGGGCCAAAGCGGCGGAGCTTGGGCAACTCGTCTTCATGCATCCCAACGGCGCCTCCAACATCATCCAGCCGGGCTCCCTGGCCGGACGCGGCGGGATGGGCAACATCGTCGGCAATCCGCTCGAGACGACCGTCTTCTTGTCGCGGCTCATCTTCGATGGGACGTTCGACAAATTCCCCGCGTTGCGCGTGTGCGGCGCTCATGGCGGCGGCTATCTGCCGTCCTATCTGGGCCGGACGGAGGTGGCGTGCCAGCGGCCTAACATGAACTGCGCCAACAAGAGACGGCCGAGCGAGTACATGCGTCAGCAGATCCTCGCCGACACGATGGTCTTCTCCGAAGAGGGGCTCCGGCACCTCGTGGCGGAGATGGGCGTCGGCCAGATCGTCTTTGGCACCGACGTGCCCTTCAACTGGCCAGTGACCGTGGATCTCGTTCTCAACGCGTCGTTCCTGAGCAACGCAGACAAGGAAGCCATCCTGGGCGGGAATCTGCTGAAGCTGCTCCGGATGTAACTGGTTAGCGGGTTGACAAGATGCGGGATGCGGCCATCGCGGAGCCTGGCCCCCAGCGCGAATCCGAGCAGCAAACGGCTTGAACTCAGGTCGTCTTTGGTCTACCGTCTACCATCTTCGGTCTTGTTCTCGCGGGAGCCGAGGAATGCTGCCGACCGTAACCGAAGAAGCGCCTGCGGCTGTTGCGACGAGCGAGTCCTTCTTTAAGGTTCGCGGGGCCCCACCCCCACGAACTGCGTCTCGTGCCTTCGCACTCGACGCGGCTCAGGGCTGCCGCCGAGGAGCAACCGCGCGTGGGGGTGGGGCCCCACGCGCACTAAGACGGTAATCCGTAGACCGGTTCAGTACATGGAGGGTATATGAGCGCTGCCCGGCACAGCATGACGCGTATCAGCATCGTGGTCCTGTTGGGGATCGCTGCTGCCTTCGCCGTCGCACCCGCCGCCGAGGCGGGCCTCACGAAGATCCAGATCATCTCCCGCGGTCCGGCCTTCGGCGGGTACGTGTTTCCCGGCGTCGGTCCCTACGAGCGGATCGTCGGCAAGGGATTCGGGGAGATCAGCCCCACCGACCGTCGCAACAAGGTGATTGTCGACCTCGACCATGCGCCCCGCAACGCGAACCGCAGGGTCGAATACGCATTCGACTTCTACATCCTGAAACCCGTCGATCTGAGCAAAGGGAATCACAAGGTGTACTACGAGCCGCCGAACCGCGGGGGCAAAACCTTCGGCAACTTCAACCGGTCGACGGGCGGAGACGACCCGTCAACCTCGAGCAATCCCGGCAGCACATTCCTGGCGCCGCAGGGCTACACGATGGTCTGGAGCGGCTGGGATTTTTCCGCCGGCTCTGACAACGCCGATTACAACCTGACGATTACATTGCCCGTCGCGAAAAATGCCGACGGCTCATCGATCGTCGGGCCTGCATACGAGTACATCGTCACTGGCGGCACGTCGTTCGCGCTGAACTACACGGCGGCGACCCTCGATCAGACGAAGGCGCGGCTCACACATCGGGTTCACCTGGATGACGTGCCGCAGATCGTCCCTTCGACGGGATGGCAGTACACGAACAATGGCAACGCGATCGAGCTGCTGCCGGCCGGAACGCGGTTCACCGCCAACGATATCTACGAGTTCTCGTATACGGCCAAAGATCCGACCGTCAACGGAATTGGCTTCGCGGCAGTCCGCGATTTCAACTCGTTCCTGAGGTACGCGACGGCGGACAGCGCCAACACGAGGAATCCGCTGGCTGGAGACGTCACGCGAATGTACACGTACGTGACGTCACAACCCGGGCGCATGCTGAACGACTTCCGCACGCTCGGCTTCAACGAGGACGAGCAAGGGAAGATCGTCTTCGACGGCATGCTGCAGTGGATCGCAGGCGGCGACGGGATCAACATGAACTACCGGTTCTCGCAGCCGGGCAGGACGGAGCGCAACCGCCAGGATCAGCTGTACATCGAGGGGGCATTTCCGTTCGCCCACCAGCGGCTGAAGGATCCGATCACGGGCACGACGGCGGGGCGCTACGACCGGTGCACGGCGACCAAGACGTGCCCGCTTGGAATGGAAGTGTATTCGGCCAACGAATACTGGGTGAAGGCGACGTCTCTGCTGACAACCGACCCGAAGGGCACGACGGACCTTCCCGATCACCCGATGGCCCGCTACTACCTGATCTCCAGCCATCAGCACGGCACGGGCAACGGCGCCGCCAAGGGTGCGTGCCAGCAGTTTCTGAATCCGTTGAACTCGGGGCCCATCCTGCGGGCGTTGTGGGTGGCGATGGACGAGTGGTCGACCAAACACATCGCGCCGCCGCCGAGCGCGGTCCCACGCCTCGCTGATGGCACGCTCGTGCCTGCGATACCGCAGAGCGGCGTCGGTTTCCCGAAGATCCCGGGCGTCACCTATAGCGGGCTGAAATCGACGCGGTATTTGCTCGACTACGGTAAGGACTTCTATCGCACCGGGATCATGACGATCAACCCACCGGTCATCACGCCGCCCATGTTCGACAACCCTAAGAACGGACCGATCTATCCGAGCTTCGTGCCGAAGACCAACGCCGACGGCAACGACATCGCCGGTGTTCGACTCGCGGATGTGACCGTGCCGCTCGCGACCTACACGGGATGGGCGCTGAGGTCGGGACCGCAGGCGAACGACGGCTGCGAGGGATCGGGACAATACATTCCATTCGCGAAGACGAAGGCAGACCGCATCGCGTCAGGCGATCCGCGGATGTCGATCGAGGAACGGTATCCGACGTTCTCGATGTATTCCGCCGCGGTGAACAGCGCGATCGACGATCTGATCGCGAGGCGACTGATGCTGCAGGAGGACAAGGCGTCAAACCTGAATCGTCTGCTGCAGGCGGGCACGGCGACGGGCGCGATCAGGATGGACGGCACGAAGTAGGCCGTTCGCAGAAGGTAACCTACACTGGGTCGGCAAGGCGTCCGACGACAAGAAGTCCGAAATAAAGGTCGCGCCCGAGATCCTCGCGAAATACGCCGGTACCTACCAGGAGTTGGACCTCTGGGGAAACGGACCCCACCCCAGAATGATCGAAATCTCAGTTTCTGACGAAGCCCTGTTCGCCGAACTCAAGGGAAGGGGGAAGGTACAGCTGGTGGCGCAGTCGGAAACCACCTTTTCCGGCTTTAATGGGCTGGGGATCAAGTTCGTCAGGGATGGCCAGGGCGCCGTGACGCATCTCCTCGAGATGCACGTGTCAGGCGATTACCGGTTCCGACGCACGAGGTAGCACCATGGCTAGCCCTGGCCCTTAGTCAGCCCAGCAGGGCCCTTTGAAGACTCCTAGCCATGGTAATATCTCGGTATTACCATGCCGACCATTACTGTTAAGCTCGACAAGAAACGCGCCGAGCGTCTGGCGCGGTGGGCGCGCCGCAGCAAAGTTCCCAAATCAGAGGTGATCCGGGCGCTGATCGATCGGGCAGGGCCGATCGAGACCGGAGAAGATCTGATTGAATGGGTCGACAGTGCGGAAGGTAAAGGCTTGGGGCTGGCGCAAAGAAAGCAGTGAGCCGTCCGGTCTTGTTGGATACGTCCTTTCTCGTCGCGCTCGAGCGCGAAACTGCCAGCGGCGAGAACGGTCCTGCGCGGAAGTTCCTGCCGTCGCTCCGCGGTCGTCAGCTTGTCGTCTCAATTGTCAGCGTGGAGGAACTCTTGGAGGGCGCGTTGGACGAGGCGGCAACCTTTGCCTCGCTCCAGCGGTTTGCCATTCAAGGACTGCACCTCGCGCAGGCGCGGCGGTGCGCCCTGCTGCAGCGTCGCGCGCCGCGGCGAATGGGGGAGAATGATGCCTGGTTGGTTGCCACCGCCGAATCGATCAACGCCGACGTAGTCGGTGCGGATCGTACGGCGTTCGAGCGGCTTGGCGCGCGTTACCTCCGCTTTCGTTGAGCTCCCGTCCTTGCTGAAAAGTTCGTTCTCAATGAGTTAGTGTTGGCGGAGAGAGTGGGATTCGGACTCACGCGGGCCCTGTAGAA
>Ga0184623_10001529_pt1 | contig 10025 bp, 9 predicted proteins | sample PLM1_100_b1_FD_133138 | JGI IMG/M metagenome (GOLD analysis project Ga0184623, IMG submission 133138) | Groundwater sediment microbial communities from an aquifer in East River, Colorado, USA - PLM1_100_b1 | ecosystem: Environmental > Terrestrial > Soil > Riparian zone | place: USA: East River...
ATCAAGCGCGCGCTTCAGTCTCCCGGCCAGGTCGACATGAAGCTGGTCAACGCGCAGCAGGCCCGGCGCGTGCTGGACCGCATCGTCGGCTACCAGGGCAGCCAGCTGCTGTGGAAGAAGGTCCGCCGCGGCCTCAGCATGGGCCGCGTGCAGTCGGTGGCCGTGATGCTGATCTGCGACCGCGAGCGCGAGCGGGAGGCCTTCCGCTCGGAGGAGTACTGGTCCATCACGGCGACCCTGGCCGGTAAGAACCCGCCGCCCTTCGAGGCCAAGCTCCATAGCATCAACGGCCAGGACGCCGTCATCTCGTCGGCCCAGGAAGCCGACCGCGTCGTGGCCGCCGTGGGCGGGAAGGACTTCACCGTCCGGTCCATCGAGCGCAAGGAAAAGAAACGCAACCCGGTGGCGCCCTTCATCACCAGCCGGCTCCAGCAGGAGGCGGCGCGCAAGCTGCGCTTCACCCCCAAGAAGACCATGATGCTGGCCCAGCAACTCTATGAGGGCATGGAGATCGGCAAGGAGGGACCGGTCGGGTTGATCACGTACATGCGGACCGACTCCACGCGGATCGGGAAGGAGGCCGCCGAAGAAGCCCGGCAATTGGTGCGCGAGCGCTTTGGCGCCGAGTACCTGCCCACGACCCCCAATATCTATAAGACGCAAAAGGCCGCTCAGGAGGCCCATGAGGCGATCCGACCGACCTCGGCCCATCGTGATCCCGAATCGATCAAGCGGTTTCTGGATCGGGATCATTATCAGCTCTATAAGCTGATCTGGAACCGCTTCATCGCCTCCCAGATGTCGCCAGCCGTACTGGAAGTCACCCGCGTGGACTGTAGCCCTGGGCAGACGCCGGACGCCTACGTGTTCCGGGCCAACGGGACCGTGGTGAAATTCCCCGGCCACACGGCGGTCTATATGGAGAGCAAGGACGCGGAGGCCACCGAGCAGAACCGCAAAACTGATCAGGAGACCGAGGAGGAAACGGAGCGGCAACTGCCGGCCCTCACCGAAGGCGAGCGCCTGCGGCTGATCGCCCAGGAAGGCCAACCCGCGCGGGGCATCTCGCCCAAGCAGCACTTTACCCAGCCGCCGCCCCGCTACAACGAGGCCCTCCTCATCCGCGAGCTGGAAGAGAAAGGCATCGGCCGGCCTTCGACCTACGCCAGCATCACCTCCACGATCCAGGAGCGCAAGTACGTCGAAAAGACGGAGGGGCGGTTCGTGCCCACGGAGACCGGGCTGACCGTCAACGACTTCCTCGTCAAGGGGTTTCCAGACATTCTCAACGTAGACTTCACCTCGCTGATGGAAAAAGAACTGGACGAGGTGGAAGAGGGCGAGAAGCCCTGGGTCACTGCCGTGCGCGACTTCTACATCCCCTTCAGCAAGGATATCGAAAAGGCCAAGGGCCTGCCCGGACCCAAAGACACGGTCGAGCCCCCGACGAACATTGCCTGCGAGCTATGCGGGCGGATGATGGAAATCAAATGGGGCCGAAACGGAAAGTTCCTGGCCTGCCCGGGCTACAAGGAGGATCCGCCCTGCAAGAACACGCAGAACTTCGAGAAGCTGCCGGACGGCACCATCAAGATCGTCGCAAAAGCGGACGCCTCGACCGACGAGAAGTGTGAGAAGTGCGGCTCGCCGATGGTGATCAAGACCGGCCGGTTCGGCAAGTTCATCGCCTGCTCGGCGTACCCGACCTGCAAGACCACGAAGCCCATCCCGCTCGGCGTCAAGTGCCCGCAGGACGGCGGCGACCTGACCCAGAAGCGCAGCAAGAAAGGCCGCACGTTCTACGCCTGCGCGAATTATCCGAAGTGCGAGTTTGCCCTGTGGGACCGCCCTGTCGCAAGACCCTGCCCCCAATGCCATGCCCCCTTCCCCCTGGAGAAATACTCCAAGCAGGCCGGCACCTCCGTCGTCTGCCGCGACAGCGAGTGCGGCTACAAAGAGTAGTGTGCTAAGATGACGCTCTACCTGAGGGCGGGCCGGCATGCGCGAGGATATCGTCATCATCGGCGGCGGGTTGGCCGGCTCGGAGGCGGCTTGGCAGGCGGCCAATCGGGGCGCCAAGGTCACCCTCTACGAGATGCGTCCCAAGGAGCAGACGGCCGCCCACAAGACCGGCCATCTGGCTGAGTTGGTCTGCTCGAATTCGCTCGGCTCCACCGAAATCCAAAGTGCTCCCGGCATCCTCAAAGAGGAAATGCGCCACCTCGGCTCGCTCATCATTAAGGTGGCGGACGCGGTGCGGGTCCCCGCAGGCGCGGCCCTGGCCGTGGACCGCGACCTCTTCGCGCAAAGGATTACGCAAACCTTGGAGGGCCATCCGAACATCCGCATCCTGCATGAGCCGGTGTCGGAGCTTCCCCCCGACTGCCTGGCGATCGTGGCCACCGGGCCGCTGACCTCCGATGCGCTGGCCGAGCATCTCAAGAATCTGACGCATGCCAAGCACCTCTATTTCTTTGACGCGATCTCGCCGATCGTGGACGCCGACAGCATCGACATGAGCAAGGTCTTCAAAGCGTCGCGCTACGACAAGGGCGAGGGGGACTATCTGAACTGCCCGATGACCGAGGTCGAGTATGACGCCTTCCATCAGGCCCTGGTGGCGGCCGACAAGGTGGTGCCCAAGGACTTTGAGAAAATTCCCTACTTCGAAGGCTGCATCCCGATCGAGGTCATGGCCGAGCGTGGCCGCAATACGATGATGTTCGGCCCGATGAAGCCGGTGGGCCTCGTGGACCCGCGCACGAACGCGCGCCCCTATGCCGTGGTGCAGTTGCGCATGGAGAACCGGCACGGCACCTCCTACAACCTCGTCGGATTTCAGACCAAGCTGACCTACGGCGCCCAGAAGCTTGTCTTCCGGATGATTCCCGGCCTGGAGCACGCCGAGTTCCTGCGCTACGGCAGCGTGCACCGGAATACCTTCATCAACTCCCCGACCCTCCTGCGTGACACCTTGCAATTAAAGAGCAAGGGCACGGTCTTTCTGGCAGGCCAGTTGGTCGGCGTGGAGGGCTACACCGAGGCCGCCGCCAGCGGCGGATTGGCCGGACTCAACGCCGCGCGCGGCCTGCAGGGCAAGGACCTCGTGGTCCCGCCGGAGACCACCGCGCACGGGGCGCTCCTGAAGTACATCACGACGAGCGATCCCCGGCACTTCCAGCCGATCAACACCAACTACGGCCTATTTCCCCCGCTCCCCGCGCGCGTCCGCGACAAGCAGGAACGGCAACGCCGGATCGGACAGCGCGCCTTGGAGGACTTTGCCTCATGGATGCAGCGGTCCGGTCTTTCCTGACATATTTAAAAGTCGAGCGGGGCGCCTCGCCGCACACCCTCCGCAATTACGAGGCGGACCTGCGCCAGTTCCTGGAGTTCCTCCGGACGTTGCACGAGGGATCGGTTCCCGCCCCGGCGGCGATTGATTCCTACGCGGTGCGCAGCTTCCTGGCGGCGCGCGCCGGCGTGGGCGACGCCAAAAGCTCATTGGGACGGAAACTGGCGACCGTCCGGAGTCTCTTCAAGTACCTCGGCCGGGAAGGGATCATCCCCCACAGCCCTGCGGCCACGGTGGTCACGCCGAAGAAGGAACAGCGCCTGCCGCGCGTCCTCTCCGCCGATGACGCGAAGCGGCTCATGGAGGACCCCGGAACCGCCAGGCCACGGTCGGCCCGCGACCAGGCGATCCTGGAAGTTCTCTACTCTGCAGGCGTCCGGGTCGCCGAGTTGGTGGGGCTGAACGTCGAGGATGTGGACTTGGAGGCAGGCGCCGCCACCGTGATGGGCAAAGGCCGCAAGGAGCGGGTCGTCCTGCTGGGCGAACAAGCCGTGTCCGCCCTGCGGACGCATCTCGCGTCGCCCCCTCCATGGGCCGGCCGAGAACCGGCGCCGCTGTTCCGAAACAGCCGCGGCGGCCGGTTGACGACCCGCAGCGTGGAGCGCATCGTCGCGGAGCAATGCCGGGCGCTCCCGAATTTTCCGACCATGACGCCGCACACGCTGCGCCACTCCTTTGCGACGCACCTGTTGGACGGCGGCGCGGACTTGCGCGCGATCCAGGAGATGCTGGGCCACGCGTCCCTCTCCACCACCCAGCAATACACGCACGTGGCGCTGGACCGGCTGATGGAGACCTATGACAAGGCACACCCGCGAGCCAAGGATGACGGACACTAATCCCCTGGTCATTCGCTCCACCACGATCCTCTGCGTGAGACGGGACGGCCACGTGGCCATGGGCTCCGACGGCCAGGTGACCCTCGGGACTACCGTCATGAAGCACAACGCAAAAAAACTCCGCCGCATGTATAATGACACTGTGCTGGCGGGATTCGCGGGCGCCACCGCCGACGCCTTCACGCTGTTCGAGAAGTTCGAGGGCAAGCTCGAGGAGTATCGGGGCAACCTCGCCCGGGCGGCCGTGGAACTGGCCAAGGATTGGCGGATGGACCGGGCGCTACGCCGGCTGGAGGCGCTCCTCGCCATCGCCGACAAGGAGCATTCGCTGATCGTCTCCGGCACCGGCGACGTGATCGAGCCGGACGACGGCATCCTGGCGATCGGCTCGGGTGGCCCCTACGCGCTGGCCGCCGCGCGCGGGCTGCTGCTGCACTCGACGCTGAACGCCCGCACCGTCGTGGAGGAGTCCATGAAGATCGCCGGCGGCATCGATATCTATACGAACGTGGAGATCACGCTCGAAGAACTGAAGTAACGCAGCATGATGCACGCTGAACGATAATGGACGACACGACGCAACAACCGCCGAGCCTCGACAGCTTCACGCCTCGCCAGATCGTGGAGGAGCTGGACCGTTATGTCATCGGCCAGCGGGAGGCCAAGCGCATGGTGGCCATCGCGCTCCGCACACGCTGGCGGCGCCAGCGGCTGCCCGCGAACCTGCGCGACGAGGTCATGCCGAAGAATATCATCATGATCGGACCGACCGGCGTCGGCAAGACCGAGATCTCGCGCCGCCTGGCCAAGCTGGCGCAGGCTCCCTTCATAAAAGTGGAGGCCTCCAAGTTCACCGAGGTGGGCTACGTCGGGCGGGACTGCGAGTCCATGGTCCGCGATCTGGCGGAGCAGGCCGTGAACATGGTCAAGACCGAATACGCCGAGCGCGTCCAGAAAAAAGCTGCGGCCCAAGCCGAGGAGCGCCTCCTTGATCTCCTGATCCCCCCGCCTCCGCCGAAGACGCCGCCGGGCATCTTCGACCAGGCCAGCTTCGACGCACAGCCTCAGCCGTCCAACGAGAGCTACGACGCGACGCGCTCGAAGTTCCGGCTGCTGCTGCGCGAGGGGAAACTGGACCAGCGGTCGGTCGAGATCGAGGTCAAGGACAAGGCCACGCTCCCGATCGGCGTGATCTCCAACATCGGCGGCATGGAGCAGATGCAGGACCAGTTGCAGGAGATGCTGGGAGGCATGTTCCCGGGCAAGAAGAAGCGCCGCACGGTGAAGGTCCCGGAAGCGCTTGAGCTGCTCCTCCAGGAGGAGGCCCAGAAGCTGATCGACATGGAAGCGGTCGTCAAGGAAGCCGTCGCCAAAACGGAGCAGCACGGCATCATCTTCCTGGACGAGATCGACAAGATCGCCGGGCGCGAGCGGACGCTCGGTCCCGACGTCTCCCGCGAGGGCGTCCAGCGGGATCTCCTGCCGATCGTGGAAGGGTCCACCGTCACGACCAAGTACGGACCGGTGAAGACCGATCACATCCTGTTCATCGCCGCCGGGGCGTTCCATACGGCCAAGCCCTCGGACCTCATTCCGGAGCTGCAAGGCCGCTTCCCCATCCGGGTCGAGCTGGAGCCCTTGACGAAGGACGACTTCATCCGCATCCTGACGGAGCCGCAGAACGCCCTCCTCAAGCAGTACACGGCCCTGCTGGAGACGGAAGGCGTGACGTTGGACTTCACCCGCGAGGGCACCGAGGAGATTGCGGCCACCGCCGTCCAGGTCAACGAGCAATCGGAGAACATCGGCGCGCGCCGGCTCTTCACGATCATGGAGCGGCTCCTCGAGGAGATTTCCTTCGAGGCCCCGGAGCTCACCGAGAGGAAGCTGACGATCGACGCCCAAGCCGTGAAGGACCGCCTGAAGGACATCGTCAAGGACCAGGATCTCAGCCGGTACATTTTGTGATCCGTAGGGGCGGTTCGCGAACCGCCCCTACATTCGGAGACGCCAATGGACGAATTGATCAGGAAAGCGAACGTGCTGGTGGAGGCCCTGCCCTACATCCGGGCCTTCGCCGGCAAGACCATCGTGCTGAAGTACGGCGGCAAGGCCATGATCGATCCGGAGCTGAAAGAAGGCTTCACCACCGACGTCGTGCTCATGAAATACGTCGGGCTCAACCCGGTCGTCGTGCACGGCGGCGGACCGCAGATCGACCAGATGCTCAAGCGACTGGCGATCGAGCCCAAATTCCGCCAGGGCGTCCGCGTGACGGACGAGGCCACCATGGAGATCGTCGAGATGGTCCTCGGGGGGACCATCAACAAAGAGATCGCCTCCCTGATCAGCCGGCACGGGGCCAAGGCCGTCGGGTTGAGCGGCAAGGATGGCGGGCTCATTCAAGTCAAACCCTTCACGAAAGCCGACTGGGCCAAGAAGCTCGGGGCAGACCTCGACGGCTGGGGCGAGGATGAGGACTACGGGCTCGTCGGCGACGTCCAGGCCGTGGATGCCTCGATCTTAAAGAACCTCCAGGCCACCGGCGCCATTCCCGTGATCGCGCCGATGGGCGTCGGCAAGGACGGGCGCACGTACAACATCAACGCCGACCTCGTCGCCGGCGCGGTCGCCGCCGCGCTGGGCGCGGAGAAGCTCGTCGTCCTCACGGACGTCCGGGGCATCAAGGACGAGGACGGCAAGCTCCTGTCCACTCTGGCGCGCAAGGACATGGCCCGCATGGTGAAGCAAGGCACGATCAGCGAAGGGATGCTGCCCAAGGTGCAGGCGTGCCTGACAGCCCTCGAAGGGGGTGTCAAAAAAGCCCACGTGATCGACGGCCGCACCGCGCACGCGATCCTGCTGGAGATCTTCACGGACAAAGGCATCGGGACGGAGATCGTGGCCTGAATGGCGACCGACGTATTGGCACAGGGTGCCATCGATGAGCAGGCGGCGGCGCAGGTCAGGCGCTATGCCGTCCGCATGACCATCTGCTTCATCATCGGGGCCAACGCCCTCTTCCTCTTGATCCTCTGGGGCAGCGGCGTGGACCTGGATCGGATCTTCGCGGAGCGGGACTTCTTTGACCCCGTCCAAGACGTGTGTCTCCGCATGGCCTGGTACAAACCAGTCGGCGAGAAGGAGCCGATTCGGCTGTGCAAGGAATGGATCAACCTGGGCGATCCCTCCGGGCAAGTTCACAAGAACCAAACTGACCTGAAAATCGTCAAAGGCGCCGACGGCAAGGTGTATGCGAACATGGCTCCCGGCGACGGCCGGTTAATCGCGGTCATCATCTTCGTCATGGCGCTCGTGGCCGGAGGGGTGTGGCTGCAGCGCTACCTTATCGCGCGCTATCGGGCCAGGCTGACCGCCGCGGCCAAGAAGAATTTGTGAGTGGTGGACTCCGTGCCCGCTTCGCCGTCGCATTCACCTCCCTCCGAGGCTTGGAAGAACGCGAACGCAAGCATCTCTTAGCTGAAGTCCTCAAAACCAAAGGGCTCATGCCCCTCCTGATGAAGTACCGGAACGGACAGCGGTGGACCAGCGAAGAGCGTGCCGAACTCCGCGCTCACTTCCGGCGTCTCTCTCACCTGAGCCCTTATCTTGTGGTGGTGGTGCTCCCCGGTGCGCCCCTCACTCTTCCCCTGTTGGCCTGGTGGCTGGACCGACGGCGACAAAAGCGCAGAAGCAACCTCTCCGCACAGTGACGCGTCGGCGCCATTCTCCAAAACCTCTCATTCTGGCTCACGGCGGAGCGGGCGCGCGGATCGTGACGCCGGCCCAGCTCGCCTGCCTGGCCGACGCACTCGAGACGGGACACATCCTGTTGCGGCGCGGGGGGACGGCCACAGCGGCGGTGGAAGCCACCATCAAGGTCATGGAGGGTTCGGGCCTCTTCAACGCCGGCATCGGCGCGCACGTACAACTGGACGGCGTGCGCCGGATGGACGCGTCCATCATGGAGGGACATATGCTGCAAGCAGGAGCCGTGGCCGGCATCGAACAGGTCCGCTATCCGATCAGTGCGGCGAGACTCGTGATGGAGAAGACGGCGCACGTCCTCCTGATCGGCGCGCAGGCAACGCGCTTCGCCCGGCACTTCAAGTTGGAGCGCCAGCCGCTCAGCCGACGCAGCCCAGCCTCACCGGCCAAACGGAATGCTGCGCGCGAGGCCGTGACCGCCACGGGACCGCAGCGCCGCATGCTTCGGCTTTATCAAAAGATGTTGGGGCTGGAAACCGTGGGCGCCGTCGCGTTGGACCGCCACGGGAATCTCGCGGCCGGTTCCTCGACCGGCGGCATTGCCTTCATGCTGCCGGGCCGCGTGGGCGACACCCCGCTGATCGGCTGCGGCCTCTATGCGGATAACGACGCCGGCGCGGTGTCCATGACCGGCCTGGGCGAGAGCATTATCCGCCTCGCGGTGGCCAAGGAGATCGTGGACCGGATGGCGGGCGGCTCGAATCCGGCGACGGCGACGCGGCTGACTCTGGAGAAGCTCGTGCGGCGGATCGAAGGAGGCGCAGCGGGCGCGCTCGTGCTGGCGCCGGACGGGCGCTTCGCGATCCGCCACACGACCCCTCGCATGTGCGCCGGCTGGTGGAATGGCACCGGCAAACCCACCGTCGCAGACCGTTTTCGCAAATGATTTGACAGGTTTAACCCGAAGGCCTAGCCTTCTGGCAGTCAAAGGGTCGAGTCCCGGCTGGGGAGCAATCTTCTATGCGGAATCTGTTCATTTTATTATGGAGCAAATAACTAAATGGATGAAGACGCACAGCCTCAAAGTTGTGGTGGCAATCAGCTTATGTTCTAGCCTCTTCTGGATAGTCGGTATCATCCTGGATGTTCGATATGGCTTTGATCAATTTGAGTTTTTACTTGGCGTCTTAATTCTCCTCACATTAATTAGTGGCATTGCTGTGCATCTTCATTGGCCTGGCTTCTTAAAGTTACCCGAAGCGGAATCCTTGTCCAGATTGATTTGGTGTTTAATCAGCAGAACCGTCGTTTCATACCTTCTCTTGGTGCCACTATTCGCCCTCAGCGCGTACTTGTTTGTTCCAGACAAAAACGCTCACGACGCACCGATTGCTGTGGCGCTTATTGCTCTTTGGCTTCCGCTTTGGTTAGCACCAGGGGTTGGAGCTATATGGGTTTATTCAAGGCAAAGTGTCACTAAGAATAAATTGATGACCTAAGCGGTCTTTGTTCTGGGGAACTCAAACCGCAAGGTTCGCAAAGCGTACGGCTCGGGGAGCCTTCATTTCGGCGCAGCTGGCGAGTTCAAGAAGAACGGGTGGGGAAAGTGGGGTCAGAGTCTAATTTTTGAAACACCGATGCAGAAAAGAGACTCTGACCCCACTTTCTCCACCCTTGCTGTTCTCTTCTTGGGACCTGCGCTGCCCCTTATGTTGCGCGAGCTCAACCACCGAAAATAAGAACGATCTATTGGGACCTCAAACCGCAAGGTTCGCAAAGGGTACGGTTCGGGGAACCACAGTCTTTGGAAGGTAACCAGTACAAGCCTATGAAAGTCTTGATTATGTCCAGGCGACCTTTCGAGATTTTTGCGGTCGCAGGGGCATTAATTCCCTTTGTCCTCATGGCATTTGGAGCAATCTTGCAATATCTTAATCCGAACTGGCTCGGATTTGGTGAGCTAACGCTGTGGATCTGGCCATCCAGCTTTATGCTAATGGCACTTCATGGTAACCAGTTCTGGTCCTGGGCTACTCTACTTGTTTACTCGATATCAATTTTTATAAATGTTCTTTTGTACGCATTTGTTGGTTCTATAGGTGCAGTAGTTTGGTCTTCAATTA
>Ga0184623_10001530_pt1 | contig 10025 bp, 11 predicted proteins | sample PLM1_100_b1_FD_133138 | JGI IMG/M metagenome (GOLD analysis project Ga0184623, IMG submission 133138) | Groundwater sediment microbial communities from an aquifer in East River, Colorado, USA - PLM1_100_b1 | ecosystem: Environmental > Terrestrial > Soil > Riparian zone | place: USA: East River...
CCCTTTTTATTTGTCTTCCCGTCCGTCCCCGGCCCAGACCTTCACCCACGGCAACAGCAGGAACGCCGGCCAGGCTAGAAAGAACGTAGCGGTGAAGTAGGCCGTGTAGCCGAGCTGTTCGGTCGCGATGCCGGAAAACGCCCCGGACAGGGCGCGGGTCAGCCCGAACAAGGCGCTTAGTAACGCGTATTGCGTGGCCGCGTGCCCCTTGTCGCAGATGCTCATCAGGAAGGCCAGAAACGGAGCGGTCCCAAGTCCACCGCAGAAGGATTCCACGATCGAAGCGATGTACATCAACTCAGGTGCGGTCGGTATCGCGGCAGCGGCCACATAGGCCAAATTCGAAACCGCCTGCAGAATCCCCAAGATCCAGAGCGATCGGAAAATCCCCCAGCGACTCGTGAGAACCCCGCCGAGCACAGCTCCGCCAATCGTCACGATCCCCGCCAGCGTTCGGATGAATCCGATCTGGCCCGGTGTAAACGCGCGGTCCACCCAGAACGGATTGACCATGGGACCGAGGGCCATATCACCCAACTTAAACGTTAAGATAAAGAGCGCCACACCGAGGAATCCTGGCCGCTGAAGGAATTGATGGACCGGTTCGAGAATCGCTTCTCGTAAGGATTGGGGCTTTCGCAGCGGCTCCGGTGCTCGCGACGCCTCCAGCGAAGGCGCCCGCCGTGACACTAACGCGAGTCCTCCGATCAACAGGGCCGCGCTGATGAACACCACAGACCAGCCTGTCCATCCGGCTGCTGCGATCAACAGACCGCTCGTTCCGATCAGGGCCACGCGATACGCCATCACCCGGACGCCGTTGGCCACCCCCAACTCCTTCTTCTCCAACAGTTCGATTGTGTAGGCATCGATTGCGATGTCTTGCGTGGCAGACAGGAGAACGAGCACGACGAGCGTGCCCCACAAGGCCCAGGGAATCTGCACAGGATCTAAGACTGCGAGCACCGTGAGAGGGACCATCATGAGTGCCTGACAAATCCACACCCACGTGCGGCGGCTACCCCATCGATCAACCGCGGGCGCCCAGAGAAACTTCAGCGTCCAGGCCAGCCCAGCCGCGCTCAGCAGGCCGATATTTGCCAGACTGATCCCCTGAAACCGCAGGTAGACAGGCACGGTGTTCTCGAAAAGGCCGAAGGGCAATCCCTCGGCAAAGTACAGCGCGGCGACCCAGAGGAGTTTTTGGCGTGTGCTCATTATGATGGCTTAGAGCTTGATAGCATGTCTTCCTGTAATCGTCAAACACGCGCCAGACTTGATTCGAAGGCACGCCATGGTATACGGTATATCGCGTTCTCGTTCTATCACGGAACCGGAGACAGTACATGAGGCGTTTCACGATCACCGACATCGTCGAGGGCAACGGGCAGCCCCACCCGGGCTTTACCCGCACCGCGACCTATCCGGTTCTTGAAGTCATCAAGACGGAATCGGGAAACCTGCCGGGACTCCTGGTGGCCGACGACCAGGGCCGTTTCCATCTCATCCGCATGGATCACTGCCGGCTCGGCAAGATCGAGGCCTTCTGACCCATGCCCCAGGCCACGCCGGAGGAGGTCGGGCAAGAGCTGTCCGACCTGGCCTTCGGAATCATCGAACAGAACTGGCTGGACCTGCACATCGGCAAGGCCGTGGACCTCAAGAACCTCGACGAGCCCAAACGCAACGAGGCTGAGTGGGAGCTCACGTACCTCATCTTATTCGCCATCACGAAGGGGAGCGGTACCTTTTCCATCGCTGACCCTGCGCGGACCACGGCCATCCTCAAGGCCTTCCACGCCACAGTCCTGGCCCAAATCGCGGAGAAGGCCGGACGCGAGATCGCCGACGAGCACCAGAAAAATCTCGTGCCGCGCTATAAGCTGTACGGCCAGACGATCGAAGAGGAAGACACACAGAAACCCTACACGACTCCCTACAAACGGTTGGGCGAAGCGGCCGCCCTTCAGATACTCGGACATCCCATCGAGGACCCTCAAGCCGCCGACCTTTTCCGCGAGACGATCAAGGTCATCTTCACCGAGGTGCGCGAGGCGGCGATCAAAGTGATGGCCTTTCAGCAAGTGATTCAAGGAGAAGCGTAAGACATGGATTTCGACATCGGCTCCAACCACTACCGGAACGCCGGGCTCAACATCGAGATCGACGGCATGAGCCAGTTCTCGTTCGAGCACAATCGCCGCTACAATGAGGTGATGTTGCATGGGCTGCTCTTCGACCAGAAAGGGCTCCTGGTGGGCAAGATTTCTGAAAACGCGCTGGGCACCAACATCCAAGGGGCATTCGACATCCAGGCGGATGCGTCAATCGTGAAGCTGATCCATCGGAACAGCGAAGAGGTGCTGCTGGAAGTGAAATTCCTGGACAAAGACCGCATCCAGATCCACAAGGCCAAGCTCTACAGCGGGAAGGGCCGCCCCTTCGAGATCACGCCCACCCTCTGGCGGCTGGGCGATGACAAGCACAGCGGCGAGAACATCGACTGCGAAGGCAAACCGGTGTTGCTGAAGTAAATAACTCTACACGGAATCAACCAATGGACGGTGAGAGCCGGGCAAAGCTGTGGTACGAACTCCTGCCGCGCGTAGATATCGTCGTGGTCGGCAGCGACGATATGTATTGGGGCAGTGTGAAAGACATCGGCAGAACCGGTGTCTCGATCACCCTTGGGCAGCACATGAAGGCGATGCAACGAGTCATGATACGATTCCGCTTCAAAGGCTCTGACCAGAAGGAGATCATTGAAGGCCTGACCGCCAAGGTCATATGGAAGACCGGAGACAACGCAAGGCTGGAATTCGATCCGCCGCTCACGCCTGGTTCGCCCGCTCTGCAAAAAGCGTCATATCTCGCGGCGTATCTGGCGGAGCAGGAATCAAAACGCGCCAGCTTTTAACTGTTCAGTTTTGTACCCGCCTGATGGTCCGCTGAATCAGCGTAGAACCCTCATATCCCCACATCTCTTGCCAATGTTGACCTTTTAATGACAAGGATTCACGGCATAATTGTTGCGGGACTTGAGAGTAACGTAACGACACATGGCCGTTGAATGAGCCCCCGTTTATTGAAACAAGGAGAACATCCATGAGTGCCAAAAAACCGGATGCTCATATTCCCGAAATTGAGGTGACCGTCGTTGAATCAGGTGCGCCGTCCGAACGTGTGAACCCCCAACGAATGAAGGAACTGGTGCTGCATCTGTTAAAGGGCGAACAACCCGATACGGTACGATGGATGCGTATCTTTGTGGAGATGGGCACACAACCGCTCCAGCTTCGTGAGGAGTCTGCCGAAGGTTCCCGTAACAAGGAGACGATTCTACTGGTGGAAGATGAGGAGACGGTCCGGACAATGGTTTCGAAGGTCCTGGAGCGGAACGGGTACAAAGTTTTGGAGGCCTGCTTTGCGAGTCAGGCCTACATCGTCGCGTATCGGTATAAAGCTCCCATCCACCTCATGGTTACTGACGTCATGATGCCAGGGACATCCGGTCCCGACCTAGCCGGCAAGTTGGCGTCTTCGCATCCGGAGATGAAAGTCATCTACATGTCGGGTTGGCCAGAGAACGTGGTCCGCGAGAAGCTACGGGAGGTAGAAATAACACCGTTTATTTACAAGCCATTCCTTTTCGAGAAACTACCCAAGACCGTGCGTGAAGTTCTGGATGCCCCGGCCAGGATTCCCCAGATACGTTTGAATCGATGGCAATGACAACCGCTGCCCTCTCTCAGCGGGTGGCACCGCATGGGACCCGGGCGGAGCGGAAGAGCCTACAGCCGAGTCTGCGGGGCTGCAACGGCGAAAGGATCTGAGCACGTCCGGGTAATGCGGTGACAGGACCCGCAACCAGAGCTACCTCGCCGATTGCGCACAGCGGAAGCCGATGAAGGCGTTGCGGGTGTCCGGCGGCAGCTTGGAAGTGCGGCCGGCCGTCATCAGATACACCGGCATGTCGGACCAGGACCCCCCACGCACCATCTTGAACTGACCCGTCCGCGGCCCCGGCGGGTTCTTCTCGGGGCTGTTCCGATAGTATTCCCCGTCATACCAATCCTCCACCCACTCCGCGACGTTGCCGGCCAGATCGAATGCGCCGTAGGGACTCTCGCCGCCGGGAAAGCTGCCGACGGGCTTGAGAAGGTCGTAGGAGAACTTGGTCATCTGACCGAACAGCGCGAGCGAGACGGCAGGCTTCTTCTCGCCCCAGGGGTACCGGCGCTCGGTCGTGCCGCGAGCGGCCTTCTCCCACTCCGCTTCGGTTGGCAGCCGCCTCCCGTTGATCCGACAATACGCGTCGGCGTCTGCCCAACCGACCCCGATGACGGGACGAGTCGCATGCTCCGGCAGCGTGACCATGTTCCAGTTGAACGGTTTCTGCCATCCGGTGAACGCCAAGAACTTGGCATACCGTTCCGTCGTGATTTCGAATTTATCGATGTGGTAGGCGTCCAGGTAAACTTGGTGACGGGGCTGCTCATCATCCAACCCTTCTCCTTCCGCCAGCCCCATCCAGAACGCTCCGGCCGGCACCAACACCATCGCCGCACCGTCTTGGGCCGTGATTTCCTTGGGCAAGTCTTGGGCAATGACGAGGTCCACGAACGCGCCCGCCGACAGCAGAAAGGCGATCAACGGCAGCGACGTGCGCATCTGCATGGCGAGTCTACTCTACCACAGGCTACCCTTGACTTCATTCCGCCCTCGCTCTTATAGTGTTTTACCTTATGCCCACGCGCGCCGAACACTTCCTCTCGTAACCGTTGGTGCGATTGTTTCTCCCATCCATGAGAAGAAGCGGGCGGCTCTGCGCCATCGCCATCCTGGCGGCCGGCCTGCTGGGCTCCGCGGCGACTTTCGCTCAGGCCTCTCCCGCCGCCCTTTCGAGCAAGCAGGAAGAGCAGGCTAAACGCCAGATCGAGAATGCCAAGAACTTGAAAGACGCCGGCAAGCTCGAGCCGGCGGTCGAAGCGCTCCAGAAACTCATCACCGATCTACCCCAGAGCGCGCAGATCCCCCAGGCCTACTGGCTCCTGGGGCAGATCCTCACCGACCTGCAGAACCCGGATGAAGCCAGGGGCTATTACCGGCGCCTCCTGGAAGAGTATCCGACCTCCGAATTGGCTCCCCAGGCGCGGCTGAGTTTGATCGCGATCTTGATGGCGGCCGGGCGTATGGACGAAGCGTTTCCCTTGCTGCTGGAGGCCAAGGGGCACACGCCGGATCCCCTCCAGAAGCTCACGATCCTCAAACAACTCGAAGCGGTCTATCTCTCCAAGAACGACTACCCGCAGGCGATTGAATCGGCCGTCGAAGCCAGCAAGCTGTCCTCCGATGAGGAACGCAAGAAGATCGAAGACCGCGTGCGCAATTTCATCAGAACCAAAGTTGCTGAAAAAGACCTCCGTCGTCTTGCGGACCGGTATCCCCGCGCGTTTCCGGCCGACGCGGCGCTGCTGCGGCTGATCGACCTCTATGAGGCCGCCGGCGATGACTACACGCTGAACCGAACGGCGCGGGAGTTCCTGACGCAGTTTCCCCAGCACGAGAAGGTCGCATCCGTCACCATCATGCTCACCGCGCTGCAGAAGAAATTTAAAAGCACGGCCGTGCGCATCGGCGCCCTCCTGCCGCTGTCGGGAACCCTGAGCCCTTACGGGACCGAGGTCTTGAACGGCATCCGCGTGGCCCTCGACCAGGCTGCTGAGTCAAAGACCGGCCAGACAGTCGGCCTCATCGTGAAAGACACGGGGGGTGATCTGAGGCAGCTTGGACTCGAACTCGAGGACCTGCTGAACGAGTACCAGCCGATCGCCGTGATCGGCCCCCTGCTGAGCAAGGAAGTGAAGTCCATTGCGAAGACCGCGGACGCGAACGAGGTGGTCTTCATCACGCCGACGGCCACCCTCCCCGACATACAGATTTGGGGGCGCTACTTTTTCAGCACCGCCGTCAACAACCGCGCGCTCGTCCGCGAGCTGGCCGCCTACGCCGCCGGTCCGTTGCTCTGGAAGCGTTTCTGCATCCTCGCCTCCCGAGACGCGTACGGCTCGGAGATGACCCAAGCTTTTACGGAAGAGATCCGCCGCTTTGGAGGGGACATCATCGCCGCCGAAACCTATGGCCCCGAGGATACCGACTTCGGCCCACCCCTCAAGCGGATCAAGGAGGCGGACCTCAAGCGCTACGGCACGCTGGAGAAGATCGAGACTCCGAAGAAAGGCAAAGACAGCACGATCTACCATCCCGGCTTCGACGCGATCTTCCTGCCTGGGGACGCCGAAAAAACCGCCTTGATTGCCGGCCAGGTGGGGTTTTATGCGGGCAGGGTCGGCATCCTGGGCACCAACGGCATGAATTCGCCGGACCTGCTGCGCCTCGACGCCCGCGGGGTCGAAGGCGCCGTCTTCGCCGACAGCTTTTCCGTGGACAGTCCCGACCCCACCGTGCGAAACTTTGTGGAACGTTACCAGAAGCGCTTTCAGGCTCGGCCGACGGCGTTCGCCGCTCAGGCCTACGAAGCCGCCAGGCTGGTGCTGGATGGTATACTGAAGGGCGCGACGACGGGCCGCGCCCTGCGGGAGAGCGTACAAGGCGCCAAGAACGTGCCTGGCCTCGTCGGGCCGCTGACGATGTCCCCGACAGGCATTGTGGAACGGCGCTACGCGCTCATTCAGGTAAAGAACGGCAAGTTCGTATCGGTTATAGACATGCGATGAGCAGCTTCGGCCAAATCCTCCACACGATTTCGTACATGGCCCTGCCCCTTCTGTTGGCCATGGTGTTCCACGAATACGCCCACGGGTGGGTCGCCAATCATTATGGCGATGCCACGGCCCGCCTGGAAGGGCGGCTCACGCTCGATCCCAGAGCGCACATCGATCCCTTCGGCACTGTTCTGCTTCCGCTCCTGTGCCTGATATTTTCATCGGGATTTTTCATCGGCTACGCGAAGCCTGTCCCGATCAACGCCTGGAATTTGCGCCACCCCCGCCGCGACATGGCTCTGGTGGCCGCCGCCGGCCCCGGCATGAATCTGCTCCTGGCCGTCGTCAGCGCCATGGCGCTGAGCGCCATTTTCGCCATCGATCCATCCGTGGCGGATTCCGCGCGCAACGCCGGCACCCAGCGGGACCTGCTGGGCATGATCCTCGTGCCTCTCTCCTGGATGTTCTATTTTTCGGTGCAGATCAACTTGGTGCTGATGGTCTTCAACCTGATTCCCATTCCCCCGCTGGACGGCGGCCGGATTCTGGTGAGCCTTCTGCCCCCGCGCCAGGCGGAGACGCTCAGCCGATTGGAACCCTACGGGATGCTGATCATCTTTTTCCTGGTCATGGTGGACCCCCAGATCCACCTGTTCGGGGCCGTGATGGGACCGCTGGTCCATATGCTGACGAACACGATCATTTCCACCTTCGCGTCCTGACGGAGACGCCATGGCTAAACGTGTCTTAAGCGGGATGCAGCCGAGCGGGCCGTTGCATCTGGGCAATCTCCTCGGCGCGCTCGACAACTTCAAGCGCCTTCAAGCCGACCATGAGTGCTTCTACTTCGTCGCCGACTGGCACGCCCTGTCCACCAACTACGAGGACACCTCCCGCATCCGGGAATACACTCGCGAGGTCCTCATCGACTGGCTCGCCGCGGGGCTCGATCCCCGGCGCTCCACCCTCTTTATCCAGTCACACGTGCCCGAGCACGCGATCCTGCATTTGCTGCTTTCCATGATCACGCCGGTGCCGTGGCTGGAGCGGAATCCGACCTACAAGGAGAAGCAGGAGAACATCGAAGGCCGCGATCTCTCCTCCTATGGGTTTCTCGGCTATCCGGTCCTGCAGGCCGCGGACATCTTGCTCTATAAGGGGGACCTCGTGCCGGTGGGCGTGGACCAGCTTCCCCATCTTGAGCTGACGAGGGAAATCACCCGGCGCTTCAACCAGCTCTACAAGCCGATCTTCCCCGAGCCCCAAGCCCTGCTGACGGAGTTTCCCAAGGTTCCCGGCACGGACGGCCGGAAGATGAGCAAGAGCTACAACAACACGATCAACCTCTCGGATTCGGAAGCGACGGTCCGCTCCAAGCTCAAAACGATGGTGACCGATCCCGCGCGCGTCCGCCGCACGGACAAAGGCAACCCGGACGTCTGCCCGGTCTTCACACTCCACAAATCAACCCTCTCCACGCAGGCGGTGATCGATCGGGTCAACAAGGAATGCCGGACCGCCGAGATTGGCTGTATTGACTGCAAGGGACTCCTGGCGGACGCCCTGGTCGAGCGTCTCACGCCGATCTGGGAGAAGCGCCGCGAGCTCGTGCAGAAGCCGAAGGTGCTCGATGAGATCATCGACGCGGGCACCACGAAGGCCCACGCCGTCGCCTCCCAGACCCTGGCGGAAGTCAATGAGGCGATGAAACTCGGGTGAAAGGAGGTTGGACTATGGCAGATCTGACGATGAATCCTTGGAAATTGGCGAGATCAATAAATGAATAAATGGGGAATAAATGGGGTCAGACTCTAATTTAGGAGGAGCCAATCTATGAGCAGTTCCAAACAGAAGATTCGTTCTCTACTCACGTTCTGCACCGCCTTGGTTATCGGAGCAGCGCTTATCGCGGCGCCAATGACGGCTGCTGCATCCAGCAAGACCGAGGATAAGCAGATGGAGGACTCGTGGATAACGGCGAAAACCAAGATCGCGCTCTTTGCGGATGCCCGGGTCAAAGGCAGGCAGATTAGTGTTGAGACAAAAGACGGCCTGTCGATGCTCCGCGGCAAGGTGGACACCGACGAAGCCAAGAATGCGGCTGAGGACATCGCCAAGAAGATCGACGGCGTCAAGAAGGTGAAAAACGAACTGCAGGTGGTCCCCCTTTCCAAACGCGAGGCCGTGGAATACAAGGATGATGCCATTACGGCAAACGTAAAAGAGGACATTGCGAAGAACTCGCGTCTCAAGGGATTGGGTATCACTGTGAAGACCAATGACGGGGTGGTTTCGCTGTCCGGCGAGGTACCGGATCTCCTGACCAGTGCGGATGCGTCCTGGACCGCCTGGAAGGTACACGGCGTTAAGTATGTGAAGAACGATCTTACGTTGAAGGAAAAGAAGAAATAAACCGGCCCCTTTGCCTGTGGGGTGTGTGATCACCGCACACCCCACAAATCAATAATAGAAAGGAGCTGCCGGCCTCGTTTTCGTTAGCGCTTGCCCGCTTGCAGCTTCTTATCCTCGAAGGTAACCGGAGAGCCGGGCGCCATCAAGAGATACCCGATCCCTCTCCTGGTCAGTTCCTCGCTGAAGACTTTCGGGTCCTGGGTCAGAACCGGAAACGTGCCGTAATGGTGGGGGACCGCGTGTTTCGCCTTCACGCTTGCGGCCGCGCGTGCCGCCATCGTTGGCGTCATGCCGAAGTGCCCGCCGATATTGAGCAGGGCCACATCCGGCGCGTACTGCTCGCCGATGACCTCCATGTCCTTGAAATACGCCGTATCGCCGCTGTGATAAATCGTGGGGCCGTTCTTGATCTTCAACACGAACCCGGCGGCGTTGCCGCCCGTGGCGATTTCCGGGTCCTGTTCTTTGGCCAGTGGATTCCCCATCCCGCTTGAATGCACCGCCGGTGTCATCGCCACCATCACCTCGCCGTTGGCGATTGTGATCTCACCGCCGATGTTCATCAAGGAGTCGAATCCCATCTGCTCCTTGGGATAGCCCAGCAGCTTGGCCATGTTCGTGCCCAGTTCGAAATTGGTCACCAGCCGCGCGCCGGTCTTCTTCGCGATCGCCACGGCGTCGCCGACATGATCAAAATGGCCGTGCGTGATCAGGATGTAGTCGGCCTTCTTGAGCTCGGCGATCGGGTCCTTCTTGTCCTTGGCCTTGGGGTTCATCGGATTCGTGAGCCACGGATCGATCAAGATGACGACGCCGTTGGGCGTCACGATTTCAAAGGCCGCATGGCCGTGCCACGTCAAAGTCGTGATGGACGCGGCGCCGGCACCG
>Ga0184623_10001531_pt1 | contig 10023 bp, 10 predicted proteins | sample PLM1_100_b1_FD_133138 | JGI IMG/M metagenome (GOLD analysis project Ga0184623, IMG submission 133138) | Groundwater sediment microbial communities from an aquifer in East River, Colorado, USA - PLM1_100_b1 | ecosystem: Environmental > Terrestrial > Soil > Riparian zone | place: USA: East River...
CCTTACCGAGATCCTCCATCTTGATCGACTCGAGCTTGATGCCGAGGTCCTCGGTGATTGCGCGTCCGCTGGTGAGAATCGCGATGTCCTCGAGCATCGCCTTCCGGCGGTCGCCGAAGCCCGGCGCCTTGACCGCGACCGACGTGAACGTGCCGCGGATCTTGTTGACGACCAGCGTCGACAGCGCTTCGCCCTCGACGTCCTCAGCCACGATGACCAGCGGCCTGCTGACCTGCGCGATCTTCTCGAGCAGCGGCAGCAGGTCGGCGACCGAGGAGATCCTCCCCTGGTGCAGCAGGATGTAGGCGTCCTCGAGGACGGCCTCCATACGCTCCTGGTCGGTCACGAAGTACGGCGAGATGTAGCCCTTGTCGAACTGGAGTCCTTCGGTGAACTCCAACTCGACGCCCATGGCGTTGGACTCCTCGACGGTGATGACGCCGTCTTTGCCGACCTTGTCCATCGCCTCAGCGATGAGCTCGCCGATCTGGGTGTCCTGGGCGGAGATCGTCGCCACGTGGGCGATGTCTTCCTTCGTCGACACCGGCCGAGCGACCTCGAGCAGCCGGGCGTTGACAGCAGCCACGGCGGCATCGATGCCGCGCTTGAGCAGACTCGGGCTAGCGCCCGCGGCGACGTTGCGCAGCCCCTCGCGAACCAGCGCCTGGGCGAGCACTGTCGCGGTGGTGGTGCCGTCGCCGGCGATGTCGTTGGTCTTGGTGGCGACCTCTTTCGCAAGCTGGGCGCCGAGGTTCTCGCGAGCGTCCTCGAGCTCGATCTCGCGGGCGATGGTCACCCCGTCGTTGGTGATCGTGGGGTTGCCGTATTTCTTGTCGATGACGACGTTGCGACCCCTTGGGCCGAGCGTCACCCGAACGGTGTTCGCGAGGGCATTGACGCCGCGCTCAAGCGAGCGCCGTGCGTCCTCGTCGAACTCCAGGATCTTCGGCATTGCTGTCCTTCCCAGAGCGTGCCGCCCCAGCACCCGGCTGGACCGGGTGGCCGGGGCGGCACGGCGCTGCGGCTTCTACTTCTCGATGATCGCGAGAACGTCGCGGGCCGAGAGGATGAGGTACTCATCGCCCCCGAACTTGACCTCGGTGCCGCCGTACTTGCTGTACAGCACGACGTCGCCGATGCTCACGTCCAGCGGGATTCGTTTCTCGCCCTCGTCGTCCCACCGGCCCGGGCCTACGGCCAAGACCTCGCCCTCCTGGGGCTTCTCCTTGGCGGTGTCCGGGATGACGAGGCCCGATGCGGTGGTCTGCTCGGCGTCGAGCGGCTTCACCACGATGCGGTCCTCGAGCGGCTTGATGGCAACCTTGACCTCGGTGGCGGTCGTCACGTTCCGACCTCCCCCTCCTGCGTCATTGAAGATGGTGGGTAACGGCCGCGACCCGGCGGGCCTGTCGTCGCGGGTGCCAGACCGACCTCGTCGCGGATTGGCACACTCGATGTGAGAGTGCCAACTCCGACCCTAAGCCGGGCTTAGCACTCAGTCAACCTGAGTGCCAGCCACCCACAGGCCGAGGCGCCAGGATCGGGCTGTGGACACGGCCGGCTTCGAGGCGTTGCAGACCCCGGACGGCCAGCGCCTGCTGGCGGGGCTGCCGCCGTACGACGAGGCCGAGGCGCTCACGCTGGCCGCGCGGCTGCGGCGGGACCACCCAGCCGAGCTCGTGGCTGCCGTGCTCACCCAGGCCCGGCTCAGGGCGCGGGCGCAAGCTCGCTTCGGCGAGCTGGCCGACCAGCTCTTCTTCACCCCTGCCGGCCTGGAGCAGGCGACCCGGCCGGCTGTCTCGCGGCACCGGGCGCAGCGGTACGCCGCCGCGGGAGTCACCAGCGTCGCGGACCTCTGCTGCGGGGTCGGCGCTGACCTGCTGGTGCTAGCGACGGCGACCGGCGCAGCGCTCACCGGAGTCGACCGGGACCCGCTCACGGTCGCAGTGGCGCGAGCCAATGTCGCCGCACTCGGCCTCTCCGGGCGGGTCGCCGTAGCCTGCGCCGACGCGACCGCTTTCGACGTGGGCCCGCACGACGCGGTGTTCATCGACCCGAGCCGGCGCACCGCGCGGGGCCGGGTGTTCGACCCCGACGCGTACTCGCCGCCGTTGGCGTTCGTCGCAGAACTGGCGGCCAAGGCGCCGGCGACCGGCGCGAAGGTCGCCCCGGGCATCCCGCACGACCGGGTGCCGGCCGACGCCGAGGCGGAGTGGGTCTCCGACCATGGCGAGGTCATGGAGGCCGCGCTGTGGTTCGGCCCGCTCGCCTCCGGCGTCCCCCGCCGGGCGACCGTCCTGCCGGCCGGGGCGACGCTCACGGCCGAGCCCGGGCTCGGCCGGCCGGCCACCGGCCCGCTGCGCCGGTGGCTCTACGAGCCCGACGGCGCCGTCATCCGAGCCGGCCTCGTGGGCGAGCTCGCCGCCCGGCTCGGGGGCACGCTGATCGACCCGACCATCGCCTACCTCACCGCCGACACCGCGATCGCGACGCCGTTCGCCACGGCGTACGAGGTGGTCGAGGCGATGCCGTTCCAGCTCAAGCGGCTGCGCGCCGCCCTCCGTGCCAGGGGGGTGGGCGGGGTCGTGGTCAAGAAGAGGGGCTCGGCAATCCAACCGGAGGAGCTGCGCCGTCAGTTGCGGCTGGACTCGGCGGACCCAGAGCGGGCGGTGGTCGTCCTCACCCGGCTCGCCGGCGCGCACATTGCCGTCATCGCCAAGAATCTCCCGCCGCAATCACAGCAAAACCGTCGTGATCGCTAGACTCCTCGGCTGTGGGTGAGCATCTGAAGGTCGATCTCGACCTCCTCGAGGACACCGCCGACGCGCTCGATCAACTCCGGGCCGAGTTCGCCGACGCGTCGCAGATCGCCGACGCCTACCGCGGCGTGCTCGGGTCGGGTGAGATCGCCGACGCCGTCGACTCGTTCGTCGGCAACTGGAGACGCCACCGCGACAAGCTCATCAAGTCGATCGAGTCGCTCCACGTCATGGCCGAGGACAGCGCCAAGACCTACCGCGAAGTCGACGAGGAGCTCGCGAAGACGCTCCAGCCGCCGGAAGCGACGCCGGCGAGGGGCCCGCGATGACCCGCCCCGTCGACTGGACGCCGCTCGCCGACACCGACCCGGTGCCCGGCGACCCCCCCGACATCGCCCGGCTGGCCAGGCGCTATGCCGACACCGCCGACGAAGTGACCCGGCAGGCGGCCAACCTTCGCAGGCTGGCGACGTCCGAGGGCTGGGACTCCGACGCCGGGCGGAAGTTCGCCGAAGAGGCCGGCGAGCTGGCCGAAGACCTGGAGAAGACGCACCACCGCTACTCCGAGGTGGCCGGGGCGCTGCGCGACTGGAGCCCGCACCTTGACGACGTCCAGGTCCGCGCCGACCGGGCGCTCGAGGACGCCAAGGCGGCGCAGGCGGAAATGGACGCCAATCGCACCGTGACCCCTGACGGCCCGCCGCCGCCCGACGCGCCGCCGCCGACACCCGAGGAGGTCGCCGCCGAGAAGCGCCGGTCCGGCGCCTACGACGCCGCGTCGGGCCGGCTCGAGGCGGCCCGCAGCAAGCTGGCCGAGGCGGTCGGCGACCGTGACGAGCGGGCGGGCGGAACAGCCGACCGCATCCGCGACGCCATCGACGACGACGGCCTCAAGGACTCCCGGTGGGACCGGTTCAAGGGCTGGGTGTCCGACAACGCCGGCTGGATCAAGGCGGTCACCGAGGTTCTGAGCTGGGTGGCCACCGGGCTCGCGATCCTCGCCCTGTTCATCCCGGGCGTGAACATCATCGCCATCCTGGCCATCGCATTCGCCGTCGCCACCTTGGCCGGCCATGCGTTGCTGGCCTCGACCGGGAACGGGTCGTGGGGCGACGTCATCATCGACGTCATCGGGCTGGCGACCCTGGGCGCCGGCAAGATCGCCATGAAGGGCGTCAAGGGCGCCCAGCAGGCCGCGCGGGTCGCCGGCTCCCGAGCCGCCTGCCGCACGGCGGCGTCCTCGGCGCGAGCCGCCACCCGGACGCAGCGAGTCGCCCTCGCCAATCGCGTGGGCCGTGGCGGCCCGCGGGCGCGGGCGGCGGCGCGGCAGCAACTCGACGCGCTCAAGGCACAGACCAACCGGGCGGCGCGCAACGCCTCACAACGCGCGCAGCGCGAAGTCATGGATCGGTCGCTGCCCCAAACCACCCTCCGCGACCGCATTCTGGCCGGCGGCGGGGACGTTGACCTGGCCAGGAGGGCTGTGGACGTAAGGAACATCGCCGGCCAATTTCCGGCTGACCGGGCAGTGGCCGAGGCAGCCCGAGCGGCGAGCATGCCGATAGTCAAGGCACGCGTGGCATTCGGCACCTCAGGCGGACTGGACCTCGTCGATAAGGTCGGATTCACCGACCCGTTCAAGAACCTGCCTGCCTTCCAGCCGGGTCAGGGTTCCAACTGGTGATCGCTCGAGCACCCGTGCTTTACCCGAGACCGCTTCATCGGGGCACGTCTGAGGCACCCAGACTGGCCAGAGTGCTGGTACGTGATGACGGCACGCTGATTTACCGGGAAGCACACGGCCGAGACGAGGTGTTGGCCGGACCAGGTGCGGTGCGAAGAGCCCGGCTCCTTCCCGATCAGTCGCTCGTCCTTGAGATCTCGGGCAGTCGTCCGATTGTGCTGCCGCTGCGCTCGTGGACGCCTGGTTGGCCAGACAGGCAGGCCGACGTCGTGGAGATTTCGGGTGCCCGAGCGCTCCTCGACCGCATGAGCGTCGATTCCTGGGATCTCGAAACGGCCCAGCAGGACGTTCCCGGACGCCGCAGGGTGGTGGACCCGCAGAGCGGCAGCTGGCGCTCCTGGTGGCGTCCGCTGTTCGCCCTTCAGGTCACCGCTTTAGGCGCGACCGGGGTGTGGGTGGTCGCCGGAATCACCCGGGCGATCCAGGGTGGTCCTCGTCCCATCCCGCCCGCCTGGACGGTCACGCTCGTCGCGCTGGCATTTGCGGCGATCGCGGTCTGGGATCGACTCCGGGCGCGCGCCGCGGACCAACGCGCTGCCGCGGCTCCTGTCGACGCGGCCGCGCTCTTCACCCCAGAACCAGCCGGCAAGGTGCCGAAAGGATTCTCGACCAACGCACGGCTGTGGGTCACGACCGACGGAGACATCGCAATCGTCGACGCTCGCGGGCGCGAAGCCCGGCTTCCCGGCCCTCCTCGCGGAGGCGTGGTCGCCGCGCTCGCACTTGTGCCCAAGGACGGCCGGCCACTAAGCGTGAGCCTCGCCGACGGTGCCGGCAACACATTGGCGGAGCTTCCTGGTTCTGTGTGGGCGGGCCGCAGCGGCGCCGCCCACCGGCTCGCGACCGTCCTGGACTGCGCGGGCATAGCGTGGCGCGAGCAGCGGGTGCCGCGAGGCGTCGGCTTCGACGACTCGGCTGGGCATGAGCTGGGTCCAGAGGGCCTATCCGACTTCCCCACGATCACCCTGCGCCAGAGTGGCCATGACACATCGGCCGAGATGGCTTTTTACGTCCCGATGTCGGCGGCTCTCCTGGCGATCGCGGCAATCGCGGCGCGCGCTTGGGTCGCATTGGCGATCTGCGCCGCGATCATCGCGGCGTCCCTCTGGCTGCGGTTCGCCGCCCGCAAAGGCGGGTGAGCACATCCGTGAGCGCTTCGCCGGCCGGGTACAATCTCACGCTGCCGCCCGGCTGGGAGCGGATCCCGGTCCGTGACGGCTCCGACGCGGCCATCCGCGACATCCTCGATCGCGCTTTCGAAGGCCTCCCGGCGGACAAGTACGGCCCGTTCCGCCGGGAGCTCGCCGCCGGGCTGGCGCAGCACGTCAAGGAGGCGCAGCAGGCCCACGGGCTCGACGTCTACCTGCCGGTCGGCGGCATCCGCGGGCTGCCGGTCGCCGCGTCGTTCGCTGTCGCGCACCTGCCGCCAGGCGGGCCGGGCGAGGAGGAGCCCGTCGCCGTGCTGGCCGAGGTCGCCGACGGGTTCGCCGGGGCCACGACCACGGAGGTCGCCGAGACGCCGGCGCTCCGGATCGACCGGCTGGTCGCGGCCGACCCCGGCCGCCAGCACAACGTCGACCTGCCGACCCGGCGGGTCAACTACGTCGTGCCGGTGCCCGCGAACGACGGCTGGCTGCTCGTGAGCTTCAGCGTCGCCATCGACGAGTCCGCGGCGGAGGGGCTGGCCGACGCGCTGGTCGAGCTGTTCGATGCGATCGTCTCAACGCTGCGGTGGAGGACAGGGTGAGCGTGGCGCTCGAGGTCGACTACGACCCGGACGTGTGGATCGAGGTCGACCAGGAGGCCGAACTCGACGAGTGGGCGGTCCAGACGGCGCGGCAGTGCTACGAGGACAGCTCGGTCGAACCGTCTGACCGGCAGCTCACCGTGCTCGCCACCCAACTGCGCGAGTTCGTCAGCCAGTTGCAGGACAGCGGCGGGTACGGCATGGCGCTGCTCCATCTGCGTTATCCGGAAGAAGGACCGCTGACCGCCGCCTTGATCAGCGCCACGGACGCGGGCGATGGCTCGGAGGCGTCGCTGCGGGCCGCTGCTGGGGCTGACGACCCGGGCCTCATCGAGCCGCCCGACGTCCAGTGGATCGAGACCCCGCTGGGCGTCGCGATGCGGGTGTGGCGCTACGTCGCGCACCCCGAGCACGGCCGGTCCGGCGTCTACGCCGCGTTGACGTACGTCTGGCACCTCCCTCAGCAAGACACCGACCTGCGGCTGACGACCTCGTCGTTCGACCTGGGGGAGCTCACCCTCGCCGCGGCGGACATCGACAACCTCGCGCGCGGCGTCACCCTCGTGAGCTGAGCGGTCGCCGCACCGGGCTAGCCCGCCGCTGCCGCCGTGCCGAGCACGACAGCCGCGTAGCCGGCGTAGACCAGGCACAGGGCCAGCCCGGCCCGGCGGCCGATCCAGCCGTCGCGCGACAGGGCGAGCAGCACGAGCGGCAGCGCGGCGGCGAAGACGGCGGGCAGCACCATGCCCGGCGCGGCCAACGGACGTACCACCGCCGCCGCGCCGAGGGTCACGGTCGCGTTGTACGCGGCGGAGCCCACCAGCCCCGCCACGGCGATTCCGGGCACGTCATGGCGCCGCGCAGCGAACACGATCGCGAACATCTCCGCCGAGGTCGCCAGCGCCAGCATGGTCAACCCCACCCCGCTGTCGGTCAGCCCGAGCGCGCCGGTCAGGCGGGTGGCCGCGTCGACGGCCACGCTGCCGCCGATGAGCAGGGCCCACAGGCCGACGAACGTCACCGCGATCGACCCGGTCGGGGTGCGGAGCAGGACGCGGTCGCGGTGCGCGCCCGACATGAGCGCATCGACCTCTTCGGTCTCCGTGAGCTCCCCGGTGGCCGGCGGCGCCTTCTCTCGCCACCACACGAACGCGACGACCCCGGCGTAGGCCAGCAGCAGCACCAGCCCTTCGAGCCGGCTCACGCGGCCGCCGATGAGGACGAGCACGGCCAACGCGCCGGCGGCGGCGGCGACCGCGGCGTAGTGGCGCACCCGGCCGGCGAACGGCACCGGCCGCAGGAACGCGGCGAGTCCCAGGACGAGGGTGAGGAGCGCGACGTTCGCGCCCAGGGCGTCGCCCACGGCAAGCTCGGGGGCGCCGCGCCAGGCCGCGAACACCGCCGTCACCAGCTCCTCGGGCTCGGCGCCGGCCAGGAGCACGCCCACGGCCACGACGGTGACGCCCAGCCGGGCGGCAGTGGCTGCCGCGTTGCGGACGAACAGTTCGGCGCCGACGACCAGCAGGGTCGTCGCCACGACGAGCAGGAGCAGGCCGAGGATCACGCGCCGACCGGCTCGGTCGCGACGACCTGCGTCACCGGCAGCGACGAGTCGGCCGGCAGGTCGAGCGGCGACGGCGGCGCGCCCCTCTCGACCAGAGCAGCCCCCAACGCGGCCACCATCGCGCCGTTGTCGGTGCACAGCGCCGGCCGGGGCACCCGGAGCCGGATGCCGGCCGGCCCGCAGCGCTCCCCGGCCAGCGCTCGCAGCCGCGAGTTGGCGGCCACGCCGCCCCCGATCAACAGGTGGTCGACGCCCAGATCACGGCAGGCCCGAACGGCCTTCGCCGTAAGCACGTCGACCACCGCCTCCTGGAACGACGCCGCCACGGCGGCGACCGGCACCGCCTCCCCAGCCCGCTCCCGCGCCTCAACCCAGCGGGCGACGGCGGTCTTCAAGCCGGAGAACGAGAAGTCGTACGCGGAGTCGCGCGGGCCCGTCAGCCCTCTCGGAAAGTCCATCGCCGCTGGATCGCCCGCGCGCGCGGCGCGGTCGATGTGCGGCCCGCCCGGGAACGGCAACCCCAGCACCCGGGCCACCTTGTCGAACGCCTCGCCGGCGGCGTCGTCGACGGTCTGGCCGAGCGGCTGGACGTCGCCGGTCACGTCACCCACGAGGAGCAGCGACGAGTGGCCGCCGGACACCAGGAGCGCGATGCAGGGCTCGGGCAGCGGGCCATGCTCGAGCCGGTCGACGGCAACGTGGGCAGCGAGGTGGTTGACGCCGTAAAGCGGCTTGTCCAGCGCGATGGCGTACGCCTTCGCCGCCGCGACCCCGACCAGCAGCGCACCCGCCAGGCCGGGTCCTGACGTGACCGCAAGGGCGTCGACGTCCGCCAACCGCACCCCCGCCTCGGCGCACGCACGCCGCACGGTCGGCACGATCGCCTCCAGGTGCGCCCTGCTGGCGACCTCCGGGACCACTCCCCCGAACCGCGCGTGCTCGTCGACGCTGGACGCGATCGCGTCGGCCAGCAGCCTGTCGCCGCGGACGACGCCCACGCCGGTCTCGTCGCACGAGGTCTCGATCCCCAGGACCAAGGGTTGGTCAGGCACCCTGCCTCCGCATCTTCCGCCGCATCGCCACCGCGTCGGTCCCGTCCGGCTGGTAGTAGCCGCGCCGCCGCCCGATCTCCTCGAACCCGGACCTGCGGTAGAGCTCGATCGCGCGCTCGTTGTCGGCCCGAACTTCGAGGAACACCGTCGCGCAGCCGCGGTCGCGAGCCTCGGCGAGCAGCGCGTCGAGGAGACGTCGCCCGAGCCCCTCGCCCTGCCGGTCCGGGTCGACGGCCAGCGTCTGCACGTCGGCCTCGCGCCGGGTCGCCGCCAGGCCGGCATAGCCCACGACCCGGCCGCCGTCGTCGGCCACCAGGTAGTGCCGGGTCTCAGGGATGCGGGCGAGCTCTGACCAGAACATGCCGACGGTCCAGGGATCGCTGCGGAACAACCGCTGTTCGAGGTCGAGCGCCGGCGCTATGTCCCACCACCGCATGGCGCGCAGCGCGGTGCTCACGGTCGCACCCGCGCGCGCAGCGGACCACAGAGCTCCGCGATCTTGAGCTTTTTCCGACGCTGTGCGGCGTGTCGTGTCAAAAAGCTCAAGATCGCGGCTGGAGGGTGGGCCGCATGGCGCTTGATCGCGGCTGGAGGGTGGGCCGCATGGCGCTCGATCTTCATGGTTGCGCCAGCACCGCCTTGCGCGGTCCCGGGGTGGCGGCGTCCGGGTGCCGCAGGTAGAGCGGCAATGGCTCCAGCAGGCCCGGCCCGCCCTCGCGGAGGCGGGCGGCAACCAGCCCGGCGAGGATCCCTGCGCTGGGGTGCGACGGCTGCCTTGCATCGGGAAACGCCTCCGGGTAGCGCAGCGCCCCTTCGCCCACGACCGGCCCGCTCCAGGCGACTTCGGCGGGCCGGTCGACGTTCGGACCGTCGACGCGGGCGGCGCCGGAGTATCGCGCCCAGTAGACCTCCCTGCGGCGGGCGTCGGTCGCGACGAGGTAGTCGCCGGCCAGCCCGCTGCCGGCGGCGAGCACGTCGAGGGTGCAGACGCCGTGCGCCGGCACGCCGAGCGCGTCGGCCAGCGCCCGCGCGGTGACCAAGCCGACCCGCAGGCCGGTGAACGGGCCGGGCCCAACCCCGACCGCGATCGCGGTGAGGTCACGACGGTCCGCGCCGGCCTGGGCGAGGACCCGGGCGACTCCTGGGGCGAGCAACTC
>Ga0184623_10001532_pt1 | contig 10020 bp, 4 predicted proteins | sample PLM1_100_b1_FD_133138 | JGI IMG/M metagenome (GOLD analysis project Ga0184623, IMG submission 133138) | Groundwater sediment microbial communities from an aquifer in East River, Colorado, USA - PLM1_100_b1 | ecosystem: Environmental > Terrestrial > Soil > Riparian zone | place: USA: East River...
CATCGCTGTTGTCGCTGCGTATGTTTTGCAGCACGCGCGCTGCCACCAGTGGGTGAAGGGTCACTTCCTTTTGCGCAGCGCGATATAGGACATCCACCAATTTTTCCATCTTCATATCCTTCAGGATGTAAGAGATCGCGCCTGCCTTCAACGCGGGGAAGATGTGCACATCCTCATGATAGGAAGTCAGCACGACCACCTGGGTGCGCGGACTAATCTGTTTGATGCGCCGCGTCGTCTCCACGCCGTCCATGCCGGGCATGATCAAATCCAGTAAAACAATATCGGGGATGTGTTCTGAGACCAGCTTAACAGCTTCCTCGCCTGAAGCTGCCTCACCGACGACCTGAAAATCTTTCACAGTTTCGAGATAAGAACGAATGCCGTTGCGAACGACCTCATGATCGTCCACGATTAAGATGCTGGTGCGAATGTTATTGTTATGATGATTGTTTGCCATCACCGCCTCCTTCTCAGCCTTTGGTTGGTACCTGAACAAGAATCCTTGTGCCATGACCTGGCGCGCTCTGCACCTGCACCGTGCCATGGATACTGCTCACGCGCTCACGGATCGAACGCAGCCCCATACCCTGTGATTTTACGCTGGCATCGAATCCGCACCCATCATCCGCGAGCGAAAGCTGCACCGAATCGCCATTGTACACCAGGGATATATCCACACGCCGCGCGTGACTGTGTCGCGCCACGTTTGCAAGCGCTTCCTGGCTCACGCGGTAAATGGCCTGTTCCACATCCAGGGACAGGCGCCGCTCGTTATGGGTGGCAAGCTGGACCCTCGTATCGTTGCGGTTTTCCCATTCGAAGATATATTCACGCAGGGTGGTTGCCAGCCCCTTCTCCTGAAGCGCGATCGGATAAATCTCCTGCACAAGGAAGGTTAATTCCTGAATTACATCGGTCACCAGGTTTTCCGCTTCGCTTAGATGGAGCGTGGCGGAATTTCCATTTCCGTTTAGAATGCCACGCGCTGTTCCCAGTTGCGCCAGTGCTGCAAACGCCTTTTGTTTTGCGCTGTCATGCAGATCACGCGCCAGCCGGTTGCGTTCCTCCATAACCGCCAAGTCTTTGGTCTGCTCAAAAAGTTCCATGTTGGCAATTGAGATCGAGGCGCGATTGACCAGCGCAGAGAAGAGGCGCACAGTGTCTTCAGCGATAAAGTCTGGCCCTGTGAAGCCGATATTGAACACGCCAACAACCTTATGATCCACGACGATCGGGAGGTGCACAAAGGATTTGATGCCTTCCGCCATGATCGCGGCGCGCACGTCTGGTCGCAGATCTTCGGGGTCAAGGTCCGTGACGATCATAGGCTTGCCTGTAGCCAAAACTTTACCAACAATCCCTTCACCTTTTGCAAATTCCATTACTTTAAGGCTCTCAGGAGCAAACCCATGACTGACACGTGGAACGACTTTTGTTTGTTCCTCATCCCATGCAAAGACAACACTGCGGTCGGCGTGGAGCATATCGACAGCCACATCTACAAGTGTTTGGAAGACCTGGTTCAAACTTACATTGCGCAAGATCTTTTCATCTGCCTGATAAAGTGCTTCCATTTCGCGCCCGCGCTTTTCGAGAGCATGCGTACGCTCCTTAACCAGTCTTTCCAGCTCGCGGTTGCGGTCCTGAATATTCTTTGTGCGCAATCGGAATCCGCCAGCCACTGCCATGACTGTGACCGCACCCAATAGAACGCGGAACCATAGAGTCTGCCAGAAAGGCGGGATGACAGTGACGTTGATACGCACTGGAGTTTTATTCCAAACGCCATCGCTGTTGGAGGCTTTCAACAGCAAGGTGTATTCGCCTCCGGGCAGATTGGTATAGCGTCCATCGCGCTTTGTGCCAATGAAATGCCAGTTCGTGTCGAAGCCTTCGAGCATATATGCATATCGATTCTTGTTTGGCTGGTTGTAACTCAGCGCAGCAAACCCGAATTCAAGTGAGTTCTGCGGCCATTGTAAAGTGACGTTCTGTGTAGTCTCTACGCTGGAATCTGTCGTAATGGGATTGTCATCTTGGGTGAGTGATGTCAGCGTAACCTGCGGCAGGTACGGACTATCATTTATGCGCGATGGATAAAAGACATTCAATCCGTTGATGCCGCCAAAGTAGAGTTCGCCATTCCTGCCTTTTGCATATGCACCGGAATTGAACTCATTGCTTTGCAGGCCATCGCCTGAGTCAAAGTTGCGAAAGGTCTCTGTTTCGGGATCGAAGCGTGAAATCCCAAAGTTCGTGCTCAGCCAGAGATAACCTTTTGCATCCTCCAATATTCCATACACGACACCGTTGGGAAGACCATCCTTTTCCAAGTAATAAGTAAAGGTGTCTGTTTCGGGATGATACAAATTCAACCCGCCACCCGCAGTGCCAATCCAAACGCGCCCTTTCTTATCCTGATAAATGGAAAGGATCGAGTCATTGCTCAGGGTTTGCTTGTCCTTTGAATCATAGCGGTAGCGCGTGAACCGTTCAGTTTCGCGATTGAATTTGTTCAAGCCACTATCGAAGGTTCCCACCCACAGGTTACCGGCGCTATCTTCCGAAATGGAATAGACTGTTGTGCCGCTCAAGCTGTTCGGGTTTCCCACCTCGGGACGATAGTGAGCGAATGTGCCCGTCTCACGGTCAAAACGATCCAGGCCTCCAACTGTTCCTACCCATACATTGTTCTCACTATCCACATAGACAACATAGACACGATTCGCGCTTAAGCTGGCAGGGTTGCCTGGGTCTTGCTTGTAGTGCTTGAATACGGACGACTCTTTATCGAATCTGTCGAGTCCATTCGTTGTACCAATCCAAAGAATACCGTCCTGATCTTCGTAGATGGAATTAATCTCATCTGAACCAATACTGTTTGGCTTATTGGGGTCGTTCTGATAACGCATCACCTGATTTGTGGAGCTTGTAAAACGATTCAAGCCTTCACCGAAAGTGCCAACCCAGGCATATCCGTCTGAGTCCACATGAATCGAGAAGACAAAATTTCCGCTGAGTGTATTTATATCTTTGGTGTCGTGACGGTAGTAGGCAAAATTATCGCGCTGCCGGTCATATTTATTGACACCACCTCCCCAGGTTCCAAACCACAACACACCGCCGCGATCCTCATAGATGGACAGAACATAATCGTTGCTCAGGCTCTTGGAAAAAGTGGGATCGTTCCGATAATGGATAAAGCGTTTTCCATTCGAGCTTAGGCGGTCCAACCCGTTGGTTGTCCCTATCCACAAGTTGCCTGCGCTGTCCACATGCAAATCATTTACCATGTTGCTGGCAATGGTGTGCCCGTCAATGTCAGAATGCATGAAGCGCTCGAAACGTCCCACATCAGTGTTGAATTTGTTCAAACCTTCGCGCGTGCCAACCCAGAGCACCGAATTTCTGCCTTCGACAATCGCAGTGACATGATCATTGCTGAGCGTAGTTGCATTCGCCGCGTTCGATTGGTAGGGAGTGAATGTGTTGTTTTGCGGATCAAACCTGTTAATACCGCCCGCGGAGGTGCCAACCCAAAAGCGCCCACGGCTATCCTGAAAAATCGCAGTGATGTTCTTCCCGCTGATGCCTTCCTCTTGTGACGGGCTGTAAACATAATGTTTAAAGGTATCGCTTGTCTGATCGAACAGATTGAGCGCGTTGGGGGTGCCTATCCAGAGTTTATCGTTCCGATCCAGATAAAGAACATTAATATGATTATCACTCAGGCTGGAACGATCTTCATCGTCGTGAAGGAAATGTGTAAATTGCTCCGTGCGCGGATCGTAATGGTTCAAGCCGCCCAAACGAGTTCCGATCCATAGTGTTCCTTCTTTATCTTCAACAATGGATGTGATCCAGCGGTCACTCAGGCTGTTGGGTGCGTCGGGGTCTGGTTTGTAGGTTTTGAATGTGTAGCCATCGTAACGATTCAACCCATCTTCTGTACCAAACCATAGAAAGCCGCGGCTATCTTGGAAGATCACCCGAACAGAGCTCTGGGATAATCCCTGCTCAATGCTAATATGGTCAAAGCGCAGAATGCAGTTGCAGATCTGCGGAAGGGACGCGGGAAGTACACGGCCCGGAGTGGGGGGAGGGCTGGTCGGCGCGGCCGTAGGAGCCTCAGGCGTGGTGGGAGGCATGATCCCCCCTCCGCAGGAGGCCAATACGAGAGCGAGGAAAAGTCCAAGAAAACGGGATAATATCCGTTTCAATTTTCCGTTCATCCCTACAGTATAGTACATAACCCATTCATTTGATTCCACTTTAACACCCCTCTAAGGAGGGGTTTTTATACATCGCTGGTTACATTAGATGAGTGCCTGTGCGCTTCTTCAAGGGGGAGGGAATCCATCGAAAAGCAGGGGAGGAAACACACTTACAGGCGGATGCTTGATTTATTCCTGGAACGTATGATGTGGTCAAGCTTGCTTTCACAAATTCTCCTCAAAGAAAGCAAACCGTAGGATGTGAGGCGGATGCCGGGGCTACGCAACCCAGTTTCCGCCTCCCTCCATATTAGAGGCAAAGGAGGTGGCCTGTATTCCTGAACGCTTGATGATGCCATTTGTGAATCAAAACATTTCATAATTATAAGGAGAGAAGAGAATGAAATATAAACACCTTTACTATTTGCTGAGTTTGCTGGCGATGATGAGCCTGGTGCTCGCGGCTTGTGCCCCGCAAGTGGCGACGGCCACAGAAGCACCGCAGGTCCAGACTGAGGAACCTACAGCAACCGAAGCGCCTACGGAAATGCCTCAGACAGAACGTCACGGTGGCTGGTTGGATGAGATTGATATCTCTGTTGTAGCTGGTGAATCTGCGATCTCGCAAATTCAGGCTGATGCGATCGATTTCTATTCCTTCGCACTTGCCTCCGATGCATTTCCAGCTATTGAGGATGCTGGACTTTCCACCACCAAGTCGGTTGGTGGCTATTATGGCTTTAGTCTCAACCCTGCAGTATTTACGGATACCAGCGTTTTGAATCCATTCTCAAACCGCAAAATCCGCGAAGCGATGAACTGGCTGATCGACCGCAACTATCTTAATCAGGAAATTTATGCAGGCGGTTCCTTGCCGAAACTCCTGCCCGTAACCACGCAGTTGGCGGAATACACCAACCTGATTGATACCGCCCGGGCCTTGGAAGCCAAGTATGCCTACAATCCTGACAAAGCCAAAGAAGTGATCGACGCTGAAATGCCAGGCATGGGCGCGGAACTTGGCTCAGATGGCAAATGGCAATTTAACGGCCAACCCGTTACACTAGCCTTCATGATCCGCCCGGATGGTGATGGCACACGCAAGCCCATGGGCGATTACTTCGCCAACCAGTTGGAAACGGTCGGGTTTACCGTGGATCGCCAGTATAAGACCTCGTCCGAAGCCTTTCCGATTTGGCTGGGTACAGCGGCAGCCGACGGGCAATGGCATCTTTATACTGCCGGTTATATCCCTGGCGGTTTCCCGCGCGATGAGCGGGGGGGCCTCCAGCAGGGGTATCTGAACACAAGCATTCAGGCGGGTGAGCCTTATATTTCCACTGTTTCAGACCCGGAATTCCAACAAATTGGCGATGATCTGGCACAGGGAAATTTCTCTACGAAAGAGGAACGCGATCAGATGATGAGGCGCGGGCTGGAGCTGGCTTTGGAGGATTCGCTTTTTGTATGGACGATCGAGCAACAGAGCTATGCGCCCTATGATAGTGATGTTCAGGTTACCTGGGATCTGGCTTTGAACTATGAGGCCGCCAATGTTGGTGCTAATAACCTGCGCTTTAAGGACAAGGAAGGCGGCGTAATGAAGATCGGCACGAACGATCTCTTTACGGAGCCCTGGAATCCTGTTGCTGGGAGCAACTGGGTCTGGGATGCCGCCGTGATGCGTGCCACAACGCAAGGCACTTCCAATACTGTTGGCGGCGGTGGCTTGATGGCTGATCCATTTACGGGTCTCGCGTATCCTCAGCGAATTGAAAGTGCCGAATTGACCTACAAGGAAGGTTTGCCAATCGTGCAGAACCTTGACTGGCTGACGGTTACAGCAGCGCCGCAAATTGACGTTCCAGAGGATGCCTGGGTGGATTGGGATGCAACAGAACAACGATTCATCACCGCCGCAGAGAAATTCCCGGAGGGCACCACTGCAAATGTCAAGAGTGTTGTCACTTACCCTGCCGATTTATACGACACGGTCAAATGGCATGACGGCAGCCCAATCTCTGCCGGTGATTTTGTGATGGCAATGATCCAGGGTTTCGACCCCGCGAAACCAGAAAGCGCCATCTATGATGAATCACTTGCTCTGAGCATTGATGCAGCTCTCGAAGCCTTCAAAGGGTACCGAATTACTTCCACCGACCCGCTGACGATCGAAGCCTATAGCGATTCTTACAATGCTGATGCTGAATTGAACATCCTGACCTTGTGGCCGCTGTCTCCTTTCGGTCTCTCAGGTGAAGACAGTTGGCAAATGTTTGCCATTTCAAATTTGGCAGAAGCAAACAAAGAACTTGCCTACACTTCGGATAAGTCCGATGCCTTGCAAGTTGAACAAACCAGTTGGGTTGGCGGACCCAGCCTCGAGATCCTTAGCAAGTATCTGGATCAGGCAGCAAGCGAGTCACATATTCCCTATGAACCAACCCTCGGACAATTTATCACCAAGGAAGAAGCTGACCTGCGTTATGCCAACTTGAAGCAGTGGTATGAAGATCATGGTCACTTCTGGGTTGGAACCGGTCCTTACTATCTGGATCAGGTCTTCACAACAGAGAAATCCCTTGTTCTGAAGAACAACCCGGAATTCCCCGACCTGGCCAATCGCTGGGAGATGTTCAGCGAGGCTAGACTTGCGGAGAGTGCTCTGGATGGACCGGCACAAATCAAGGCTGGCGAAGAAGCTGTCTTTGACGCGACGATAACATTCAATAACGAGCCCTATCCGCAGGCAGATATTAAGGGAGTGAAATATATCCTCTATGATGCCACTGGTGCTGTAGTGGCAGTCGGTGATGCCACAGCCATCGAAGATGGTCACTATCAGGTAACCCTGGATGCAGACACAACCTCGAAACTCCCCTCTGGGGCGTCGAGACTCGAAATCGCGGTGGTGCCGGTACCTGTAGCGGTGCCATCGTTCACTTCGCTCGACTTTGTCGCTGTTCCCTAGACGGATTTTCGTTTTATAGAAACAGGGGTAAGGCAGTCGCCTTACCCCTGCCCCTTCCTTAAGGAAGATTGTGAGGATCCGATGGCAGTCGTTGCCCAACCAACTTTAGAAAAACCTACTGTGAAAAAAGGGCGTCATGAGAACACCCTCACGCGTGTATCTCGTTATTTCGTCGTGCGATTATTGACCTTGTTTGTAACCGTTGTAATCAGCATATACCTGACGATTATGATCGCGAATATGGGCGGACATGTGGATCTGATTATGAAGAACGAAATCCGTGAACGCGTCACGGGATCGATTGCCGGCAATCCTGCATTTGTAAAAATGGAACCTGAGGTCCGACAAAAATTGATCGCTGAACGGATTGCAGCGGAGGAAGAGCGCATCGGACTCAACATACCGATTGCGGTTCGCAATTTCCGTTATCTGTCCAATGCACTGACTCTGCAATTGGGACGCGCCATCAATATGACCAGCGACAGCGGCTCGAAGCAAGTCCGCCTCATTCTTCTGGAACGATTGCCTGCCACGCTTTTGCTTATGGGGATTTCGCAACTGTTTCTTTTCTTTTCGAGCGTGTTCCTGGCCTTGAATCTTTCACGCCGCTACGGCAATTTTTGGGACAAATTAGTGGTAGCGCTTTCACCTACTTCGGCTGTGCCTCCCTGGTTTTATGGCATCTTCCTGATCTTGATCTTTGCTGCTCTTTTTAGGGTTCTTCCCTTTGGCGGCATGGTGGATTCACCACCTCCCTCGAATCCGATTGATTATTCATTGAGCCTGCTTAAGCACTTGATCCTGCCGGCCGTAGCGCTGATCCTTAGTTCCATCTTCCTCAGTATCTATAACTATCGCACATTTTTCCTGATCTATTCCAGCGAAGATTACGTGGAGATGGCAAAGGCGAAGGGACTGCCCTCGCGTGATGTGGAGCGGCGTTATATCCTTCGTCCAACATTACCGAACATTATTACCAATTTCGCGCTCCTGATTATTACCTTATGGTCAGGTGCGCTGTTCACTGAAACCGTTTTTCTCTGGCCTGGGCTGGGCCGTACTTTGTACCAAGCGATCGGGCTTTACGATATTCCCATCATTGTGGGTTCTACAATCATTTATGCGTATTTACTGGCAATCACCGTCTTCCTGCTGGATTTCATTTATGCGCTCGTTGACCCGCGTGTTAAAGTCGGTGGCAGGTCGGTAGCATGAACAGCCTGAAAAGCTCATTCAAAAATCTTCTTTATTACCCTTCTGCCATCCTGGGAATACTGGTCGTTTTTCTGCTCGTCTTCACAGCGGTCTATGCGATGGTGAAAATTCCTTACAACGAAGCGATCCGCTTGTGGCGCGGCGGCGAAGACGTTTGGTATCAGAATCCAAAGTTCGCTCCCCCGGCCTGGATCAATTTCTTTTCGAGTAAAAAGTACGCCGAATCGTTTGCTGTCAGAACCTCTGACGAAACAATGACAAAGGAAGTCACACCGGGCGCGGAAGGCACTTCCACGATGTCGGTCTCTTATACGTTTGATTTTTCTTATGATTACTATCCCCAGGATTTGATCCTCTATTTCACTTCCACGTATACAGAAAAACAGCCATTCATCTCGGTTGAGTGGTTAAGGCCTGACGGCGAGAAAATCAGAATCGTCAATACGGCACTTAGCAAGAGGCAAACATATCGCTTTTCTCAGGATGCAAAGCTAAAGACCAAACTTAAAACAGATGATGTCATTCAAGCATTATTCTCAGATCCGGAGACCGGTAAACTTGTCCGAGGACAATATCAACTCTTGATTACAGGCGCGACCTTTGAGCCGGATTCGGATATTAATGCAGAGTTTGTTTTTCACGGCCAGGTTTATGGTTTGGCAGGCACAGATCATGCACGCCGTGATCTGGTCGTGCCCTTGTTGTGGGGTGCGCCAGTGGCTCTGGCTTTCGGATTGATCGCTTCGCTTGGAACGTCTGTTCTCACAATGGTCATCGCCGCGGTGGGAACGTGGTACGGCGGCTGGGTGGATGAACTGATCCAACGCATCACCGAGATCAATCTGGTTTTGCCTTTCCTCTCTATTCTCATCATGATCGGCACCTTTTACTCGCGCAGTATCTGGGTGATCCTGGGGGCCACAATCGTACTTAGTATATTTACCGGCGCGATCAAGGTTTATCGTTCGATCTTTGTGCAGGTAAAAGAATCAGCGTATATCGAAGCGGCGCGTGCCTACGGCGCAAGTGGTTCAAGGATCGTTTTCCTGTATCTGATCCCGCGCATGATCCCCTTGCTGATTCCGGGCTTGGTCTCATCAATTCCTGCGTTCGTTTTCCTGGAAGCATCTCTGGCATTGCTAGGATTAGGTGACCCCGTCCTGCCCACATGGGGCAAGATCATCCAGGATGCAAACGCCAATGGCGCGTTATATCGCGGCTATTACTATTGGATCCTGGAGCCTGCGACTCTGTTAATGGTCACAGGTCTCGGTTTCGCCATGCTCGGGTTTGCGCTCGACCGTATCTTCAATCCAAAATTGAGGGATGTATGAACGCAACGCCGCAAAAACTTCTCAAGATCGAGGATCTGGTTCTGCACTTCAAAACCCGTGGTGGCACTGTGCAGGCAGTGGATGGTGTTGATTTTGAATTGGATACCAACCGTGCGGTAGTGATCCTTGGAGAATCAGGCTGCGGGAAAAGTTCGCTTGCCAAAGCCATTCTGCGTCTTCTGCCGCGTAATGTCCAAAAATATAGCGGAGAAGTCTACCTGCAAGGCACTGATGTAATGAAGTTTGATGAAGAGCAATTCCGCCAAAATGTGCGCTGGGCGGA
>Ga0184623_10001533_pt1 | contig 10020 bp, 10 predicted proteins | sample PLM1_100_b1_FD_133138 | JGI IMG/M metagenome (GOLD analysis project Ga0184623, IMG submission 133138) | Groundwater sediment microbial communities from an aquifer in East River, Colorado, USA - PLM1_100_b1 | ecosystem: Environmental > Terrestrial > Soil > Riparian zone | place: USA: East River...
CAGCCATGTCGTGTCAGCGCCCGGCAGGCCCAACGCCCCCAGGACGTAGTTCACGAAGCCGGTGCTCTCATCGAACATCGTCTTCCACGACGTCGCCGAGACGACGGTCGGCACCGCCCAGGGCAGCAGGACCGCGGCCCGCACGAACGCCCGCCCCCGGAACGGGCGGTTCAGCACCAGCGCGACGGCAAGACCCGCCACGATCTGCACGGCCACCGACACGACCGTGAAGGCCAGGGTTCGGGCCAAAGTCAGGCGGAACGCCTCGCTGCCCAGCACCGCCGTGTGGTTGTCGAGCCCGACGAAGTCCCGGTCGGTCCGGTCGGACAGCACGACGCGGTGCACCGAGTTACACGTTGTACGCCAGCGGAAAAGCCGTGATCAGCAGCAGCGTCAGCACCGTCGGCGACGCCAGCGCGATGCCCAGCGTGCGGGGCTGTGACAGGCGCCCGCCACGAAGGCTCGCGCCCAGACCGGTGGCCTGAACGCGAGCCTTCGTCTGAACCTGTGTCACCGCGATGTCACTTTCCTCCCGTGATGCCCTGCAGCTTCTGCGCCGTCTCGGCCAGAGCCGCCTGAGGTTCGGCCAACCCGGACAGCACCGCCGAGAACATCGTCTGCAGTTCCGCCGAGACCTTCGGGTAGTCGGGGGATGCCGGTCTGACCGCTGCGACGTCGGCGAGCGGCTGGACCGCCTTGAAGAACGGGGCGCCCTGGAACAGCTGCGTGTCATAGGCCGCCTTCACAGCAGGCGGATTGCCCGTCGCGATGGCACGGGTGATCTGCGTCTGCTTGCTGGACAGGAACGCCAGCAGTTTGTACGCGGCGTCCTTCTGCTTGCTCTTGGCGTTGATGGCCAGCGTTTCCACGCCGAGCGTGGCGCCCTTGCCGAGGAACGGCACGAAACCGATCTTGTTCTCGATCGGCGTGCCTTTCGCCGTGCCGAACACGAACGGCCAGTTGACGGCGAACACCGCCTGCCCGGACGTGAACGCCTGCTGGACGTCGCCCTCCTTCCAGCCGGTGACCGCCTTCGGTGAGATCTTGTACTTGTCGATCAGATCCCGGGCGAACGTCAGCGCGCTCACGTTCTCCGGTGTGTTGAGGTTCTGAGGGTCGAGCTTGCCGGCGAATCCACCCTGCATGACCATGAAGCTGGTGATGACGCCCTCATACTTGGCGCCCTCGAACGCCAGCCCGTACTTGAGTTTCGGATCCTTCGCCAGCGCCGTCTGCGCCGCCGTCACCAGCTCCTGCGGCGTGGTGGGCGCGTGCGGCACCAGGTCCGTCCGGTAGAACAGGCCCTCGGTGTTGACAAACCACGGCAGGGCCACGGTCTTGCCGTCGTAGGTGCCCGCCCGTGTCGCCGCCGCAAGCATCGCATCGAGGTCCGGCTTGAAGCCGTCCAGCGGCAGCAGCCAACCCGCTTTGGCGTACGCGGCGACATGCGTCTCGTCCACCTCGACGACATCCGGGGTCGCCGACCCAGCGATGAAACGCTGCTGCAACTGCTGACCTTACTGGGTCGCGTCAGTCGACAGCACGACCATCTTGACGGTGATGTTCGGGTTGGCGGCCTCGAACTCCTTGATCGCCGCCTGCGTCGCCTCTTGTTCGGTGCCGAGTCCCGCCTGCGCGAACTCGATGGTGACCTTGCCGTTGTCCGTGGTGCCGCCGCCCGAGCCGCCACACGCCGCGAGCGCCAGCAGCGCGCTCACGGCGACGGCAAGGCCTCGGACGCCCAGCAGCATCGGTGTTGCGCTGCGCAAACGTCTCATCGCTCATACCCTCGCAAAAATGGGGAAAGGTAAGACCGGTCAGACCAGATGCTTGCATGGGGTACAAGTTTCGTCAAGGTTTCGCAGGCCCGTGGTGACCGGCCCCGTGTCTGTCCAATACCGACGATCCAGCTAGGGATCCGATCGGCGCGCCGCGCATGCCGCCGGTCAGCCACCGCAACACCAGAGATCGCGTCGCAGGGGGCGTGATGCAGCTGTCGGCCACCGTTGGGACCGCCCGGCGCAAGGGCCGACGCCGTTGCTGGCGCTGGCGCAGCTACGCGCGGACGACGTCCCCGACCTGCCTCGCCCGGACGGCGTGGACCTGTTGCAGGTGCTGTGGTGTCCGTTCGAGCACTCATAGGAGCCGCTGACCGGGCCCGCCGTACGACAGATCTGGCGACGTCAGGAGGAGTCACCGACGTTCTGCTCGACTCCGAGCGGTGAGGTCGGCGACGAGGGCGACATTCCCACGCCCTGCCGGCTTCATCCGGAGCAGATCGTAGAGTATCCGTTCCCTCAAGAGCTGCCGCAGGACCTGCAGGAACGCCTCGATGGCTGGGAGCACGACTCCGAAGATCTCGTTTTGGCCCGGGCTGGAAGGTCGGCGGCTACGCCACGTGGAACGTGACCGACCTGCTGCCGACGCGCCTCCCGGCGTGCGGCATCAGCGTCACTCCTTTACCGAGCCGCCGGTGAGTCCGGCGACGATCCGCCTTTGCAGAACGAGCACGAGCGCGATGACTGGGACCATGACGATCAGGGATGCTGCCATCTCGTCGCCCCAGGGAATCGTGTACGCGCTGGACTGCGCGCCGATGTTGGAGATCATGACCGGTACGGTCCAGTTGCTGCTGTCCGACTCGAAGGAGAGTGCGAACAGGTATTCGTTCCAGGCCGCGATGACGGCGAGGATGGACGTGGCTGCGAGGCCGGGAGCGGCCAGCGGCATCATGACGCGCCAGAATGTCTGCATCGCGGATGCGCCGTCGATGCTGGCGGCTTCTTCTAGTTCCTTGGGTAATTGCTGGAAGAAGCTGGCCAAGGTCCACACCGTGAAGGGCAGGATGAAAATGAGGTAAGTGGCGATTAGGGCCGGCAGCGTGTTGTACAGGTGCGTGACGGTGAGCAGCTTGTATAGCGAGCCCAGAATGGCGATGTTAGGGAAGATCGACATCGCGAGGATGAGATAGCGCGTCGCGCTTCGCCCGCGGAAGTTGAAGCGGCCTAAGGCGTAGGCCGCAAACGCACCAAGGAACACGGAGATCACCGTGACGGAACCGCCAACGATCAAAGAGTTGACGATGCTCCGCATGAAGCGTGGGTCGCTGAGGGCGTTGTTGAAATGCTGGAACGTGAAGTGGTGGGGCACATAGGCCGCCGGCGTTGCGTAGATCTCCTGATCTTGCGAGAGCGCTGTCTTCGCCGCCCAGTACACGGGAAAGATCAGGAAGACCGCGATCGTGACGACGAGGAGATACAACAGCACTCGCCGCACCCGGGCCGCCGGCGTGCGTCGGCGGCGGGATCGGGCCGAGGGTCTCGTCCGCCCGGTCACGGCAGGAATCTCTCGGCTCAATGTGTTGGTCACTTGCTCGACCTCGCAATCAAGCCGACGTAGATCGTGACGAAGACAGCGATGAGCAGCATGGTGACGACGCTGATAGCCGAGCCGTACCCGGCCTTACCGAAGTCGACGATGTTCTGCTCAATGTAGATCGACATTGTTGTCGTGTCCGATCGCGCGCCGAACAGGACGTAGAAGACATCGAAGACCCGCAGTGCGTCCAGCGTACGGAAGACCAGCGCGACGAGCAGTGCGGGCCGAAGCAGCGGCAGTGTGATGGAGAAGAACCGTCGAACCGGACCCGCTCCGTCGACCTGAGCAGCCTCCAGGATGTCGGCCGGAACTGTCTGCAGCCCGGCCAACAGCAGCAGTGCCACGAATGGTGTGGTCTTCCATACGTCGATCACTGAGACCGACATCAGCGCGGACGTGCGAGTGGCGAAGAAGTCGACTGGAGTGTCGGTAAGGTGCAACTTGTCGACCAAGAGGTCGTTGAAGACGCCATAGCCCTGGTTGAACATCAGCTTCCAGATGCTCGCCGAGATCACGTTGATGATCGCGAACGGCACCAGGAGCAGGGCCCGCATGATGCCGCGACTGACAAAGGAGTTGTGCAACGTCAGCGCCAGGATCATCCCGAGCACCGCCTCGACGACGACGGTGATTGCGGTAAATTCGATCGTGATCCAGACTGAGGACCAGAATGCCGTATCGTGCAGCAGCGTGGCGTAGTTGTGCAGGCCGACCCAGTCGGCGGTGCCGCCAAAGGTGTCGTTGGTGAAGCTGCGATAGATCGTGGTGGTGGCCGGATACAGGGCCACCACCGCCGCCACTATGAGCGTGGGCGTCATCAGTATCCAGGACAGTCGCGCCTGCCGCGCGGCAAGAGTGGCGCGCGAGAGGCGAGGCCGGCTGAAGCGCTGCAGAGTCACTATCCGATCAGTCCCCGCAGATCCCCGGCGATCTTCTTCACTCCCGATTCGACGTCGGATCCGCGGAGCATCGCGTTGACGGCCTGGAAGATGATGGTCGACACCTCGTTGTATTTGACGCCGACCTGAGTCGGACGCGCGAACGGGACGACCTTCTGCTTCAGCGCGGGCAATGCGGCCTGAACTTCGGGCATGGCGGCGACGGCCGGTTGGGCGGGAACGTCGGCGGAGTTGATCGCTCGATACGCCTGCGCCGCGGGGCTGGTAAGGTATCGCAGCCACTCCACGGCGGCCTCGGCGTTCTTGGTGTTCTTGTTGATCGCTACGGCCCATCCGCCTGCGGCCGCGGCAGTCGTGCCGCCGGGCACTGCACCTGCGGGCAACGGTGCGACACCGAACTTTCCGGCGACGTTGGAGCCCTTGTCCAAGTCCTGCGCATACTCCCAGTTGCGCATGAATGCGGCGTTGCCGGCACCGAACGCGCTGTGCGCCTCGTCCTCGGTGAATGTGGTGACGCCCGACGGGGAGATCGTGCCGATCCAGCTCTGGGCCAGCTTCAGCGCGGCGATGGCGTTTGGGTTGTCGACGGACACGGTGGTTCCGTCGACGAACGTGCCACCGTTGTATGAGGCCAGCCATTCCAGCGCGTTGCAGGTCAGGCCCTCGTAGGCGTTGCCCTGGAAGACGTAGCCGGCGAATGCCTTGTTCGCCGCCCGTTCGCCGGCCTGGATTTTAGTCGCCATGGACGTGAGCTCGGTCCAGGTGGTCGGAGGCGCGGAGAACCCGTACTTCTGCAGTAGATCAGTCCGGTAGTACAGGCGCCCGAAGCCGCCGTACCACGGGTAGGCCACAAGGCGCGATTTGATCGTGTTGACCGCGATGAGGTTGGGATAGCTCAGCGCGATCTCGGCCTCGGTGAGATGGCTCTTGAGGTCGAGCAGGTAGTCGGCCAGCGCGGGCGGATAGATGAGGTCGACGAGCAGCACGTCGGGGCTGGCCTGCCCGGCCGCGAGGAGGCGCTGGTCGCCGGCGTAGGCGTCGGATGTGCTCTTCGGCAGCGGCACAGTCTTGATCTTGATCCCGGTCTCGGCCTCAAACTGCTTCGCCAGCTGCTGCGTCGTGGCCATCTCCGTGCCGAAGCCGGGGATGTCGGTCGCGACCGTCGAACCGGAGTATTTCTTGGCGGTGGCCACGTTGCTGACGCTGGGCGCGGCCGGCAACGCATCGGGCGCGGCCGATGCGTTGCCGCCGATGCCGTTGCCCTCGCCGCAGGCGGCCAGGAGTGCGGCCGCGCCGACCCCCATCACGCCGAGGCGTAGGACGTTTCGCCGGTCGATGCCTGCCGGTAACGCGTCGTGCCGCACCGTGTCGCTCATTGCGTCCTCCACTGATGTCGGGGTGTGTAGCGTGACCTTAGGCGACATCGGTATAGATGGCTAGTGCTTTCCACATCTCGATTAACACGATCTTCGCGGAGACCTGGTACCCAAAGCAGCCCGCCGTCTAGCCCCCGCTTGCCAGGCCTAGGGCCACATTGGGCTCGTTGGTACGTCTCGACCCCGCGCATCGTCACGTCGCAGCCGGCTGCCGAGCCCACCCTTGACCGGAAGGTCGACGCCTGCTTACATACAAGCTGTATAGATGGCCACCGGGTGAGGGTTGGTTCCATGGATGGCAAGTACAGGTCGGATGTCTGGCGGGTCGCGGTGCTCGGCTTCGATCATATGCACGCCGGCGATCAACTACGCCTGGCGGCGGAGCATCCCCGCGTCGAACTGGTGGGTGCGTGGGACGACCAGCCAAGCCGAGCAAGCGACGTGCTGGCGCGACTGGGGCTGCCGCAAAGTCTGCTGTATACCGACGTCGACGAGCTGCTCGACCATGCGGCGCCGCAGATCGTCATCGTGTGCTCGACGACGGCTGAGCACGTGCGCTGGACTGAACGTCTGGCTTCGCATCCGGTGCATCTCGTCGTCGAGAAGCCCTTCGCATCCTCGCTGGCCGACGCTGATCGAATGATCGCGGCCGTGGCCGGCACCGGACGGACGCTGACGGTCAACTGGCCGCTGGCATGGTATCCGCCTCATCGCACCACCAAGCGGCTGATCGCGGAGGGGGCCATCGGCGAGGTCGTCGCGATCCACTACTACGACGGCAATCGGGGACCCCTCCATCACACGCACGACAAGCACGAGATCGCGACCAGCAACGACGCCGCCGCCAAGAACGCGTCTTGGTGGTACCAGCCGGCCGCGGGCGGTGGTTCGCTGCTGGACTACCTCGGATACGGGGTCACCCTGGGCACCTGGTTCCGCGACGGAGAGCTGCCGGTCGAGGTGACCGCCGTGACGCACGTCCCGGCCGGTTTGCAGGTGGACGAGCAGTCGGTCGTCACCGCGGCCTACTCCAGCGGACTGTCCACATTTCAAACCCGCTGGGGTACCTTCACCGACCCGTGGATCGTCCAGTCCGCGCCGCGTTGCGGGTTCACCGTCGTCGGATCCGCGGGCGCCATCACGAGCTGGGACTACGCCGAGACCGTCACGTTGTACACCGCCGCCTGCCCACCGGGTAAGCCGGTCGCCGTGGACGTGCTGCCCCAGGCTGAGCGGGATCACCTCAGCTTCCTGATCGATGCGTTGGAGCGGGAGATACCGATCGCCGGACCCAGTTCGTGGGGCATCTCCCGAGCGGGACAGCAGATCGTCGACGCGGCGATCCTGAGCGCACGGCTGCGCACGCCGGTGGCGCTCGCGGACACCGTCGGCATCCAGCCGCTCGCGATCGGAGCCGTGCGATGACCGTCGACACCACGCCCGCCGAATACCGTCCACAGGACGCACGGCACTACCGGCCGGGTATCGGGCTGATCGGCTGCGGCGGCATCAGCGCGCTGCACCTGGCCGCATACCGGGCAGCCGGCTACGACGTGCTCGTGCTATGCGACCTGCTCGCCGAGCGTGCGATCGAGCGGCAGGCGCAGTTCTTCCCGAACGCGCGGGTCAGCACCGACTATCGCGAGCTGCTGGCGATGCCGGACATCGAGGTGGTCGACATCGCCACCCACGTCGACGTGCGCCCGCCCATCATCGAGGCCGCACTATTGGCCGGCAAGCACGTGCTCAGCCAGAAGCCTTTCGTGCGTTCACTGGCCGAAGGCCGGCGGCTGTGCGCCATCGCCGACGACGTCGGTCGCACGCTCGCGGTCAATCAGAACGGACGCTGGGCACCGCATTTCTCCTACCTTCGCAATGCCGTCGCCGCCGGGCGGATCGGGACACTCACGTCCGCCGACTTCGCCGTCTACTGGCCACATGACCGGATCGTGGAGAACGACCCGCACTTCTCGAAGATGGATGATCTGATCCTTTACGACTTCGGCATCCATTGGTTCGACGTCGTCGCCACCCTGTTCAGCGAGCACGGCACGGCCCGAAGCGTCATGGCCAACCGTGGCCTTCGCCATGGACAGGTCATTCCCGTGGCGACCCAGGCACAGGTCCTCATCCAGTTCGACGACGCGCAAGTGAGCCTCGTATTCCGCGGCTCCAGCCGGTGGGCCGAGTCCGGCAGCTACCGGGTCGAGGGCACGGCCGGTGTGCTGACCCATATGGGACAATCGCTCGGCGGCCCCGACATCGTCGTCGTCGACGCGGCCGGCATCCATCCCGCGACGGTGGAAGGCGACTGGTTCACCAACGGGATGCGCGGAACGATGGGTGAGCTGCTTCGCGCGATCGAGGACGGGCGGCGGCCGAGCATCGAGGGTCGCGCTTCGTTGCCTGGACTGGCACTGTGCTACGCCGCGATCGAATCGTCGCGCACCGGATTGCCCGTCGATCCCCGCGCCGTTGACGCGTTGCCGCTATGAGGCCGGCCAGCCCGCCGCCGGGATGTCGGCGACCCGGATGCCCGGACGCCGGTGCTTCAGCTGCGCTCGAGGATGACGTCGAACAGATAACGCTCGCCGACGTAGGAGGTCTCGGTGTACTCCATCGGCTTGCCCTGCTGGTCGAGGATCGTGCGTCGCTCGACCAGCAGCCCGGCGCCCACCTTGACCGCGAGCAGTTCCGCCTCCAGCGCGGACGCGGTCACCGCCGTCAACGAGCCGCGAGCCACCGTCGGCTCACGGCCCAGCTCGCGCATGAGCTCATGCATCGAGGCCGTGGCAAGGTCCGCCTGCAGGATCGGTGCGCTGGTCGGCGGCAGGACGGCGCGTTCCAATGCCAGCGGAACGCCGTCGGCCAGCCGCACCCGCGTCACGGCGACGACCCGATCAGCCGGGGTGAGGTGCAGCGCGCGCAGTTCGTCGGCCGCACCGGTTCTGAGCCCTGCGGTCAACACGCGGGAGCTGGCCGCCCGGCCGCGGGCGCGCATGTCCTCGGTGAACGACAGCAGCCGGTTCATGCCGCGATGGATGTGACGGTCGGCGATGAAGCTGCCACTGCCCGATACGCGATAGATGGCCCCCTCGTTGACCAGACGCAGCACCGCCTGACGCGCGGTCATCCGGCTGACGTTGAAGCGCTCACACAGCTCGCTGTCACTGGGCAGCAGATCACCGGGCTCGCCGGCGGCGATGAGCTTGCGCAGATGCTCCTCGATAACCACATACCGCGGTTTATGAGCGCGAACCAACGTCTGCTTTTCCTCTCCGGCGGGAGCACCATCAGCGCCAGGATACGCTATGTCTAGAGGGCTAGATAGACGGCCTGGGAGTGCGTCGGCTGCGTCCGAGGCGCAGCGCTGGCTGGGTGTCGACATCGGCGCTACCAACATCAAATGGGCGATCGTCGACCACCGCGAGGTCGTCGACTGCGGCGCTACGCCCACGGCACGCGACGGCGAGCAAGCCGTCGTCGCCCAGGTCGCCGAGTTGATCAACAAGCGTGCAGGCGACATCAGCGGGGCCGGGGTCACCGTCCCCGGCCACGTCGATGTCGCGACCGGCCGGACCAGCATCGTGCCGAACCTGCCGGGGCAATGGCGTGACTTCCCATTGGGCGCCGCCGTGACCCGGGCCACCGGACGCGACGTCGCGCTGCTCAACGACGCCCGAGCCTTCGCGCTCGCCGAGCTACGCCTCGGAGCCGCAACCGATCTCGCCGACGTGGTCTTCGTCGCGGTCGGCACCGGGGTAGGCGGCGCCGTCGCGCTCGGCGGAACGCTGCTCGGCGGCGTCGCAGGCCGCGCCGGCGAGGTCGGCCACCTGAGCGTGGAACCCGACGGACCGCGGTGCGGCTGCGGTGCTCGCGGCTGCATCGACGTCATCGCCGGCGGAGCAGGTCTAGTGGCAGCCGCCCGGGCCGCCGTCCAAGCGGGCACCGCACCGCTGGTCAACCGCGGCAGCGGCGGCGACCCGGCGCGGCTCACCCCCGCCATCGTCTTCGCTGCGCAAGCCGACGGTGATCGGGCGGCGGGCGCCATCGTCAGCCGCGCGACCGCTGCGCTGGCAATCGGCGTCGCCAACGCCTGCTCACTGCTCGGCGTGCCCAATGTTGTCCTCGGCGGCGGGCTGGCCCGCTCCTATCCCGACCTCGTCGAGATCGTCGCACGGCGACTGAGCACTGTAGCGCCGCTCATCGGGCCGGCACTTGTGCGGCTGGCCCACTTCACCGACCATTCGGCCGCGATCGGAGCCGCGATCGGTGCCCAGGACACGACCAACCAACGCTCTTGGAGCACACGTGAGATGGACTGAGCAGGCTCGCCGCATCCTCGACGACCTCGACCGCACCCAACA
>Ga0184623_10001534_pt1 | contig 10017 bp, 8 predicted proteins | sample PLM1_100_b1_FD_133138 | JGI IMG/M metagenome (GOLD analysis project Ga0184623, IMG submission 133138) | Groundwater sediment microbial communities from an aquifer in East River, Colorado, USA - PLM1_100_b1 | ecosystem: Environmental > Terrestrial > Soil > Riparian zone | place: USA: East River...
CGTGCTCACCGTGACCCCCGGCTATGAGGGAACCTTCCCCCGGCCCTTCCTTGCGTTCCGAGTGAGCTGTTGACCGACTCGCTGGAGATGAGGGCGACGGCGTCGTTGATCGTGACGATGTTCTTCGGGCATGAAGAAGCCCCGCCGGCAACGCCGGCGGGGCGGTGGTGTTCAGCTGGTCGGGGTGCTCATTCCGCGGTGACGTCGGTGACGGCGGCCCGTGCGCTGGACTCGTCGACGATGGGGACATGTGTGATCACAGTGTCGGAGGCAGGCCCAGCCATGGTTTGTCGGTGGCGTCGAATCCGGTGAGCTCGGCAATCTTCCCGTCGACGATGTGCAGGACCGCGATGTTCAATAGCCGGTACTCCGGGTCGTCGGGGGTGCGGAGGTACAGCACGGCGGCAGGCATGCGGTTGACCGTCGTGGTGATACAGCGCCAGTCGTCGTAGCCGCGCTGGAAGAGCCCACCGGAGACCCAGCCGTCCACCGCGTCCTTGGCCGTCCTGATCAAGGTGCCCGGCTCGGGCAGCATCGCGAAGCGCAGGTCGTCGCGCAGCAGGGACATCAGCCCGTCGAGGTCGTTGCGCTCATGGGCGTCGATGTACGACTTCACCACGCCGCGCTCGTCATTCGACAGCTCGTGGGTGGCGGGGCTCCGCCAGTCGAGGCGGCGGTCGGGCAGCTGCTCGCGCATCGTCACGCGCGCCCGCTGCAGTGCGCTGGTCACCGATGCGACGGTCAGCTCGAGGGCGTCGGCGGCCTTCGACGCCGGCCAGCCGAGGACGTCGCGCAGGATGAACACCGCCCGCTGCCGCGGCGGCAGGTGCTGGACGGCGACGATGAACGCCAGCTCGATCGTCTCCCGCGCCACCACCGATTCCTGCGGGTCCTCGGGGAGCATCCGGTCGGGGTAGGGCTGCAGGTACAGCACCTCGGAGCCGGAGTCCGACAGCTCGGACGGTACGGGTGTGCGGTCATTGCGCTTCTCCAGGAAGTCGAGGCAGGCGTTCGTCGCGATCCGGTACAGCCAGGTCCGCAGCGCAGCGTGGCCCTTGAACGACTCCCGCTTGTTCCACGCCCGCAGGAACGTCTCCTGCGTCATGTCCTGGGCGTCCTCGTAGTTCGCGAGCATCCGGTAGCAGTGCACCTGCAGCTCACGCCGGTGGCGCTCCGTGATGAGTGCGAACCGCGCCGTATCGCCTGAGCGGACCGCCGCGATGAACGTGGCCTCGTCGGCGCCCAGCGGTCTAGCGTCGGTCATGGTCATCAATCCTTCCACCGGTGCGAGGGGGCTACCAGAACTGACGACGTGGCGGAGGATTAATGATCGGCGAAGCCGCTGACACCGGGCCGTTCGTCAGGCCGGATGGGTCGGGTCGATCCAGCGGACGTGCTCCGGGTCGGGCACCCCCTCGATGTCGAGGTCGGGAGTACCCCACAGCTTCGCGTCGTTGTCCGGGGGCGTGTTTGCCCGGCCGGTCCCGCACCCGCTCGACGAAGTCCGCGGCCATGCTGTTCAGCGTCAGCGGCTCCGGCCGCCTTCCGCCTTCAAGAACCGAACCCGCTGCTGCAGTGCCCAGCCCTCCAGCATCGCGCTGAAGGCCGCCGGCTCCGGATCCAGATGCACCACCCCGGCGTCCGAGAACAACCGCGCCGCACTCGCACCGTCCACAAGCTCCACGCGTTGCATCTAACACAACATCGAGGCATCGCCGCAGCCCTGCGATCTTCCAGCAGGTCCACGGTGCGTCGGTCACCACCGCCAGGCTCGCTTTCACTCGTCAGTCCAGAAGAGCGGAACATCCTCTAGATGCAACTCCGCCCGTATGCGCAGGAACCGGGGTGGTTGTCGCCAGCTCGCGGTCTCCCGCTCATAGGCCGCGTCGATCTCTACCTCCGCGATGACGTCCGGCTCGACCTGCACGTAGGCCAGCGGTTCGGGGGTGCCCCATTGCCCGGTCCATGCGGCCGGCAGCGGTCTTGGCCACGGATGCTCGGCCGCCCAGCGTCCCGCGGCGCCGACCCGGTGCAGGGCGTTGCGGAGTTCGGCGCGTTGCGCGGCGGTCACGGGTCGGGTCCGCGCTACATACCGCAGGACGCCGCCCGAGTCGCGGCGGCCGAGCAGGAGCGTTTCCGGCTGGGTGAGGGTTCCGGTGACCCCACCGATGATGGTTTCGGTGCTGGCGCGTTGCCGCAGTTTCGACCAGCCGCGCCGCCCCGACACGTACGCGCCACCGGCGTCCTTGATCACCAGCCCTTCTACGCCGACCGTGGGCCAGGACTCGAACCACTCCTGGGCCTGCTCGATCGATCTCGTCTGCGGCGACAACGGCAGCTGCTGCGGGGCGCCAGCGAGGAACTGCTCGAGCAGGGCGCGCCGCTCGACCAGTGGCCTAGCCCGAACATCGAGGTCGGGTGGGACCTGGAGGACGTCGAACAGCACGAAATGCGCGGGGAACTCCGCGACGAGGTCCAAGATGCGCCGCGGGCCGGCGGCGTTCCGACGTTGCAGCAGCCCGAAATCGAGTCGGCCGGCGGCCCAGATGATCAGCTCGCCATCCAACACCGTTCCCGGCGGCGTGTGCTCCCGGATCAGGCGGGCGATGTCCGGGAACTGCCGGGTCAGCGGCCGGCGCTGCCGCGACTGCAACTCCACCCGGCCCTGCGAATCGTGGAACGCGAGGCATCGGAAGCCGTCCCACTTGGGCTCGAACACCACGGTGTCCGCACGCCCGCCATCGGTTGGCAGGCGCGCGATGTTCTTGGCCAACATGGGATCAATCGGCGGCCGGAGCACGGCGGGACGTCCCGGAGGCCGTGTCAACGAGCCCGACGTCGTGGCCGCCCACGCTCGACCCGACCCTCGTCCCGCCATCGATCGCCCCCGCGCATCACGATCCCTGCATTCATGCCGCCCCCCAGCGTCATATGGCCATACGGCCACCACAGCGTCAACGTGATGCCGTCAGCCTCTGCTCACAATAAGCCCAGGTCAGCTGTGATCCGCACATCGCAAATGCGGTGTTGCGTCGGTTATCCACAACCTGGGGATATCTGACCGGGTCCCGTTCGGCTGGGAGCGCATCGATCAGGACAAGCGTGCGAACGGAGTCCGCACGTCACCAAAGTTGCCTATGGCACGCGAGTAGATGGCGCTTCATTTACCTATCCCTCATGCCGTCCCGGGGGTGTGGTTAAGGCGCTATGGCCAGTGGCCTTCAGCGAAGCGGCCTAGGGGCGCGCGAGGCGGCTGGTCTAGCGAGAAAGCCGGTCACGAGGATCGGCGGCGAAGCATGCTGGCTGGCTCCCGTACGACGTGACACCGGGGTTGGCTGTTCTGAATCAATGCGCCGCTGACGCGGCCCCGCCGCGTCCTTGCGATGTCGATGCGGTCATCTGACCTCGCACAATGACCCGATGCCACCTGTAGGCGGCATCGGGAGTTCCGCTATCGGCGGCCGCTTCTGCGTCGAGTCTTCCCTCCGGGCACCGCGACGCCGTCGAGCGCCGAACGCAACGCCGGAAGGCAATCTGAGGTGCCCCGAAGATTCCGGACAGTGGATCTAATAAGATTCACGTCTGGAATGGGGGGAATGAATGCCGGAGCGTCGCAGGAAGTACACGCCGGAGTTCCGTGAGGAAGGTCAAGATGGTCATCGAGACCTCGCGTCCGATCGCGCAGGTGGCGCGGGAGCTCGGAATTGTGGAGGGAACGCTCGGGAATTGGGTGAACACCTGGCGTCGGGAGCACGCCGGTGAGGAGCCGCCGTTGCCGGTGAGTGACCGGGCCCGGTTGCGGGAACTCGAGCGGGAGAACCGTGAGCTGCGGATGCAGGCGGAGTTCCTGAAAAAAGCAGCGGCGTACTTCGCCCAGGATCATCGGTGAGCGACATTTTTGAGTTCATCGATGGGGAGAAGTGCGCCTATCCTCTGGTGCGCATGTTCGCATGGCTGGATGTGTCGAAGTCCGGCTACTACGAGTGGAAGAAGCGTCCGGCCTCGGTCACCGCGGAACGCCGCGAGGCGTTGAAGGTGAAGGTCCTGGCGATCTTCGCCGACTCGCACGAGACCTACGGCTACCGGCGGGTCCACGCCCAGCTGGTGCGCTCGGGTGAGCAGGCCGGCCCGGAGCTGGTCCGGGATCTGATGCGCGGACTGGGCTTGCGGGCCTGCCAGCCGCGCCCGTACCGGGTCACGACCGTGGCCGACGTTGACGGTGCCGCGGCCACGCCGGACCTGGTAGCCCGGGACTTCACCGCCGAAGCGCCGGGGCTGAAGTTGGTCGGCGACATCACCTATTCGGCTCAGCTCGCGGTTATGTGCAGTTCGGTCGGAGGTCCGCGTTCGGCACGGTGATTGCTGGTCGTGTGGCTGCGCATAATCAGAGGTCTTGTAGGAAGGCGAGGAGTCGGTCGTCGGGGTGGAATCGTGTCGGTGTGGGACTGGGGTCGGCCAGCCGCTGTAGTACTGCTTCCTTGGTGGCGAGGTCGGCTTCGAGGTACTGATGTGTGACGGCCGGGCTGGAATGCCCGAGCCACAAGGCGATGACGGCAAGGTCCGTGCCCGACTGCAAAAGGTGCATGGCCGTCGAGTGCCGCAGCGTGTGCGGTGTGACGTGCTGGCTGTGCAGGGACGGGCAGCGCTGTTCGGCGGCGACGACGGCCCGGTTGAGCCGGTCGCGCACGCCGGAGCGGGACATCGGTGCGCCGCTCTTGTTGGGGAACACCGGCGCGTCAGGCGCCGGGCTGATCCTGTCCAGCCAGCCGCGCAGCTGGGTGGCGGTGTTCTTCCATAACGGGATGGCGCGTTGCTTGCGGCCCTTGCCGTGCAGGTGGACCGCGGTCTGACGGTCCAGCAGCACGTCACGGACCTGGAGTGCGGTGATTTCCGAGACACGGGCTGCGGTGTTGTAGGCGGTGGCGAGCAGCACCTGGTCGCGATGTCCGCTCCACGTGCGCCGGTCGGGGGCGGCCAGGATCGCGGCGACCTGCTCGCGGGACAGGTAGCCGAGCACGGGCCGGTCGAAGCGTTTGGCCGGGATGGCCAACACCCGCCCGGTGATCGGCAACGAGGCCGGGTCACGCAGCGCGGCGTAGCGCATGAACGAGTGGATCGCGGCCAGGCGGGCGTTACGGGTCCGGATAGTGTTGCCGCGCCCGGCCTCGAGGTAGTCGAGGAAGTCCAGCACGAGCGGCGCGTCGAGATCGGCCAGCTGCAGCGCCGAGGGTGGCTTGCCGGTGTGCTGCTCGGCGAACCCGAGCAGTAGCTCGAACGCGTCGCGGTAGCTTTCCACGGTGCGGGCGCTGGCGCCGCGCTGGGCGATCAGGCGGCGCAGGAAGAAGTCCTGCACGAGCTGGCCGAACCCGATCTGGGGCGCTCTCACGACACACCTGCCGGCCGGCGTCGGGCGAAGGCTTCGAAGCGGTCGGCGATGATGCTCATCAGTTCCGGGACGGCGGACAGGTACCAGTAGACGTCACGTACCTCCACGTGACCGAGGTAGGTCGCCAGCACCGCGATCTTGCCGTCGACGTTGACGTTGTCGGCGTGCCAGGCTTGGATACGCCGCACCACCATCCGATGCCGCAGGTCGTGGACGCGTGGCGCGCGTGTGCGGCCGATCGCGGTCCAGCCCAGTTGCCGGCGCAGCATGGTGAAGGTGCTGTTGGCCGCGTTGTAGCTGACCCGGTCGCTGCGGTCGGTGCGGAAGAACGCCGCGCCGTCACCGGGTGTGCCGTAGCGGCGCTCCCGTTCCGCGGCGTAGTCACGCAGTGGCATCAGGGCGCTGGAGTGCAGCGGCACCAGCCGGGTCCGGCCGCGTTTGCCGGCCCGGACGGTGAGCATGCCTTCGGCCAGGTCGACGTCAGCACACGACAGTGCCAGCGCTTCGGAGATCCGCAGCCCGGTGCAGGCCAGCAACCCGAACAACGTGGCGTAACAGTGCGGCCGCAACCCGCCAGCCGGGTCCAGCCCGGCAGCGGCCTGCAGCAGATCGCCGATCTCACGGTCGGAATACACATGCGGCGGTTTGCGGTGACCGGTCGGGCCGAGCAGTCCCGGAACGGGCACCTCGGTAGCGCCGTCAGCAGCGGCCAGGTGACGCAAGAATCCCCGCACCGTCGTCAACCGCCGGGCCGGGCTGCAGGGATCCGTCGAAGTGGTCGACGCGGCCCAGTCCAGGCTCGACTCCAGCGGGATCGGGCCGTCGTGCCTTTCCCGATCCAGGTATCGGGCGAAAGCCCGCAGTGCACGCTCTTGACTGGGTGAGCGGTATCCCAGGCCACGGCGCAGCGCGATGTAGTCGCCGACCAGCGCGACGACGCTGTCGGTCACGACGTCACCTGTGGCCACGGCAGCGAGACCTCACGTAACGCTGCGACATCGACCGAAGCGTAAATCCGGGTGGTGGCCAACGAGGAATGCCCGAACAGGTCGGCGATCTCGCTCAGGCCGGCGCCGCGCTCGAGCAGTTCGGTGGCCAGTGAATGGCGCAGCAGGTTGGCGCCCCGCATCGGTGCAGCCATCCCCGCATGCCGCAACGCATTGTCCACGGCGCGCCCGACGATGCTGCTGCTGATCGGCGCGCCGACCCGTAGCCGGTGCAGCACGAACAGCTGCCGAGCGCGGGTATCCGGACGGGCGTGCTGCAGGTAACCGGCCAACGCCGTCCCCACCTCGCCGGTCAGCGGCAGCAGCGCGCCGTGGCCGGTCTTGCGGACACGCACCCGCACGATGGCGTTGCGCCAGTCGACATCCTCCAGACGCAGCTGCACAACCTCGCTGGCCCGCAGCCCCAGCCGGGCCATGCACAAGATGATCGCCCGGTCACGCAGCCCTCGAGGTGACGACGAGTCCAGCGAGGCGATCAACTGCTCGAAGCGTCCCGGGTCCAGATGACGAACAAGACCGGTCCGGCGATGCGGCACCATCGGGACCGCTTCCTCCAACCGATCATCACCTAGACCGGCCGCACGCAGGAACCGGAAGAACGAGCGCAGCGCCGAGGCCTCCAGCTCCACCGTCTTCGGCCGGTAGCGGCGCGTCGCCGCCGCGACGAAGTCGACCACATCCCGCACACGGATCTCCGCGACCGCCACCGGGCCGTCGGCGAAAACCGTCTGCAAGAACGCGCCCGCGAACCTGGCGTAGTTGCGTCGCGTCCCCGGACACACGCCGCGAGTGCGGCGCAGATGCTCATCGAAGGCCGCGAGCACTCCCTCCAGCGTCAATCGATCACGAGGTGCCATCATCTGCTCCTTGTCTCCCGAACCGATCGGATACAAGAAGCCTCACGATTATGTGCAGCTACGGCGACTGCTACCGAGCGCGAACCCAGCCAGCACAGAGCCAGCACGCGCGCTCACGCCGCCGGGCTGCACATAACCGCGAGCTGAGCCGAATAGGTGTTATGTGCAGCTGCACATAACACCTACATTCCGACCTGGGAGGGTTGGCTGTATTTATTAGTTACGTGGAATCAGATGGCGGGTTGGATCATCGCCGACCGTCACCACGAACTGAGAGGCCCTGTTGCACGTGAACGTGGAGGAGAAGTGGCCGGTCCTGGGACGGCACGAACGAGCCGCCGAGTGGCTCGGGATCTGGACCAACCTGGGCCGTGCGCCGCGCACCATCGACGCCTACGCGCGCGGGCTGGCGGAGTATCTGCTGGTCTGTGAACGCGACGGCGTCGACCCCGTTACTGCGAATCGCTCCGAGGTCGCGCTGTTCGTGCGGGAGCTGGTGACCCGCCCGCACCGCCGCGGTGGAAACGTTGTGGCGCTGGACTCCGGGGTTGGTCTGTCGAACGCCACCTTGCAGCAGCGGCTGGTGTCGGTGCGGCTCTTCTACGACTTCCTTATCGAGGAAGGTGTGCGGGACTCCAACCCGGTCGGACGTGGCCGCTACACACCTGGCCGGCAGTTCGGCGCTGGCTCCCGGCCGCTGGTCGCGCGGATGGTCAAGCTGCCGTGGCTCCCGACCGAAGCCGAGTGGCTGCAGCTGCTCGAGGTGTTCCGCACCGAGCCGATCCGCAACCGGCTGATGCTCGCGCTGGCTTATGACTCGGCGCTGCGCCGCGAGGAGCTCTGCTCGTTGCGCACCGAGGACTTCGATCCCGCGCACCGCACGTTGCGGGTCCGGGCCGAGACAACCAAGACCCGCCGCGAACGGGTCGTTCCCTACTCCGCCTCGACGGGGGTGCTGCTCGCGGACTACTTGCGGCACCGCGGCACCCTCAGCCGAGCCAGGGGCCTGTTGTTCTTGTCGGAGTCGCGCCGCAACCGCGCCGAGCCGCTGACCTTGTGGACCTGGTCGAAGGTCGTCCGCCGGGTCGCGCTGGCCGCTGAGGTTCCGCGGTTCTCCACCCACACCACTCGGCATCTGTGTCTGACCGATCTGGCCCGGGCGGGCTGGGAGTTGCACGCGATCGCGACGTTCGCCGGGCACCGGTCGACGGAGTCGACGCTGCGCTACATCCACCTGTCCGGAAGGGATCTGTCCACCAAGCTGAACCGCTCGATGGCCCAGCTCCACGCCCAGCGCGTCAGCATGCTTACCGAGATCGCCGAGACCGAGGCATGACCGGCCCGTTCGCTGCGCACGCCGTGTCCACCGACGCCGTCCCGACACGGTGGCGCCTGCCGCTCGCGAACAGCGAGTTCGACCGCCATCCCGGGCTGCGCGTGGAGGAGGCCGAGGCGCTGAAGGCGCTGAGCCCGCTGGGGATGCGCCGCAACCGCGCCCGAGGCATCCCCCGGCGGACGTCCGGGCAGTGGAGGTCACTGGCCCGCCTGGTCGAACCGCTGGACGCGGCCCGAGCCGTTCTGCACCACGTCGACGACGTCCGCTATCGGCGCGCCGGTGCCCACGCGGTTGCCGTCGTCTTGCAGCAGTGCGCGGCATCAGGAAGTGCCTACTGGGGTTGGACAGCCTGGGACTGGGCCACGGTCTGCGGACCGTCCAGCCAGACGTTCCTGGCTGCACAGCCGCTGCCGATCGAGACGATGGTGCGACCGTTCGTGATCGCGCTCGGCTATCACCTCGCCGAGTTCACCGACTTCCAGCACCTGGGCAACTTCAACCGGCTGCACCTGGCCCACCTCGTCTTCGGCGTCGAGCCCATCGAGCAGGCGATGAGCGAGGCCAGCACCGTGATGCAGCGCTGGGGCTACCGCAGCCAGACCAGTGATGACGGTCGCTACCGGCTACCCGGCATCCTCAGCCAGGCCCTGCTGATCAACCGCAGTCCCCGCCTGCAGGACCTCGACACCGCGGCCTTCGCCGCTCTGAACGCCCATCCAGCCACGTCCGGACGTCACCCGGCCTCGCTGCACGCACTGCAGAGAGTGGTCGCCGAACTCGGCCACTGCGACGCCCCAGTCAGGCCCGGCTTCAACCACGCCCCTGGCATCATCGGCACCCACCCGACCTGGGCCGCGTGGGTCGAGCGCTGGCACGACACCTCCACCCTCACCCCCAAGGTCCGCGCCATCATTCGAACCCTGATGGCCAAGGCCGGGCGATGGCTGGCCACCGAGCACCCCGAGATCATCGAACCGGGCCAGTGGACCAGGTCGACCTGCGCGGCCTGGGTCGCCGCGATTGACCGGATGGCCGTCGGTGACTACACCCAACGGCAGGACGCGCTCGGCGACCGCAGCGGGAACCCGATCGCCCCCCGCAGCAAGGCCCACATCCTCATGGCCAGCCGCGCCTTCTTCCGCGACTGCCAGGAATGGGAGTGGATCCCACGCCACTTCGACCCCACCCGCGCACTGGCAGTGCCCCGCAGCGTCGCCGCGCTCATCGGCACCGACCCGCGAATCATCGCCGACGACGTCTGGGCCAAGCTGATGTGGGCCGGACTGCAACTTCAAGCCGACGACCTTCCCGGCACCTCGGCCGGCAGCTACTACCCCCTTCCGCTCATCCGAGCGCTTGCCCTGACCTGGCTGTTCTCCGGTCTGCGCAGCGACGAGATCTCCCGTCTGCGCGTCGGCTGCATCCGCTGGC
>Ga0184623_10001535_pt1 | contig 10013 bp, 9 predicted proteins | sample PLM1_100_b1_FD_133138 | JGI IMG/M metagenome (GOLD analysis project Ga0184623, IMG submission 133138) | Groundwater sediment microbial communities from an aquifer in East River, Colorado, USA - PLM1_100_b1 | ecosystem: Environmental > Terrestrial > Soil > Riparian zone | place: USA: East River...
ACGATCGACTGGGTGGTGGCGCCGGGCGTGAAGACCTTGGCCACGCCGAGGGTTTCCAGTTCCGCGATGTCCGCTTCTGGGACGATGCCGCCGCCGAACACCACGATGTCGTCGGCGCCGCGCTCGCGGAGCAGTTCGAGGACGCGGGAGAAGAGCGTCATGTGCGCCCCGGACAGTACGGAGAGGCCGACACAGTCCGCGTCCTCCTGGATGGCCGTCTCCACGATCTGCTCGGGCGTCTGGTGCAGGCCGGTGTAGATGACCTCCATGCCGGCGTCCCGCAGCGCCCGGGCGACGACCTTGGCGCCCCGGTCATGGCCGTCCAACCCGGGCTTGGCGACGACGACCCTGATACGTGAACTCATGCGCCGCACTTCCTCATCTGGTCGGCCTTTCGTTCTCGCGGAACCTACCCCGCACGCTAAACGATCGTTCGAGTTCGAGCACCCACCGATCGCCTTTCATGATCGGACGCCAATAGCGATGTAGATCACACTCTCACGCGGCGCGTCATAACCCTGCGCCGACATAGGCACTACTGTGCGAGCACATAGCGAACCAGCCACGGCGTTTCGCGGTCTCGCGACGGAGCCACCGGCCAGGGTGGAGCGCAGCCCCGAGTTCCCCGTGTTTGCCCTGGGTTTCACGCCCCTTGACCCGAGGGGGCACAGTGGATCTGCGCAGTCGCTGACTCCATCGCGATCGTCCGCCGGCACCCATTTGCCGCCCCGAACACCTTGCGTAAGACGCGATATTGAATCGGTTACTAGAGGGCTACGAAACGTACATGACTCACTACGGTGAGCTGTATTAGCTCTCGCCGTAAACCGGACTACGGGGATTAATGGCACGGAATTTTGTGGCATCCTTGTCTGGCCGACGGGCCCTGGCTACCGTGGGGCCTCGGCGCCGGGCTTGCTCGGCGCTAACGCTCAGTCGCTCTCACGGTCTTCACAGACGGTGGGCTGGTGCGCCAGTGTCATCAACGAAGGGTTATGCGTGCAATCCCACCGGACATCGAGGCGTCGTCATGTCGGACGCCACCGTGCCCCGATGGCACCACGTACCCGCTATGCGATGGTCGTAACCACCGCCGTTGTCGGCGCTGGGGTTGTCGCTTTCGGTGCGGGGTCCGCCCTTCCCCAGCAGGTCACCACGGATGACGCCGGCACCACCGCGCTCAACCGGGTCAGCACGAACTCCACCACCGCCGACGAGGCCGCCGAGGAGCTGGCCGCCAATCAGGCCCGTAGCGCCAGCGTCGGCCGCGCCTCCCGGGCTCAGGTCCGCGCCGGCTCGCCTACTCCGCAGATCGTGGCCGAATGGATGCGCCCGTGCCGGGGCCCGCTCAGCTCGCTCTACGGCGCCCGCTGGGGCACCATGCACCGCGGCCTGGACATCGCCGCCGCGTACGGCTCCACCGTGGTGGCGGCCAGCGCCGGCAAGGTGATCTTCTCCGGCTGGAACGGTGGCTACGGCAAGCTGGTCATGATCGAGCACCCCGGCGGCATCATCACCCGCTACGGGCACAACTCGGTACTGCTACTCGACGTCGGCGACCGCGTCGAGGCGGGCACGCCAATCGCGAAGGTCGGCAGCACGGGCTATTCCACCGGCGCGCACTGCCACTTCGAGGTGCGCCGCGGCGAAGTATCCATCAACCCGATGCCCTTCATGGAAGCGCGCGGCGTATCCATGGACGCCACCGGCGTCGACACCAGCCGCTGATCCGGCCCGCACGCCGCCACTGGTCGGCGGCGGCGAGCCTAGATCTTCTCCAGCGGCGCGTACCGCAGCACGAACCAGCGCACCTTGCCGTCACCGAAATCGACCCCGGCCTGCGCCTTCTCCGCGTCGCCACGCATCTCCACGACCCGGCCCAGCCCGTGCGCGTCGTGGTTGACCCGATCGCCGGCGGTGAGCACCGGGATCGGCCGATCGCCACGGCCGCCGCCGCGCCTGGCACCGGAGGCGAACTGGCTGGCCAGCTTCTCCTGCGCCGACCCGCTGCTCCAGCGGGACACAACCGAGCGGGCATCCTGCTTCGGCGCCTCGCGCTCCCAGGAGAGCAGCGACTGCGGGATCTCGTCGAGGAACCGGGACGGCGGGCAGTACTGCGGCTGCCCCCACGCGCTGCGGGTGATCGCCCGGGACAGGTAGAGCCGTTCGCGCGCACGGGTAATACCGACGTACGCGAGGCGCCGCTCCTCCTCCAGCTCCTTTTCGTTCCCCATCGACCGCATGTGCGGGAAGACGCCGTCCTCCATACCGGTGAGGAAGACGACCGGGAACTCCAGCCCCTTGGCCGTGTGCAGGGTCATCAGCGTGACCACGCCGGTATGTTCCTCGTCGGGGCCGGCGGGGATGCTGTCGGCGTCCGCGACGAGCGATACCTGCTCCAGGAACTCCGTCAGCCCGGCGGGCAGGTCGCCTGGCCGTTCAGTGGCCGCGCTTCGCTCCTCGAACTCGCGCGCCACGCTGACCAGTTCCTGGAGGTTCTCGACCCGGCCCTCGTCCTGCGGGTCGGTGCTCGCCTCCAGCTCGGCGAGGTAACCCGTGCCAGCGAGCACCTGCTCGAGCACGACGCTCGGCGGCTCGGTCGCGGCCAGCTCACGCAGCGACGACATCAGCGCCGTGAACTCGCCGATCGCCTTCACTGCGCGGCTGCCGATGCCGGGAGCCTCGTCGGCCCGCTCCAGCGCCGGCCCGAAGCCGATCCGCTCGCGTGAGGACAGAGCTTCGACGCACGCCTCGGCGCGGTCGCCGATGCCGCGGCGCGGGGTGTTGAGGATCCGCCGGATGCTGACGGTGTCGTCCGGGTTGGCGATCGCCCGCAGGTACGCCAGGGCGTCCCGCACCTCGCGCCGCTCGTAGAACCGGACGCCGCCGACGACCTTGTACGGCAGCCCAACGCGGATGAAGACTTCCTCGAAGACCCGGGACTGGGCGTTGGTGCGGTAGAAGACGGCCGCGTCGCCAGGGCGGACCTTCTCGGCATCGGTTAGGCGGTCGACCTCGCCGGCCACCCACGCTGCCTCGTCGTGCTCGTTGTCGGCCACGTACGCGGTGATCGGGTGGCCGTCGCCCGCCTGCGACCAGAGGTTCTTCGGCTTGCGCTCGGCATTGCGGGAGATCACCGCGTTCGCCGCGGACAGGATGTTCTGGGTGGAGCGGTAGTTCTGCTCCAGCAGGATCGTGCGCGCGTTCGGGTAGTCGCGCTCGAACTCGAGGATGTTGCGGATCGTGGCGCCGCGGAACGCATAGATCGACTGGTCGGCGTCGCCCACCACGCACAGCTCGCCCGGCGGGACCTCGCCGCCGGCCGTCCCGACCAGCTCGCGGACCAGCGTGTACTGCGCGTGGTTGGTGTCCTGGTACTCGTCGACGAGGACGTGCCGGAACCGCCGCCGGTAGTGCTCGGCCACGGCCGGGAACGCCTGCAGCAGGTGGACGGTGGTCATGATCAGGTCGTCGAAGTCGAGCGCGTGCGCCTCGCGGAGCCGCCGCTGGTAGAGCGTGTACGCCTCGGCGAGCGCACGCTCGGGCGGGCTGCCGGCCCGGCTCGCCCACTCGTCCTCGTCGATCAGCTCGTTCTTGAGGTTGCTGACCTGGTTGATGAGCCCGCGCGCCGGATACCGCTTCGGGTCGAGGTCGAGCTCGCGGCCGACCAGGGTCATCAGCCGGCGGGCGTCGTCAGCGTCGTAGATCGAGAAGGTGCTCTTCAGCCCGGCGGTCTTCGCCTCGGCACGGAGGATCCGGACGCACGCGGAGTGGAACGTGGAGACCCACATCGCCTTGGCGCGGGGGCCGACCAGCTGCGCGACCCGCTCCTTCATCTCCCCGGCGGCCTTGTTGGTGAACGTGATCGCGAGGATCTCGCCGGGCTGGGCGCCGCGGTGCGCGAGCGTGTGCGCGATCCGGTGAGCGAGCACACGGGTCTTGCCGGACCCGGCTCCGGCGACGATGAGCAGCGGCGAACCGGCGTGCAGGACGGCGTCACGCTGGGCGTCGTTGAGCCCTTCCAGCAGCGTGTCGGCATCGACGGCGAGCCGCACACCGGAACGGCGGGCGGGCGGGGATTCGGCGGGACCAGGATGGTCGAAGAGAGTGCTCATCAGTACCGCCGAGTCTATCGGCGGGACCGACAACTCCGCGGCCGCCATCCACAGCGTGTACGGGTCAGAAGGTGATCGCGTAATGGCGGCGGGTGTGATCCTCGCCGACGAACACCATGCCGACCGCCGTCATCACCCGCTGCGAGACGTCGTTCGCCCGGTCGGCCTCGCCGCGCACCACGGCCACCCCGCGCTCCCGCGCGAACGCCAGCAGCGCCCGCAGTGCCTCGGTCGCGTACCCGTTGCGGCGCGCCGGCGGGATCACGCCGTACCCGATCCAGACGCTGCCGTCCTCGCCGGGCGGTCCATGGAACCCACCGCCGCCGATGGTCAGCCCGTCGGCACGGCGGATCAGCTGGTACGGGCCGAACGGGCGCGGGTCGCCGGCCACCGCGCGGTACTCCAGGAAGCCGCCGACGGCGACGATGTCGCTCACCGCGGGATAGCCCGGCGCCCACGTGGAGTGCGCGCCGGGCACGCCCAGCGCGACGTTCCGCGCCTCATCGACGCCCATCGGACGGAGCCACAACCGGGCGGTGACCAGGTCGTTCATCCCACCTGTCTAGCACGCCGGGCACCCCCTACCGGAGAGCTGCGTCCGGTTTCCTCCTGCGGGCGTACGCCCTGGCCCGCCCGCGCGACCTAGCCTGAACGTGTGACCCGGACCGAGATCATGCAGCGCGCCGGCGCATGGCTCGCCCGGGTACGGCGCTCGCCGGCGGTCGAGACTGCCGTCCGGACACTGACCGCCGCGGCCGTCACCGGCACCGCCGACCCACCCGAACCGCGCCCACGTTGGGTGCGTCGCACGCCGCGCTGGCTGCCGTTCCCGCTCGATCTCGCCGTCGCCGTCGACCTGATCCTGGCGCTCATCATCCTCGGCACGACCACCGACCAGCTCCAGCAGAGCACGCCCAGTCCGGGCACCGACAACCTCGCCACACTGGCTGCGCTGTTCGTCAGCGCACCACTGGTGCTGCGCACCTGGTGGCCGCTGGCGGCGTGGCGCTGCTCGCTGCTTGCCGTGGTCTGGGCGGCGCTCACGCTGCGCGGCGTCGAACCGGCGAAAGCTGTGGGCGCGGGCATCGTCCTCGCCCTCTGCCTGTACGCGGTCGCGGTCCGCGCCGAGCGGCGGGTGACGATGGGCGCCTGGCTCATCACGGTTGCCTGCGTCGTGCTGCTCAGCCGGGACCAGGCCGCGGGCGTCACCGGCGCGCTGATGGTGAGCATCCCGGTCCTCTTCGGCCACAACGTGCGGATCCGCCGGCAGGCGCAGCAGCACCTGGTGGAGCAGGAGCGCCAACTGGAGGAGAGTCAGCAGGCCCGGACGCTGCTGGAGGAGCGGTCCCGGATCGCGCGCGAGCTGCACGACGTCGTCGCGCACCACATGTCGGTGATCGCGATCCAGGCGGAGGCGGCACCGTACAAGGTGCCCAACCCGCCGCCCGAACTGGCCACGAGCTTCGCCGAGATCCGGGCGAGCGCGCTGGAGGGCCTCACTGAGCTGCGCCGGATCCTGGGCGTCCTGCGCTCCGAGCAGGGCAGCGCCGACACGGTCCCCCAGCCCGGCCTCGACCGCCTCGGCGATCTGGTGGTCAGCGCGCAGAACGCCGGGCTGACCGTCCGTACCTCGGTCACCGGTGCGGCCCGGCCGCTGCCGCCCGGCGTCGAGGTGTCCGCGTACCGGATCGTGCAGGAGGCGCTCAGCAACGCCATGCGGTACGCGCCGGGTGCACGGGTGACGATCGACGTCGCCTACGGCGCGCACGCGCTGGGCCTGCGGATCGTCAACGGACCGCCCCGCGGCAACGCCACCACCGGGCCGGACGGCAGCGGCCACGGGCTGCTCGGCATGCACGAGCGGGCGTCCATGCTCGGCGGCGAGCTCACCGCGCGCGCCACCTCGGACGGCGGTTTCGCCATCGCCGTCACCCTGCCCCTGAACTCGGAGGACGCCGCGTGACCATCCGCGTCCTGATCGTCGACGACCAGAGCATGGTGCGGTCCGGGTTCTCGCTGCTCCTCAACGCGCAGCCGGACATCGAGGTCGTCGCCGAGGCGGTCAACGGTGAGGAGGCGGTACGCGCGGTCGGCGAGGCGTCTCCGGACGTCGTGCTGATGGACGTGCGGATGCCGGTGATGGACGGCCTGGAGGCGACCCGCCAGATCCTCGGCGGCGACGACAGTGCGCCGAAGGTTCTGATGCTGACCACGTTCGACCTGGACGACTACGTGTACGCCGCGCTGCGGGCCGGCGCGAGCGGCTTCCTGCTCAAGGACGCGTCGGCGCGGGAGCTGTCGGACGCGGTCCGCGTGGTCGCGGCGGGCGACGCGCTCCTGTCGCCGTCGGTGACCCGGCGCCTCATCGCCGAGTTCGCGCGGCTCGGTGCGCCGAGGGGGCCGAGCCGGGCGAAGCTCGAAGGGCTGACCGAGCGGGAGACCGAGGTTCTCGCGCTGATCGCTCGTGGCCTGTCCAACGGCGAGATCGCCGGTCAGCTGGTGGTCGCGGAGCAGACGATCAAGACCCATGTCGGGCGGATCTTCGCCAAGCTCGACCTCCGTGACCGCGCCCAGGCGATCGTCTACGCGTTCGAGACGGGCCTCGTCCGGCCCGGCGACTGACTGACCCGCGTACCCCGTACGGCGTACCCGTGAGGTGAGCGCCGCCGGGTGACGCGGACGACAGCCCTGGATTCCTAGCGTCCTTGTTCAGCAATCACCGCGCTGAACAGGGAGAACGCATGAAACGGTGGCTGGCGGTTCTGCTCGTCGTCGTGACGGTCGGGCCGAGCGCCGATGCGCCACCGGCGGCCACAACCCGCCCGGCCGCCACCCGCCCGGCCGCCACCCTCCCGGCCGCCGCCGCCCTCCCGCTGCCCGAGATGACCACCAGCGCCCTGACCGCGCGGTACGCCGCTAACCGCGCCGCGATCCGTGACTCCGGCGCTGGTCACGCGCTTGCCCGTCCCGATCGGCAGTTCCTCGTCTTCGATCCACGCGGGGACGGTCGGGCCGTCGAGGTCGTCGGTGACCTTGCCGCCGCCGAGCGGGTGATCGTGCTCGTACCGGGGTCCGACACCGGGCTGGCGACGTTCGACCAGCGCGGCGACAAGCCGCACGCCACGCCCGCCGGCGGAGCCCGCGCGGTGTACCGGGACGCTCGCGCTACGGCCCCCGGCGAGCGGGTCGCCGTGCTCGCGTGGCTCGGGTACGACGCCCCGGACACGCTGAGCCTCGACGTCGCAGGTGACCGGCGTGCCCGGGACGGCGCCACGGAACTGCGGCAGCTCGTGGCCACGCTAAGTGCCAACGGTGCCGCCGTGAGCATGCTCTGCCACAGCTACGGATCCGTCGTGTGCGGGTACGCGCTCCCCGGACTTCCCGTCACCGACGTGGTGGTCTTCGGCAGCCCCGGCATGCCGCCGATCGCCGGTGCTCGCGCCCGGGTCTGGGCAACCCGCGGCGCCCGCGACTGGATCCGGCATGTCCCGCACGTGCGCCTGCTCGGCGGCCGCCTGGGGCTCGGCGCAGACCCCGTGGAGCCCGACTTCGGCGCCCGGGTCTTCTCCAGCGGCGCCGCCGGGCACAGCGACTACCTGCGGCCCGGCAGCACGTCGCTGCACCGGATCACGCTGGCCGCGCTCGGTGCCGGATCGGCGGTCCCGCTGCGGGTCTGAATCAATTCGGCGACGATGGACGGGTGCCTGCCCCTGCGATGACGGCCCGTCGCGCCCCCACCGGGCGCCTCGCCGTGGCCCTGCTGTTCGCCGTCTTCGGCACCGCGCAGGGCAGCTGGGCCGGGCGGATCCCGTGGATCCAGGACTCGCTCGGCCTCTCCGCTGGCGGGCTCGGCCTGGCGTTGCTCGGCCCGGCGGCCGGCGCGATCCTGGCAATGCCACTGGTCGGGCAGCTGGTCGGCCGGTACGGCGCCAAGCCGATGGCGATCGTCAGCGTCGTCGGCCTCGGCGTCAGCGTGGCGCTCCCGGCGTACTCGCCGAATCTGGGCGCACTGCTGGCGTCGCTCGTCCTGTTCGGGGCCACGGGCGGGGCACTGGACATCGCGGTGAACGCCAACGGTGTCGAGGTGGAGCAGCGCCACGGTGCGCCGATCATGTCCGGGCTGCACGGCATGTGGAGCGTCGGCGGCCTGATCGGCTCGGCGAGTGCCGGCGTCGTGGCCCACGCGGGCGTGCCGGCCACCACCCATCTCGCGCTGGTCGGCGCCACGGTGGCCGCCGCCGGGCTGGCTATCGCGCTCCGGATGCGCGGATCCGGCCCGCCGGCCGAGCGGGGGCCCACGTTCGCCCTGCCGGATCGCAGCATCCTGCTGATCGCCATCGTGGGCTTCTGTGCCCTGTTCACCGAGGCGGCGATCGGCGACTGGGGCGCCGTCTTCCTCACCGACGCCCGCGGCACCACCGAGGGCCTGGCCGCCACCGCATACTCGGCGTTCTCGATCTGCATGGCCGTCGGGCGGTTGGCCGGCGACCAGATGGTGGCGCGGTTCGGCCCGACGCGCCTCGTCCGGGTGGCGGCGAGCGTCGGCGTGGTGGGCCTGCTCGCGGCGGTGACGATCCCGCATCCGGCCGCGGCGCTCGCCGGATTCGGGCTGCTCGGGCTGGGCATCGCGACGGTCGTACCGCTGACGTTCAGCGCCGCCGGGACCCACGGTGAGCAGCCCGGCGTCTCGATCGCCGCCGTCGCCACCGTCAGTTACGTGGGCTGGCTCGCCGGACCCAGCACAGTCGGCGGGATCGCCGAACTGACGAACCTGCCGGCGGCGCTGGCGGTGGCCGCGGCGCTGCTCGCGGTGGTGGCCGTCTTCGCCCGGGCGCTCGACACAGGCCGGCGGTGAGCGTCCACACACTGAGACGGCCTTGACCTCTATGCGGGACGCCGTGCGAGACTTCATCCGTGACCCCACAGACCACGTCGTTTTTTTATGGCTACCGGATCCCGGCAGCCGTCGACGCCGTCTGAGCACAGACACCTACGACGCCCCGGGCTTGAGCCCGGGGCGTTCGCCGTTTCCGGGCCAGGGCAGGGACACCGACCCCAGGAGAACCAGCCATGACCATCCCCACCGTGGAACCCACGAGCGTCGCCGATCCCGTCGCCGCACTGCGCACCCGGATCGACGCCGTCGACGCCGAGCTGATCCAGCTCTGGCAGGAACGCGCCGAACTCAGCCGCCAGGTCGGCGCAGCCCGGATCGCCGCTGGCGGCACCCGCCTCGTGCTCGCCCGCGAGCAGCAGATCGTGGAGAAGTTCCGGGACGCCCTTGGCGACACCGGCGCCCCGCTGGCGATGCTCCTGCTCCGCGCCGGCCGCGGCCCGCTCTGAAACCGCGCAGATAGTTGTCGCAGCACCTAACATCGGACGGGTGACCTTTCCGCCCTCCGCCAAGCCGCTGGACGACGTTGTCCGCGCGCTCGTCGTCACGGCCCACCCGGACGACGTGGACTTCGGGGCGGCCGGCACGGTGGCGGGTTGGACCGAAGCCGGGATCGAGGTCGCGTACTGCATCGTCACGCGCGGCGACGCCGGTGGCTTCGACGACCGCGTGAGCAGATGCCGGCGCTGCGGGAGGCGGAACAGCGCGCGGCTGCGGCGGCGGTCGGAGTCAGCGAGGTGACGTTCCTCGATCATCCGGACGGAGCCGTCTACGTCACGCAAGCGCTGCGCCGCGATATCACCCGAGAGATCCGACGGTTCCGGCCGGATCGGGTGCTCACCCAGTCACCAGAGCGGACCTGGTCACGGCTAGGCCCGAGCCATCCTGACCACCTCGCCGTGGGCGAGGCGACATACTGCGCGGTCTTCCCCGACGCCCGCAACGCGTTCGCCCACCCGGAACTTCTCGCCGACGAGGGCCTCAAGCCGTGGACGGTGCGGGAG